>Ga0265797_10001572_pt1 | contig 40017 bp, 35 predicted proteins | sample P2T30metagenome_FD_192433 | JGI IMG/M metagenome (GOLD analysis project Ga0265797, IMG submission 192433) | Plant litter microbial communities from East Loma Ridge, Irvine, California - P2 T30 | ecosystem: Environmental > Terrestrial > Plant litter > Unclassified | place: USA: California...
TTGACATGCACAGCCTTCTCAACAGAATAAGCCCTCAAACCCTCCTCACCCAACTCCCTCCCAATCCCACTCTGCTTCACTCCTCCAAACGGAATTCTGCAATCTCCATCATTGCTACTATTGATCCAAACCATTCCCGCCTCCAGCCTCCTCGCCACACGATGAGCCTTCGCGATGTCTCGAGTGAAAACCGCCGCTCCCAGCCCATAGACGGAATCATTCGCAAGCTCAACCGCCTCGGCCTCCCTGCTGAAAGGCGTAATACACACGAGGGGCCCGAAGACTTCTTCGCGGAAGATGCGCATTGAGGGTTGCACGTCGCGGAAAATGGCGGGGGCGATGAAGAGGTTTTTTCGGCCTTGTTGGTGAGTTGCTGATGATGACGAGGAGGAGGGGGAGGCGATCTCGGCTTCGACGAGCCTGGCGCCTTCGGCTTCGCCTATGCGGATGTATTCCCGCACGCGGTCGTGTTGGGCGCGGGAGATTTGGGGGCCTTGGAAGGTTGAGGGGGCGAAGGGGTCGCCTATTATGCTTATTTGGGAGACTTGGACGCGGAAGGCTGCGATGAAGGGTTCGTAGAGGGAGGTGTGGACTAGGATGCGGGAGGTCTGGTTCGGGTTTTTGGCAAAGTTTAGTTGATTGATACGTGGTGTAAAGGAGATACTGTATGTATGTAATGCAAGAACTTACGGCTGAACAGATCTGGCCCATGTTGCTCATGATTCCCAAGTGACTCCACTTGACCGCTTGGCCGAGATCTGCGTCTTCGAACACGAGGAGGGGCGATTTGCCGCCGGTTTCGAGAGTGATGTTCTTCATCGTTCCGCTGGCTTGCTTCATGACTTCCTTACCTGTTGCCGTGCTGCCGGTGAAAGCGATCTTGTCGACGTCGGGATGTTGCGCGATGGCGGCTCCTGCGACTTTGCCTTGGCCGTTGATGATGTTGACCACTCCTGGCGGGAAACCGGCCTCTTTAACCAAGTTTGCAAAATACAGAATCGAGAGCGGCGTCTGCTCTGCCGGCTTGAGAACGACTGTGTTGCCACAAGCAAGCGCTGGGCCGAGTCTGTGATCGCGGGCTGTCAGTCGGACAGTCTTGGCCCACAAAATATATCGCTGTCGCTGGTGCTGCATCCTTACTTCCAAGCCGCCATACTCAACGGATAATTCCAAGGGATGATCTGCCCACACACTCCCACCGGCTCTCTCACAGTATAAGCCAATTTGGCTGCGCTCGAATCAATTACTTTCCCGTGGATCTTGTCCGCCCATCCAGCGTAGTACTTCAGAGTGCCAACCACATCGGCCATGTCCTCGTCCCGGCAAGCCACGTACGGCTTCCCGCTGTCCCATGTTTCTATCGTCGCTAGCACTTCCTTGTGCTGCTCTACCAACTGGCTGAGCTTGTAGAGTAAGTCGCCGCGCTTGGATGCTGGCAAGTCTCGCCATGAGCTGGCGTTGAAGGCGTTGCGGGCAGCTGCGACGGCTCTGTCGACGTCCTCGGGGCCGGCGGCTTGGACTGACGTTATTTCGGTTTCGTCGGTAGGGTTTATTGAGGTAAGTTTTGTGTTTCCGCTAGAGGCGGTCCATTCGTTGTTGATGAAGAGACCCGTAGGTTGTTCGTACTTCCTGCCGTTGGGCGCGGTGAGAGTTTGGGTTAGAGTAGTGGTGTTGGTTGCGAAGCTGTGTCTGAAGAAGATGGGGATGTTGCGATTGAGAGATGTGTATGAGGAGCGGGTGAGAAACTTGGTGCGGGAGAGAAACATTGTACAAGATGTTACTGAGGATACCTACTCTGCATTGCGTGGGACCACATGTCTGCGTGTTAGAACGTGTCTTGCGTTGGAAGAGTGCGGTCGAGCCAGCCCCGCCAATGGACGACTTCGCGATGCTCGCCAAGACATGGTGGACTACCTACTACATCAATGTATTCTTTGACGAACGAAACCTCAATAACTACATCACAAAGCATAGCTCACTGCGAAAAAAAAAACCTGGCAGTACGAATTATCAACACTCAAGTGTGATAAGTAAGCAAATCGTTCGATCAACGCAACCCAACAAGCCAGACAAATCTTCACTTCAAATTCGTGAAAGAATCCAAACAGCAGCACCACGACAAAATCACAACGAGCAATCACTTCCGACCGACACGACAAAAGGCAGACAAAAAAAAAAGAACTCAATCGACTGAAAACTCAACGACCTTACGACCACCCACCAAACCAACGCCAAAAAAAGAATCTCCCTCCACATTCCACCCGCCATGCCCGCCGACCTCCCCCCAGACTCAAACATCAACCCCGCCACCGCCCTCGCCTACTGGTCCAGCACCGAACCCACCGTCAACGGCGTCCTCGGCGGCTTCCCCCAAGTCTCACGCATAGACCTGCAAGGCAGCAGCAACTTCCTCGCGAAACTGCGCCGCGCCTCTCCAACCCACCCCGCAACGGCGGGAAAACTCTCCCGAGCGGCCGACTGCGGCGCCGGAATAGGCCGCATCACGGCCGGCTTCCTCAGCAACGTCGCCGACGTCGTGGATGTGATCGAGCCGGTGAGGGAGTTTACGGATGTGCTGAAAGCGGGCGAGGGGGGCGTGGGGCAGATTCTGAACGTGGGGTTGGAGGATTGGGAGCCGAGGGGGGAGTACGATCTTGTGTGGAATCAGTGGTGCGTGGGCCAGTTGAGGGACGCGGCTTTTGTTGCGTACTTGAAGAGGGCGAGTGCGGTGTTGAGCGAGGGGGGTTGGATTGTTGTCAAGGAGAATTTGAGCAATGATCACTTGGGGAGGGACGTTTATGACGAGACTGATAGCAGTGTGACGAGGACGGATGAGAAGTTTAGGCAGTTGTTCAAGGAGGCTGGGTTGAAGGTTGTGGCGTCGGAGTTGCAGAGGGGGATGCCCAAGGGGTTGTATGAGGTTCGGTCATATGCGCTGCAGCCGGTTTAGCTGATTTGAGCGAGCGTACGCACGAAATGAAAGACTTGCGATGACAACGAATAGAGGAATTGAACGATGAAAGCGTCTCGTCCGGCATTCACAGACTTCCTATGGTATACAATCTGTACTTAATATCACATGTAGTCGCTAGCCTGCGCACGCCCACCCCTTCCTCCACCCATCAAACCACGACGGGATGGATGGATGTTCTCCAGCGAATCATCGTTTGTCTTTGCTGCTGGCGGCGCCTGTGACTTGGGAGGCGGTGACCTTTCCACCGAGCTTGAGTTCCTGCGACGCGAAGGGAGTTGTCTCTCGCCACGAGGCGAAGGCGATCTACTGTCTCGGCGGCGAGGTGGTGGAGATCGTGAGGGAGAGCGGGAATCGTATGATGCAGATCGCGCACGGCGACGAGGTGGAGACGCGGAGCGAGAGAGGCTACGCCTTCTTGTAGGTGAGGGTGATCTGCGTCCACCTCTTCTGCGTGGTGGCGACGGTGAACGTGTGTAGCTTCGGCCTCTGCCACTGCGTCGCACGGGACTCGGCGAGCGACTGTAGCTTCCGGATCTGGCACGGCGAGGAGGAGAACGCGATACCGAGTAGCTTCTAGCTCTCGTGCGTCGAGGTGATGGAGATCGGGAGATCGAAGGCGAGCGGCTGTAGCTCCTGTTCCTTGAACGGCGCGGTGGCGTGCGAGAGCGTGACTTGGAAAGTGACCGCGAGCGGCTGAGACTCTTGACGGCCCTGCCCTTTCGAGGCGGAGACCGTGAGCGTGAGTCGGAACGCGACCGCGAGCGTGAAGAATAACTCGAATAGCTGCTGTAGCTGGATCTGCTCTCGCTGCGTCCGCGCGACGGGCTCTGAGCCGGCGGCAGAGGAGCAGGGGCTGCCTTTGGCATGTTCTTGAGCCATTCGCGCATGCCTTCTGTGAGAGCACCCATTCCGATAGCTGTGAAGAAGTTGATGCTGAATCGAGTGTTCTTTGGGTCGTCGGTTGGGAAGATGCCAGTAAGCGCTGGCTGAAGCTCGTCGGCCTTGAGACGTTCGGTCAACTGCTTCATCCCGATGCCTTGCGCCAGATCCTCGATGAAGATCTTGATGAAGATACGGGAGGACGATGTGGTTTCTTCCTCGTTCAGGTGGATGTTGTGTAGTACGTGCCAGCCAATGGCGTCACTCGATACCAAATGTCCGAAGAATTGGGCGATGATGCGCAGTCTGTTGGTCTCGTATCGGTGGATGGTGTCGTAGTACTTTGCAAACATGTTCTCAAACAGCTCTCTCCAGAGCCTGTTGAGCTTGCAGAAGCGCTCGCCGATCAATCCAAAGAATTTGTTGTAAGTACGCTCTTGACTGCAACATTCGATGATCATGCTGGGCAACTCATCTTCACGCCCAGTAGGGAGGTTGATGCGCATCAGCTTGTGGCAAGCTTCCTCGAAGCCACCAGAAGACATGATTGTCAGGTAAATGGAACGACGAAGATTGACAAGGTCGGTGTTGGACTGGTCCTTGATGTCCATCGCTTTCTCGCCATCGTCTTCGCTCGCGTCTGAGTCGCTTGCATCCTCGTCGTCTTCGTCGTCTTCGTCGTCGCTGCCGGAAGCCTCACCCAGAACCTCAGCCTTGAACTTACGATAGAGTTCTTCATTCGCTTCCCATTCGGGATCGAACTTGAAGATGTTGGTACCTTCCTCCGTGTTCAGCTGATCCTCCAGGCTTGGTGAATGTGTGATTTGGTCTTCCTCCTCCACAAGGTCCAGTTCTTCCTTGAGAGCCGGGTTGTTCTTGTACTTGTCCTTTCGAATTTGGAACAAGACCTCAATCATGTATTGCACCCTCTTGTCGATATCCGCCTCGTGAAGAATGCTCCTGAACTGATCGTACACTGCCAGCGCGATCTGCGAATTCATCTCCTCCATGTGTTGGCCCACCTCTTTCGTCAGACCGACCGCAATCTCCACGCTGTCGTCCGTGGGCTTGTGAAGAAGCAAAAGAAGGATCTGAGCAGCCAGCATCTCATGAGCCACCTGCTGGTTGATCAAATGTGCGATGAAAGCAGTGCTGCTGTGACAGACGCTCTTGTCGTTGCGCTTGAACGCCTTGCGGAATTGGGTGATGAGTCTGTTGATGAGAAGCTCGCCGACCTTGGGCAACTTTGTGTTGACGATCGCTACCATAGCAGCGTAAATTGGCGTAAAGGGCAAACTTGCAGCTTGCGCCTTCATGATACTCCTGCAGAACAAGCCGCGGCCTCGGATCAAGTTCTCGTTGAACAACTCCGGTACAATGTGCTTGATATTCGACACGTTGACCTTGTTGATCAATCCGTTGATGCTCTTCTTCAGCGCCTCCCAAGCCATGCGCTGGTACTCCTTGGAAGTCTTATCGGTGATTTGCGCCTGAAGAGCCCTGAGGCGCGCGGGCGGAATGTAGGTTCCACCGGAGCGCATGTTCAGCAGCTTTTCGTATTCTGCTTTGGCTGCAGCCTGCTTGTCCTCTTCGGTAAGAGGCTTTGCAGGCGCCTCATCGTCGCGACGGCGGTCCTCGAGCTGGCGCTTTCGTTCGTGGGCCCGCTGCCTGTCGACATCGCGAGGCAGCGGTTCTCGGCGTCGCGGCGGCGAGCGCGAACGAGAGTATGATCGGCGGCGGAGTGGTGGTGCTTCACGGCGCGGCGAAGGAGAGCGCGAGGGCGGCGCACGCTTGCGAGTGATGCTGTCTGGCGCGGTGGGTTCTCCATCTGTCGAGGGCGGACGCGCCACGGGCTCCACGACGGTCGCCATTTCAGATTCGGTGCTCATAAGTCCATTCGCTCCAGAGGTTGGAAGTCCGTGTAGAGGCTAGTGATATGTTGCGAGTAGAACCGTGGTGTTGGGTGGTGGAATAGGTATTGGATGTTGCGGCTTGGACTGGGCTGATCAAGCTCACTGGCTTGGAATACGCGAGAAGGCAGAAAGTTGGAGGAGTCCTGCGGGAGCACCCGGGCTGTCTTCAAAATCCCAAGTCAGACACACGAGATGGAAGTTCTGTCGATGCATGTGAAGATTTGTTAATACAGTCACGCCATTAGGTCACACCGGTCAAGCTCATGTTGGCACGTGGCAAAACCATTATCAAACAACCCATCCTTCCCAACCGCCACTACAAGACAATGAACCGTAACAATCGGCAACAACGCCCCCCTCGGCAACAAAATGGACCTGGGAACCGTCCACCAAGGGCACCACGAGAGTACAAAGCTGTACCAACAATACAGCAAGTCACACCGGGGGCTGCAGTGTCGATAGTCCTCAAGCAGGACCAGCCCACTGGACGCGAAGTGCAGGGTATGGTACAAGACCTGTTGACAAGGGGCAATCATCCCCGTGGAATCAAAGTCCGCCTAACAGATGGACGTGTTGGTCGTGTGCAGAGGATGGCGAATGACAATCTACCATCTCAACAGTCAACGACACCAAGTTCTTTCGCAGTCCGAAGAGAAGGGCAAGGGGCGCCGACATATTCGGATGTCCGCAACAACGAGTTCCCTTCAGAGCCTCCTCCACGCACACTCTTTGACTTCCTGCCCGAGACTGAGACCAATGCTGCACCAGCCTCCGAGCCCATCATATTTTCCTCTGCCACAGTCAAGTGTCCAATTTGTGATGCATTCGAAGGCGACGAGGCCGCAGTCACACATCACGTGGAAAGCCATCTTACCTGAACGCCGCAGCTCACGGTTACGGAACAAACGAGAGGCCAAGTTTGACGGGAACTTGCAGCAGCCCAATTCCCATCGACCTCTGGCAACCGGCCACCGATGCACCACGCCAGTTGTCGATCAAACCGGACGATTCACTCCAGCTGCATGCATCCGGCATCATGCACAGTGGCGTTCGTCACACTCAAGCTTGGCCTATGCCCTGCAGTCGTGTTACGGAAGCATGCACGTCTGCAGCTCCCATGTCTGATCTATCGCATTCGAGCTTTCCCATGCATCGTTCATGACTGTGGCGTACTACCGGTTCCTCAGACTTCAACGGAGCGATTAGATAACGCCTGCAATTGTGAAAAAGCCCCGGCGGTGGATGCTCGTACTCGCCCTGCTTCTTTCTGTTGTCAACTGGAGGCTTCCGTTCCTCCGCCACCAAACGGTTTCGGTATCCGGCCCACAGCCATCATACCTAGCTCACGCGGTTAGCCGCGACTCTACGGCAGGTCCTCAACAACACCTACCACTGAGTGGACGCTTGTCATGATTGTCGTGCACGTCTCATATGGTCAGCGCCATACACTTGGCCGGTATCATCACTCTCGGCAAGGGTTGTCGGTATTGTTTCAAACCCCAACCGGAGCAACGGGGCCAGCTATGCTTATCGGCAATGAATGTTATTCCACAACTTAGGTATTCGCTTATTGGACCTCTCGCAAGATGGCACCCACTTTTTGACAGGTCCGCTCGTGCTTCGACCTTCCCGCTGTCACTGTCACGGAAGGCATGCCAGCCGTTCCCCGTGGATGTCGCCACTACACTTGCGCCTAGGCCGGCTTGACCAACTTCGTATGTTCGTCTGAGCAGCGTCCGACCCGTTATATTGCCCTGATAATTCCGAACACCTGGTTCGATCCGCTGTTTCCTGCAAACCCCGTACGCTCTCTGTGGGTGGAGCGCGGAAAGACAGAACCATCCTAGCTCAGCGTACCTGAGCTTGCAGTTTCCGCACGCCTTGTCCTGGTAATGGACACATATGCCGACATGAAGCATTCGAAGGAGACTCTCTTGGCCTACCGGGCCAGCACGCCAACGCAATGGCAGCATCGATCGTGCCTGGATGCAGCCATGGTGTCCTAGCCATGTTTTGCCGGCGCGGAAGCCCCTCGTTCGCTGATTGCAGTTTCCGCATGCCCAAACGCTTCTGGTCAAGTGCCAAGAGTTGCGTCGAGGAGTGAGACAACTCCTACAAAGAGAGCTCTGTGGACCTAAACAGAAGGGCACAGTCATCAAGTATTCGAACCCTTTATCCTCGGTGGTTGTATTGTTCGTGCCTTGTTTTTAATCATCTGATCCTTACGCACCTTTTGTTTTGTCTCGCATCTTGTGTTGTATGCAGAGAACGTGAGTTGCCACCACCTTGCTGCAGTCTCCGGGACATCATGCTGACCGCCTTACTCTAAAGTCCTTACAACAGGAGGTAATCTGATAATCTGCAAGAGTCCGCGACGCTACTTGCATGAGAAGCAGACCTCACCTGCAGAAGAATCGCCCCGCCAAGGCTTATTCCATTCACACCTCATTCTCAGCAACGGATTACTCACCGCTCCGCGACCTTTGCAGCGAGCCGTCGACCTGCGTCGAACATTCAAGAAACTAGACGTGTCGAGAGTGGTTGTCCGGACTGCGTCTGGTATTTACAGAATTCTTCACGGAAAGCTCGGGCAGCCTGCATAGGCCACATCGGCGTCGAAAACACTCACATCATGTCGCAAATCTGTATGGGAAGCTGTTGTCGTCATAATCTGCAGTACCAGCGGGCGGTGAACTTCACCAACAATCGAGGAGCTCTTCATTCATCGCACGCCACCTTCCAAGACTTCCTCCAGACCCAACTGGCAAACTGGCGATCTTTCTCCTACCACCCATACCTCCACCGCCTCTACACACAATCCTACAACATGGCATCTCAGCAAGACAACGGCGATAACATTTGGGCACGCTCGCACACCAGCCGCGAAGAGAACACACCATTGACCTCGGCTTATGCAAATGTCCATCTGTCGCACCCACAGCCAGAGCAGGTTCACGTGAACCAGTCATTCTTCTCCGACGAAATGGACTACCACCCAGGAGAAGCAGCATTGTTCATCCCTCCTTCTGCGAACCCGGCACCCATCATCCCACGCTCTATGGAGGCACTGACCACATCTTACGCTCCGCAAGCCACTCTCGAGACCGACGCAAGCACCACCACGCGCCTCCTACAAACCAACGTGGATGCCGCACAGTACTGTCCCGTGTACCAAGAGGATTGGCGCAAGGCCTCGATCGACTTCGCGGATGACGAGGACGACATCCAAACGGACAGCTCACCGACTTCCAGCCACGGTCCATTCACCCCGATGGGTTGCGAGCTGGATGGCGGCCTCGGAGAGGCTGCTATGCGCCAAATCTCGCATGACTTGAGCTCAAGCTTTGACTCCCTGAGCAACGACCCGCTCGAGGGAATGTGTAAGGACGTCTCAGTGGGCAGCACCGGTAATTTTACCCCATGGGAGACGACCAGGGCTTGCCGTCCGACTACCACTCAAGCATCAACGGGCCTTCAATATGATCGCTTCACCAGCAACAGAATCGCTGGCCTCCCCATGCTCGCCGCTCGCAGTACGTACCGTACTGTTAGCAGCGATGAAAAACCCTCATTCAGCCAAGTCTCCTTCCGGGATGTTGATGGATTGCCGACAGACACCGAGCACAGCCGTCGCCGTCCAACCCAGCAGCTATCAATCGCACCCGCCGCCACAGGGACGACAGCCTCCCGTAAACAACGCGACCAGTACCTGCTCGACATGCGCGAGAAAGGCTTCACCTACAAGGAAATCAAAGAGACCGGCGATTTCGACGAGGCGGAGTCCACTCTCCGCGGCCGGGTCCGCGTTCTCACCAAGGCGCAGTCTGAGAGGGTCAGGAAGCCTCAGTGGACGGACCGCGACCTCCGTCTCCTACGCCGCGTTGTGGCGTATGTCTCCCAGCAGCCTGCTGGGAATGGTAACAGGCGCCGCCGCACCGGGAAGCTGCCCTGGAAGGACGTTTCTGAGTACATCAGGCAGCACGGGGGCTCGTATTCCTTTGCTCCAGCTACCTGCGCCAAGAAGTGGGACGAGGTGTCTGGGGATGACTGATGGCTGCATACAACCTCTCTTCCTTCGGTGTTTGTGGTATCTCAGCAGCGTGTTTTGGGCAGTATGGTTGCGGTATGATGGTAGCAGGTCTGGCATACCGTTGGAAGAATCGAGAGAGGGACTCCTCACGGAGATGGACGGTGGTGCTTTCGTGTTTTGTTGTTTCTCTTTGGGCGATGGAAGTTCGGGTTTGCAGGCAGGATTGGTTGGAAGCATATAACTATGGAAGCATAACTATGGAAGCACCATAACGGAAAACATGACAACGGAAGTTCATAATGCAAGAAATTAGAATTCTAAACTCATCAATGTATCTCTTCATTGCCATATCTCGCTGGCGCCAATACGTTCATGATGTACGGAGCATGCTGATACTGCCGCTTGATGCATGCTCATCCAGTGAAATACTCTGACTTCTTTCTCACTATCTCTTCGGCACTCATTGCTTGATCGTATGCCAAAGCAGTTGCTACCACCACATGATGCATGCTCATCCAACGGGATACTGCGACTTCCCTACCGCTATTTCTTTGGTACTGCCCGCCTGATCGCATACCAAAGCAGCTGATACCACCGCTTGATGCATACTCATCCAGTGAGATACCGGAAAGCGAATCTCGGTGTCTCATTGGCATTTGTGAGTCGTTGGTATACCAAAGCAGCCGATACCACCACTTGTGCGGACCTAATCCAAGGAGATACGGACAATCGCTTTCCGACGTCTCACTGGTGCCAGTAGGTTTATGGACTACGGAAGATGCTGGTATTACCGCATGCTGCAGGCGTATCCAGTGAGAGATCGACACCTACTTTGCAGGATCTCGTTGGTACTCATGAGTTGGTGGCATACTGGTGCAGCTGATACCACCTTTTACGGGGCTTCGACCCAGTGAGATGATGGAGGTTGGTTTCTGGTATCTTGCTGGTGTTAGAGCCTTGACTGTGTACGAAAGATGCTGATACCACCACTTGGTGGAGTGGGATTGTAGATAACCTTCTCGGATCTTGTCAGTATCTCGTCGGCATGAGAATGATATGGGCATGCGGGAGTCGCTGATACCACCTCAAAGGGACATCGATACCGTTGTGTTGAAGTTTTTGGAAGCATGTCTTCTCGCTGGTCATGTTGGGTTTCCGATATAACTGAGCGTCTGATACTACCATTGATAAAAACTGTAACCTGCAAGATATCACTTTCTGGGGGATAACATCCCACCAAAATACTGCTTTTTCGATACAAGGCAGCGTATGATACTACCGTTGACAAACACTTCGACCGTCGAGACATCACTTCCCTCGAGATACTATCTCACTGGCAACGGCATGCTCACAGTGTTCCGAAGCCGCTGACACCACCGCATGCGGGCCAATGCACTGCTGAGATGGTTGTGTTTGGAGACTGCTGTCTCATTGGCAACGGCACTTCCATGTCACACCGAAGCTGCCGATACTACGTCCAGTGAACTCCTGAACCACTGAGATAGTCGGATCGAGAGACTGCCATCTTGTTGGCAACGGGATTTGCTTGACATACCAAAGCTGCTGATACTACCTCCTGTGAACTCTTGGACCACGGAGATACTCGTATGTAATTGAAGCCTGTTTTGTCGCATCGATATTATCCAGAAAATGCTCTGTCGTCGGACATAGAACACGACTCACCATACGGAAGTCGCTGATACCGCCATCACATCCGGACTACGTGTCCTACTGTGTCGACAGACTTTAGCATGAAGCGACGATGCAGCCTTCATTCAAACACCCCCCAAAGCCATGGCCTCAACCCTTCATCGTTGACCAAGCTTCTCATCGACCTCTCTTGCACCTCAATCTGCACCTCCCACACCCCCGTTCTTCGATTGACAGGCAAGAGGACAACCTCATCCCCGGCATCAACCTCCCTCCCAATCCTCCTAACAGCATCAGGCATACCCAATCCCAACCCGAGATCCATCACCTGGCCTTCCATCATACTCGGCACCGAGGACGCCCAATCGTGCACCACCAGCTGAGGCGTAGGAGCCCAGTCCCGCTCTGCCGCTGAGCTGTTCAGGAGATTGATGCGGGAGCGGATGAGGAGATCTGAGTTTTGGGCGGAAGCGGCGGTGTAGATGATTGAGGCTGTGTGTTCGAGGGTTGAGAGGTTGGTGGGGGTGAGGAGGGAAGAAAAGGGAGAGGCAGCGTAGGCTGGGAGGGAAGCGTTGCCTAACCAGTGGGTGGACAGGGGTGAGATGAGGGTGGGGCGGAGGTCGAGGGGGAAGGATATGGAGGTTCGCAAATCGTCGTTGTGAGTCCTTCCTGTTTTGATCGGGCTCGAGCGATATCTTGCTCGTGTGTAGGCTTGCCAGAGGATTGCAATGAGGACTTCCCGAGGGCTAAGGCTATCTGTTGTTGTGGTTGCTGAATTGCGGCTGTTGACGCGTAGGATGCGGCGTGAGTTGAGCATCTCAGTGGTTTGGAGAAGGATTTCTAATCTGAAGACGAAGATAGCGGAGCGGCTTGAGGTTGCGTTCAGGTTGTTGTTGTCGGAGGCTGTAACGGTTCCGTCTCCATTGACGGGATAGATTTGCTTGTGCCGCCGCTGTATACTCTGCTCCTGTCGTTGACGAACGCCTCTTGCTAGTGTAAGAAACGCAGGAGCCCCAAAGCCATGAGAGAGACGAGACCGAGCCCGCGACACTACTATTGCTTCCGATTTTAGTTCGTCGTTGTTTAGTTTGCGAGGAGGGAGCCCTTCGGACATCAGACGGAGGATTGTACTCATTCCATTGATGCCTGCCACTGCATGATGCAGATAGATGACCAATATGAGGCCACCGTCGAAGAAGTTGGCCTGTATCGCGCAGCTGGGTTCGCCTTTGAGATCGTTGGCAAGTGGATCGAGACCGATGTCTTCGAGGTGACGGGGTGCAAAGCCACCCTGATAGATGTCCTGGTAGCTCTGAGCGTGGTCGTCCAGATGTTTGATAACTGCTGCGAACTCTTTCACTTGCGTCGGTGTCACTGTGACGCTCGATGGCTTCTTGTGGGCGTTGATGGTGATCGTTCCTGCGAGAATTGGTATCTCACTGACAAGGCTCTTGGCAGCCCTCTGGAGCCTTTCTGCAATGACGGCGGGTTCTTTGTCATTGGAAGAGAAACAAAGAGCATGGCGCAGATATGTACGTGGGGCATTTTGGTCAAGAGTGGATAATCTGAATTCTGCCATGTTTCAGAGTATCGCTGCTGGTTTCCCGGGCGTGAGAGGTGTGGATCTTGACTTAAATAGTAAATATCAGAAGTCGTCAGTATTGAATAGAAAAGTGAGCTGCCTGATGAGCCCATAATTGGTAGTAGCGAATGTTGTGTCGATGTCAGCACACAATAGGTATATGTCTTGTGGGAATAACAGCAGGGTGTAGCCTGTAGGAGTGACAACGGGTGGTGGCACGTTGTTTGCTTTTCGCTATCCAAACAATGAACCCATTGATCGGCGGCGATCATAGCCCTCTACCACTGTATAAAGTGCCGAGCGTCTCATTGAGTCTCTCAATCCTGCGTCAGTGGAACTGCTCCATCCCTCAAAGCCTGGGCGGAAGGACGGTCGGAACTGGTGGTCTGGTGGTGGTTCTGGGCAGCTCCGGCACGGTAGTAGTCGGCACACAGGCACAAGCACTGCTGACCTTGGCGATCATGTCGTCCTTTTTGCCCTTGCCCTTAGGTCCTTTACCCTTACCCTTCCCTCCGCATGCCCTCTTGGCATAGTTGGGCACAAGGCTCTCGTCATCGTTCTGCCTAACGAGGAAGTTACCGCAGAACTCCCCACTTTCTTCAGAGTGTCTCTCCAGAGACTTCGAGCAGCGATCAGTCTTGCATTTGGGAGGGCTCGGGCACTCTTTGCTGGTCATCTTGACGACGAACGATCCACGTTCAATCGTGTGGACGAAAATGAAGCCAGACTTGAATCCAGCGTACGAGGACCAGGAACCGAGGAAAGCGACCGTTCCGCCGCCCTCGTTTTCGTCATCCTCTGGGTATACATCGAAAAAGCCTGCTTCACACATGCTTGCACCTGTAGGATCCTCCTTGACAGAGGAGGGGTCGATGACGTTCAAGCCGTTGCCGTAGTTGGACTGGTAGAGGAGGCCATCAAAAATATATTGGTTGTGGTCAATGGAGCGGGTCCTGCCAGCGTAGTGTCCGGTGTACACGGGGTTCTCGAGATCGCGGATATCGAAGATATGAGTGGTTGGCAGACCTTGAGTCATCGGACCAACTTTGGCGTCACGCTCGTCGAATTCGTCGTCCATGAAGAGATACTCCTGGTTCATTTCGTCGTTGACGACACTGAGAGAAAGGGTTAGCGCTTGCACTGATCATTTATGCCAATACCATTGCTTACCCTTGGTGGATGTACTGAGCGCCCGGGAAGGTTGTGATTGAGATGATGTTGGTGGTGTTGCCAACCTTGTTCGTTGCGTCATATATGGTGATGGTGTCCTGTCACAAATAGTCAGCTTATTACTCGGCGCTTCTCTCATGTCGGACAAACCTCGTTGTAGCCGTAACAGATGTCACGACCTTCATACCGCTTGTCAGGGCCGCGGTATACCAGACTGCATCAATGTTAGCTTGAGTCCGTAGAGTGTAGAGTCACGTTACTGCACCATTCGGCCTGGTTCGAAAGTTAGCTTGAGTTTGTCAAGATAAAATTGCGTTACTACTCACATCATGTACGTATCCATCACCAGCTGCACAGCCTGGACTCCAGGGGTTTGCAGGGTCCGTCATGTTGAGGTAGATTAGACCGCCGCGGCAGGGGAGGTTGCCTCGAACTCTGATGGTCTCATTGCCGCCAACCGAACCGACGGCAATGGCATAGTTCATCTCTTGGTTGACCTACAGGGAGTGATAAGCAAACATAGACCTATTTCTCAGAGGTGTCACAGCGAAGACTCACCACAATGTTATGCGTGCGGCCTATTGGAAGCTCATCCCAGTGACCAGTAAGATCGGCCTGTGTGAAATTCGTAGGACTAGCCGGATCCAGTTCAAGCAGCTTCTTCATGTCGAAGATCTGAACACCATGGTGGATGGCTTCTGAGCCGATGACAGCATAGTCACGGAGAATTCTGATCTCCCTCCAGTTGGAGCCAATGGGATCGTATTGCGGAAGACGACCAAGGTAGATCATCTTGCCCTCAGAGCTGATCTCCACGAACGCAGTGCCGTCATATTGTCCGATCGCGACAAATTCGCGACCACAATCAGCGGTCCAGCCCCAGCTAGAGGACCCACGGGCATAGTCGCTGCCAAGGTCGGCGTGGGAAAGGAAGTGGTAGAGGTCGATGTTGCTGCACCTGAAGGTGTTGTTCGTATTTCCAGGGATGCCAGCAGCAAAGCCGTTCACGCATGGGGTATACCCAAGCTCAGGGTACTGGGCGCTGTCCATTTGACCAGCTGCAAGTTCAGCTTCCCATTGTGCCTTGGGGACCGATCAGTTGAGTTCTGTATTTTATTCCGCGCCATGTTCTCACCATCTTCAGTCCCATGATGCGAGCATGAACCGTTCCATCAGCGTATTCCGCAGCAGATCCTTGGCCAGCCGCTCTGCTCACCCCGAACAGGGTAAAGCAAAGCGCGACAATGGAGGCGAATTGGACCATGATGAACGGCCTTGGATGGTTGTTGAGATATTCAGAGACTTGACTCTCTTCGATGCCTGGGTAGCACCAACCGCGGACGGATGGGGGATATATATATGTCGAGCAAAGAGGATGTAATTGCGGCTGAGTCCGGGTCGCTGTATTTGTGATTGGAAGGGTTGATGGATGTTTACGGACCAAGACCTCGAGTTTACTTGGTCCAGCCACTCCGGCCGCGCTGAATGTTGTACGCACATGGGCAAACCTTGGCTAATGCGATCCAAGAATGAGGGACATGTGGATGTGTACTTGGACGTATACTTGGACCGAGATAGTCGAAATCTTGGCGATTGTCGCCGCAGCTTGTAGCGATCATGTGTTGAGGTCTGTCATTGGTAGACGGACTAGAGGGCAATGCTCATGTATGTCATTGTGATTAGCTCGCTTCGGATTAGCACATCTAGTTGCGCAGACAGCACAGTTCACCCTCATGTCGAGTGTCTCGTACCACCAGTTCATTGATATATCCCAGGATATGCCACGTTGTCCGCATGTTGTTCTGCTTATCTTGCCGAGCTTTTGCGGGGACGTCTTGGAGTCTTGTCTTTTGCGTGGGCAGACTTGGCGACCAGCCGAGTGAGGCAGGTAGTTGTTGCGGTACAGATAGGGAAGAAAAGACTCTCTTGAGTGCCTGAGTTCTACCAGCTGCGGAGAAACAAGGTCTGGTTGCGGCTGAGTCCAGCCTCCAGGTTTCTGTCGACATCGGTGTTAACCATCATTCTGTAAAGCAGAGAGATTGCAAAACTTAGTTTGAACTCATCTCCGATAGTATCAATCTTCCGCGTGTCAGTGACCAGTGGTCTGCCAAAAGTCAGCAATGTAATTAATTATCTTTCCATCTCAGAGGGTAAAGTCAAAGATGTTCAGCCACAGCCTTTCCTCAAGGTTTGCCGCAACCCAATACACATCCTCCTCCTTTCTATTCCAGACGACCCCGATTTGCGGATCCAGAATAGAACGCCCGGTCATAGGAGTCGACGGTATGGCACCGATGATGGGCTGCGTCAATGCTGTCTCGTGCGTATGTTTTGGATTGCTCCAAACCTTCAAATCACCAAACGGGGCGTGTGACCACGATGTGAGCAGCATCGATGTCGGAAGTCTTTTCCCCATGTTTCGCATTTGACACTGCTTTTCCGGCACTCTCGTCATCAGATCAGTGTAATCTTGAACATGCATCGGGTCGCGGGTCGCGTTGATGATGCTCCGGATGTTGAGGGCGCCGCTGATCAGATTGCTCTGCTAAGCCGTAGGACCTCTGGGTAGCAGCGAGACTACGGCGGTGCTGATAAGATTCCTAGTCTCATCGTGTGACTTCTCCTGCGAAAGTCCGAGTGATTTTCTCATACTGATATTGAACGCCAATCTCTTCGAGCATACGAGATAATGAGCGAAATCTGCCAGGTTTCATCATCACTTGTTATCAGCAGGCGAAAGTCTTGACCAAAGGAACACCTACGGCTTGGATCCAGGAAGCAAAAATGTCAAAGCCAGGAACCTTTGCTTCGCTCTCGTAAGCAAGAATGCGCCATCCATCGAAAATCTGTCCCGGGAAGTGGATTGTCTGCCATTGCGTATCGTGGCAGGTGGCATGTTTTCTTTCCGCGCAATAGTCCTTGCTGTAAAGAGCTTGATCCTTGCGCACAAGCCCCACCATACTCGAGCTTGTTGGGTTCGAAGCGTAGAAAGTTCCAGTCGCCCTCGAAGCGCCTTGCTGTCGAGGCCAGCGATCTTGTGCCGTCTGTTTTTCTCGATCGTTCATTGGGGTATCTCCTCATGGAGTTTTTTACACTATGCGGCAGCCGCCTTGTACACAGCTAAGGGCTTTACCGCATGGATCATGACTGGATAATCACATGTCGGGACAGTGATGTTAGTGCGCAAATACAAGCTCAGAACGTGAAGGCGCAACACGCAACAAGCAACGGCGCTTGACTTTACTGCCAGAGTGCCGACTTCCTCTTACGGGTGTTGCAAATTGCTAACGGTCCCGCATCAACCCTTGTCACTCATCCTGAGGCTGTGTCACTCAAGGTCTGAGTGCAGTCCAAGCTGAGACATTGTCTCTGAAGCCCGGAACATCAATTGGTCCGGTGCTCTCCCTGACCTCAGACAATCTGCCGAGAGATGCTACTCGCAAGATGATCGACTCTTGCGTCGCAACTCTTATCTTGCCATGGTTCGCTGCAGGCAGTGGTAGTGGCACATTAGCCAACGCCCTTTGCAAGAACGCCTGCAACCTACTTCAGCGAAAGCTGTGTTGCATGGCCATCATGAAAATCCTCATGCTCCATGGATACACTCAAACAGGGGAGAACTTTCGCCGCAAGCTCCGAAGACTCGAAAACAGACTGCGACAGACGAATGCTGCTGCTAAATTCGTCTATCTCGATGGTCCAATGGCGCTAAACACACACGACATACCTGGGATTCAGTCGGCAACATCTGGGTACCCCGAAGACGGCAGACACGAGATGGGAGCATGGTTCGACCTTCGGGGCGTCAGTGAGCCTCCTAACGGATTGCACAACTCTCTCGACATGCTCGCAGCGGTGCTGAAGACCCAGGGACCTTTCGACGGAGTGATCGCATTCTCACAAGGCACCGTAGTCGGGGCGATGGTGGCGTCACTGTTGCATGGCGAGGCCCGACTAGAAGCGTACGACTCGGCGTCGCAACACGCAGTCGACATCTTGAGGTATCCCGACGCCTTTCGGGGTATCAAACACCCACCCTTCAAGTTCGCGTTGTTTTACGCAAGCCAAATGGGCACTGGAGCGTACAGCGATTGGATTTATGAGTACCCACGGATCGAGACTCGATTCTGCCACTTCTTCGGACTGCTGGATTCGATGGTTAGTCACGAGCAAAGGGACATCGTTTCGATCAAGCTTGGTGGTGTTCAAGGATCCAGATTGGTGTACCACACTGGTGGACATTTCGTCCCGATGGACTCGGCAAATATTGAGACCGCTGCAAGGTTTATTGAATATTGCATGCGGGATGAACCTGAATGAAGCGTGATTGATGGCGCTCGAGGAGCAAAGACAGCTACTCTTTCCCCGGCAGGTTTCCAATGTCTGGATTTGCACGTGTCAAGTCTGTAATCGTAGTATAGCAGCCCTGGCTCATAGTAATGTGGTTAATGGCCCAGGGTCCTCGCACCGACACTCCGCAAAGAATATTACCTACATCGTAGATCGTCTGTATCCTCACAGCGTTTTGGTCGAGATGGGCATGCTGATCGAGGGGCGGAGAGTGATGCTTGATGCCTTTGTGAGCCGGTCGCAGGATGCAGGCCGTTGCGAAGGTAAGTTGCGGAACAGAGTGAGGTGACACGGGAAAGGGAAGGGGCAGGAGCGCGAACCTGGAAGAGCGGAGCAGTCCCAATAGAGCTAGCCTAGAGGCACATCCCGAGATGGATACTGTACTGTACCCCCATTGGAGGCTTGTAGGCAACGTTAACATTAACAAAACAACATAATTTAACACTTGCGGCCACCAAAATCAAAGAAACAGTCCTTGCGTGTAAACCTGGCTCACATAACAAGACCTCACGCCAGCGGTGTCTCGTGCTAAGATCTTGGACCCATCGCCTTTGCCACCCATCGTCCCAAAAACCCATACTTCTTCCCCAGCCATGCCGAGAGCATTGTTCCAGACGTCTGGCCTCTCACCGCAAAGTCAGACATGTCATTAGGATCACGCGTCGTGAACAGAGGCCATGTCTCCTGCATCGAAGGGCTCATCAATTGCCACACCCGCTCCGTCTTTTCCTCGCGGAAAAGATACGAGCAGCCGAGTATCTTGTACAGCTTGGAAAGTGCACAAGTTTCCCCCGGGTCCGTAGTCTCATCGCTCCACTCCAATGTTGGGTGCCACCACCACAGGTGACGGAGACTCGCGATGGCATTGTACATGCCCGGGAAACTTCGGCGGCCAGAAGCACCGGCCACGGCGTGCACGCAGCCCGAAGTCCCAAAGGCGATGTGAGCTATCAGCCGGTTAACCACGACATCCACTGGGACCTCGTCGATCGTGCTTGTCGACGGATCTGCTAGATTGGACGTGCAGCGCGCTTTCGTCGGCAGACTGGAGATGATGGCGCACATCGCTGTAGTGACTGGAGCGGACCCGGCCACTTCGAAATGCGGGTAAGGTTCCTCCTGGGCCGGGGCGAAGCATGAGGGTCGGAAGAGAAGCAGTTGCTGTTCGCGACCTTTCTTGCGAAATTCCCCGAGCAACAATCTCTCCGTGAGATGCTTGACGTATGAGTAAGTGAAAGCGTGGGGCATGTGGCTGTGCTCGGGGGTTGTGCCAAAGTCGACAATGTTGTGTAGCTCGACGGCTGCACCGTGATCGGGTTGGCGCAGGGGGTAAATGCGCTCCTCCACAACGCACTCTTGTCGTTCCGCAGCGTTCGCCGGGGTCGCGTCCCAGTGCAAGAAGCTGTTCACGTAGGCTGTTGAGACGAAGACGAACCGCTCCAGGTGCGCGAAACTGAGAGCCAGCTTCGCCGCTGCCAAAGATGGGTGGACAACACTCGACGCCATCTTTGGAAGGCCATCGCGTAGGCTGATACTGGACGCCGCGTGGATAAAGATCGAGACACGTTTCCGCAAGCCGGCAATCGTCTGATCATCGAGTCCAAAGTTCTCCTTGGTGATGTCGCCTTCCAATACCGAGACTCTGTGGCAATTCTGTAGGTCGGCGACTAGTCGTGGCGGCAAGAGCTCCTGCATGCGCCGCCAGAATCGGTCTTCCATGTCTTAGCCTTCGAGTATTGCAGTGCGATGGAGAAACGTACCTTTGCCTCCCCGTACAAGCACGTGAACCTGGGATATCGTGGTATCTTTGGTGATCTTGAGAAGCAATGCGGTGCCCAGCATGCCCGTTGCCCCTGTAAGGAAGACATCTCGTGACCCAAAGGCGTAGTCGAATGGGTTCTTCTCTTCCATGACTGTTGTCGGTCCGATCGAGATGCCTGAAGGACTGAGCAAGTGAGCGGAGGGAAAAATATGGATGGAGTGAGGAGTCTGACAAAGGGACTCTGGTACCTGAGTTCACGCCGATACACGACCGTTTCAGGGAACACACATGTCTTATCAGCGGTATCCATTGGTTGAGTACGCCTCACACTACTCCTCGGGTCCATCAACCGGCCATGTTCATCTTCTATACATCGAGAGTGCGCACCAACGGCTTTGGAGTTGGACCATCACAAACCCCACAACGTTTGCAGGCGGCCGTTATATAGTGTTTACGGGAACGTTATAGGTCAATCGATAGCGATACGGCATGTGCCCGAGCTTTGAAACAAAACAACGGTAGATGCACAGCACAGATAGCGAAAGATAAGTCAGTTCACGACGTCACTATGCCCGCTCACCACACATTGCAAGACTGTGGCCCTGATGCCGTATGTCATGGAAAACTTCAAGGCAACGTGGCAGATCAGAGGCGTGCCGCGCGAACTTTACAGGAAGATGCCTCTCCAGTACATACGGTACATAACTGGCTGGCAGTCTGCCGTAGCCGCCTGTCAATTTCGAGTTCCTCACACTTCATCAGATTTGGAACGTCTTCTGAAGCCTCAAGATGTTGCCAACCACTCAGCATGGCCCAACGACATGAAGCCTGCAATCATGAGACGACGTACTTACAGGGCAGTCCGATCGGCCAACTCTTTGCTTGGGTAACAAAGAGCTCGCCGAACCACAGCCATCATGGCCCATCTTCTCGTCATGATGAAAGCGAGAGCGGTTGTTGTGCAAAGGTCGAAGAAGCATCGATCGGGGTCAAAGAAAAGACGGAGGGCGCACCACCCAGCGAAGGGCGGTCTGTCCAGCTCCAGAGAAGAACTCCTGAAGTGGAATCCAGACAACAACGCCACAATGAGGCGCACGATTGGATTCTCGCGCGACGAGTCGCCGTGGCCAGCATCATCTGCCTGTATACGTGAGCTTCAAAGGCGCCGTCGTCGTTGTTGCATCGAACTGACAATGCAAAGGTTCGTCGTCTACGCAGCATCGGCAATCTACATTGTCGGCATTCCCGAGATCAGACTCACATTCGGCCCAGGAGAGCAGGAGGCATTGTTATGATTGTCGTTGTATGTCCTTGCATGTAAGTGGCAGCGTGCCCGACGACAACAAAAGTACCCAAGAGCTGACCCTGCGATACAAGATGGTCTGGGGCCCATGATTTGGGCTCCCCTCAGCGAGATGGATTCGATCGGCAGGAGTTCGATCTATGCCTCGACATTTTTGGCATTTTTGGTCTTCAGTATACTTGTGGCTGCAGTGAATTCCTGGAGCGGGTTCCTCGTTGTGCGGTTCTTGCAGGCCTTCTTTAGCAGTCCATGTCTGGCGATAGGAGGCGCATCGATGCATGACCTCTTCCCCGATCTGACTGTGCCCTACTCGCTTGCGATATGGATAGCAGCAGCATACTACGGACCCGCATTGGGACTTCTGATAGCTATTTATCTCGTGCCGGAGAAGGGGTGGAGATGGGGGATGTGGGAAATTATTTGGCTGGCCGCACCGACCTTGATACTAATGGTGACTTTGCCTGAGACTCACGGGCCGACCATAAGAGCACGGAGATCCAGGGCTGCTAGTACATCAGGAAACACTATAGATGTGACCTTCCGAGCCGTCATCGCCGCTTTGAAAGACACCATCGTCAGGCCGGTCCAAATAACTCTCCAGGATCCAGCCGTGGCAGTGGCCAATCTGTACACCGCATTCATGTACGGCACATACTACACCTTCTTCGATGCTATTCCCAGGGTGTACCCGGAGCGCTACGGTTTCACTATGGGCCAACTGGGACTGGCGTTTCTGAGCATCTTCGTAGCCTGTGTGGTCGGTGGTGTCGCTTACTGCTTCTACATCTACAAGACTTCGATCAGCGACTGCGATGACTTTTCTGCAAACCACGAGACAAGCCTTCGTCCAGCTCTGGTGGCGTGTTTTCTGCCGCCCGTCGGACTCTTTCTTTTCGGCTGGACCTCGAACGGCGACATTCACTGGATCGTCAGTCTGCTCGGCATCACGATATACGCGATTGGCACTTTTATCATCTTGCAATGCATGAGCGTGTACCTGCCTCGAATATATCCAGAATACGCTGCCAGTCTGTTCGCTGCTAACGTCTTGTGCCGATCGCTACTTGCAGCGGCTGCCATACACCTTGGGATTCCATTGTACGGGAAATTGGGGATCGGACCCGGTGTCAGCGTGTTGGGGGGGAGTGGTTAGCGTCCTCGGCATTCCTGGGATGTGGTTCATTTATTGGAAAAGACCAGCGCTGAGAGCCATGTCTCGATTCTCGCATCAATGAGGGAAGTCGGTTTGAGGATGGAGATGTATTTCCTTTCGGGATTGAAGGTCGAGGAGCATCGCAGTTGCCAGTCTCTGGAGAACGACGATTGCCCTCGAACGTATGTTACGCCTTGTGCCACATCGTGATACACTACAGAGCACGTGGTGGGGCTTCTTGGTGTACTCTCGTGGACCATCATGCATGTCGCGTAGGCCGAGTAGACTCGACTCGTTCGGCCGCACATTGTGCCTCATCATTGAGTGCCGTTCGCAATTTATGGCTTCTATCCGGTTGGACCTCTGCAAGGCGTTGAGGAAATGTTCCAGGCCATCACACTCGACTGAAGTACGAGACAGAGGCAAGATGGAGGGGTGAGTCTGATGTTGAAAGGCTCCATACGCGATCAGGTGACCAAAAAGAGCTGCGGGTGCTTTTTAGCGTCGACGATTGTGAGCCAGTAGATGCGTGGTTGGGAGTTGGCCGTGGCTTGCTCGGCGCGTGCGGCAGAGCTGGGCGGGCAAGTTGATGCAGGAGAAGACGCTTGTAGATGTACATGTAGATGTGTGCATGTATAGAGGAGCTGTGGGTATGTTGATGATATACAGCTGCATACCGGGATGTAGGATGGTGTGTTGTGTTGTGCCGTGAAGATGGAAGCTTCCACTGCTGTCTGCGCGCAAATTGTTGTAGATGAAACGTGCGGAGTGTGATGCGCTGGTAGGTGGCGAATGTGTTAGTCGGCACGAAAGCGTGTTGTTAGTATGCTAATCGATACGTATAGGGATGAGTGTGATGGCGGGTTTGATGTCTGCGATCAAATATATGTACAGTAGGTAGTAGTGAGGAGTCTTCTTCTCCCGTCTTCTGGAAGAGGAAACAGCCAGCTCGCTCGGCAGGGATCGCGTCGTGTGTTTGTGGACCTCTTTACGCGTCTCACCCTCACTAAAACATGACAATGCATCCAGATACGCGCTCCTTTTAGCATGCGGACCGTCCGAGGGTGTACCCAATTTGAAGTGTCAAAGGGTGAAGAAGAGAAGAGGGACTCGTTGATTCGGCGTGAGCAGTTCAGCAATCTAACGGGCCGCAGCCCTCCTCCACAGCTCCAAGACCCGGATCCGATGATCCCTGGTCCTGGTATACCTTATGCCTGGCCGTAAGAGGGCTCAATGCGTGCGAGGTAGGTCGAGGCGAGGATGCCGATGGATGCAATATCCGACCACGTCCACATTCGAAGGTATTGTTGTTTAGGTGTAAAGTAGTGCGTATACCAACACGGAAAAGAACACCAACGTTTGACTGCACGCACGGATAGTGGCGGCTGCAAGCAAAGGGCGTAGAACTTCCTCGATAGCGAATAGCAGACACTCCTTTCTACTTCTCGGCGTCGACTGGGTGAGTGGCAGCGAAGAAGACATGGACGACTAAGAGAATACATGGCCGATCACGCTATCCAGATGGAAGATAGTACATGTGCTACAACACAAGTCTCTCTTCAACGGCTGGCGTCTACATGCAGCCTGCATGTATAGCGCCAACGTAATCCTCCCTCCTCCCTGCTCTACCCGCCCAAGTAAGCAGTCTTCAGCAGCCTCAGTACTGTTGTATGTCTGGAGAATTTTGTTGGTGGTGAGAGAGCCGGTTTCATTCTTTTTCCCTCTTCCATCCTTGCAGTCTTGCATTCTCTTCTCGAACACCACCTTCAGCACCACCAACATCGAATAAGACACTACTACCGAACATCTACCCTTCAATACCCAAACCCTACCAAACTCTAGGACCCTCCTCTACCGTCCAACATCTCTGGTACCGTCGTCCTCTGCCGTTGCCGCCCTCCCGTGGCCCTGCGGTCTTCCAAGAAGCTTCAACAATAATAATATCAACTTGCCAACACATCAGGCACGTACAACGCACTTTGCCACAGCCATACCGCAATCCTTCGCTGCCTGTCGCTCTCGTCCGAGGCGACATCACCTGCCCGGGTGTGTGCACGTGTGCGCTCACTAAGATCGCGGCGTAAACGCTGAGAGGCTGTCGGCAACTCCGTTCGTGGCGCAGTCCGAGATCAAGGCAAGACAAGACCCTTCGAAGCTGCAACTAACAACGGGCATGCTGCACGTGGGACAAGAATAGTTTTTGGTTTTCGCCGCAAAAGGTGCTCTTCCATCTCTTCTATGCATCATCACTGCTGTTTTCACCACATTTCTGATTTTTCTTTACCCGGTTATCTTCGTTACGGTCGCCTCCACACTCGATTTGCGCTGGTCGCTGACTCTCAAAAGCTGCCTCGCAGTCCGGACGACATCCATTTACATGCAACTACGACAAGACACGACACGAATAGCCTACATGTAACGACAGACTTCCACTCACGAATACAATAATCTCCAGGACGGCCGGTCTGCCGATTCTCTACAACCACCCGCGACAATGTCAATACCGGTCAGATCTCAGCACAGACCGCCGATGTACCACCAGGATCGCGCAACTGCCGACACCAGCAGGCATGCGCCCAGTCGCATTCCCACAGATTACTCCAACAACAACGTCGAGCAACCGGGCAAGAGAGCGCAGCATATCCCCAAGCTTGCGAGGGTTTCTAGTCAGAGGGAAACACTTTCAGACAATTCAACCGCCCAACGTCGGAGCAGTATACACACGGCGCAGCGCCCAGCGACAGCTGCACGTCAGGATGCACGGGAAGCCTTGGTGTCACCACACTCGCAAACAAGTTCGGCCGCGCAATACCAGCGCCGGCCAAGCCGCATCGTGACCCCTCAGCCGCCTCCGACCACCCGGACACCCTCGCTCTTCTCTGGATCATCCGTTCAGACGTTGGACAGCCCACGGTCGCGAGGTTTGCGAAGAAAGCCGTCGACCATCGACTCTTACACTGCACAAGCGCGAGGACATGGACCCAGGATAGATGCGGACCGTGCAACTATGCACAGTCGTGACGAAGACTACGACGAGGCATACGACGATGCGGTGTTGGGCATTTCATTACCACCAATTGGCAAAAACGAGTACAGAGATTCGTATCTTAGATCTGCCGCGCCTGCAGGTACAGGTCTCCTACCATCACTGGACACCCATCATGCGTACTCCATGCGCAATTTTACGCCGCCCGTACCGGGACTCTCTCACTCCGCGACCCCGTCGTCGAGGCACACCGAGTCGCCGTATAGTCACGTTCCTACGCCCAGCTCGGCCTCGTCGTATTCCAGTGGCTTGGTTACTACCTCCGCTCAAGACCCGAAGTACTCTTCAAACAGTCCACTCCGTCCTAGGCAGATGATCAGTGCTACGAATACCAACACAAATGATGCCTCTACCAAAGCTTTGCCACCAGTCCGCGAGTCGTCCACCTCTTCTTCAAATTCCACTGTCAAATTGAGGCAACCACAGTCTGGGAGCAAAGTGCCAGTCAGTACACTTCACGGCGCACCTTCGAACGCACATACGTCAGCAAGTGGCCGACGATTATCGTCAACACATCGGAAGTCGATCAACACTGCAATTCCTGCTCAGCTCAACACCACCATACCTCCCGAGCTTGCCCATCTGAACGTCGACGCTCCGTTGCAACCAAACATCCACGCAAATCACCCAAGGAGACCCAGTCGAGATCAGACTCCCAGTCTGAACAATCTGAAAGGCCCATCACCCGTCGTGCACAGTGATCTGCCTCGACTTTACACCACATATCACAAGCGCACCCCATCCCAAGACACCATCGGATCTGCAACTTCAACAAGCCTTCGGGGCCGTTTTGGGTTCTCTCCTAGGTCTTCCTCCAAGCAAGCCTCGCCCAGAGTTGATTCAGCCTTCTCTCCAGCGTCCTCATCAACAAAAACCACGCGACTACAGACTCCTGATTCGGCAAGATCAGACCGGCCAAGACTCCTTCGTAAGGACTCACCGGCTGTTGATCAATCGCTTCCGCCGGCACCTCCAAGCAAATCGCCCCGCTTCAGCTTCATGTCACGAAAGTCGAAATCCAACTCTGAGAAATCGGTAGAGAAGCCAAAGCGAGATGCAGTCAAAGGTCCAGTCGCTGGGACAGGGCACGAAAAGTATGGTCGTTTCGCGTTCCGTGGACGCAGCAGCAACGGCACTACCAATTCATTCAGTCGCTCATCAAGCGCTAGTAGTAGTGCGAGTGGTGTCATGAAAGCAGGATCTGGTAGGAAAGGCAGCACGACAAGCGATGAAAGCGCTGGAATGGACGAGTTCTTGCGCGACAGGCTAAGTCCAGTGGTGCTGCGTGGGGGTAACGGCATTCCTTTTGGCACCCGGACTGAAATCTGGGCAGAGAAGGGCGAAGAGTCGAGCAGTTCGCAGTCTCTCGAAAATGTTCCTCGGCCCCAGCTCCTGCCCTCCGCGATGGCTCGAGACCACAGTGTGTCTTCTGTGCGCGGAAGTCCTGACCAAAACGAACACTTTGGTGGTGAACAAGCTGGTGTGGACAGTCAAAACGCACCACGGCATCATGACCACGGGGCATTCCGGCCAGCAGAGTCTCTTGAAGGTAAAGAAGGGCTTTGGCTTCGCCCTCTCCAAAATGAAAAACCAGTGCCAAGACTCAAGCACAAGTGGAACTTTTTCCAACGAGCTCAATCTTCTCAGAACAGCGGTGATCTTTTCACCCGTGCGACTGGCCGATCTGACAACGAACCCGCATCTGTCCACGGATATCAAGACGCTTTGCATTTAGGGATCCTGGATGCTGTTGAGCCTGTGGATCTCGCTGAGGTGGAACGCATTATTCAGGAGCACGACAAGTCAGACGCGGATGCCTCGAACTTAGGCGCGCGTCTCTCTCGAGCGATCTCTTCAAAGGAGAGCGGACCGAACAATCGTTGGTCGTCGTTGACCAAAGCCACGTCTCGAGAGAGCGACAATTCGGACGCCAGAAGATTATCGCCTAGTGTCATGGCAAATATGATTCTGACTGAATCGCCAGAGTTACTCAAGGCTCGCACTGCTGTTCCTCAGCATCCTCGACAAGTAGTCCGCAAGACTGGCAATCCGCTGAACGATTTCTTTGCGCCTCCAACTCACTCACCCGAGGTGCTGCAGACTTTGGCTACGCCCGAACTAGTGTACGAGACGAATGACACACCTGAGACGCCTCTTTCTGTGGAACCTCCACGTCAACCCCGTCTCTCTCCGGTTGGAAGGATCCCCACAGTCGTGTCTAAGCGAGACCGCGATAGACGTTTGCCGGATAACTCGTTCTCACGCCCTTTCGCTAGTTCACAACCTCGCCCGACAGCCCGTCCTCCCGGATCATTGTACAATCAGATACGCGACCTGGCAAGCCCAACTGATTCTGGTTCACAGCCTGTGTCGAGCACCAGTGGCAGGTCTGATAGCATCTCAGTGACCAACCAGAGCAGTATCAATGCCGATCAGCCCAGTGCGTCCACTGGTCGGTCCAGCATCGAGTTCTATGCTGGCAACGACTTCATTCTCTTCGCGCCTCGCAAGAACTCGGACGTCAGCCATTCTAGTTCTGGTAGCTCTAACTGGGTGCTCTCCAGCACCGCTCGCGCACCAGAAGAAGACATTTGGAGCGAGTACAATGACCTCATGGACGATGTGATGCCGGACAAGACGCCTATTTCCGCTGGGTCCTCACATGGTGTACCTTTCCAGTACGCCAGCATGCTGCATCACGAGCGTAGCCCCACGATGCCTGCTCCGCTGAGAGTTGAGCGTTCGGCATCACTCAAGACGAAGGATATCACATCAGCTACTCCCGCCATCCACAAGGGAGGCAGATCATCCGCTTGTGAGGATGAATCCATGCTGCGTCCTGTTTCGCCCATGGCCCCGGCGGAATATGAGGCAGTGGCCGTTGCTGCATCACAACGGGACGATCGCTTCACCAGCCCGCCTGTCTCCCCACTGACCCCTGACACACTAGCTCATTTCGTCGGAACCTATGGAGATCGCAGCACCTACTCATCCGACGTTCAAAATCGACTCAGTGTTCCACAGCATCGGTCAAGCCTGATCTCGCCTAGAGGCAGCACCTCTTCCTCCCGCTACAGCGTTCCTTCCGTGAGACACTCCAGATCTGCCTCTGTGCCCGAGATCAGTGTCCGCCATTCACAGGCCAGTATCGCCCCTAGCGCTCGTCGAAACCGAGACACGCAGCTACTTGACATCCCCGAACATGACACCCACAAGAAGTTTACCACTTCGGACCTACGGTTCGGCGCACTTATGACCAGCAAATGGCTCACATTCGGGCGTGTCCTGTTCAGCCCTGCTCATCACGAAGTGCGGCTGGCGGAAGAATCCCGTATCCTGGTCATTGATGGTCTGGGAGATGACTGGTCGCATTACGTCGCGACATCCTACCCAAATGCGATTGTCTACAACTTGGCAATATCAACTTCCAACAACTCTGGATCATCGGGCTGGGGACCTCTCACAAACTACCGCCACTTCAACCACCCTTCACTCTCGACGCCTCTTCCCTTTCCCCGAGGATTCTTCGCTGCCGTCGTCTTCCGTTTCCCAATGGCTGCAAGAGAGCACGAGTACCAAGCCTGCATCCTTGAAAGCAAACGCGTGCTGCGCCCTGGAGGACACCTCGAAGTCGTCGCCCTTGACATTGACATGATGAACATGGGCACGCGCGGTCGCCGAGCACTGCGAGGCCTAAAGACCCGCATCCAGCAAGGAGATCAAGACGTCAGCCTCGGCAACCTCAGCGACACCCTCGTGCGCATGATCGGCCGCCGCGGTTTCGAAGAAGTCCAGCGCTGCGTAGTAGGCGTCCCAGCCGCCGGCCGCATCCCGCGCAGCGACGACGTCCGTAGCTCGAGCTGCTCTTCCACTTCTACCGGCGGCATCCCTCACAAGATCAACAACATCAGCGCCGCCCAGCGTCAAGACGAGGACGTCAGCTTCGCCAACCTGTTGCAAAAGAATCGACAGAGCCAGATCGTCGAACCCGGCCGCGCCAACGACGAAGGCATCACCAAGATGGTCGCTCGCGTTGGCCGCTGGTGGTACTCGATGTGCTACGAGCAGCCGTTGCTCGAGACCGACAAGAGTGTCTGGCAGGAACGCGGCCTGTTGCGCGAGTGCGAGAAGCAGGGCACCAGTTTCCGGCTGCTCATCTGCTGCGCGCAGAAGCCTCTGCAGGCGCGAAGGCGGACGAAAAGTGTGTGAGCGTTATGATTGAACCAATCTACGCAGCCATCCTTTCCTTCGCGATCTTTGCATTTTCACGAATTTACGTACATAACGGCAGGCTGGACCTGGACGAAGTATTGTTTCCCTTTTTTTTTCGCATCTCTTTCTTTCTCCTCCTTATTCGAGGCCTGGTCTAATACTCTGCGATTTGGACATGTGGATTATTTCCTTTCAAGATTTACTCATGCTGCTTCCTTCACAACGAGCATTTATGCATACGCTCCTACATAACGGCTTCTCTAGCGTGTACAGTTTCGCCTCGAAGAAGCAAGTCACGACAGATGGTAAAGACGCATTACAAGCCTCGCGGCTAGCTTACGTAAATGATCAATGACATTCATGACCGAATCTTTTGGCTTACGATTCTTCTTTAACTCCTTTGATCTGCTCTACTATGTGAACTCGCTCTTCTTCATCCAACCACGACTCGCGGGGTAGCGCTCCAGCCCTCGGCGGTAGACAGGATTCTATCGATTAGAGCTGAAGGCGACGGGACTGTAGCGCTTGAAATGATCTAAGAGTCAAAAGAACGGCAAAAAATTGAGTGTGCGCTTCTTCTACGCAGTAAGCGCCTCATGAATGCGGCGCAGGAGAAAGATAGAAACAACACGCCAGCGTACGTCTCGCGCCTCTATACGATAATTCTCCGTCGAAAAAGGAACTAGTCTTCGATACGTCAAGCGCAGTGGAAAAGTTTCGAGAAGAGAAATCTAAGGTCCCTCGTTGTAGCACACACATGGAACCACACACTTTGTTTTGACGTAAGGGTTAGTGTTAGGGAGAAATCAAACACCAAGCAAGTTAGCAACTTTCATCACTCTCGAAGATGTGGACGGTCGAGCGCACTGGCCAGTCATTCATGTATCGAGCAGTGAAATGCTCGAGCATCCAAGAGGCGCAAACGCGAAATGACTGAGAAAACAGTTTGAAGTTTTATAATCATCAGTTTCTTTTCTCCGCCGAATTGCTGATTAATTTCGGGCACGAATCGAACTCTACAACAAGCGAGTGCGAGCTTTTACATGTCCAAGAAAAGCAGTTTTCATGATTGCTAAAGCGGATGGGATCTATTCGTGACAAAATCGGGAGGCGTGTAAATTACAAATCTCTCTTAAACAGGAATGGTATCTGATGACGACAAAAAAAAAATGCAACGGAAAAGAGTAGACATGATGAAAAGGGAAAAGGTTGCCAATTTCTTGCTTGCTTTCAACCAGCATTGATAGGCGCAGGGCAGCCAAGCATGGTAATAGCACCGGCGAGCTTTGTGGTCACGAGCTCCAGAGCGCTCTTGCCGATGTCGAGCACGCCGTTGGCGAGACTGGGCACGGGGAACAGCAGGGTCTGGTAGATCAAGCAGAGGACGTCGTCGACGCTGGCGCCGACGCCGATCTTGCCGTCCTTGATGGCGCCAAAGTCGATTCCGTCAAAGGTGCCGTCGGCCGTGTTGCCGCCGAACAGCACGGGGTACTCGAGGTACATTTTGAGGAAGTTCTGCACGACTTTGACGACGCCGTAGGGCTCCTTGCGCGAGTACCAGTCCGCGGGAATGCTCTCGTTGTGGTTGTAGGACCAGGAGCCGTCGCTGTTCTTGCCGTAGCCGAGCCAGACTGCGAGGTCGTCTGTCTTCACGGTGGTGCCGTCACCGTAGAGCTCGGGGAGGAAGGCCGAGGCGGCGTAGGAGATGAGGCCGATGGGGCCGAAGTAGAAGTTGGGGTTGTCCTTTTGCGACTGGTGCCAGCGTGTGTGCTTGATCTTGGAGATGTGCGAGGTGGTGAAGTCGCCGTCTGCGATCTCGACCATCTGGGCGAACAGGGCGCCGTCGGCGGTGAAGACGTCGCCTTGGTTCAGGAAGTAGTCGTGGCGGGTCATGGATGCGTCGACCTCGAAGTTGCCGTGGCCGTTCAGGCCTGGCTGGCTACCGGAAATGAGCGGAATTGCGGCCGTGCGCGAGGTGGCATCGCAGCCGATGGAGAACCTTTGGCTGACGGTGTCGCCGTCTCCAAGCACGGTAGCGATGAGAGTGATGATGACGGCGAGGTCGTAGTCCATGTTCCAGACGTTTTGGCAGGCGTCGACCGCTTCGACGAAGTTGGTGATGCCGTCACGAGCAATGAAGCCATGATTGGCGAGCATGTTCATGCCAGGGCAGCTAATTCGGGTGTTAGCAGAGGCTCGATGATGTTTACAGGGTGGCATCGGTCACGTACGGGCCACGGATGTCGTTTGGTCCGGGTGCGATGAACTTGTGATCCTCATCACCAGGTGCAGGCACTTGGTAACCTCCTTTGCCGTTTCCTGGGATTCCATTGCGTGCACCGCTGTAAGGGAACTTCGAGTTCCACTTGGCAGCTGGCTTGTGGTCTGCGTTGAAAGGGCAGTTCTTGGGGTCGGCGGCAGGGTAGGTGTTCTTCTTCTCCGCGTCCTGGTTGAAGTCGAGGACCGAAAGGCTCGAGGCGTTTACAAGACTCGAAAGGTCAATCAGACCACCGTTGCCGGTCAGGTCGAGCAATGGACCATCACCGCCAAGGTTCAGTAAGGCTGGGAATGCGGCAGTAGTGCCAACCAGGGCCGAAAAGCTGGCGAGCTTCATGTTGGATGTGGCAAAATAACAAAGAGGGAGTAGTAGGGAATGTCGAGGAAGGAGTGGAGCAGGTGAAGGAGTGCAGAATGCGGACTTTTGGCCCCTGAACGAGGAAGAGAGATCCTTATGTATCGGTCTGACAGGTTGCGCACTCTCGGTTCGAAGCACGCCTGCCCAATCACCACAGACCGCGAGTAATGGCCAGATGTGAATGTCCAGGGTCGGATGAACGATAGAGGCCATTGCTTTGATATCACAGGTACCTGAAATGTGTAAAAGGATTGAGCGACGACATACTTTGGAGTTTAACCTCGTCACCTTCTCGACTTGACACGTTCAATTGGCGGCAAGGCGCTCGTACCGTGCAGCCTTGTGGATTTGAGGCGTGCCAGTGACAACGTGGCAAAGGCGGCTCCGCTATCTAGAGCGTGGAGAAGTGATGAGGTTCGGATTATTCTCTGGGATTGACAGTGGTCGGAGGCCCTGCTCAAGCCTGTCCCTGCATTAGCGGTCCACGCGCTCTCACGAGGCTCTTCACACTCGTGTAAAGTGCTGCAGGCGTGCAACTACTACTGTACACGCATGTACGGTTCAAGGCGTACAGCACTCCACCAAACCGTGTGCTCGCGTTCTCGCCACCAGCATGGCCATGAATCAGTCGTACAGGACGATTGAACTGATGAACGCGCTAGATGCGTTGCCTTCTAGCGAGTGGGACTACTAACAGCCGGTCACAACGGTGTCCGGGTGTTCTGTGAGTCCATGCCCAACAGGACAGTGCAGCAGTCTCCGAGAATCGCTGTGTCGATGCCGTAGTATCATTGATAGAGACCGAGGTGCTGGGGTCTCGTGTCAAGTAAATCTGCAGCTGTCATGTTAGAATGCCACGAGGCGACGGTGGTGGTGATGGTGAGTTTTGGTTGAATCATGAGAGTATGGCTAAGGGGAGACGAGGTGAAGTCAGAAAGTCCGCTAAGGCAGATTGAACGCTGATCACCACGAGCCGAATTTGAGCCTTTCGTGGGTTCGGAAAGTCTGCTTGTCTCGGCCGTGAGTTCCGGCGACGCGGCGCAGGATCTTCGCGGAGGGGTGGAGAAGTGTGAACAGGATCTCCGTTTAGCGCCACATCATCATTCAAAGAGACAGGGTCAGTCTTGGCAGGCCTTGCCGCCAGCCACGAAACGGCTCACGGCTGGGGAGCAGTCGTTGCTGAGTTTCTTCTTGAGTCCTGGCCGTGCAGATGATCGGCCACGACTATCGACGGCGTGGACGGCTGACATACATCCGACACATCTTCTCCACCAGGGTGCGGTGGGCCGGCCTACTCTGAAGAGTCGTAACAGGACTGAGCCTACTGCCATCGTCATCTTCCGATTCAAGATGCTGGTCATCACGCAAGTTCACGGTTGTTCAGACGCGACATACCAAACGGCTGATGATGAGTGATGACGGTGAAGTCATGGACACTACCAACTTGAAAGAGGGAAGCAACATTGAAGTGTTTCAGCTCTACACGTGTGAGAAGAACTCAGTCTGGTCCAGCCCAAAGGGATTAGACTCAGCTACGTCCCACACGCTGCCAATGCCTCGGCAGACAATGATGCTGACCAGCAGTCGTCACGAAGTCACCGCGGGGATGCAACCTGAAACACGATCAAGCCACCGAGGGGCTGTTCGTGTAGCGTGTACCTGTTCCCGTTGCGAGGGAAGGCCACGTGGGATGCTCTGTCCTCACCCAAGTCACAACGTCGTGAACTTCCCTACTCCTGGGCCACGGGCGGGGCGCATTGTTGACGGCCTGCAGCTTTCCCAAGTGATTGAAACCTTTCGCAACATCAGCTCGGCTGGTATACTCTTGCGTCTCATTGGGGTGACAATCTGACAATTCGCTGTCGCAGCGGCTGAGGCGTGAAAAATCGCAGTCTGTTGTGGGGAACATGCCAGACTCGTACGCGGAAACTGCAGAAATGGCCATCCTCTTGGTGACGACTCAGCAACTGATTTCCAGCACAGCAGCAAAGTCTTTAGCCCTGCATCTGTGTGACTTGGATTGTCAGGTATAAGCCTTGGTCCCGGTCCGGTGGATAACCAATCCTAAGATCGCGATTGGAAATGCGACAGCGCAGAGAGACCTGGATCAGCAATCCTGTTCTCACCACACGGACTGGTAAGCTCTCATCATATATTGAAGCGGCTGATGGTCGCTTGTCTATACGACGAAAGCGTTCAGACAAGTCGCGCCCAGCCAAGCGATCCGTGTAGATCTCCTGCGATAGTGGCCGCGAATACAGGCTATGTTAACCGACGCTATGCCAGTATTGCGACCTACTTTGACGTCCCGCCTCGAAGTCTGCTCTGCCTTTGCAATAAGAAACCGTCATTGGGAAAGTATCGCGTCGCAAGAACATACCAGACCAGGCTTCAAGTTGGAATGCTGCTTCTACTACTGCCCTGACCCGCAACCGTGGTATCGGCACCTGCATGTCTCAGACCTGGTGGCGGTAAATTGGAAAATCAAATCTTCCTTCGGTGAAGTCTTGGTTCGGGCGGCGGGAAGGAAGATTTGCTTTGAACAAATAGTCGGCAGAGGATCCAGAAACGACGATCAATTCCCGACATGGAAGTTCCCACTCTGTCTAAGATCTCACACGGTTCTAGCCGTGACGACCATCTCCGACACTCCGACTCCAGCGTCGCATCGCGGGAAGCCTTCGATTATTATTGCGGTACTGATCTCACCATCATGCCGGCCTGGCACATTTCACGGCACAACGGCTCGGCCTCGAGACATGGCACAGTTCAGCGCACCCGAAGCCTTCTTTTGCGCCCAACGTGGCAAACACGGGTGGTGTGTTCAACCTTCTCTCGGTGGTGCTGACATCACTTCTAGTGAATCGGCCGGGCACGAATCACGGCTCTACGGCATGACATGGCACATGTTGAACATGCAGATCTTGCCGTCGAGAAGTGCAATACCCAGAACGGTGATGCCGCATACCGACCGCTCGGCTTCTATCCTGTGGAGCCTTCAACACCAGGGAAGGCGTTTTCCTGGAAGGTGCCCTGATACTTTCGAGATGTTAACTGCCCGAGGAAGATGACACAAGGCGCAAACGCACGAAGAGCTTGCCTGTCTATACCGTGGTAACGACCCTCTGGCTCGGGATGCCGGCTCACGATCATATTCCACGCGGCAACGTCTTCAGGAGCATGGCCGCGGCAACTTCTCCGGTACATCTTCAGGTCCGGCTACCAGCTTTTTGGGAAACCTGAAGAGGCACCGAGACTTTGGGAAGCTACTTGCCGGCAACGGCAGCCTACGCTCTAGCTTCAGATGTGTGAAGGAATGACGATCCACATGCACTGCAGCTATAGGTGGCAGTGTTGTGGAAGTATATCCTAGCCCTTCTAGACCAAACAGGATCTCGATTGCTTACTTTCGATAATGGTCCTCCCGAACTTTGACTACCAGCTATGTGACTTCAGTGATGCCTTTTCCACAAATCCACAAACGGCATGCAGGCATTCTCAGCCGTCAGAAGCGGTACACAGAAACTTTGTCGCATATCTCGCAATGGTAAGGCTTGGCCATTTACGATACCTCCACTCATACATAATGCACGTGGGGTCGATCTCTTTCCTGAAGATGTTCGCAATGGTGGGTTTACTTCTTCATATCACCTTCAAACGCCTTTGCCCTTGACCTTGTTCACTTTACGCATCTTGGTCAACCCGAGAGTAGCTGTCAATCATGGCCACGTCCAGTGTACCATCATCTGGGCCCCCGGACTACGATTCCGCCAACACTCTCGTCCAGACATCGTCGAACGCAACGCGGTATGGAATGACAGACGAAAAGCTGGACGCCGAATTCTTGGACGCTCGACACAATGAACCTGGATCGTCCTTGATGGTAGGCGACGTGGCGATCCCAGCCGGTCTTTTGAGGGCCGCAAACATGCCGCAGACATGGGCACCCGACGTGGAAACCTCGGAGGAGCCTTTACGACGACCAGAAGGAGGCTCGGTAGACTTCAGCGTTTTGGATGTCACGCTGGAGCAGAGACGGCAACTCCAAGAAACCTCGACAGACACTAGTACGAATACATCTGGTCGCCAGCATCGGGTTTCTTGGGACTTGGAAGCTGGCGGCTACAAACACAAGAGCCAGGATCAGGGTCTCTCAACAGTAGTGGAAGGAACGACATCCGACTTCGAGCCGTCTCCGTTCAGGTGGTCAGCGAGAGGACTCACGCCGTTCAGAACCAACTCGAACAACGATGTGCGACCCTCGCCGCCTGCCCTTGCTAGAGACCAACAACAGAGCGACACAGTCCTATTTCGGTCTCTCAGCAGTTACGCGCTGAGGGAGAAATCCATCGAACAGCGCCGCCGGTCCTCGAACGCTGTTGCACCGGACGGCGACTATTTCGGTGTATACGAGGATCCATTTGCTTCGGATGCGGACAATACGTTGAATGAAAAGCTATCGCCTGTTGCATCGCCATCAAGTGAAACCGGCACAGCTCGCGCGCAAGAATCTCGGACGGCCGCACTTGGTAGACTTTGCATGGGAAACAACCGGAACACGGACTCGGTCATCTCGGCTCTTCCGAGACCGAGACAAGGAACGCAAGGCTCAGTCCGCCGCAACAGCTTATTCGATGTGTACGAAAAAGCTAAAATCCGTGGTCAGAACTTCCAGCGCAAAAAATGGGTGCAGTTGGTGTTTGAGTACACGTTCTACCTCCTCATCTTGTGCTTCATCTATTTTGTGCTGGTTGGTCGACCGATCTGGAATGGTGCGGTGTGGTATTTATACTGGGTTGTGAACAACAAGTTCACCATTGCCGGAACGTGGAGTATCACGATCGGACTGGCTCTCTTGTACGTTTATGACATTTATTCAACGATACCAGTCACTGACATTTCGCAGCTATGCATACGCGCCACTCTTAATCTTATTCGAAAAGGAACCGCCGATGAACACCGACCCGGAGGCTCAGGCTACACAGACTTCGGACACTACCAATACAGCACTATTAATACCTTGTGTAAGTGCACGCGAGATCGTTCGCATCAAGACTCCGAGACAACATCCTAACCGTCCATAGTACAAATCCGCCAACATCATCGGTCCCACACTAGCAGCAGCAATCAAGATCTTCCCAGCAAAGAACATCTTTGTCATCGCAAACGGCAATAGCCCTACACCGCTGGACAACACTGAAGAAGTGTGCCAAATATACGGCGTCAACCACGTGTGGTGTCCCATCGGCAGTAAGATCGTCGCCCAGTACGTGGGTTGCTACGCCTCCAAAGGATACACCAACGTCTTGCTCATCGACGACGACTGCGCTCTCCCGCCGAACTTCCCCATCGTCAGCGACCGCCTCACGGGCAAAGTAAAAGTCATTGGCTACACCATCAAGTCCGTCGGGCCCGACTCCTCAAAAGGCACCATGTGTCAACAAGCGCAGGATCTCGAGTACAAGATCAGCGGATTGCAACGAGAACTCGCGGGCAAGATTGGCAGCGCGACGTTCCCTCATGGCGCCATTTCTCTCTGGAACACCCGTTTCCTGATAGACACTTTCCGCACTCATCCTGGGTATGTCGAACGCAAGACTTGGTGGCTCCACCCAGCATTCTGGCTAACAACTTCTACAGATTCTCAGTCTCAGAAGACTGGTTCTTCGGCCACGCAGCCCGCCAACTCGGCAGCCGCATTAAGATGTGTAGCGCCGTCTTCGTCGAGACAGAAACTCCCAGCGCCATCTTGTTCTCAAGCGGTGGCGCTCGCGGCGGTTTTGGCGAGATGACGATCTTCAAACAGCGCTTCTACCGCTGGAACTTCTTCTTCGTGAACGGAATGTTCTACAATCTGAGCTATATCTTCACGTCCTGGAAGCTCGGGTTCTGGGAAATCGGCGCCAAAATCTTCGTCTTCCAGGAAGTCTACGAGACGCTGCTGTACCTCTTCGCGCCGTTTGTGCTGCCTATATCCTTGATCGTCAGGCCCGCTTTCTGTGCGTACTTGATGCTGGGCACGCTTGCGCTTTACTTCCTTAACGTCACAGTAAGTCCGCATCTCAAACAGTAGATCGATGTGCGACAAAGCAGCTAATCTCTGATCAGATCTTCAACGAAATCCACCTCCGCCGCAGGAACGAACGCGTCAACTGGGTTGTGGTTTATGTCTACTACACCCCCTACAAAATCCTCTTGACTTTGATCAACGTCTTCAGCTGCTACTACTCGCTCTGGAAATATGCAAGTTACTTCGCCAAAAGGTAAGCTCCGCCAACCACAGCGACCACCCCAGTTTAGCACACGACTGACAGGTTACTCCCAGACACCCCAAAATCATCGAAGACGAAAAAGCAATCGAAGTCGTTCTCCGCCTCGAGGAGACCGCACCCGCTGCGGACAACGCTCCCAACAACGGCGGCCGCAGACTCACGGTTACGACTATTGGCTCGCGCATGAGCTGGAACACCGCGAGACATTCGAGGAATTCCAGGACCAGCAACGCCTCGATGAGTGTTGGCGGAGGAGACGTCGCCATCCCGCCGAGGGTCGTGCTCCTCCAACGACTTCCGAGTCACGCCGAGTCTGAGCACGAGGGTGGCGAGGGTAAGGCGAGGCCTGTGTCGGGTCTTCCTGACGTCTTCTCTGATGTTCAGGGAGCGGAGCTGGCGAGGACGGAGACTGTTGATTTTGCGAAGAAGACAGTGGAACGCATTCATGACTTATGATAGGTTTTTGGCCGTTGTTCGGGCTTACCTCTATTTTTTTCTAGATCAATAATCTTCGTTAATGGATCTTGCCGCTACTTCTGTATGACGCTGAAGCCTTCTCTTCTTTCAAACCCAGCGCCGGAAGAACTATATCCGTCTCATTCATCCCTCGATCCCCATCTGTTTCTTCGCGAACGCCCGGATCCTCGGCCCCCAGATGTAAAAGACGACGGCGAGCAGCGACAGCGCCCCCGAAATGCCGCCCTGGATGTTGAGCGCGCCATCGTAGCCGATGGCCTCGATGGAGGGCAGGGTGGCGTAACTCAGGCCGAACGACATGATGCCACGGCCGGCGCAGATGACGACAAGGAAGGCCTCGGCACGCATTGGGAAGCTGTCGACGGCGTACGTGATGCCGACGACGTTGGCGCCCAGGAAAGCAAAGAAGCTGGCATTGTAGGTGATGACTGGCGCCGCCAGGCTCCAGTCGTGCGGCGACGCTCCGGCTTGGCCGTAGATGATGGTGCTGATGACGCCGACGACGGAGGGGACGAGCAGCATCACCAGGCGGTACTCGGGCTTGTAGGTGCCTGCGTTGCGGGCGCTCATTACTCGGATCACAAGGTCGCTGCCGTAGCCGAGCAGGGG
>Ga0265797_10001573_pt1 | contig 40005 bp, 48 predicted proteins | sample P2T30metagenome_FD_192433 | JGI IMG/M metagenome (GOLD analysis project Ga0265797, IMG submission 192433) | Plant litter microbial communities from East Loma Ridge, Irvine, California - P2 T30 | ecosystem: Environmental > Terrestrial > Plant litter > Unclassified | place: USA: California...
ACCCGCAACAACTACGTTGCCAACAACCTCGTGTACGGCAACGGCTACGGCATCACCGAGATGGGCAAGGTCGGCGGCAACAACCGCTACGTCAGCAACCTGGTGTTCAATAGCGGCCGCGCCTGGCTGGTCAAGGGCGCCGTCAGCGGCACCGTGGCCACCAATCCGCAGTTCGTGAATTACCAGGCCAACGGCACCGGCGACTACCGCCTGAAGAGCAATTCGCCAGCGATCAACAAGGGCACGGCAACCCAGGCGCCGAAAGTCGATATCGCCGGCGTGGCGCGCCCACGCGGCGGCGCGGTGGATATCGGCGCCTACGAGTTCTAAGCCGAAAAGAAACAGCCCCGGGAAGCTGGACGATCGTCCAGTCTCCCGGGGCTGTTTATTGACGCCGATCGTCCTGCTTTATCGGCCCGGCGTCGCCCGGTAATCCGGGAACATTTCCTTGTACAGGAAGGTCATGAGCTGCTCGGTATCCTGCGGCCGCGCACTGAGCTTGACCACGCGTCCCAGGCGGTGCGAATCCCACTCGAAGTCGCCGCTCTTTTCACGCCGGATCAGCTCGATCATCTTCTTGATCACCGCCGTCTCGATGTCGCGCTCGCTGCCCTGCTCCACCGTTACCGCGGTCAGCCAGCGCCGCTTGAAGCTCGGGTTCCAGCCACGGAACTTCAGGTCCATCGTGTTGAAAGTCTTGTTCGTGATCGAGAAGATGCCGCCGCTCTCGTTGGCGTCGTCGCTGCCGCGGTTGTTGACCGACGCGATATTGGCCAGCGCATTGCGGGTGCCGCGCGCGGCTTCGCTTTCGGGCTGGTTGGTCTCGCTGCCGGTCGGGGCGCCGCGCTGTTTGCGGCGCGCCTCGATGGCGGCCATCATGTCGGTTTCCTGGGGCGGCTCGGCCTGCTGGCGCTGCGGCTGCGGTTGCGGCGATGGCGGGGTCGGCGGACGCTCGTCGGGAATCGTGATCGTGTCCGGCAGGCGCTGCACGATGATGCGCTCCTGCTCGACGCGCGGGATCGGCGGCGCCGGCAGCGTGTTCACCGGCCGTGGCGCCTGCTCGCGCGGGGCCGGTTCCTGCAGCGGCGCCACGTACACCACTTCGCTTTCGCGGCCGGCGGGCGGACGCATGCGCTTTTCGGGGTCGTCGTCGGGCTGCCAGAACCAGATCGCGATCAGGAGCAGGTGCAGCGCGATCGTGCCGGCGATGCCGAAGCGGTTCGGGCCCTTGCGGCCCCAGCCCGGCGCCAGAGGACGCACGATCGGCTGTCCGCAGTGGGAACAAACCTCACTGTCCTCGTGGTAGGTGTGGAAATGGTCACGCAAGGTAGATCGGTTTCCTGGAAGCGGCGGCTGAACGGCTGACGGGTCTGGTTTATCTGGTCATTCTTGCATGCAGTCTACCCGGTTTGCGGCGTATTCGCATTACACGTTCCGCTCTGCAATAGCTCTCGAAGCATTGATGGTTGTTACCAGATGTTTCCAGCCGCCAGCCGATTCTCGACAAGTTCGTACTGACGGCCAAAAACATCGATACGTTCATGCAGTATGCGTCGCATGCCCCGGCATCGCTGGCGCTTTTTCGTCTGCCCTGGCCATCTGCTCGTCGCTCATCGGACCGGTGCCGCTGTAGCGGTCGAGGTACAGGTAGATCACCGGGGTAATGTACAGCGTGATCACCTGCGAGAAGATCAGGCCGCCGCACACCGCCAGGCCGAGCGGCTGGCGCAGTTCGGCGCCGGCGCCGATCCCCAGCGCGATCGGCAGCGCGCCCATCAGCGCCGCCAGCGTGGTCATCAGGATCGGGCGGAAGCGCAGGATCGCCGCTTCGCGGATCGCCGCGGCCGGCGCCATGCCCAGCGTGCGCTGGGCGTCGAGGGCGAAGTCGATCATCATGATCGCGTTCTTCTTGACGATGCCGATCAGCATCAGGATGCCGATCATCGCGATCAGGGTCAGGTCCATGTCGAACATCCACAGCGTGATCAGCGCGCCCACCGCGGCCGACGGCAGGCCGGCCAGGATCGTGAGCGGGTGGATGAAGCTTTCGTACAGCACGCCCAGCAGCACATAGATCACCAGGATCGCGGTAACGATCAGGATCAGCTGGCTCGACTGGGTGTCCTGGAACACGGCGGCGTCGCCGCCATAGGTCGCGATGACCGAGGCCGGCAGCTTCATGTCGCGCCCCATCTGCTCGATGGCGGCGGTGGCGTCGCCCAGCGGCACGCCGGGCGCCAGGTTGAACGACAGCGTGATCGCCTGCAGTTGCCCCTGGTGATTGACCTGCAGCGGGCCCACCGTGCGGCGCACCGTGGCGATGCTCGACAGCTTGACCAGATCGCCGGATTTGCTGCGCACCGAGACCCGCGACAGCGCTTCGTCGTAGTAGCGGTCGCTCGCGGCCGCTTCCAGGATCACGTAGTAGCTGGCCGCGGTGGAGTAGATCGTCGACACCTGGCGTTCGCCGAACGAGGCGTACATCACGGTGCGGATATCGTCCATCTCGACGCCCAGCAGCGCCGCCTTGTCGCGGTCGATGTCGACCGTGGCCTGCAGCGCCTTGTTCTGCGAATCGCTGTTGACGTCGCGGAAGCGCTCGTCCGTGCGCATGCCTTCCAGGAAGCGCTCGGCCCAGCCGCCGATCTCGCCGCCCGACACGCTCTGCAGCGTGTACTGGTAGCGCGCCTTGCTCTGGCGCCCGCCCAGCTGCAGGTTCTGCACTGGCGCCAGGAACACCTGCACGCCGGCCACGGCGCGCGTCGCCTTGCGCAGGTCGTCGACCACCAGGTCCATCGGCGGGCGCTCGCCCCGGTCCTTGAGTACCAGGAACATGCGGCCGGTATTGCCGCCGCCGCTGAACGAGGTGGTGTCCTTCACATACGGATTGGCGCGCACGATGTCGACCACCTTGCCCTGCAGCTCGGCCAGCGCCACCGACGAAGTGTCTTCGGCGGCCTCGACCGTCACGCGGATCTGGCCGATGTCTTCTTCAGGGAAGAAGCCTTTTGGCATCGTCGAATACAGCACGGCAGTCAGCACGAAGGTGCCGAGGGCGATCATCAGCACGAAGAAACGGTGGCGCAGCGCCATGTCCAGCGTGCGGCCATAGCCGTCGCGCACGTTCACGAACAGCGCCTCGAAGCGGCGGCCGATCCACGACATGTCCTTCGGATCGACGTGGCCGCCATCCTTGAGCAGGCGCGAGCACAGCATCGGCACCAGCGTCAGCGACACCGCGGCCGAGACCAGCACCGCCAGGCCCACGACCACGGCAAACTCGCGGAACAGCAGGCCGATCACGCCCGGCATGAAGAAGATCGGGATGAACACCGCCACCAGCGAAATCGAGATCGAGATGATGGTGAAGCCCATCTCGCGCGCACCGATCAGGGACGCCGCCATCGGCTTTTTGCCCATCTCCATGTGGCGCACGATGTTTTCCAGCACCACGATCGCATCGTCGACCACCAGGCCGACCGCCAGCGTGATGCCCAGCAGCGAAATATTGTCGAGGCTGTAGCCGAACCAGTACAGCAGCGCCAGCGCGCCGAGCAGCGAGATCGGCACCGTCACCGCCGGGATGAAGGTGGCGGCGGCGCGGTGCAGGAACAGGAAGATCACCAGGATCACCAGCATCACCGTACCGAGCAGGGTCAAATTGACGTCGTGGATCGCTTCGCGGATCGATAGCGAGCGGTCGTTGACCAGGTCGATCCGGATCGAGGCCGGCAGTTGTTCCTCGAAGCGCGGGATCAGCGCGCGCACCGCGTCGACCACCTGCACCGTGTTCGCATTCGGCTGGCGCTGCACCATCAGCGAGATCGAACGCTCGCCATTCAGGCTGCCCATGGCCTTGACCGACTGGTAGCTGTCCTGCACGTCGGCGATATCCTTCAGGCGCACCGGCAGGCCTTCGCGGGTGGCGACGATCAGGTTGGCGAAGTCGGCCGCGCGCATCAGCTGGCCGCCGCCCTGGATCGTCAGCGCCTGGGTCGGACCGTCGAGGATGCCAAGGGGCGTGTTCGAGTTGGCCGCGCGCAGCGCCGCCGCCAGCTCGTCCATCGAGATATTGCGCGCGTTCATGAGGTCGGACTTGGCGCGCACCCGCACGGCGAAGCGCTTGCCGCCGTTGATCGAGACCTGCGACACGCCCTGCACGGTCGAGATCGCCGGCGAGACCAGGTTTTCGGCGTAGTCGTTCAGCTCCGACAGGTCCATCGACGGCGAGGTCATGTGCATGAACAGGATCGGGGCGTCGGCCGGGTTCACCTTGCGGTAGCTCGGCAAATCGGTCATTTCCAGCGGCAACTGGCGCTGGGCGCCCAGCAACGCGGCCTGGACATCCACCGCCACCTTGTCGACGTCGATCGAGGTGTCGAATTCCAGCGTCACCTGGGTATTGCCCTGGGTGCTGCTGGACGTGATCAGCTTGATGCCGGCAATGGTCGAGAATTGCTTTTCCAGCGGCAGCGCGACCGAGGACGCCATCGTTTCCGGGCTGGCGCCGGCCAGGTTGGCGTTGACCTGGATCACCGGCGTGTTATAGCTCGGCAGTGCCGCGACCGGGATGTGCATGTACGCCAGGATGCCGACCAGCACCAGGCTGAGCGACAACAGGATCGCCATCACCGGACGGCGGATACACAATTCCGAGATGTTCATGCGCCGTCACCCTGTCTGGCCGGCGCCGCTGCCAGGCGCACCTTGCCGCCCGGACGCAGGTTCTGCTTGCCCTCGGTGATCACCCGCTCGGTGCCCGCCAGGCCCGACACGGCGGCCTGGTCGCCGAAGGCGTGCAGGCGCTGGACCGGTACCTGGCGCGCGGAATCACCTTCGCCGAGCACGTACACGAAGGTGCCGTTGGTCGCGGTGATGATCGCGCTCTGCGGGATCACCACCGCATCCTTCAGGGTCTGCACCACCACATTGGCGGTCACGTACTGGCCCGGCCACAAGGTGGTGTCGCCGTTGCCGAACTCGCCCTTGACGCGGATGGTGCCGGCCTGGGCGTCGACGGCGTTGTCGATGAAGCTCAGGCGGCCGGTGACCGGCTTCGCATTCGCGCCGGGATTCACGTGCACATCGACCTTGCCCGCTTTTTGCGCACCCAGCAGCGCGCCAAGCGTCGATTCCGGCAGCGTGAACGAGACATTGATCGGGTCGAGCTGGGTGATCGTGGTGAGCGATGTGGTCATCTGCACCAGGCTGCCCGGATGGATGTCGATGGCGCCGACCCGGCCCGACATCGGGGCCCGGATCGCGGTGTAGCTGGCGCTCACTTGCGTGGCGCGGGCCGCCGCTTCGTTCGACTGCACCAGCGCGCGCTGGGCCTCGACCTGGCTCAGCAGCGAATCGAGCGCGCTTTGCGCCAGGAAGTTCTGGGCCACCAGTTCCTGGCTGCGCTTGTACTGGCGCTCCAGGTCGGCCAGCGTGGCGCGGTCGCGCGCCACCTGCGCCTCGGCGCGGGCCACATTGGCCAGGTCGGCGCGGTCGTCCAGCGAGAACATCAGCTGGCCTTCCTTGACGAACTCGCCCTCGCGGATATGCACCTTGCGGATCGTCGACACCGTCTGCGGATGCAGGTTGACGGTGCGCACCGGCGTCACGGTGCCGTTGGCAAACAGCTCGACGCCGACGTCGCGCCGCTGCGGCGCCACCACATTCACGGTGACCGGGGGCTGGCCACCCGCGCCCGGCCCCGGCTTCCTGTCTCCCGCCGCCTCGGCCCCTTTGCCCTGGTTCAGATACCAGCCGCCGGCCACGACCAGCGCCGCAATCGCGGCGATGACGCCGACATTTTTCTTGTTCATTCTTCTCGTGCCACCCGTCCCGGCGGCTCCTTCGTTGGTGATGTCGCCCGCTTGCGCGGCCCCGTCAGCACGGGGCCGCGCATTGTCTCACGCGGTCATGACAGAATCATTTATTCGGATAATAGGCCGGCAGCATCAGCGTCACCTCCAGTCCGCCCTCCGGATGGTTGGCCAGGGTGATGCTGCCGCCGTGCTGCTCGGTGATGTTGCGGGCGATGGTCAGCCCCAGGCCGGTGCCGCCCGATTCGCGCGAGCGCGAGGTCTCGATCCGGTAGAACGGATCGAACACGCGCCCCATTTCGCTGCGCGGGATGCCCGGCCCCTTGTCACGCACGCGGATGCGCGCGATGCCGTTGAGGCGGTCGACGCAGACATACGCCTCATGGCCATATTTCACCGCGTTGTCGATCAGGTTGCCCAGGCAGCGGCGCATGTCGAGCGGCCGGCCCAGCACCGCCATCGAGGCCTTCCCGGCCAGCGTGACCTGCTGGCCGGCATCGACGGCGTCGGCGCACACCGAATCGAGCAGCGAATCGACGTCGAGCATCTGCATGGTTTCGGTGGTGTCCATGCTGCGCGCCAGCACCAGGCCTTCGCGCACCATTTCCTGCATCGCCGACAGATCGCCGATCAGGCGCTCCTTGAGCTCGGCGTCGGACACCTTTTCCAGCCGCAGGCGCATGCGCGTGAGCGGGGTCTGCAAATCGTGGGTGATGGCGGCCAGCATCTGCGTGCGCTGGAAAATGTATTGGCGGATGCGCGCCTGCATGGCGTTGAAGGCGGCGCTGGCCTGGCGGATCTCGGTGGCGCCGATCAGGTCGAGCGGCGCGCGGTTGATGTCCTGCCCCAGGTCTTGCGCGGCCTGGGCCAGCTGCTTGAACGGGCGCGCGGTCATGCGCGCCACCAGGTAGGCGAGGAAGGCGATGCTGACCGCGAACAGGCCGATCAGCATGCGGAAGTCGAGGTCGCTGCCGGACACGGCGGTGCGCGGGGGCAGCACCGACAGGCGCAGGTCGCTGCCGTCGCGCAGGGTGATGTTGAGCGATTCGCAGGCGCCCGACCATTGCGCGCTCATCAGGCCGTACATCATCGGGAAGCGGTGCGTGCTTTCGCAGGCGCGCGGGCGGCTGGTGGCCGAGCCGATCCGGTAGCCCTTGCCGAGGCGGGTGGCCAGTGCGGCCGCGAACGGGGTCGATGCCGCCGCCAGCGGCAGCGGCTCGCCCAGCTCGAGCTGCAGGCCGGGACGGTTGGCGACGTCGAGGTAGATCGAACGCGCCGAGGCCGGCACGATCTCTGTCGCCATGATCAATTGCTCGGCGCGCTCGAGAAGGTTGTTGTCGCGCTGGCGTTCGGTTTCGCGCAATCCCTTGTAGTCCGCCGCCAGCTGGGTCAATGCCGCTGAGATCCAGATGCCCAGCAACAGCGTGACGAACACGCGGCCGGTCATCGACCCGAAGAACGCTTTCACGCGGCCGGCTCCACCGTCACCTGGCCGGCCAGCACATAGCCGCCATTGCGCACGGTCTTGATGATCTGCGGCATGCGCGCGTCTTCACCGAGCTTCTGGCGCAGGCGGCTGATCTGGATGTCGATCGAGCGGTCGAACGGGTCGGCGTCGCGGCCCTGGGTCAGGTTCAGCAACTGGTCGCGGTTGAGCACGCGGTTGGGGTGTTCGAGGAACACGCGCAGCAGGCGGAACTCGGCGCCCGACAGCATGATGACGACGCCGTCCGGGTTGAGCAGGTGACGCGCGGTCAGGTCGAGCGTCCAGTTGGAAAAGCGCATCTGCTGCACGTTCTCGGACGGGGTGTTCGATGGCATCGCGTGCGAGCGGCGCAGCACGCTGCGGATGCGCGCCAGCAGTTCGCGCGGTTCGAACGGTTTCGGCAGGTAGTCGTCGGCGCCCATCTCGAGGCCGAGGATGCGGTCGAGCGGCTCGTTGCGGGCGGTCAGCATGATGACCGGCAGGGTCGAGGTGGCGCGCAGCTTGCGGCACAGGGTCAGGCCGTCGTCGCCGGGCATGTTCAGGTCGAGCACGATCAGGTCGGGGCGGGTTTCTTCGAGCGCTTTCCACATGCCCACGCCGTCGGCGGCGGCCAGCGTGCGGTAGCCGTTGGACTCGAGGTAGTCGGCCAGCAGCGTCCGGATGTCGCGGTCGTCGTCGACGATCAGAATCGTAGAGGGAGTATCCATGACCGCAATTATCCGAATTTATCGCAAGGTCGGAGGAAGTATTTGTATCGCTGTGTATAAGCCGATGAGCGCGAAACATATTGATACAAACTGCGCGACAGGGGAAACGCCGTGCTTACATTTCTTGCCCAAGATGGGTCCTGTGCAGCGAGCGTTTGCGATGCACGCCACCAGACACTCACACAAAGGAAACGCCATGAACACCCTCCGCAAGAACCTCGTGATCGCCCTCACCGCCGCCGGCCTGCTGGGCGCCACCCTGGGCGCTTCGGCCCAGACGGCCGCCCCGGCCGAAGGCCGCCACGGCCAGGCCATGTCGGCCGAGCAGCGCCTGGCCAAGCGCGCCGAATGGCAGGCGAAGAAGGAAGAGCGCCATGCCAAAATGGCACAGAAGCGTGCCGAGCACCAGGCCAAGCTGCGCGACGCGCTCAAGCTGAACGCCCAGCAGCAGCCGGCCTGGGACGCGTTCGTGGCCAGCCGCACCCCCGCCAGGGGTGAACGCGCCAGCCGCCCGGACCGCGCCGCGTTTGCCAAGCTGAGCGCGCCCGAGCGCATGCAGAAAGGCATCGACCTGCAGAAGCAGCGCACCGCCCGCATGGAACAGCGCCTGGCGGCGCTGAACAGCTTCTATGCGGTGCTCACGCCCGAGCAGCGCAAGGTGTTCGATGCGCAGTCGATGCAGCGTAAAGGTGGCCGCCACCATGGCCCGCATGGCCAGCACGCCAAGGCGCATGCGTAAGCCTGCCTCTGCCGGACGCTGACGCATGTGGGGTGGAAGGCGGAGCCTTCCACCCCACGAAGGCGAATCCGGCCGGCCCACGGTTATTTCCCTACGATTACGGCGTCAACCGCTCCAGCGACGCCGTGAACTTCTGCGCATTCTGGAACCCGATCACGCGGCTGTCGGCAATTTCCTTCCCTTCCCCGTCGAACAGGATGATGCCCGGTGGCCCGAACAGGCCGAAACGCTTCAGCATCGCCTTGTCGGCGGCATCGTTGGCCGTCACGTCCACCTGCAGCAGCACGGTATTGGCCAGCTTCTGCTGCACCTTGGCGTCGACGAAAGTGAACTTCTCCATCTCCTTGCACGACACGCACCAGTCCGCATAAAAATCCAGCATCACGGTCTTGCCTGCGCTGGCCGCCAGCGCCGCGTCGAGCTGGTCGACGGTCTTGATGCGGGTGAACACCAGGCCATGCCCTTGCGGTGCGCCGCTCAGGTGCGCCAGCGGTGCGAACGCGTCGCGTCCGCCGCTGGCCACGCCCACCAGCTGCATTCCTCCCAGCAGCGCGAACGCCGCGCCGGCCGCCATCGCGGCCCAGTGGCGGGTGTGGCGCAGCAGATAGAAGCCATAGCCGAGCAGCAGCGCGGCCCACAACAGCATCTGGGCCACGGCCGGGATCACCGGCGACACCAGCCAGATCGCCATGCCCAGCATCAGCACGCCGAACAGGCGCTTGACCGACTCCATCCAGGCACCGGCGCGCGGCAGCAGCGAGCCGGCCGACAGGCCCACCAGCAGCAGCGGAATGCTCATGCCGACCGCCATCGAGAACAGCGCCGCGCCGCCGGTGAACACGTCGCGGGTCTGGCTGATGTAGACCAGGGCGCCGGCCAGCGGCGCGGCCACGCACGGGCCCACGATCAGGGCCGAAATCGCGCCCATCACGAATACCCCGGCCAGCTTGCCGCCCTGCTGGCGGTTCGATGCAGCCGTCAGGCGGGTCTGCAAGGTGTTAGGCAGTTGTAACTGATAGAAACCGAACATCGACAGCGCCATGGCCACGATCAGCACCGCGAACGTGCCCAGCACCCAGGGATTCTGCAGTGCCGCGGCCAGGCCTTCGCCGGCCAGGCCAGCCGCCACGCCGAGCAATGTGTAGACGATCGCCATGCCCAGCGAGTAGGCGACCGACAGGGTGAAGCCGCGGCCGCGGCTGACGTTGTTTCCTTCGCCGACGATGATCGACGACAGGATCGGCACCATCGGCAGCACGCACGGCGTGAACGCCAGGCCCAGGCCGAGCAGGATGAAGGCCGGCACGATCGCCACCAGGCTGCCGCCGCCCAGCAGGCTGGCCAGGCGCGACATGTCGGACGGGGCCGCGGGCGCCGCTGCCGATGCCTGCGCCGCCGTTGTCGCAGCTGCCGCATTTGCCGCATTTGCGGACGCGGCCGGCGACTCGGCCATCGGGGTCGCCGAGAACGGGGTCGACACCCCGCCGCCCCCGCTGCTGGCGCCGATCGGGAACGACGATGCGGCCGGGGCGCCGCCGGCGCCCAGGTTCACGCTGTGTTCCTGCGGCGGATAGCACAGGCCGGCGTCGGCGCAGCCCTGGCTGGTGGCGCTGAGCGTGAACGGGCCGCTGCCTTCGACCGGGATACGGATCACCAGCGTGCCCTTGTGGGTCTCGACATCCTTCTCGAAGGTCTGGTCGTACTTGACGGTGCCCTGCGGGATCTGCGCCTGGCCCAGCGTGACGCCGGCGCCGCTCGCCTTGAAGGCGAAGCGCTCGCGGTACATGTAGTAGGCGGGCGCGATCGTGTAGGTGAGTTCGGCGGTGTGCGGATCCAGCATGCGCGCCTCGAACTGGAAGGCGCTTGCGGGATCGAGGAAGTCCGGTTCGGCAGCGTTGCCCGGGCGGGCCAGCAGCAGGGAGAAAACGGTGAACAGCGTCAGCCAGGCCAGGGACAGAAACAGGCCGCGGGAGGAAAATCGGTGCATGGATGTCGGTGAGAGAGTGACTGCACCGGGCATGGTACACCGGCCCGGCGGTTCATGCCGGAAAGCAGCGGCCGGCAGGGACGAAAAAAAACCAGGCCGAAGCCTGGTTTTTTCAGCACGACGCCAGATTACTCGGCGGTCGGTGCGTCTTCAGCCGAAGTGACTTCTGGACGGTCCAGCAGTTCGACGTAAGCCATTGGTGCATTGTCGCCAACGCGGAAGCCCATCTTCAGGATACGCAGGTAGCCACCGTTACGGTTGGCGTAGCGCGGACCCAGTTCAGCGAACAGCTTCAGGACCATTTCGCGGTCGCGCAGGCGAGCGAAGGCCAGGCGCTTGTTCGCCAGGGTGTCGGTCTTGCCCAGGGTCAGGATCGGTTCGATGACGCGACGCAGTTCCTTGGCTTTCGGGACGGTGGTCTTGATGGCTTCGTGACGCAGCAGCGAAACAGTCATGTTGCGCAGCATTGCCAGACGGTGGGACGAAGTACGGTTCAGTTTACGAAGGCCGTGACGGTGACGCATGGTATTTCCTTTCGGGTGTTTTCAAATCCAGTTCTTCGATCGTTCGTGCCCGTTTGAGGGGCACGGCCGCGGACCGGTTCGGTTTAGGTGTTTACAACGGTTTTTCCTTCCAAAAGATCTGGCGCTGCCAGTCCTTCTGGATGTTTCCACCCGAAAGCAGGTATGGCCTTTCGGGTGACTATCTTATTTTTCCAGGCCGGCAGGTGGCCAGTTTTCCAGCTTCATGCCCAGGGTCAGGCCGCGCGAAGCAAGGACTTCCTTGATTTCGTTGAGCGACTTGCGGCCCAGGTTCGGCGTCTTGAGCAGTTCGTTTTCCGAACGCTGGATCAGGTCGCCGATGTAGTAGATGTTTTCTGCTTTCAGGCAGTTGGCCGAACGCACGGTCAGTTCCAGGTCGTCGACTGGACGCAGCAGGATCGGATCGACCAGCGGTGCGCGCGATGGGGCTTCGGCAGCCGCTTCGGTGCCTTCCAGGGCAGCGAACACGTTCAGCTGATCGACCAGGACGCGGGCCGACTGGCGAATCGCTTCTTCCGGGGTGATCACGCCATTGGTTTCGATGTTGATGATCAGCTTGTCCAGGTCGGTACGCTGTTCGACACGGGCCGATTCCACGGCGTACGACACGCGGCGTACTGGCGAGAACGATGCGTCCAGGATGATGCGGCCGATGGTCTTGTTGGTGTCTTCCGACAGGCGACGCACGTTGCCCGGCACATAGCCGCGGCCTTTTTCGACCTTGATCTGCATGTCCAGCTTGCCACCGGCGGTCAGGTGAGCGATCACGTGATCCGGGTTGATCAGTTCGACGTCGTGCGGCAGGTCGATGTCCGACGCCAGGACGGCGCCTTCGCCTTCCTTCTTCAGGGTCAGGGTCACGGAGTCACGGTTGTGCACCTTGAACACGACGCCCTTCAGGTTCAGCAGCAGGTCGACGACGTCTTCCTGCACGCCATCCAGCGACGAGTATTCATGCACGACACCAGCGATGGTCACTTCGGTCGGCGCGTAGCCGGTCATCGACGACAGCAGCACGCGACGCAGCGCGTTGCCCAGGGTGTGGCCGTAGCCGCGTTCGAACGGCTCCATCACGACTTTAGCGTGACCGGCGCCCAGTGCTTCGACGTCGATGATACGTGGCTTCAACAAACTATTTTGCATGAATGCATCCTTTTCAATACCCTCGGCTCGTTACACCGATAAGGCTGATGGCTTAATGAAAGCGCCTGCACGGGGGCAGGCGGTAAAACGAATTCTGTATGACGGTGTGGAGGGAACTGATTCCAAAGAATTGGCTGTTCGCTGCGGGTGCCGATCCTGGATCGCTGCGCCCGCACCACCCCACCGTCATTCCCGCGTAGGCGGGAATCCAAGTTCCTCGACTCAGCCGGCAAACTTGGATCCCCGCCTGCGCGGGGACGACCGCCCAAGAGCCGGCTTGCAGCCGGCTCTGTCGCGGTCGATTAACGCGAGTACAGTTCGACGATCAGCGCTTCGTTGACGTCAGCAGCGATTTCGTTACGCTCTGGGAACGAACGGAAGGTGCCTTCCAGCTTCTTCGCGTCGACCGACACCCAGCTCGGGAAACCGATCTGTTCTGCCAGCGACAGCGCTTCAGCAATACGCACTTGCTTCTTGGCTTTTTCGCGCACAGCGACGACGTCGCCGGTCTTGACCTGGTACGAAGCGATGTTCACGACCTGGCCGTTGACGGTGAAGGCCTTGTGGCTCACCAGCTGGCGTGCTTCAGCGCGGGTCGAACCGAAACCCATGCGGTAGGTGACGTTGTCCAGACGCGCTTCCAGCAGCTTCAGCAGGGTTTCGCCGGTGTTACCCTTGCGACGCGATGCTTCGGCGAAGTAGCGGCGGAACTGGCGTTCCAGGATGCCGTACATGCGCTTGACTTTTTGCTTTTCGCGCAGCTGGTTGCCGTAGTCCGAGGTGCGGGCACCCGACTTGACGCCGTGCTGGCCTGGCTTGACGTCCAGTTTGCACTTCGAATCGAGCGAGCGACGTGCGCTCTTCAGGAACAGGTCAGTGCCTTCACGGCGCGACAGTTTTGCTTTTGGTCCGATATAACGTGCCACGTTAGATTCCTTTAATAATTGATCACGCCCCAGAGATGCACATGCACCCAGGCGCTAGTCCGGCTCTGGAAATCAGGCCAGACGTGGCTTACAGAGTCGCCCGCCACCGGAGTGGCAGGCGACAAGAGCCGGGCAGTATAACCCATTTTCGGGTCACTGCACCGGCGCTCTTCTAAAACACAACGGGGCTTGCGCCCCGTGCATCGACTTTCTTCAGCACGGGCTGGCGGAGCAAACCGCCCTGCCCTGCGCCTTAGATGCGGCGACGCTTCGGCGGACGGCAGCCGTTGTGTGGAACTGGAGTGACGTCCTGGATCTCGGTGATCTTGATGCCCAGGTTGTTCAGTGCGCGCACAGCCGACTCACGGCCTGGGCCTGGGCCCTTGATACGCACTTCCAGGTTCTTCACGCCCGATTCCTGAGCGACCTTGCCAGCAGCTTCGGCAGCAACCTGGGCTGCGAACGGGGTCGATTTACGCGAACCCTTGAAGCCGGCGCCGCCGGAGGTTGCCCACGACAGGGCATTGCCCTGACGATCGGTGATCGTGATGATCGTGTTGTTGAAGGACGCGTGCACGTGGGCGATGCCCTCGGCAACGTTCTTCTTGACTTTCTTGCGGACGCGCGCTGCTGCGGCGCTGCTCTGTTGCTTGGCCATGGTCGGTTCCCTAGATTATTTCTTGAGCGATTGAGCTGCCTTGCGCGGACCTTTACGGGTACGAGCATTGGTGCGGGTACGCTGACCGCGCACTGGCAGACCCTTACGGTGACGCATGCCGCGGTAGCAGCCCAGGTCCATCAGTCGCTTGATGTTCATGGACAGTTCGCGGCGCAGGTCGCCTTCCACGACAAACTTGGCGACTTCGTCGCGCAGCTTCTCGAGTTCGTTATCGTCCAGGTCCTTGACTTTTTTGTTGGTCGCGATACCGGTTGCGTCGCAGATCTTCTGCGAACGCGGACGGCCAACACCGTAGATCGCCGTCAGGCCGATAACAGTGTGCTGATGATTTGGGATGTTAACCCCTGCAATACGTGCCATTCGTTATTCCTCGAAATTAACCTTGACGCTGCTTGTGACGCGGCTCGACGCAGATCACACGGACCACGCCCTTGCGCTTGATGATCTTGCAGTTGCGGCAGATCCGCTTGACTGAAGCGTTAACTTTCATTTTGCACTCTCTTCGGTTCGTTTACTTGATGATGTTTTTTACTTGGTGCGGAACACGATGCGGGCCCGGGACAGGTCATACGGAGTCAACTCCACCGTCACCTTGTCACCCGGGAGGATGCGGATATAGTTCATCCGCATTTTACCCGAGATATGCCCCAGTACCACATGCCCGTTTTCCAGCTTCACGCGGAACGTCGCGTTTGGGAGATTCTCGAGAACCTCCCCTTGCATTTGGATGACGTCGTCTTTTGCCATTCGCTCTATGCACTCCAGCGCTTATCGCGTTGGAACCCCACCCTTGAAGTTAGCCTTCCGCAACAGTGAGTCATATTGTTGCGACATGACGTAGTTCTGTACCTGGGACATGAAGTCCATCGTCACGACAACGATGATCAGGAGGGACGTGCCGCCGAAGTAGAAGGGAACCTTCCACTGGGCAGTCATGAACTCCGGCACCAGGCAAACCAGGGTGATATACACAGCACCGGCAAGAGTCAGGCGCATCAGGATCTTGTCGATGTAGCGTGCGGTCTGCTCACCAGGGCGAATGCCCGGAACAAATGCGCCGCTTTTCTTCAAGTTGTCCGCCGTTTCCTTGCTGTTGAATACCAGCGCGGTGTAGAAGAAGCAGAAAAACACGATCGCCACTGCATACAGCAACGCGTGGATCGGCTCGCCTGGTGCCATCGACGCCGCCAGGTCCTTCAGGAAGCCGATGACCGGCCCACTGGAGTCCTTGCCGCGCGTGAACCAGTCGACGATCGTCGCCGGGAACAGGATGATCGACGAAGCGAAGATCGGCGGGATCACGCCTGCCATGTTCAGCTTCAAGGGCAGGTGGCTGGTTTGGCCACCGTAGATCTTGTTGCCGACCTGGCGCTTCGCGTAATTGACCAGGATCTTGCGCTGACCGCGTTCCACGAACACCACCGCGTACGTCACCGCAGCCACCAGGACCACGATCAGGATCGCGGAGAAGCTGCCGATCGAACCGTTCGAGACCAGGGTGAACAAGCCGCCCAGGGCCGAAGGCAGACCTGCTGCGATACCGGCGAAGATGATGATCGAAATGCCGTTGCCAAGACCGCGCTCGGTGATTTGCTCGCCCAGCCACATGAGGAACATGGTGCCGGTGAGAAGCGTCACAACCGTCACGAAGCGGAAGCCGAGACCCGGGTCGATGACCAGGCCAGGCTGCGCCTCGAGCGCGACCGCGATGCCGAACGCCTGGAACAACGCCAGTGCCACCGTGAAGTAACGGGTGTACTGGGTGATCTTGCGGCGGCCGGCCTCGCCCTCTTTCTTCAGTGCCTCGAGTTGCGGCGAGACGATCGATGCGAGCTGCATGATGATCGAAGCCGAAATGTAAGGCATGATGCCGAGCGCGAACACGGTAAAGCGGGACAGGGCGCCACCCGAGAACATGTTGAACATGCCCAGGATGCCGCCCTCGTTCTGCTTGAACAGCGCAGCGAGCTGCACCGGGTCAATCCCGGGGACCGGGATGTGAGCACCGATGCGGTACACGACCAATGCGCCAAGCAAAAACCACAGCCGGCCCCAGGGGAATCCGGAAGCAGCGCTTTTACCAAGTTGTGAATTAGTCGCCAATTTTTGCTCCGATCAGGCAGCGGCCGCTTTACGCGACCGAGCCGCCAGCTGCTTCGATCGCGGCTTTTGCGCCCGCGGTCGCTTTCAGACCCTTGAGGTTCACCGCTTTGGTGATCTCGCCGGACAGGATGACGCGCACATCGCGTGCCACGACCGGCAGGATGCCTGCCTGCTTCAGAACCAGGATGTCGATGTCGCCGACGGCCAGGTTGTTCAGGTCGGACAGGCGCACTTCAGCCTTGAAAGTCGCGTTCAGCGATTTGAAGCCACGCTTCGGCAGACGGCGCTGCAGAGGCATTTGACCGCCTTCGAAGCCGACCTTGTGGAAGCCGCCCGAACGCGACTTCTGACCTTTGTGACCGCGACCGGCAGTCTTGCCCAGGCCGGAGCCGATACCGCGGCCGACGCGACGCTTGTAGTGCTTGGCGCCGTCAGCAGGTTGAATGGTATTGAGTTCCATTGATTTCTCCGTTCGCAAGCCCGAGGGCTTACGAAACAACTTTCACGAGGTACGAGACTTTATTGATCATGCCACGCACGGATGGGGTGTCTTGCAGCTCGGAGACCGAGTTGACGCGACGCAGGCCCAGGCCGCGCACGGTGGCACGGTGGTCTTGACGGGTACCGATCAGGCCCTTGACGAGCTGAACTTTAACGGTGTTTGCCATAATGATTCCCCTTAACCGACGATGTCTTCGACCGACTTGCCGCGCTTGGCAGCGATGTCGGAAGCGGTGCTCATCTTCGACAGACCGTCGAGAGTTGCGCGCACCAGGTTGTATGGGTTCGACGAACCGGTCGACTTGGCGACCACGTCGGTCACGCCCATCACTTCGAAGATAGCGCGCATTGCGCCACCAGCGATCACGCCGGTACCAGGTTTCGCTGGCATCATCATGACGCGCGAGGCGCCGTGACGACCGGACACGGTGTGATGCAGGGTACCGTTCTTGAGTGGCACCTTGATCAGGTTGCGGCGGGCTTCTTCCATCGCTTTTTGCACGCCGACTGGAACTTCCTTCGACTTGCCTTTGCCCATGCCGATGCGGCCATCGCCGTCACCGACAACGGTCAGCGCTGCAAAACCCATGATACGACCACCCTTGACCACTTTGGTCACGCGGTTGATCGCGATCATTTTTTCGCGCATGCCATCATCCGGCTTGTCGCTTGCCATTTTCGCTTGCATTTTTGCCATGACGATTCTTCCTTAGAACTTCAGACCGGCTTCGCGCGCGGCTTCCGCCAGCGCCTTCACACGGCCGTGGTAACGGAAACCCGAGCGATCGAATGCGACTTCGGTGATTCCTGCTTTCAGTGCTTTTTCTGCGACGCGCTTGCCGACCAGGGCAGCTGCAGCAGCATTGCCGCCGGCGCCGGTCTGGCCAGCCAGTTCGGCGCGCACTTCCGCTTCCAGGGTCGAAGCCGACACCAGTACTTTTGCGTCCGGGCTGATCAGGTTCGCATAGATGTGCAGGTTGGTGCGGTGAACCGACAGGCGGTTCACACCCAACTGGGCGATCTTGATGCGGGTCTGACGTCCACGACGCAGACGGGATTGTTTCTTGTCCATGTCTGCTCCGATTATTTCTTCTTGGTTTCTTTAAGCTTGACCACTTCGTCCGAATAACGGACGCCCTTGCCCTTGTAAGGCTCAGGGGAGCGGTAAGCGCGCACTTCGGCGGCAACCTGGCCGACCTTTTGACGATCGATACCCTTGATCAGGATTTCGGTCGGGGTCGGGGTGGTTGCGGTGACGCCTTCAGGCATCGCATGCAGCACCGGGTGCGAGAAGCCCAGCGACAGGTTCAGGGCGTTGCCCTGCACTGCTGCCTTGTAGCCCACGCCAACCAGGTTCAGCTTGCGCTCGAAACCCTTGGTGACGCCGACGACCATGTTGTTGACCAGGGCACGCAGGGTGCCCGACATGGCGTTCGACTCACGCGACTCATCGATCACGTCGAAGGTCAGCGTGCCATTGTTGTTTTCCACTTTGACCAGGCCGTTCAGGGCCTGGGTCAGGGTGCCCAGCGGGCCCTTGACGGTGATCGACGACGCGTTGATCGCGACTTCGGCACCGGCAGGGACGGCGATTGGCATCTTAGCTACTCGAGACATCGTCTACTCCTTAAGCCACGTAGCAAATCACTTCGCCACCGACACCGGTAGCACGTGCTTTGCGGTCAGTCATGACGCCTTGCGGAGTCGAGACGATTGCCACACCCAGGCCATTCATGACCGATGGGATTTCATCCTTGCCCTTGTAGATACGCAGGCCTGGACGGGAAACGCGCTCGAGGCGCTCGATGACCGGACGGCCAGTGTAATACTTCAAACCGATTTTCAGTTCCGCTTTGCCGCCTTCGGTCGACACTGCGAAATCTTCGATGTAACCCTCGTCCTTCAGGACGTTGGCAATGGCAACCTTGACTTTCGACGACGGCATTGCGACCGTGGTCTTGGAAACGACTTGTGCGTTGCGAATGCGGGTCAGCATATCGGCGATAGGATCGCTCATACTCATTGCATATTCTCCTATTACCAGCTAGCTTTGGTCATACCCGGAATTTCGCCCTTCATGGCGAATTCGCGGAGTTTGGTACGGGCCAGACCGAATTTACGGAAAGTGCCACGTGGACGGCCGGTCATGGCGCAGCGGTTACGCTGGCGGGTCGGCGCCGAGTTACGCGGCAGCGCTTGCAGCTTCAGGCGCGCATCGTAACGTTCTTCTTCCGACTTCGACTGGTCGTCGATGATTGCTTTCAGAGCGGCACGCTTCGGGGCGAATTTCGCCACCAGGTCTGCACGCTTCTGTTCGCGGTTGATCAGTGCAAGTTTTGCCATGCTCTTAGTTCCTGAACGGGAATTTGAAGGCGGCGAGCAGCGCTTTGGCTTCTTCGTCGGTCTTAGCGGTGGTGGTGATCGAGATGTTCATGCCACGCAGCGCATCGATCTTGTCATAGTCGATCTCTGGGAAGATGATCTGCTCTTTGACACCGATGTTGTAGTTGCCACGACCATCGAACGATTTGCCGTTCACGCCACGGAAGTCACGCACGCGCGGCAGGGCCACGGTGATGAAACGGTCCAGGAATTCGTACATGCGGTTACCGCGCAGGGTCACCATCGTACCGATCGGGTAGCCTTCGCGGATCTTGAAACCAGCGATTGCCTTGCGTGCCTTGGTGACCACTGGCTTCTGGCCGGCGATCTTGGTCAGGTCGCCGGTGGCGTGCTCGATGATCTTCTTGTCAGCGACTGCTTCCGACAGACCCATGTTCAGGGTGATCTTGGTCAGGCGTGGGACTTCCATCACCGACTTGTAGCCGAATTTCTCGGTCAGTTCAGCGACGACTTTGTCTTTGTAAATTGCTTGGAGACGGGCCATTTATTCTTACCCCTTCACTACTTCGCCGCTCGACTTGAAGACGCGGACTTTTTTGCCGTCCTGGTCTTTGAAGCCAACGCGATCTGCCTTGCCGGTCGCAGCGTTGAACAACGCGACGTTCGACACGTGAATCGGCATGGTCTTGTCGACGATACCACCAGTAACACCGGTCATCGGGTTCGGCTTGGTCGCTTTTTTAGCGACGTTGACGCCTTCGACGATGACGTGTTCAGCGTCTACACGCTTCTGAACGACGCCACGCTTGCCCTTGTCTTTCCCGGCCAGAACGATGACTTCGTCGTTTTTACGAATCTTATCCATGTCGAATCCTTACAGAACTTCAGGTGCCAGCGACACGATCTTCATGAACTTCTCAGTACGCAGCTCGCGCGTGACTGGTCCGAAGATACGGGTACCGATCGGCTCCAGCTTGGCGTTCAGCAGCACGGCGGCATTGCCGTCGAACTTGACCAGGGAACCATCCGGACGGCGCACACCTTTGGCGGTACGCACGACCACGGCATTGTAAATTTCACCCTTCTTGACGCGGCCACGTGGGGCAGCGACCTTGATGGTGACCTTGATGATGTCGCCAATGCTCGCGTAACGGCGCTTCGAGCCGCCCAACACCTTGATGCACAGAACTTCCTTGGCACCGGTGTTGTCGGCTACTTCGAGCCGGCTTTCGGTTTGAATCATAGTATTTTCTTTCCCAACTTAAGCCGTAGAAAACCCCACGGAAACCGTGGGCCTGCGGTCAGTCTTGGTCCCGCCGTACCGCCCCTGCTGGAGCAATACGATTGGGTGATTGGACTTTCCAATAACGCATTCGTTACAGGCCGCACTTGCCGAGGGGACAAACTGCGGCAACACATGAACGAAGCCCGCTAGTATCTCAGATACCAGCGGGCCACGCAAGACAAATTTTAGCAGTACCTTACAGTACCTGTGCGACCAGCAGTACCTTGGTCACAGTCCACGCCTTCGTCTTCGAGATCGGGCGACCTTCTGCGATCTCGACGGTGTCACCGATTTTCGCTTCGTTCGCTTCGTCGTGCGCGTGATACTTGTTCGAGCGCACGATGATCTTGCCGTACAGCGGGTGCTTGACGTGACGTTCGATCAGCACGGTTACCGTCTTGTCCATTTTGTCGGACACGACTTTACCGACCAGCGTACGCTTCAGCGCCGTTTTAGTGGTGTCGTTCATTTGGCTTCCTTCGTGTTCATCACAGTCTTCACACGCGCGATATCGCGACGTACTTTCTTCAGCTGCGAAGTGTTACCGAGCTGCTGGGTTGCAACTTGCATGCGCAGACCAAATTGGGCCTTGAGCAGCTCGTTCAGCTCCTTTTGCAGCGCTTCCTGGTCTTTGCCGCGGAGTTCCGATGCTTTCATATTCAACTCCTGTTATTGGCCAACTTGGCGGACCACGAAAGTGGTCGCCAGTGGCAGTTTGGCAGCGGCCAGGCGGAACGCTTCGCGCGCCAGTTCTTCAGCGACGCCATCCATCTCGTACAGGACTTTGCCTGGCTGGATTTCAGCGACGTAGTACTCTGGGTTACCCTTACCGTTACCCATACGGACTTCGGCCGGCTTGTTCGAAATCGGCTTGTCCGGGAAGATACGGATCCAGATACGACCGCCACGCTTGATGTGACGGGTCATGGCACGACGTGCCGCTTCGATCTGACGTGCGGTGATACGGCCGCGGGCAACTGCCTTCAGACCGAATTCACCGAACGAGACCGCGGTGCCGCGGGTGTGCGAAATGCCGGTGTTACGGCCTTTCTGCTCTTTACGATACTTCCTGCGCGATGGTTGCAGCATGCTTATTCTCCTGCTTTCTCAGCGGGTGCAGCGGCAGCCGGGGTCGCCAGCTTGACAGCTGGGCGAGCGCGCACGGTTGGCGCGGCAGCTGGACGTGCACCGCCGGCTGGACGTGGACCGCGCGATGGCTTGCCGTCGTCACGACGTGGGCCGCGTGGCTTCTTCTCATCTGGCGGGGTGTCGATGACTGGTGCTTCGCCGGTGACCGAACGGTCGCCCTTGTAGACCCAGACCTTGACGCCGATGATGCCGTAGGTGGTCGATGCTTCGCTGGTGCCGTAGTCGATATCGGCGCGCAGGGTGTGCAGAGGCACACGGCCTTCGCGGTACCATTCGGTACGTGCGATTTCGATGCCGTTCAGACGGCCCGACGACATGATCTTGATGCCGACGGCGCCCAGACGCATGGCGTTCTGCATCGCGCGCTTCATTGCGCGACGGAACATGATGCGCTTTTCCAGCTGCTGCGAGATCGAATCGGCGATCAGCTGCGAATCGATTTCCGGCTTGCGGATTTCTTCGATATTGACGTGCACGGGCACGCCCATGATCTTCGCCAGCGAAGTCTTCAGCACTTCGATGTCTTCGCCTTTTTTACCGATCACGACACCTGGACGCGACGAGTAAATGGTGAAGCGTGCGTTCTTGGCAGGACGCTCGATGACGATGCGACCGACCGAAGCGTTCTTCAGCTTCTTCTTCAGGAAAGCGCGAGCTTCCAGGTCTTCCTTCAGCATGGCAGCGAAGTTGCCATTGCCAGCATACCAGCGCGACGCCCAGTTACGGGTGACCGCCAGGCGGAAGCCGGTTGGGTGGATTTTCTGACCCATCGTATGACTCCTTAGTTACCGACAGTCACGTAGACGTGACAGGATTGTTTGGAAATGCGATCGCCGCGGCCTTTTGCACGTGCAGTAAAGCGCTTCAGGATCGGGCCCTTTTCGACATAGATCTGAACCACTTTCAGTTCGTCGATGTCTGCACCGTCATTGTGTTCCGCGTTGGCGATTGCCGACTCGAGAACCTTCTTGATGATGGTCGCGCCTTTTTTCGGGCTGAATTGCAGAATGTTGAGTGCTGCATCAACCTTCTTGCCACGGATCATGTCGGCGACCAGACGGCCTTTTTGTTCCGACAGACGCACGCCTTTGAGGATTGCTTTAGTTTCCATTATCGTTTCGCCTTCTTGTCAGCGGCGTGGCCCTTGAACGTACGGGTCAGCGCGAATTCGCCGAGCTTGTGGCCGACCATGTTCTCCGACACGTACACAGGCACGTGCAGCTTGCCATTGTGGACAGCGATCGTCAGACCGATGAAGTCTGGCGAGATCGTCGAGCGGCGCGACCAGGTTTTGACTGGCTTCTTGTCTTTGTTCGCTTGCGCGGCTTCGACTTTTTTCACCAGGTGGGCGTCAATGAACGGCCCTTTTTTCAATGAACGAGTCATTTTTTATCCTTATTTCTTGCCGCGGCGCGAAACGATCATCGACGACGTGCGCTTGTTCGAACGCGTACGCTTGCCCTTGGTCTGCTGGCCCCATGGCGACACTGGGTGACGACCGGCTGCAGTTTTACCTTCACCACCACCGTGCGGGTGATCGACCGGGTTCATGACCACACCGCGGACGGTAGGACGAACACCGCGCCAGCGCATCGCGCCAGCCTTACCGATCTTGCGCAGGCTGTGTTCGGCATTGCCGACTTCGCCAACGGTAGCGCGGCACTCGATGTGCACGCGGCGAACTTCACCCGAGCGCAGGCGGACCTGGGCGTAGGTGCCTTCGCGGGCCATCAGCACGACGCCGGCGCCGGCGGTACGGGCCATCTGGGCACCCTTACCTGGCAGCATTTCGACGCAGTTCATGATGGTGCCGACCGGGATGTTGCGGATTGGCAGGCAGTTACCGGCCTTGATCGGTGCTTCCGCGCCGTTCATGACCGCGTCGCCGACAGCCATGCCCTTGGTGGCGATGATGTACTGACGCTCGCCGTCCGCGTAGCACAGCAGTGCGATGTGCGCGGTACGGTTCGGGTCGTATTCAATACGCTCGACCTTGGCAGGAATGCCGTCCTTCTGGCGCTTGAAGTCGACCAGACGGTAGTGCTGCTTGTGACCACCGCCCATGTGACGGGTGGTGATGTGACCGTTGTTGTTACGGCCGGCAGTTTTCGATTTCTTTTCAACCAGGGCTGCGAACGGACGACCTTTGTACAGGCCTTCGGTCACAACTTTCACCATGCCGCGACGGCCTGGGGAGGTTGGCTTCATCTTAACGAGTGCCATTATTTAGCCTCCTCGACAAAATTGATTTCCTGGCCTGGCTTCAGGCACACGAAAGCACGCTTGGTGTGGTTGCGACGACCGTTGAAACGGCCCGAACGCTTCTGCTTGCCTTCACGGTTCAACGTCTGGACCGATTCGACCTCGACTTTGAACAGCAGTTCGACAGCAGCCTTGATTTCTGGCTTGGTCGCGTCAGGCATGACCTTGAACACGATCTGCTCGTTCTTTTCCGCGACGAAGGTAGCCTTCTCGGAAATGATCGGAGCCAGCAGCACCTTCATCAGGCGCTCTTCGCTAAATTTGATTGCGGCGCTCATGCGTACATCTCCTCGATCTTGGCCAGAGCAGCTTTCGTGACCAGGATTTTCTTGTAGAACACCAGCGACATCGGATCAGCGTGCTTTGGCTCGACGACCAGCACGTGCGGCAGGTTGCGCGATGCCAGTTCGAGGTTCTCATCGATGGTGTCGGTGATCACCAGGACCGAATCCAGGCCCATGGTCTGCAGTTTTTGCGACAGCAGCTTGGTCTTTGGCGCTTCGATCGACAGGTTTTCGACCACGTTCAGGCGGCCTTCGCGAGCCAGTTGCGAGAAGATCGAGCAGATACCTGCACGGAACATCTTCTTGTTAACTTTGTGCGAGAAGTTCTCGTCCGGGGTGTTCGGGAAGATACGACCACCGCCGCGCCACAGAGGCGACGACGACATACCAGCACGAGCACGGCCGGTACCTTTTTGGCGCCATGGCTTCTTGGTCGTGTGGTGGACTTCTTCACGGTCCTTCTGCTTGCGGTTGCCGCTACGTGCGTTGGCAGCGTAGGCGACGACGATCTGGTGAATCAGGGCTTCGTTGTATTCACGACCGAACACTTCGTCGGTTGCTGCAACGTTGGCGCCAGCTTGACCTTGCTCATTCAGGAGCTTCAGTTCCATGCTTACGCTCCTTTCTTGGCTTTGGTTTTGACAGCTGGCTTGACGACCACTTGGCCGTTCTTCGCGCCAGGAACGGCACCCTTGATCAGCAGCAGCTGACGTTCGGTGTCGATGCGAGCCACTTCCAGGTTCTGGGTGGTGACGGTGACGTCGCCCATGTGACCGGTCATGCGCTTGCCTGGGAACACGCGGCCTGGATCCTGGGCCATACCGATCGAGCCAGGAACATTGTGCGAACGCGAGTTACCGTGGGTAGCACGGCCCGAAGCGAAGTTGTGACGCTTGATGGTACCGGCGTAGCCCTTACCGATCGAGGTGCCTTGCACGTCGATTTTCTGGCCCACTTCGAACAGCGAAGCATCGATGGTGTCACCGGCTTTGAGTTCGGCGGCTTTGGTGGAATCGATGCGGAATTCTTTCAGCATCGTACCGGCTTCGACGCCAGCTTTGGCGTAGTGACCGGCAGCGGCTTTCGTCACGCGCGAAGCACGACGTTGACCGTAGACGACCTGAACTGCGGTGTAGCCATCAGTTTCAGGGGTTTTGATTTGTGCGACACGGTTGTTCGACACGTCCAGCACAGTGACAGGGATTGAATCGCCGTCATCCGTGAAGATACGCATCATGCCAACCTTGCGACCGAGAAGGCCCAAGCTCATTTTTTCTCCATTCCCACCTACGATTGGGCGGGGGTAGTTGAACTACTAAATAATATGGGCAATAAAAGACGCACCCATACCGAAGCCGGCTAGTATAACGCGCAAAAGGCTTCGGCGCAACAGGAAAAATCGGAGTCAAATCCGGCCTGTTGCGCTTTTCGCAGTATCTGGAGAAAGAAGAATCCACTCTAGCTGAGTGGCACAGAAAAGACACACCTCTGTGTCTTTTCTCTACAGGCTACGACCATTGCTGGGAGCCTGCGATCTGGAAGTCTGGTGGGCGGTGCAGGATTCGAACCTGCGACCCCTTGGATGTCGACCAAGTATTCTAACCAACTGAACTAACCGCCCGGGGAGCCGAATTATACGAGGCATGCTTGAACTTTTGCAATAGCTTTTTTCATCTGCCGGCAATTCAGCCATATTCACCAGAGTATGGCTGTAGGGAATCACCGGTTGTCGATGCTCCCTCAAAATGCTATTGTACAAATGTATTTCGAGAGTTGGCAGCGTCGCGCGCACCTTGCGCACGTGATTTCCGGCATCCATGCCGGCGCCGCCCCCTTCTCCTCGCCTGGCGGACTCCCGCTGCGTCGATCGCGCATTACCACAACAAGCGTGCGCCGATCCGCTGCCCGCCTTTCTCCGGCCCGCGCGCCTCCCCGGCGAGCAACGCGAGCCCAGACCCGGTCCGCCTTCCCAACCCTGGCTCCATGGGCGGACGCATCGCTGCAAAGGATGAATCATGACCGTCATTGAAACCAACCGCTGGCCTCGCCTGCTCGATCCCTCACGCCTGGTCCTGGCAACCGACCTCGACGGAACGCTGCTGGCCGGCACCCACGAGGCGCGCCGGCGCATCCGTGAACTGTTCTCGGGCGCCCTGCCCGACGCCACGCTGGTGTTCGTCACCGGCCGTGGCCTGGAAACCGTCATTCCCCTGCTGAGCGACCCGACCGTGCCGCGTCCGCACTACATCATCGCCGACGTCGGCGCCACGATTGTCGACGGCGATCTGCGCCCGGTCGAGCCGCTGGCCCACGAGATCGCCTCGCGCTGGCCCGGCAGCCAGGCGGTGCTGAAAGCGCTCGCACCGTTTCCCGACCTGGTGCGCCAGTCGGTGCCGCAGGAGCGGCGCTGCTCGTTCTACGCCACCGAGGATGCCCTCACGCCCGCGCTGAAGGCCGCGGTCGACGCGCTCGGCTGCGACCTGCTGTTCTCGGCCGGGCGCTACCTGGACGTGCTGCCGCGCGGGGTCGGCAAGGGCGAGGCGGTGCGCCGGCTGGCCGAAGTCGCCGGCTTCGATCCGGCCCACATCGTGGTGGCCGGCGACACCCTCAACGACCTGTCGATGTTCGAGGCGGGCTTCCGGGGCGTGGTGGTGGGCGCGGCCGAACCGGCGCTGGTGCAGGCGGTGCGCAAGATGCCGCGCGTGGTGGTGGCCGACGCCGCCGGCTGCGGCGGCATCCTCGATGCGTTTACCCGCCACGGCCTGCGCCTGGACGGCGACGACAGCGCCAGTGCACCAGGCCACGTCGGCGAAGCCGAACTGGTGATGGTCTACCACCGCCTGCCCTACGACGAAGTGCTCGAGAATGGCGTCATGCACCAGCGCCGCCCGAAAAGCCCGAACGGCATCATGCCGACCCTGCTGAGCTTTTTCGAAGGCGGGCGCAAGGGCTCGTGGGTGGCCTGGTCGCAGCAGGACAGCCGTGAGCCGAGCGGCTTCGTGCCGCACGTGGCGGTCGACCCGGAACGCTATCCGCAACTGCAGGCGGCGCGGGTGGCGCTCACGTTAGACGACATCGACCAGTTCTACAAGAAGTTCTCGAAAGAGGCGTTCTGGCCGATCATCTTCTCCTTCCCGGATAAGGCGGAATTTCGCCAGGACCACTGGGAGCGCTTCCTGGAAGTGAACCGCCTGTTCGCCGAGCAGACGGCGCGCGAAGCCGCGCCGGGGGCCACCGCCTGGATCCACGACTACAACCTGTGGATGGTGCCGGCCTTCCTGCGCCCGCTGCGCCCCGACCTGACGATCGCCTTCTTCCACCATACCGCCTTCCCGTCGAGCGACGTGTTCAACATCCTGCCATGGCGGCGCGACATCATCGGCAGCCTGCTGCAGTGCGACTACGTGGGCTTTCACATCCCGCGCTATGTCGAGAACTTCGTCGACGCCGCGCGTTCGTGCGCGCCGGTCGAGGTGCTGGACAGCGTGCCGTGCGCGCCGCGCTTCCTCACCTTCGGCTGCGCGCTGGGCGTGGACCGCATGCACACCACGCTGGAGGTGGGCGGACGCCGGGTGGCGCTGGGCGCGCACCCGGTCGGCACCAACACGGGCCTGATCGAGGAACTGGTACACACGCCCGACGTGCAGCGCCAGGTCGCCGGCTGGGACGAATGGCTGGACGGACGCACCGGCATCATCTCGATCGAGCGCCTCGATTACGTGAAAGGGTCGCTGGAAAAGCTGCACGCCTACGAGCGCATGCTGGAACAGCACCCCGAGCTGCTGAATAAGGTGGTGCTGATCAATATCATCACGCCGGCGGCGGCCGGCATGGAGATCTACGACAGCCTGCGCGAAGAGCTGGACCGCATCGTCGGGCGCATCAACGGCCGCTTCTCGACGCGCGACTGGACGCCGGTGCGCTACTTCTACCGCTCGCTCCCGTTCGAGGAAGTGGTCGCGCACTACGCCGCCTGCGGCATCGCCTGGATCACGCCGCTGCGCGATGGCCTGAACCTGGTCGCCAAGGAATACGTGGCCACGCGCCATGCTGCCAGCCGCCCGGGCACGCTGGTGCTGTCCGAATTCGCCGGCGCCGCGGTGGAGCTGCACGGCGCGCTGCTGGTCAATCCCTACGACCGCAACGCGATGAGCGCCACGCTGTACCAGGCGCTGACGATGGGCGCCGACGAAGTCGCCTACCGCTCGGGGCGCATGGCGGCGATCGTCAAGGACCGCGACGTGGCGCGCTGGGGCGACGACTTCCTGGCCGCGCTGGCGCAGCGCCGCGCGACACGCGTGGCGGCGCTGGCGCAGGAGCGTTCGGCGGCCTGAGTCACGCCGGAAACATGAACAATGTGGGGTGGACGGCTTGCCGTCCACCCCACATGGATTACCGTAACAATAGAAGGACACTGAAACAACGATGGACTACCTCATCCTGAAGAACCCCGTCTCCGAATGGCTGATCGCACTGGCCGTGGTGGTGGCCGTGGCGGCCGGCCTGGACGCCCTGAAATCGATCCTGGGGCGGCGCCTGGCCACGCTGGCGGCGCGCACCGACAACCGCTGGGACGACATCCTGGTCGCCGCCCTGCGCGCCACCAGGCTGCTGGTGCTGGTCGTGATCGGCGTGTATGCCGGCGCCAGCCTGCTGGTAGTGTCAAGCAAGGCCCAGGTGTTCCTGGACCGACTGACCATCACGGCGCTGCTGTTCCAGGTGGCGCTGTGGGGCGACCATGCGCTGCGCACCTGGCTGGCCGCCACCCGCGCCCAGCGCAACGAAGACCCGGACCGCATCACCTCGTCGGCCGCGATCACCTTCCTGGTGCGGGTCGCGCTGTGGGCGGTGGTGGCGCTGATGGTGCTGGACAACCTGGGCGTGAACATCACCACGCTGGTGGCCAGCCTGGGGATCGGCGGTATCGCCATCGCACTGGCGGTGCAGAGCATCCTGGGCGATCTGTTCGCCTCGCTGTCGATCGTGCTGGACAAGCCGTTCGTGGTGGGCGACTTCATCATCGTCGACAAGATGCTCGGCACGGTCGAGAAGATCGGCCTGAAGACCACCCGCGTGCGCAGCCTCTCGGGCGAGCAGATCGTGTTCTCGAATAACGACCTGCTCAAGAGCCGCATCCAGAACCTGCGCCGCATGGAATCGCGCCGCATCGTGTTCCAGTTCGGCGTGGCGCACACCACCCCGGCCGCGGTGCTGCGCGGCTTGCCGGCCATGGTGCAGGAGATCGTCGCCGCGCAACCGCAGGTGCGCTTCGACCGCGCCCACCTGAACGGCATCGCGGCGCCGGTGTTCAACTACGAGGTGGTGTACTACGTCGACAATACCGACTACACGGTCTACATGAACGTACAGCAGGAAATCTACCTGAGCATCATCGCCGGGCTCGAGGCGCGCGGCGTGTCACTGGCGCTGCCGGTACAGACCGTGCGGCTGGCGCGCGAAACGCAAGCCCCGCAGCCGGCGCCGGCCGACACGGCGTCCGTCACTTCCCTGCACGACGCCGAAGGGGACGCGGCGAAGGCGGCCTGACGGCGCCGAGGGCGCGGTCGACGGCGCCCTTGCCGCCTTAAGGTGTGAAATGATCGTGAATATCGGCCAATTATTGCCGCAAGGAAAAGCAATGACTTGTCATGGGCGACTGCTTACTGATCATTGATCGTTGATCATTGATCGTTGATCATTGATCGTTGCAAAAGAATCAGACATGTCGGCCAGCCTTGGCCGGAATCCCTGCGATCTTTGCCTGATTCTGCAAAGACGTTCCCGGGTGCCGCAATCGGCGCTACGATGGATCGCATGGACAGCCTTCTTCTCGACACCGTACTGCGCTATGCGCAAGCCAATGCCGACACCGGCGGCATCGCCCGCACGCCCATTCCCGGTCTGCTCGCCATCCATGCGACCAGCCGCACCGCGCTCAGTTACCAGATCCCGCGCCCGTTGGCCTGCCTGGTCCTGCAAGGCAGCAAGCACGTGATGATGGGTAACCAGTCGTTCACCTTCAACGCGGGCGATTCGCTGCTGGTCATGGCCGACGTCCCGACCGTCAGCCAGATCACCCGGGCCAGCACCGCCGCACCGTATTGCGCGCTGGCCATCGACCTGGCGCCGGAGGTGATTGCCGACCTGATGACCGACATCGCCGTGGTGGAAGCCGGTGGCGACGCGCCGGTGCGCCTGGAGCCGACCGAAGGCCACATGACCGACGTCGCGCTGCGCCTGATGCGGATGCTGGAACGGCCAGCGTCGATTCCGGTGCTGCAAGGGGCGCTGATCAGGGAATTTCACTACTGGCTGCTGGCCGGACGCCACGGCGCCGCGATCCGCCGCCTGGGACTGCCGGACAGCCAGGTGCGGCGCATCGCGCGCGCGGTGGCGCTGCTGCGGTCCAACTTCGCCCGGCGCATGCCGGTGGAACAGCTGGCGACGCTGGCCGGGATGAGTGCTTCATCGTTCCACCAGCACTTTCGCGCCGTGACCTCGCTCACACCGCTGCAGTTCCAGAAGCAGCTGCGCCTGATCGAGGCGCGCCGCCTGATGCTGGCCGAGGGCAGGAACGCGAGCAGCGCCGCCCATGCGGTAGGCTACGAGAGTGTGCAGCAGTTTACCCGCGAATATGGGCGCATGTTCGGCATGCCGCCGGTGCGCGACGTGACGACGCAGGCCCGGCTGCACGCTGTGGCCTGACAGCTCAGATGCCCTGGCCGCCCGAGACCTCGATGCGCTGGCCGGTGATCCAGCGGTTGTCCTCGCCCAGCAGGCTGGCGATCATCGGTCCGATATCGTCCGGCACGCCGACCCGGCCGAGCGCGGTCATGCCGGCAAAGGCGGCATTCATCGCCGGCGTGTCGCGCACCGCCCCGCCCAGGAAGTCGGTCTCGATCGCGCCTGGCGCCACCGTATTGACCGCGATGCCGCGGCTGCCCAGTTCCTTCGCCAGATACACGCTCAGGGTCTCGACCGCCCCCTTGACGGCCGCATAGGCGCTGAAGCCCGGATAGGAGACGCGGGTCAGGCCGGACGACAGGTTGACGATGCGGCCGCCATCGGCAATCAATGGCAACAGGGTCTGGGTCAGGAAGAACATGCCCTTGAAATGGACGTCGACCAGGCGATCGAACTGCGCCTCGGTGGTATCGAGGATCAGTGCCGCGTCGCCATGGCCGGCGTTGTTGACGAGGTGGTCGAAGCTGGCGCGGCCCCAGGTGCGGGCCAGGGCGGCGCGCAGGTGTTCGGCGAACAGCGGGAAACCGGCCACGTCGCCGACATCGAGCCGCAGCGCCAGCGCCTGGCGGCCCATGGCGCGGATCTCGTCGACCACGGCCTGTGCCTCCCCCTCGCGACGCTGATAAGTGACGATCACGTCGCCCCCCCGGCGGGCGATGTGCAGCGCAGTGTTGCGGCCAAGGCCACGGCTGGCGCCGGTAACGAGTGCGATCCTGTTCATGGGTTGCTCCTGGAGACGGGTTGAAAGAGCCTTCAGTATCGATGTCGCCGCACTATTGACGTTGCTGGAAGCTGGTAACTTTTTGCCCAATTATCCACACGCGCCAGGCACAGCCGCGTGGCGGCTCAGGCGCACGTCTGGTACGCCAGCATGAAACGTCGCCAGGCGCGTTGCGGTCGTTGTGTTTACCCTCGCGCCACACGGTGACACCGCGCGGCCCAGGCCGGGCGTCAGTACGTACCCGCCCCTATGAAAACTGTTGAAATCGACGCCCCATGGCCCCATGTACAATTGATCAATAACCGCCTATATTGGCGGATGCACCCCGCTATCCGGCGCGTACTTTCGGGCACGTGGCCGGCCAGTTCATCCCTCAACGGAATAAGGAGTTCGCATGGCAATCAGTCTGCAAAAAGGCGGTAACGTCAACCTGAGCAAGGAAGCACCGGGCCTGACCAAGGTCATCATCGGCCTGGGCTGGGATCCGCGCTCGACCGACGGTTCGGCTTTCGACCTCGATGGCAGCGCCTTCATGCTCAAGGCCGACGCCAAGGTCCGTGGCGATACCGACTTCATCTTCTACAACAACCTCAAGTCGACCGATGGCTCGGTGACCCACGCCGGCGACAACACCACCGGCCAGGGCGATGGCGACGACGAGAAGCTGACCGTCGACCTGGCGCGCGTGCCGGCCGACATCGACAAGATCTCGTTCTGCGTCACCATCCACGACGCCGATGCGCGCCGCCAGAGCTTCGGCCAGGTGAGCAAGGCCTACATCCGCTGCCTGAACGCCGCCGGCGAAGCCGAGATCGCGCGCTACGACCTGTCCGAAGACAGCTCGACCGAAACCGCGATGATCTTCGGTGAACTGTACCGCGCCGGCAGCGAGTGGAAATTCCGCGCCGTCGGCCAGGGCTTCAAGGGCGGCCTCGGTCCGCTGGCACGCTCGTTCGGCGTCAACGTCTAAGCAGGCATCGCCCTGCAGCCCGCGCCCATGGCGGCGCGGGCCATCCGCACCCACTTCCAGGAAAGCCCGCATGCGCGTTTGGTACAACAGGACTTTCTCGTCCGTGAATGCTGCAATCAAGCTGATTCGCGAGGCCGACACCGACGGCCGTTTCACCATCATCCACAGCAATGCCAACCGCCATGCGCCGGCTGCGCGCCTGGCCCACGAGTTTTACGTCGAGCCCACCGGCCTGAAAGGCGATGCCTATGTCGACTGGTGCCTGGCGTTCTGCCGCGAGCACAAGGTCGACATCTTCGTGCCGGGCCGTGAAGCGACCGTGCTGGCCGCCGAGCATGCGCGCTTCGCCGACATCAAGACCCGGGTGCTGAGCGCCGCGCCGCCGGACATGCTCAAGCTGGTGCACGACAAGGCGCGCTTCTACGCCGATACCGACTTGCCGCAAGCGCCGGTGGCCGAGTTCCGCATCTTCGCCAACCTGGCCCAGTTCGACGCTGCCTGGGCCGAACTGCGCCCGCGCCACGCCAAACTGTGCATCAAGCCGTCGCACGGCATCTATGGCATGGGCTTCGCCGTCGTCGACGAAGAGCGCAGCAGCGCCGCCCTCCTGATGAAAGGTATCGAATACCACATCGGCTACCACGACCTGCGGCGCGGGCTCCAGGACCTGGGCGACTTCCAGACCATGCTGCTGATGGAATTCCTGGACGGCCCCGAATACAGTGTCGACTGCGTCGGCGACCACGGCCGGCTGGTGTCGGCCGTGGTGCGCCGCAAGCTGTCGCAAGCCGGCAGCGGCCAGCTGATCGACATGCGCCAGGATATCGTGGATGCCACCGCGCGCCTGTGCGCCGACTATCGACTCAATGGGGTCTTCAACGCCCAGTTCCGTGAAGGCGGTGGCCGCCCGCGCCTGCTGGAGATCAATCCGCGCATGTCGGGCGGGATCGGCATGGCCTGCCTGGCCGGCCCCAACCTGCCGTACATCGCACTGCGCGGTTTCGCCGAAGGCTTCGACGGCGTCGACGTACCGGCGGCGCGCGACGGCATGCGCGTGGCGGAAGTCAGCGTGGCGACGGAGCTGGCATGAACGCGCCCCTGCCTCACACTGCGGCGTACGACGTCGCGCTGCCGACCGGCCGCCTGCAATTGCGCATCGACAGCGGCGCCGCCGAAGTCGAGTCGCTGCTCGGCTTTGCCGCGCGCGCCAACGCCAAGCGCGGCTTCCTGTTCCTGTCGAAGGTGCTGGGCAAGCACTGGCCGGCCGCGCCGACCGACATGCTGGCGGTGCACGAGCGCCTGGCCGCGACCGTGCCGACGCTTGGCGGCGCCACGCGCGGCCCGGTTTTGTTCATCGCCATGGCCGAAACCGCGATCGGCCTGGGCCAGGGCGTGTTCGAAGCCTGGCTGCGCGCCCATCCGGGCGAGCAGGCACTGTTCCTGCACACCACCCGCTACCGCGTGGGCGACGGCCCGCTGATCGAATTCGAGGAAGCGCACAGCCATGCGCCACGCCAGTTCCTGCACCAGCCGCTGGACCCGCAGCTGCACCAGCTGATGCTGGCCGCGCGCACGCTGGTGCTGGTCGACGACGAAGCCAGCACCGGCAACACCTTCGTCAACCTGGCCGCCGCCTGCCGCCGCCTGAACCCGGGCCTGGAACGCGTGCACCTGGCCACCATCACCAACTTCATGGGCAGCAGCGCGGCTGGCGCGCTGGATGCCCGCTTCGGCCTGCCGGTCACCAGCGGCGCGCTGGTGGAAGGCGAATTCAGTTTCGCGCCCGGCACGCTGGCCGACGGTCCCGGTGCAGCCCAGCGCTTCGAGGCCGACGCCGACCGCGGCGCCAGCAGCGGCTTCGGCCGCCTTGGCCTGGACCGCGCGCTGCGCGCCCCGGCCTTGCTGGCCGCGCGCCTGGCGCGCGAATTCGCGCCGGGCAGCCGGGTGCTGGTGCTGGGCACCGGCGAATTCATGCACGCCTCGACGTTGCTCGGCGCCGCCCTGCTGCGCCATGGCGTGGCCACCGTGGTGCAGTCGACCACGCGCTCGCCGATCCTGACCTGGGGCGCGGTCAATCACGCCCTGACCTTCCCCGACAACTACGGCGAAGGCATCGCCAATTACCTGTACAACGTCGCGCCGGGCCAGTACGACCACGTGCTGGTGTGCCACGAAACGGCGCCGTCCGCGGCGCTGCATGCACTGGCCGGCCAGCTCAAGGCGCGCCTGTTCCACTTCCAGTCCGAGGACCACGTTGAAGAAGTTCCTGTTCGCTGACCTGGACGACACGCTGTTCCAGACCTTCGGCAAGTGCGGCGGCATCGAGCCCGGCCTGCTCCACCCGACCGCCTATTACAAGGACGGCAGCGTGTGCTCGTACACCACGCCGGCCCAGCGCTCTTTCCTGGCGCTGCTGCAGGACGGCATGACGGTGATCCCGACCACCGCGCGCGACCTCGATGGCCTGCGCCGCGTGCGCCTGCCGTTCGACAGCTACGCCGTGATCAACTATGGCGGCGTGGTGCTCGAACCCGGCGGCGGCGTCGACCAGCCCTGGCTGGACGGCATGCGCAGCGCCATGCACGCCGCCCTGCCCGGGCTGCGCGAACTGGCGGCCCACATCGACGAGCATGGCGCGCGCACCGGCTATGGCGGGCGGGCGCGCATGATCGAGGATTTCGGCACGCCGTTCTTCCTGGTGGTGAAGGACCCGGAAAAACAGGCCGAGCGCCTGGCGCCGCTCGAGATGGAGGTCGTGCGGCCGTGGATCGAGGACGGCGGTCGCGACTACTTCATCCACCGCAACGGCAACAATCTCGCGATCCTGCCGAAAGCCCTGAACAAGGCCAATGCGGTCGCCCACATCAGCGCGCTTCTGCGCGCCGAACACGGCGAGATCGTCACCTTCGGCATGGGCGACAGCCGCTCGGATGCGCGCTTCATGGCGGCTTGCGACTACGCCATCATCCCGCGCGGCACCCAGCTGGCCGGCATCACCGTGGGGGCGCTGTGAGCACCGGGTTTTCGGGCAGCTACCGCCCGGGCGACGTCACCTTCCTGCTGCGGCCCCTGGCGCAACAGGGTTTCACGAACGTGGCCGAGAAGGAAGCGCTGATCCAGAGCGGCCGGCGCCACTACAGCCAGATGCTGTCGCCTGAATCGGCGCCGTCCGAGCGCTACCTGCGCCTGTTCGACGCGGCCTGCCTGGCCAACAACCCGCGCATGGCGCGCGACTGCCTGCGCCTGGCCGGCCTGATCGCGCGCCGTCCGCAGGAAAGGCTGGCGATCGTCTCGCTGGCGCGCGCCGGCACGCCGGTCGGCGTCGTGGTCGCGCGCCTGCTGCGCGAGCGGTTCGGGCGCGCAGCAAGCCACTACTCGGTGTCGATCGTGCGCGACCGCGGCATCGACGCCGCCGCCCTGCGCCACATCCTGGACGCGGGCCACCTGCCCGGCGAGATCGTGTTCCTGGACGGCTGGACCGGCAAGGGCGTGATCGCCCGCGAGCTGGCCGGCTCGGTCGAGGTGTTCAATCTGCGCCACGGCGTCGCCATCGATCCCGGCCTGCACGTGCTGTCCGACCTGGCCGGCGCCAGCGCCTGCGCGGCGTCCTGCGACGACTACCTGATCCCGTCGTCGATCCTGAACGCGACCGTGTCCGGACTGGTGAGCCGCACCGTCATGGACGACGGCATGGGGGCCGGCGACTTCCACGGCTGCGTGGTGTACGACCAGTTTGCGCAGCAGGACCGCTCGCAGGCATTCGCCGACGCCTTGACCGCGCTGGCGCTGGCGCTGCCGGACGAACAGGCGGCGCTGCAGCCGATCGACGCCGCCGCCGCGCGCGCGCGTTCGCAGGCGTATATCGGCGCGGCGATGCGGCGCTACGGCGTGGCCGACGTCAACCTGGTCAAGCCGGGCATCGGCGAAGCGACCCGGGTGCTGCTGCGCCGCGTGCCGCGCCTGGTGGTGCTGCGCGACGCGCAGGCGCGCGAGGTGGCGCACCTGGCCGCGCTGGCCGACGAAAAACGGGTGGAAGTCGAGATCGACCCCGCCCTTCCCTATCACGCTGTATCCCTGATCCGGAGTACCTCCGATGGCTAAATCACTGGGCGCGTCGCTGTACGTACCGGCCAATCACAAGAACCTGACCGCGATCGCCAACGGCGACAAGCTGCCTGACGCGCGCTCGCTGATCTTCTGTCTTGAAGACGCGATCGCCGACCGCGAGTTGAGCTGGTCGCTGTTCAACCTGTCGGTGGTGCTGGCGAACATGCGCATGGACGTGGCGGCCGACCGCTTCGTACGGGTGCGCAATCCGGACGTGCTGGCGCGCGTGCTGGCAATGCCGGGGGCCGACAAGCTGACCGGCTTCGTGCTGCCCAAGATCACGCGTCACAACTTCGACAACTACTTCAAGCTGGTGCGCCATACCGAACACGTGCTGATGCCGACGTTGGAAACGGCCGAGGTATTCGAGGACGCCGAGATGCAGGGGCTGCGCGCCGCCCTCGAAGCCCCGGGCGTGCGCCACCGCATCCTGGCGCTGCGCATCGGCGGCAACGATTTGCTGGCGCTGCTCGGCCTGCGCCGTCCGCGCAGCATGACCCTGTACCGCACTCCGCTGGGGCCAGTGATCGCGCGCCTGGTGACGACCTTCCGCCCCTACGGCTTCACGCTCACCGCGCCGGTGTTCGAATACCTCGACCTGCCCGAGCTGCTGGCCCAGGAAGTGATCGAAGACCTGGCCCACGGCATGATCGGCAAGACCGCCATCCACCCGACCCAGATCGCGCCGATCGAGCGCCACTTCGAGGTCACGCCGCAAGACCTGGCGGTGGCGCGCGCGATCCTCGACCAGTCCGCGCCGGCCGTGTTTCGCATGAACGACACGATGCAGGAAGTCGCCACCCACCGCGCCTGGGCCGAGCGTACCGTCGCGCAATCGCAATTATTTGGCGGAGCCGGCTTCGGCTCCGGTCACAAACCATTCCTGGAAGGAGAACCCACATGACCGATTTCTTGAAGGGACAAAAGGGCAAGCTGGCCGATCTCGGCTGCGGCCACGCATTCAACGTCGACGTCGACATCGCCGCCAATGGCGCGTCGGTCGACGTGTCGTGCTTCGGCCTGGACGCCAACGACAAGCTGTCGGACGACCGCTACATGGTGTTCTACAACCAGCTGGCCAGCCCGGAAGGCGCCGTGCGCCTGGAGCCGAACGGCAGCCGCACGCGCTTCGCCGTCAACCTCGACGCGCTGCCCGGCACGATCTCGAAACTGGTGTTCGTCGCCGCGATCGATGGCGCCGCCACCATGCGCACGCTCGGCGCCAGTGCACTGAGCCTCGGCAGCACCCTGCGCTTCCCGTGGACCGGCGCCGACTTCAGCGACGAAAAGGCGCTGATCGTGGCCGAACTGTACCGGCGCGACGGCCTGTGGCGCTTCGGCGCGGTCGGCCAGGGCTTCAATGGCGGCCTGTCGGCGCTGCTGGCGCACTTTGGCGGCACCGAGGCGGGATCGGCGCAGCCGGCGCGGCCGGCGCCCGCTCCTGCCGCGACGCCCGCCCCTGCTGCTGCCCCGGCCAGGCCGACCGTGTCGCTGTCGAAGATCACCCTCGACAAGCGCGGCGACAAGGTCTCGCTCGACAAGCGCGCCGGCGGCGGCTATGGACGCATCCACGTCAACCTGAACTGGAACCAGGCCGCGGTGGCCCCGCCACCGGCGTCGCCTCCGCCGCCGGCTGCGGCCTCGCGCGGCGGCGGCCTGTTCGACCGCCTCACCAGCATGGCGGGTGACCTGGCGAACAAGGCCGGCGACCTCGCCAACAAGGCCGGCGCCGCGCGCAAGGGCCGCGCCGGCATCGACCTCGACCTGGGCTGCATGTACGAGCTGGCCGACGGCCGCAAGGGCCTGGTGCAGGCGCTCGGCAACACCTTCGGCAACTACGAGGGCGAGCCTTTCATCCAGCTCGACGCCGACGACCGCACCGGCGCCGCCGCGAACGGCGAGAACCTGTTCATCAACGGCGAGCGGTTCGACCGCATCAAGCGCGCCGTGATCTTCTCGTTCATCTACGAGGGTGCGGCCAACTGGGCGGTGACGAATGGGGTGGTGACGGTGAGCGCACCGGGCCAGGCACCGGTCGAGGTGCGCCTGGACGGCGGCGAGCGCCAGATCATGTGCGCGATCGCGCTGATCGAGAACCGCAATGGCAACCTCGTGATCACCAAGCTGGCCGAGTACTTCCAGCAGCAGGGCATGACCAGCGCGCACGAACTGATGGACCGGCATTTCGGCTTCGGGATGCGCTGGAAGACCGGCAGCAAGTAAGAACCGGTCCCGGCAGGTTCCAGGCGTCCATGCGCGGCGCATGAAATGCCGTACGGGCGAGACTTTTCCAGGGCGGACCGGTACAGTGGTCCGGTCCGGTCTGGATTTGCCTCGTCCCCATGCTTTTTGCGCGACGCCACCGTCTTTCCCTGAGTGTCCTGGTCACCGCTGCCATGCTGATGGCGACCGGACCGGTCGAGGCTGCCCCCGAGGCGCCGGCCGAACCGCCTCCTGCCCGCTCCCCCGCAAAACCGGTCGCTGCGCCGCCCCTGCCCGATGAAGGCAAGCTGGACATCGAAGCCATGCGCCTGAGCGTACGCACCATGCAGTTCGACGATGCGCCTCCTGAACCGATGGGCCGCGTGTTATCGGCCGCGCCAACCGGCATCGATGAATTCCGTGAAACGTTCGACGCGGGCAAACGCCCTGGTGCCTCACCCGCTTCCAGGGCCTGGGCACGCTGGCCCTGATCGCCATGCCGCTTGCGTCGCTCCTGGACAAGAAGGACCACGGCTGCAAGTGGTAGCGCCCTGTTGCCGGTCGCGACACAAATGACAAGGGCCGGGTCACCCACGCATGGATGACCCGGCCCTTGCAGCCCTGGCGGATGAATCCGCCAGCAGCCGATATGGTATTACTGCAGCTTGATTTCGACGTCGACGCCAGCTGGCAGGTCCAGCTTCATCAGTGCGTCAACGGTCTTGTCGGTTGGGTCCACGATGTCCATCAGACGCTGGTGCGTACGGATTTCGAACTGGTCGCGCGAGGTCTTGTTCACGTGTGGCGAACGCAGCACGTCGAAACGCTGGATGCGGGTTGGCAGTGGCACTGGGCCCTTGACGACGGCGCCGGTACGCTTGGCGGTGTCGACGATTTCCAGAGCGGACTGGTCGATCAGCTTGTAATCGAAGGCTTTCAGGCGAATGCGGATTTTCTGGTTAGCGGACATGCTATTTCCTTTAAAAGAACGTTCCGGCTTGCTGCCGGCAATGTGGTAAAGGTGCTTCGGTACTGCTCAAGAGGCGGGAGTATAGCATCGTTCCCGCTCAAACAGATGGGGACAGACCAAAAAGTCTGTCCCCATCGTTGTGCCAGTAAAACGCTCCGGGGAGTGTTTTACTGGCGATCCTGTCTAACGATTAGTTAGGCAGGATTTTTGCAACAACGCCGGCGCCGACGGTACGGCCACCTTCGCGGATTGCGAAACGCAGGCCTTCTTCCATCGCGATCGGAGCGATCAGCTTGACGGTGATCGAGACGTTATCGCCTGGCATGACCATTTCTTTGTCTG
>Ga0265797_10001574_pt1 | contig 39992 bp, 34 predicted proteins | sample P2T30metagenome_FD_192433 | JGI IMG/M metagenome (GOLD analysis project Ga0265797, IMG submission 192433) | Plant litter microbial communities from East Loma Ridge, Irvine, California - P2 T30 | ecosystem: Environmental > Terrestrial > Plant litter > Unclassified | place: USA: California...
TCAGGAGCACCTGCAGGATGTCGCCCTTGGCAAACGCACCGATGAAGGTATCCGGGATGATGTTCATCAGGAAGTCGGTGGTCGTCAGCGCCTTGGTCTTCTCGGTGTACTGGGCGATCGAGTGGGTGTCGATGGTGGCCGGGTTGACGTTGAAGCCGGCGCCCGGTTTCACCAGGTTGGCGACGATCAGGCCGATGGCCAGCGCGAAGGTGGAGACGACCTCGAAGTAGAGCAGGGCCTTGCCGCCGACGCGGCCGATCTTCTTCATGTCCTGCATGCCGGCGATACCGGCAACCACGGTACAGAAGATCACGGGCGCGATGATCATCTTGATCAGCTTGACGAAGCCGTCACCCAGCGGTTTCATCGCGGTGGCCAGGCCCGGGTCGAAGATACCGAGCAGGACGCCAACCACGATTGCGAACAAGACCTGGATGTAGAGAACTTTGTAGAAAGGTTTTTTCATGATCAGGCATCATGCGTTAATAATAGTGCCGTCATCATTACGCAAAATATCTCTGTGATCTATTGTGGAAACCCGCAATGTCCTCAGTGATGACGAGTTCTTCGATGTGTGAATATTAGGGGCGCCGGCGCTCAAGGACGTCTGTATACAGTCCCGCCCTTCATGACAAACCCCACCTTGCGCAGCGCCGCGATATCCGCCGTCGGATCGCCATCGACCGCTACCACGTCGGCCAGCGCGCCGTTCTTGAGCGCGCCCAGTTCCGGCTTGCCCAGGATCCCGGCCGCAACGGTGGTCGCCGCCCGCAGCGCCTCCAGCGGGCTCATCCCCAGACGCACCATCCATTCCAGCTCGCGCTCGTTGGTCCCGTGCGTGAATACGCCGACGTCGCTGCCGTTGCCGATGGTGACGCCCAGTCTGCGCGCCAGCTGGAAGGCGCGCGCGGCCTGCTGCATGGCCGGGGTCGGCGTGCCGCCGCGTACGTGCTTCTGGAAGTACTCGCCGATGGCTTCCGGTGCGGTCAAGGTCGGCACGTAGGCGGTCTTGCGCTCGACCATCAATCTGAAAGTCGCTTCGCTGGCGCCGTAGCCGTGTTCGATGGTGTCGACGCCGGCCAGCACCGCCATGCGGATGGCATCGTCGCTGCTGGCGTGGGCCGCCACCTTGCGGCCGCTGACGTGGGCGGCCGCCACGATCGCCTTCATTTCTTCCAGCGTGAAGGTAGGACGGGTGCTGCCGTCGATGCCGGTGCGGTAGTCGGCATAGAACTTGATCCAGTCGGCGCCGTGCGCGGCCTGTTCGCGCACCGCTTTGGTGGCCTCATCGACCCCGGTCGCCTGCTGGGCGCCGTAGGGGATCTCCATGTCGGGACGATAGCTGCGTTCGGCCGGGCCGTAGCTGGCGGTGGCGACGATGGCGCGCGTGGCCACCAGCAGGCGCGGACCCGGGATCTGGCCTTCCTCGATGGCGCGCTTGATGCCGACGTCGTCGTAGCCGGCGCCTTCGGTGCCGAGGTCGCGCAGGGTGGTGAAGCCGGCCTGCAGGGTGTCGGCAGCGTGGCGCACGGCCAGCGCGACGCGGTAGGCGGGCGCTTCCTTGATCACCTGGTCGTCCCAGGTGGTTTCGTTATACGGGTGCAGCAGCACGTGCGAATGCAGCTCGATCAGGCCCGGGATCAGGGTCTTGCCGGGCAGGCTGATGCGTTCGACGTCGGCCGGGACCGCCAGGGTGTCGGCCGGGCCGACGCCCTGGATGCGGCCCTGCGCCACCAGCACGCTCCAGCCGGCGTGCGGCGCGCCTTCGCCGGTCCATACCTTGTCGGCGCTGATCAGGACCGGCCGCGTCTGGGCCTGGGCACTGCCGGCCAACAGGGTGAGGGTGGCGAGAACGAGATGTCGGGCCCAGGTGCGCATGTGTTCCTCTTGTTTTAATGAAATTGTGAAGCCGACATCATAGCCGAGCTTATGTGAGCCACATAACGCAACTTGGTCTGCCATGCAAGAAAAATCCACGTTTTGACAATGTTTTCATTTATTTACGACATTGTCCAAAATTCCTTGTGTTAATACACATCAAGCAATAGTATTGACCGGCGTCATTGTTTTATTTTCATCAAAAAGACCAAGAAGGCCACGTAGCACACCGGAAAAAAACCATCACGTCAAGAGAGGGCATCGCATGAAAACGAAGTGTTCGACCCTGCAAGAGCGCACCCGGCCACAAGCCAAGCGCGGTATTCCCAGCATGAGTTCCATCGCAGTCTGCGTCGCCCTGGCCTTTACGGTCGCGGCACCGGCTGCCCAGGCCCAGACCACTTCAGCCAAACAGGCTGTGCTGGGACAGCGCGCCGCACCGCTCTGGCAAAGCATCTCGTCGGGCGCGTCCGCCGCCCGCACGACGGCAGCCAAGGCGCCGGCCCTGCAGCTCACCCGTTTTCATGCGGTTTCGCTCGACCTGCAAGGCATGCAATCGCTGACCGCGTCCGCACCGCGCGAGCAGGGCCGTGTCGTCGCCAGCGCACTGAGCATCTCGCTGCCGACCCCGGACGGCAGCTTCCAGCGCTTCGTGCTGGAAGAATCGCCGATCATGGAAGACGGCCTGGCCGCCAAGCACCCGGACATCAAGACCTACCGCGGCAAGGGCATCGATGACCCGAACGCCACGCTGCGCATGGACATCACCCCGCTCGGCCTGCACGCTTCGGTGCGCTCGCCCAACGGCGGCTGGTACGTCGACCCATACTACAAGAACGACACCAGCGTCTACGCCGCCTACGGCCGCGCCGACCTGGTCAACCCGCGCGCCGCTCTGGTCGAGGGCAAGCTGGACGAATCGCAGCTGAGCCTGTCGCGCACCCTGTACAACCAGGGCGACAGCGTGCAGGTGAGCGGCAAGGGCTTCAAGGCCGGCGCCACCGTCGAGCTGGCCGTGCGCGCCGAAGGCGAGGAAGTGCCGCTGCAAACCCTGAGCGCCACCGCCGACAAGAGCGGCAACATCACCGTGACGCTGCCGGCCGGCACCCGCTCGGGCGCCTATTCGATCACCGCCGCCAACGGCGCCAGCGCCGAAGCTTCCTTCCTGGTGGTCGATGCCGAGGTCAGCGCCCGTGCGGTCGGCGACCAGCTGCGCACCTACCGCCTGGCGCTGGTGACCGACCCGTCGTACGCGACCTATGTCGGCGCCAACAATGTCACCGCGGCCAAGGTCACGCTGATCAACCGCGTCACCCAGATCTATGAAGAAGAAACCTCGATCCGCCTGGTGCTGATCGACGCCACCGACAACCTGAACCTGGATACCGCCGCCGAAATGACCGGCGCCAACGGTCCGTGCGGCGGCTCGGCCTGCTTCACCACCGCCCAGGCAGCGACCTGCGGCAGCTCCACCCTGACCCGCAACCGCGTGGTGGCCGGCCTGCTGGCAGGCGCCAGCAACTTCGACATCGGCCACATCGGTCTGGGCCTGAACGGCGGCGGTATCGCCAGCCTGGGCGTGGTCGGGCGCGACGCCAAGGCGCAGGGTTGCACCGGCATCCCGACCCCGGTGGGCGACTTCTACGCGGTCGACTACGTGGCGCACGAAATGGGCCACCAGTTCTCCGGCAACCACACCTTCAACGGCATTGTCAGCAACTGCGCCTCGTCCAACCGCAATCCGGCCACCTCGGTGGAACCGGGCAGCGGCTCGTCGATCATGGCCTATGCAGGCATCTGCGGCACCGACAACCTGCAGACGCACAGCGATCCGTACTGGTCGCAGCGCAGCTTCGACGAGATCACCACCTACACCTCGGGCGCCGAAAACAGCCTCAACGAAATCCAGATGGGTGTGCTGACCAACTACGCGGCCAACGGCCAGCAGTTCCAGCTCTCGTACAACGGCCAGCTGTCGGCGCCGATCGTGCGCGGCACCAATTTCACGGTTGCCGGCATCAAGGCTGCGATCGAAGCCATCCCGGGCTGGCCGGCCGGCGCCACGGTTACCGTTGCCAACGTCACCGACACGGCATTCCAGGTCACCTTCAACGGCACGCTGGCCGGCATCAACGTGCCGACCCTGCAGCTGGTCAATCCGACCGGTAACGCCACCGGCTACGTCGGCGAGATCACCGCCGGCGGCCTGACTACCCGCAACGGTACCGTGTCGGCCACCACCAACACGGCGCCGAACGTGACCGTGCCGGACACCTACACGATCCCGGTACGCACCCCGTTCGCCCTGACCGGCAGCGCCACCGACATCAACGGCGATCCGCTGACCTACATGTGGGAGCAGAACGACCGCGGCGCCGCTACCGGCACCGGCCTGATCAGCAACACCAAGACCAACGGCCCGCTGTTCCGCCAGTTCGGCACCCGCGCCATCGTCAGCAGCACCGACACGCTGCAATACGATTCGCCGGGCGAGAACCACGTCGACGGCAACCCGACCCGCGTGTTCCCGGACATGCGCCAGATCCTGGCCAACAACACCAATGCGGAAACCGGCGTCTGCCCGACCGCATCGGCGACGCCGACCGGCGACCAGATCGACTGCTTCTCGGAGTACCTGCCGACCGCGGCCTACGTGGGCTTTGCCGGCGTCAACGCTTCGCCGGCGTCGCTGCACTTCAAACTGACGGCGCGTGACGGCCGCGGCGGCGTCAACAGCGCCACCACGACCCTGGTCCTGGCCCCGGCCGCCGGTCCGTTCCTGGTCAGCTCGTTCAACAACGCGGGCGTGACCGTGGACGGCGGCAGCACCCAGACCGTCACCTGGAGCGTGGCCAACACCAACGTGGCACCGGTGTCGGTCGACAACGTGCGGATTTCGCTGACCACCGACGGCGGCGCTACCTGGACCGTGCTGGCCAACAGCGTGCCGAACAACGGCAGCGCCAGCGTCACCCTGCCGACCGTCGTGACGACCACCGCCCGCATCAAGGTGGAAGCCATCGGCAACGTGTTCTTCGACGTGTCGAATGTCGACTTCGCGATCCAGCAGCCGGTGGTGGTGCCGCCGACGCCGGTGGCGGGCGACGTGGACGGCGACGGTGTCGTCAACTGCGCCGACGTAGCGATCATCAAGCCGCTCATCGGCAAGCGCCTCGGCCAGCCTGGCTACGATGCACGCGCCGACGTCAACAAGGACAACATCATCGACACCCGCGACGTGGCTTACGTCAACCAGCGTATGCCGAAGGGCACGAGCTGCAACTAATCGAACGAGACGGGCCGGGTGCTGCACCCGGCCTGCCTTGACGCATACCTGCCCCAAGGGGCAAAAGGAGAAATAGATGAAGGGATTCAAACAATACCTGGGCGTGGCCATCCTGAGCGCCTGCTGCGCACAAGCCTGGGCCGTGCCGACGCTGACCGTGACGCCGAGCGCATCGGTCGCTCCAGGCTCGTCGGTAAGTGTCGATGTGGCGATTTCGGATATCGCTGACCTGTATGCCTACCAGTTCTCGCTGGCGTTCAACCCGAACCTGCTGCAGGTGAGTTCGTACAGCCTGGGCAGCTTCCTGAGGGGCAGCGTCGACACCTTCGGCGATAGCGGCACCCTCGACAACGCCGGCGGCACGATTTCCTACGTGTTCAATTCGCTGGTAGGACCGGAAGCCGGCGTGTCCGGCAGCGGCAGCCTGCTGCGCGTTACATTCAGCGCGCTGGCGGACGGCGTCTCGGCGCTCAACTTCTCGGACCTGTTGTTGCTCGACAGCAGCGGCAACGATATCGCCGCGACCGTCACCGGCGGCATCGTGACCGTGGCAACCCCGGTCACGCCGCCAGTCGGCGACGTGCCGGAACCGGCAAGCTGGATGCTGATGGGTGTGGGCCTGGTGGCTGCGGGTGCACTGCGCCGCCGCCGTACCAGTTCAGTGGCTGCTCTGGCGTAAGCCAACTGCCATGACACGTCGTCCCCGCGACTATTAAACGTCGTCCCCGCGCAGGCGGGGACCCAAGTTGTACGAGTTATTGCAGGCTTTTGCATTGAGCGTCGAACTTGGGCCCCCGCCTTCGCGGGGGCGACGTTCAGGAGCATGGGGCCGATGCAGTCAGACCGTGTTATTCGGCTACTCCAGATCCTGCAAGGACTGCTCGATCCCCACCGCCACATCCTCCAGAAACGCCGCCCCCTTCGCCGACAGCGCAATCCCCGGCACCGCCAGCTCGACCAGGCAATTCAGCGCCTGCCGGAACCATTCCATATCGGTCCCCATCAGCGGCAGCGCGTGCGCGTCTATTAAATAGTGGACGGCGCGGGTGAGCAAGGCCGTGTCGCGGCCGTTGCCGGCCACCAGCGCGGCGAAGTCCGCAGCTTCCCTCTCTAACCGGGATGCCAGCGTTTCCAGGATGTCGCGCGACACCTGCGGCTGGCCGGCGGCCAGCACCACGTGGGCCAGCTCGTCGCAGGCTTCGCGCAAGCCCGGGACCTCGATTGGGTCGTCGATCACTGCGCCGCCCAGCCGCCATCCATGTTCCACGCCACGCCGCGCACCTGGTCCGCCACCGGCGAGCAGAAGAACACCGCCAGCGCGCCAAGCTCTTCCGGCGTGACGAATTCGCCCGACGGCTGCTTTTCCATCAGCAGCGCCTTCTTGGCCTGCTCGTTCGACACGCCTTCGCGCGCGGCACGGTCGTCGACCTGTTTCTGCACCAGCGGCGTCAGCACCCAGCCCGGGCAGATCGCATTGCAGGTCACGCCGGTCTGGGCGTTTTCCAGCGCCGTCACCTTGGTCAGGCCGACCAGCCCGTGCTTGGCTGCCACGTAGGCCGACTTGGCGGCGGAGCCCACCAGGCCGTGCACCGACGCCAGGTTGATGATGCGGCCCCAGTTTTTCTGCTTCATCCAAGGCAGCGCCAGGCGCGAGGTGTGGAAGGCCGAGGACAGGTTGATGGCGATGATCGCATCCCATTTTTCCGGCGGAAAGTCCTCGACGTTGGCCACGTGCTGGATGCCGGCATTGTTGACCAGCACGTCGACGCCGCCGAATTTTTCGCTTGCAAAGCGCATCATCGCTTCGATCTCGGCCGGTTTCGACATGTCGGCGTTATGGTAGGCGGTCTGCACGCCGAATTCCTGGCCGATGTCGGTATACAGTTTTTCGATCTGCTGGGCGTCGCCGAAACCGTTGAAGACGATGTTGGCGCCCTGTTCGGCCAAAGCGCGCGCGATGCCGAGGCCGATGCCCGAGGTCGAACCGGTGACCAGGGCGGTCTTGCCGCTCAATAGGGTAGATTTCATGGGTTCCTCGTGTCCGTGAATGGGAGTGCAGTGCTGTGTCGGGTCATCCTGGCCAGACTTGGTAGAATTCTAATCGCTCCGCCGGTTAAAATGTTGGCGGCCGACTAAGGTGTGCCGATCAGGTGCGCCGATCGATACTGGATAACAGATGAGCGAACCAAGGCTGACATCCGTGCAATGCAGCTCGCCGGCCGGCCTGCACCGCATGGCATATAAAGAGTGGGGCGATCCCGCCAACCCGCGCGTGCTGGTGTGCGTGCATGGCGTGACGCGCGTGGCCGACGATTTCGATGCACTGGCGCGCGCCCTGAGCGACCGCTACCGGGTGGTGTGCCCGGACGTGGTCGGGCGCGGCCGTTCCGGACGCCTGCGCGATCCGGGCCATTACACGGTGCCGCAGTACGTGGCCGACATGGTGACGCTGGTCGCCCGCGTGACGGCCAACAACCCGGATGAGCAAGTCCACTGGTTCGGCACCTCGATGGGCGGTTTGATAGGCATGATCCTTGCATCCTTCGAGGACAGCCCGATCACGAAGCTGGTGCTGAACGATATCGGCCCGGTGCTGGATCCGGTGGCGATGGCGCGCATCGGCGACTACATCGGCCAGGACTTGCGCTTCCCGGACTTCGACGCCGGCGCCGCCTTCGTGCGCCAGGTGTCGAGTGCTTTCGGGCCGCACAGCGACGAGCAGTGGCACAAGCTGGCCAGCGACGTGCTGGTGCAGGAACCCGGTGGCGAGTGGACGCGCCACTACGACCCGAGCCTGGCCAGGTCCTTCGCCGCCATCACGCCGGAACGCGCGCAGCAGGACGAAGCGCAGCTGTGGGCCGCCTACGATGCGATCCGCTGCCCGACGCTGCTGGTGCGCGGCGAACTGTCCGATCTGCTGTCGCGCGCGACGGCCGAGGAGATGACGCGCCGCGGGCCCAAGCCGGAACTGGTCGAACTGCCGGGTGTCGGCCATGCGCCGACTTTCCTGCAGCCGGACCAGATCGCGCTGGCGCGGCGCTTCCTGAGCGGCTGATTGCAACTGGATTTTTACATTTTTCAGGTTTTACAAAGTTAGAGATATCATGGAAATCAAACGACTGCACGTAGGCAAACGCCTGTCCGAAACCGCCATCCACAACGGCACCATCTACCTGGCCGGCCAGATCGCCGAAGACACCGCCCAGGACATCGTCGGCCAGACCCGCGAAGTGCTGGGCCACGTCGACCGCCTGTTAGCTGAGGTGGGCAGCGACAAGACGCGCATCCTGTCGACGCAAATCTACATCGCCGACATGGCCGACTTCCCCGGCATGAACGCGGTCTGGGACGAATGGGTCGTGCCCGGCCACACGCCGCCGCGCGCCACCGTCGAAGCGAAGCTGGCCAACCCCGCCTGCCTGGTCGAGGTCGTGATCGTCGCGGCCGCGGCGTAAGCCGATGGTACAGATTGCCGCGCTCGGCGACGCCAGCCAGCTGCTCCATGGCCTCGGCCAGGACGACTGCGCGCGCGTCCAGTCCGCCCTCGACTTCGCCGCCGAGGCCTATGGCGAACGCACCACCGCCTGGAACCAGGGCGCCTTCGAGTTTTCGCTTGGGGTGGCCGGAACCCTCGGCGTGCTGCGCAGCGATGCCGAGACCCGCATCGCCGGCCTGCTGTTCGAGCTGTGCATGGCCGACCCGCTCCAGGCCGAGAAGCTGGAAGACCGCTTTGGCAAGGAGGTGTCGGACATGGTGCGCGGGGTGCACCAGCTGATCCGCCTGCGCGACCTGACGGCCGCACAAGCCCCCATAGGACGCGGCAAGAACGCCCAGCAGCAGGCCATGGCGCAGGTGGAAACCCTGCGCAAGATGCTGCTGGCGATGGCCTCCGACATGCGCGTGGTGCTGGTGCGCCTGGCCTCCTGCGTGGTCAGCCTGCGTTATTTCGCCGAACAGAAGCGCTTCGACGAGATGACCCACAACTACGGCCGCGAAGTGCTGGATTTGTACGCGCCGCTGGCCAACCGTCTCGGCATCTTCCAGCTCAAATGGGAGCTGGAAGATTTGTCGTTCCGGATGATCGATCCGGACACCTATAAACGCATCGCCAAGATGCTCGAAGAAAAGCGCCTGCTGCGCGAGAGCTTCGTGCAATCGTCGATCAAGCGCCTCGAGGACGAACTGGCGGCGGCCGGCATCAAGGCCGAAGTCAGCGGCCGGCCGAAGCACATCTACAGCATCTGGAAGAAGATGCGCGGCAAGGAGCTCGACTTTACGGGGCTGTACGACGTGCGCGCCTTCCGCGTGATCGTCGCCGACGTCCGCACCTGCTACACGGTGCTCGGCCTGGTGCACAACATCTGGACCCCGATCCCGAAAGAGTTCGACGACTACATCTCGCGGCCGAAGCCGAACGGCTACCAGTCGCTGCACACGGTGGTGAACGCCGAGGACGGACGCCCCCTCGAGGTGCAGATCCGCACCCAGGAGATGCACAACCTGGCCGAGAACGGCGTCGCCGCGCACTGGCGCTACAAGGAAGAGGGCGGCTCCAACTTCAAGAGCCAGGAGTACGACGAAAAGATCGCCTGGCTGCGCCAGCTGCTGGCCTGGAAGAGCGAAGTGGCCGATGCCGTCACCAGCGCCAGCGACGAGGAAGCGCAGCGCGAGTGGGTGGAAAAGCTGAAGTCCACCACGCTGGACGACCGCATCTTCGTGCTGACGCCGCAGGCGCGCGTGCTCGAGCTGCCGGTCGGCGCCACGCCGATCGACTTTGCCTACCACCTGCACAGCGAAGTCGGCCACCGCTGCCGCGGCGCCCGCATCGACGGCATCATGGTGCCGCTGAATACGCCGCTGAAGAACGGCCAGACCTGCGAGATCATCACCGCCAAAGGCCCGGCCGGCAGCGCCGGTCCCTCGCGCGACTGGCTCAGCCCCGGCTACACGGTCAGCAGCCGAACGCGCACCAAGATCCGCGCCTGGTTCCACGCGCAGGAGCTGGAAGAGACCCTGGCCAACGGGCGCGCGCTGGTGGAAAAATCGCTGCAGCGCGAAGGCAAGACCGCGGTCAACCTGGAAGCGCTGGCGCAAAAGCTGGGCTTCGCCAAGGTCGACGATCTGTTCATCAGCGTGGCCAAGGAAAAGTTCAGCCTGCGCCACGTGGAAGCCGCGCTGCACGACCCGGTCGAACACGCGCCGCAGGCGGAAGACGCGGCCGTGGTCAACAAGAGCCGCGCCTCGAGCGTGGAGCAGGGCGCCAAGTCGGGCGTGCTGGTGGTCGGCACCGAGGGCCTGATGACGGTGCTGGCCAAGTGCTGCAAGCCGGCGCCGCCGGACCCGATCGTCGGCTTCGTCACGCGCGGGAAAGGCGTGTCGATCCACCGCGCCAGCTGCAAGAACTTCGCCGAGATGGCGTCCAAGGCGCCGGAACGCGTGCTCGACACCGAATGGGGCAGCACCGGCAAGGAGACGGTCTACCCGATCGACATCTTCATCCTGGCCAGCGACCGACAGGGCCTGCTGCGCGACATCTCGGAAGTGCTGACGCGCGAGAAGATCAACGTGACCGGCGTGAACACCCAGAGCAGCAAGGGTTCGGCGCGCATGGTGTTCACGGCCGAGATCGGCGCCACGGCGCAGCTGCAGAAGGCGCTGGCAGCGATCATGGAGGTGGTCGGGGTCCAGGAAGCGAAGCGCCAGTGACGCAAGGCGTCACCGGCGCTGCGCTTCCGGGGGGGGGGTGGGGGGGGCAGCTGCACCTGCGCCGACAGCATTGCCGCTGCGTGTCCGCTGCCCACGCGTGACCTATGCATCCCGTTGGCCGAGGGTGGTGCATCCGCAAGCCGAACGTCCGTGAATGTGATACACCATAGAGCATCACCCACCGAAAACCGTATCATATAAGCATGCCCCTTTCCGCCCTCATCTACGTCAAGCCGCGCCATTGGGGCCGCTACGCCACCCGCTGGCTGGCCGGCTGGTGGCACATGCTGCACCTGGGCGCGGTGGCGCTTGTGATGGCGCTGTCGCCGTCGACCTACAACCGCGCCAACCGCCTGGCCACCGCGCGCCACATGTATGCCAGCACCTGGCAGGTGCTGCCCTGGTTCACGATGCTGACCGCGCTGGTCAGCCTGGTCGTGATCCGCATCGTGCTGGTCACCGCCCAGAGCTACGGCCTGTCGCGCTATGCGCTGGAGATGGTGGTGCGCGTGCTGGTGCTGGAACTGATTCCGCTGTCGGCCGCCATGTTTGCCGCGCTGCGCTCGGGCATGGCCTTCGATGCCGCCGCCATGGGCCTGGCCCGCGAAGGTGTGCCGGCAAGTGTGGCGACCGAAGACACCCTGCGCCGCGTGCGGCGCGACCTGGTGCCGCAGGTGTTCGCGAATGCCTTTGCGGTACTCAGCCTGGCCATGGTCAGCAGCGTGATCGTGCTGGTGCTGGCCTACCTGAACGTCTACGGCCTGTCGCCCTGGGGCATCCCCGATTACACGCGCACCGTGGGCCGGGTGTTCGACCCGGTGGTCACCGCCGGCTTCGTGTTCAAGACCGTGCTGTTCGGGCTTGCGGTGGCCGTGATCCCGAGCGCCGCGCTGCTGGAACTGCTGCGCCATGCGCGGCGCCACCCGCGGTTCCGTCATTCGTCGGTCCAGCCGGGCGCCTTGCGGCTGCTGTTCGTGCTGCTGCTGATCGAAGCCGGTTCTTTGGCCCTGAAATACATCTAATTAAGAAAGGACGCCGATGGCCGATCCCGTCACCACGCCCGCCGCCCCCGCTGCACCCATTACGCCCGACGAGCCGAAACACGTCGAAGCCAAGGCCCTGATCCTGCTGGTCGCCATCGGCGCCCTGATCGCCGCCTTCGTGCTGTACGTGATGTACGCGCGCGGCGTGTTCGAGCAGACCCAGACCCTGACCCTGGTGGCCGACAATTCCGAAGGCGTCATCCCCGGCATGGACATGACCTTTGCCGGCTTCCCGATCGGGCGCGTGCGCCAGGTCAGCCTGGCCGCCGACGGCAAGGTCAACATCCTGGTCGACATCCCGCGCGACGACGCGAAATGGCTGCGCACCACCAGCGTCTTCACACTCGAAAGCAGCGTGGTCGGCGAAACCAAGCTGCGCGCCTTCAGCGGCATCCTGACCGACCCGGCGCTGCCGGACAACTCCCAGCGCCCGGTGCTGCGCGGCGACGCCAGCGCCGAAATCCCGCGCCTGCTGGCAACCGCGCGCACGCTGGTCGAAAACCTGGCGACCCTGACGCAATCCGGTTCCGCCATCGACAACACGCTGGGCAACGTCGAGACCCTGAGCGGACGCCTGACCGGCAAATACGGCGTGCTCGGTACCGCGCTGGGCGGCGATGCCGAAGCCCAGAAGCTGCTGCAAACGCTGCAGCGCGTGGACACCCTGCTGTTGAAAACCGACCAGCGCGTGTTCGGCAAGAACGGCGTGATGGACGACACCCAGGCCGCGGTGCGCGAATTGAACGGCATGCTGGCCGACGCCCGCACCGCCCTGCAGAAAGTCGATGCGGTGCTGGTCGAAGCGCAGGCGGTCGGCGCCAACGCGCGCGTCGCCACCCAGGACCTGGGCCGGCTGCGCGGCGAAGTCGACGCCAGCCTGCGCAAGGTGAACCGGCTGGTCGACGAGATCAACCGCAAATGGCCATTCAAGAGCGAGTCGGAGATCAAGCTGCCATGAAGTCTGCTTATATAGTGTTGGTCTCGATGCTGGCCTTGTCGGTGGCCGGTTGCGCCAATAAACCCCAGCCACCGAGCTGGGAACCGAACGCGCGCGGCGCGCTGGACGGCTACACCGACGCCTGGCTGAAAGGCGACACGCCCGCCGCCGACGCCGAATTCGCGCGGGCACGCCGCGAGACCGCCAGCACCGGCAGTTTCGAACGCGTCGCCCAGGTCGAGCTGGTGCGCTGCGCGGTACAGGTGGCGGCGCTGGAGACCGACTGTCCCGGCTTCGCGGCCATCGCCGGCGAGGCCACTGTGCAGCAGCGTGCGTACGCGGCCTATCTGGACGGCCGCTGGCAGGGGCTGGACGCCGGGCTGCTGCCGGCGCAGCACCGGCCGGTGGTGGCGGGCGGCACGCTGGCCGGGGTGGCCGATCCCTTGTCGCGGCTGGTGGCGGCCGGGGCGTTGCTGCGGGTCGGGCGGATCACGCCGGGCGATATCGGCGTGGCGGTGGAGACGGCGTCGGCGCAGGGGTGGCGCCGGCCTTTGCTGGCCTGGCTTGGGGTGGAGGAGAGGCGGGCGCAGGCGGCGGGGGATGCGGCGGGGGTGGAGCGGATTCGCAAGCGGATGGCGCTGGTGTCGGAAACAACAAATCCCACCTGATGCAGGCCAGTGCTTGTGTTGTCAATGCAACATGGTTATGATTGATCTCCCATTCAACCGCACCCAAAGGAGGCAACCATGCAAAACGTACCCGCCCACAATGCCTTTACTTTCCGGGTCGGTGTCGTCGCATAGGTCAACCTAAACAAGCCTAAGCTCCTCCCGCTCCCGGCATTCTTCGATATGAATACGGGAAAGAAATGGGAAATTTCATCTCATCGGTTGCCGATCGCGCAACCGTCATCGCCTCGCCACGCCTGTGGCTCGAAGGCGCAGCAATTCAACAACTGATCAAGACATCGCAACTGCCGGGCATGGTGCGCGCCGTCGGCATGCCGGATCTGCATCCCGGCCGCGGTTATCCGGTGGGCGCCACCTTCTTCAGTGCCGGGCGCTTTTATCCTGCCCTGGTCGGCAGCGACATCGGCTGCGGCGTCTCGGTGTGGAGCACCAGCCTGCCGGTCGCCAAGCACAAGCTGGACAAGCTCGATCGCCTGATCGGCAACCTCGATGGTCCGATCAATGAGGACGAATGCCACCGCATCGCCGGCGCATTCCCGGAGGCGCCGCAGCGCCTGCAGGCGCTTGCGGCAATCCTGGCCGGAGCGGGTCTGGATGCAAAGCACCTGCGCGCTGCCGGCACCATCGGCCGCGGCAATCACTTCGCCGAAATCCAGCGCCTCGAACGCCTGGTGGACGGCGCCCGGCTGCCCGAAGCACTGGCCGACGCCAAACGCCTCAAGCTGGTCGTGCACAGCGGCTCGCGCGGCCTGGGCGAGAGCATCCTGCGCGAACACGTCGAATCCTTCGGCCATGATGGCCTCGACGAAGACATCGATGCCGCGCGCACCTACCTGGTGCGCCATGCGGCGGCGGTCGCGTTTGCCGAGACCAACCGCTGGCTCATCGCCGCGCGCATCTGCGTGCGGCTGGGGATGGACGCGGTGCAGCAGGTCGACATCAACCACAATACCGTGACCCGCGAATGCTTCGACGGGCAGGACGGCTGGGTGCACCGCAAAGGCGCCACGCCGATGGCCGGCGACCTGGTCTTGATACCCGGCTCGCGCGACCACCTGAGCTACCTGGTGGCGCCGCTTTCCGAAGCGGCGGCATCCAGTCTCGGGTCGCTGGCGCATGGCGCGGGACGCAAATGGCAGCGTGCCGACTGCAAGGGGCGGCTCGGGAAATCGGGCTTGTTGAAGGACCTGGGCAAGGGCGCGCTCGGCAGCCGCATCATCTGCAACGACAAGGACCTGGTGTTCGAGGAAGCGGGGGCGGCCTACAAGCCGATCGATACCGTGATGGCCAGCCTGGTCGGCGCCGGGCTGGTGAAGGTGGTCGCGGCGTTCCGGCCGGTCCTCACCTACAAGACGCGCGGGGAGTGCTGCTGATGACCATGCTCTTGCAGATTTCGGCCAATACCGGCCCCGCGGAATGCTGCCTCGGCGTGGCCAAGATGCTGGCGCACCTGGACGCCGCGGCGCGCAAGGCCGGCCTGGCGCTGACCGTCATCGATGAGGTCCCGGGCGAACGGCGCGGGACCTTGCAGTCGGTGCTGTTGTCCGTCGACGGCGCGGACGATGCCTGCCGTCGGTTCGCCACCAGCCATGACGGTACCGTTTTATGGACTTGTCCGAGTCCTTACCGTCCCGCCCACGCCAAGAAGAACTGGTATCTCGACGTCGCCGCGTTTGCGCCACCGGCTGAGGATTTCGGGCGCGAGGTGGTGATCGAGACGATGCGCGCCTCGGGACCCGGCGGACAGCACGTCAACAAGACCGAGACCGCGGTACGGGCGACACACGTGGCGACCGGGCTGTCGGTGAAAGTCGGCGGTTCGCGCAGCCAGAGCGCGAACAAGTCGGCGGCGCTGGCGCTGCTGAACGCCAGGCTGCAGGAACAAGCGGATGCCGGGCAGGCGCGCGACAAGATGGAGCGCCGCGCGCGGCACGCGGCCCGCGCGGCTGGCACGGTGGTCCGGCGCTTCGTCGGCCCGCAGTTCGCCGAAGCCTGAAAGCCGCGTGCGACGGGTGCTTGTGATGCGGGCGCCCGTCTCATACACTGGAGCGCCATCCCGAACCCGGCAAGGTGCCCCCATATGCCCTTTACCTTGTGTCATCCGGCCCTGGTGGTGCCGCTGCACCGGTGTGTGCGCCGCTGGACGTCGCTGTCGGCGCTTGTCATCGGCAGCATGGCGCCCGATTTCGTTTATTTTCTGCCGGCTGGCGTGGATGGCGTGTTCAGCCACAGCGTACCCGGCCTGTTCCTGTATTGCGTGCCTGCTGCGCCCAGCCTTCGTCGAATGGGCGCCGCCGGCCATCGGCGCCCGGATGCCGGCGGACCGTGAGTGGGCGCCAACAAACGCCGCGGCGCTGGCGACGGTCTGCGTGTCACTGCTGATCGGTGCGGCCAGTCATCTGGCATGGGACGCCTTCACGCATGCGCATACCACCGTCGTGGATCACATCGACGCACTGCGCACGCCGGCGGCGGTCGGCGGCCGCATCGTGCCGCTGTTTAAAATCCTGCAGCACCTGAGTAGCCTGCTCGGATTTCTGGTGCTCGCCGGGTATGCCGTGGTCTGGTATCGCCGTACCGAGCCTGTTGCCCCGGGCGGACGGCGGCCGGGTGTCCGCCAGCGGCAGCTCGTCCTCGCCGCGCTGACGGCTGCGATGGCAGCTGGCGGCCTGGCAGGGTTGCTGTTGCACGACGCGGCCAGCATCGAGCGTGCCCTGTTCAACGTCGTGACGACCGGCATGGCGGCGACGGCATGGGCGGTCCTGCTGCTGTGCCTTGGGTGGCGGATCAGGTATCGTGCTGCTTCGAAGTCCGCCGCAAAATCGCCAGGATGACGTAGGCAAACAGGGCGCTGACGATCGCCGACGTTTCGCGCCCCATGCCGGCCGCCACGCCGATTGCCGCCGTGGTCCAGACGCTGGCGGCCGTGGTCAGGCCGTGGATGTCCCGGCTGTTGTGCTGCTTGAGGATGGCGCCGGCGCCCAGGAAGCCGATGCCGGCCGTGACGCCCTGCAGCACACGGGAGACGTCTTCGATCTGCATGCCGGCCTGGATCGGAATCAGCACGAACAGTGCGCAGCCGAGCGATACCAGCATGTGGGTGCGCAGGCCGGCCGGCGAGCCGATCGATTCGCGTTCGTAGCCCAGCAAGCCGCCCAGCGCCAGCGCCACCAGCAGGCGCAGCACGATGCGCGTGATGTCCTCGGCATTGCCGAGGTCCGAAAATTCGTCCACCACCGTCGTCCAGATCCGTTCCCACACGCCCTTGTTCCTCCTGCTGATTGGCCTCCATGATGCCAGCACAGGCCGTTCGGCGGCGCCGCACTGACGAGCAGTGCGCCACGCGGGCAGCTATTCGCCCATACTCGAATTAACTAATTTGCAACGGCCGAAAGAGGACATCCCATGAACGACGAGAACATCGCCGCCGCCGGCAGCACCGCCGGCCGTTACGTCCGCTACACGCCGGCCGTCGAGACCATCGAGGCCGACGAGCACGAGACCTTCCAGGCCATCATCGAAGCGATGCGCAAGGAAGGCCAGACCACCGAAGAACGCTATGGCCGTGCGGTGCGCACCTCGCACGCCAAGAGCCACGGCTTGCTGAAGGGCGAGCTGCACGTGCTGCCGGGCTTGCCGGAAGCGCTGCGCCAGGGCCTGTTTGCCGATGCCAAAAGCTATCCGGTGATCGCACGCCTGGCCACCGTGCCCGGCGAATTCCTGGACGACCGCAAGGTGTCGACGCCGCGCGGCATGGCGCTCAAGGTGCTGGGCGTCGAAGGCCAGCGCTTGTCCGGCCACGAGAGTGCGACCACCCAGGACTTCGTCTTTGACACCGGCAAGGTGTTCCCGTCGCCCGGCCCGAAGGCCTTTTTGGCCACGATCAAGCTGCTGCAGAAGGCGACGCCGGCGCCGGAGATCCTGAAGCAGGCGGTGTCGGTGGCCTCGCGTGCGACCAATGCCATTTTCCATGCGGTCGGCAGTGATTCGCCGAACCTCGATTTCTTCGGCCATCCGAAATACATGCCGCTGGCCGAGAGCTATTACAGCCAGGCCCCGTTCCGCTACGGCGATTACATCGCCAAGTTCCGCATCCGGCCGGTTACGCCGTTGCTGGTGGCGCGTGCCGAGGAAAAACTGGACCTGGGCGAGAACGAGGATGCGCTGCGTTATGTAGTGGCGGACCACCTGCGCCAGGAAGGCGCCGAGTACGAGATCGCCGTGCAGCTGTGCACCGACCTCGACAATATGCCGATCGAGAACGCGCATGCCGAGTGGCCCGAAGACGAGAGCCCTTATCTGCCGGTGGCGCGTCTGGTGTTTGCACCCCAGGATGCCTTCACCGAAGCGCGGCGCGAGTTCGTCGACGAGCAGCTGTCGTTCAATCCGGCGCATTCGCTGGAAGCGCACCGGCCGCTGGGCGGCCTGAACCGGGCGCGGCTGGCAGCTTATACACCGATGGCGGCGGCGCGCCGTAACCGCAATGGTCAGCCGCTGTCCGAGCCGACCTCGATCGATCAGTTGCCGGTCTAAAAGGCGATGGGGGCAGCTTCAGAACTTCAGCTGCTCCAGCGTCTTGCCGCCAGCCAGTGCCTCCGTCACCCATTTCGGCTGGCGTCCGCGGCCGCTCCAGGTCTGGCTGGCGTCGTCCGGGTTGCGGTAGCGCGGCAGCACGGCAGCGCCGTCCAGCAATTGCCCGGGCGGCAGGCCGGTGTCGCGGGCGATCGTCAGGATGCGTTCGCGCGCTTCGGCCACGTCGCGCCGCTGGCGTTCCTTGATGGCCTGGCCGACCTCGAACAGCAAGCCTTTCAGTTCGCCGAGGTTGTAGTCGGACAGGTCGATGGGTGCCGGCTGTGCCGGTTTGTTTGTGGTCGCCATCATGCCGCCTGGTGCAAGGCCAGCGGGCTGGCGGCCTTGGCCGGACGCAGGGCCGGCGGCAGGCGGTTGTGGATGTGGGTGGCGGCGCGCGCGGCCTGGCCGGCCGCCACCGCGATCTGGTTCAGGCCGACCGTCACGTCGCCGATCGCATACAGGCCCGGTACCGCCGTGGCGCCGTGGCTGTCCACCACCAGTTCGTCGCAGTTGGCGGTTTCGGCGCCGAGCTTGGCGGCCAGGCCGGAGCGCGCGTTTTCGCCCAGCATCGGGTAGAACACGTCGGCCGGATATTCCTGGCCGTCGGCGGTGTGCATCACCGGTTTCATCGACGCATCCAGCGTCACCGACAAGAGCGGCGAATCGATGTAGCGCACGCCGGCGGCGTCCAGGCGGCGGCGGTCGTCGTCGGTGAGGATCGAGGCAGGGCCGCGCTCGAACAGCGTGACGTCGGCGCTGAATGTGCGCATGAACAGTGCGTGGCCGACCGGATTGACTTCGGCGGTGGCGACCGCGATGTGCTTGTCGATCACGTCGAAGCCGTCGCATACCGGGCACAGCCGCAGCGAGCCGAAGGCAATCGCTTCGCGCCAGTTCTCGACCGGCAGGCCGACGTCGGCCACGCCGGTGGCCAGCATCACGGTCAGCGAACGGATCCGGGTGATTTCGCCGTCGGGCGCGCCTTCCGCCAGGTAGTCGGCGACGAAATGGCCGTCTTCGATGCGCAGGTCGAGGATCTCGCCCGGCATGATCGAGCCGCCGTAGCGTTCCAGTTGGGCGGTCAGGTTGCCGAGCAGGGCGTGGCCGGGCACGCCTTCGGGAAAGCCGGGATAGTTGTGCGAGACCGGAATCAGGCGCAGGCGGCTGTTGCCCTTGTCGACCAGGGCGACGTTGCGGGTAAAGCGGCGCAGGTAGATCGCCGCCGTCAGGCCGCCGGGGCCGCCGCCGATGATCAGGGTGTCGTAGACGTGGGATAAGCTTGGCATGATTGCATTATCCGCAAGCTGCCCCGGCTCGTCCTATCGGCGCGCTACCCGCTGCCGGGTCGGACGCCGCTTACACATTACTGCCGAGTTTCAATGGTTGTGGCTTAGTGATTATGTGTTTCGGGCTGCAGCGTCACGTGATCGATGCCGTGCTTGTCCAGCAGCATGGCGCGTACCGCCTGCAGCACGTCGGGCCAGTGCGCCAGATCTTCGATCTGCAGATGGCCGATCAGCGCCGGTTCCCCCGGCGACATGTCCCACACGTGCAGGTCGTGCACCGACATCACGCCGGGCACCATCGCCAGGTCGGCGCCCACTTTCAGATAATCGATCTGGGCCGGCACGCCTTCCATCAGGAAGTGGTAGGACTCGCGCAGGATGCCGGCGGTCGAACGCAGGATCAGCAGCGACACGAAGATCGACAGGATCGGGTCGATGCGCACCCAGCCGGTCAGGTGGATGATGGCGCCGGCCGCGATCGCGGCGATCGAGCCGAGCAGGTCGCCCAGCACGTTGACCAGCGCCGCGCGCGTGTTGATGCTTTGTTCGCCGCGCGACAGCACCCACGCCACCAGGATATTGATGCAGGCGCCGATCGAGGCGACCACGAACACGGTCGAGCCGCCCACGTCTTCCGGACGCATCAGGCGCTTGCCGGCTTCGTACACGATCCAGCAGACCAGCAGCAGCATCGCCAGGCTGTTGACGAAGGCAGCCAGTGCCTCGGCGCGCACGAAGCCGAAGGAGTGGCGCGCCGAGGGCGGGCGCTTGGCGATGAACTGGGCCATCAGGGCCAGGCCGAGGGCGGCGGCGTCGGTGGTCATGTGGCCGGCGTCGGATATCAGGGCCAGCGAATTCGACATGAAGCCGGTCACGGCTTCGATGACGGCGAACAGCAACGTCAGGCCGAGCGCGATGGCCAGCGCGCCCTGGCTGCGGCCTTCGATGGTGTGGGCGTGCTGGGCGTCGCCGTCGAGGTGGGCGTGCAGGTGGGCGGAGGAGGAGGGCTGCTGGGACATGATTCGCTTAATGAGGACTGGCAGCCGCGCAGTATACCTAAACTATGACCCGCGGACGAAGCCCGGGCCACTCGTAGGGTGGGCTCACCGAGCCCACGCGAACGCCCGCGTTACGTTGGCCAACTCATCAATTCATGCGTGCCTTGCATAACCGGCGCCGACTCCCTATAATAGCGGCACACGGGCGGTTAGTTCAGCTGGTTAGAATACTTGGTCGACATCCAAGGGGTCGCAGATTCGAATTCTGCACCGCCCACCAGAATACAAAAGACAGTGCGGGGAACTCCGGTTTTCCGCTCTTGTCGTCAGAGTAAGAGCGAGAAAGGCACAAACGGTTATGACACCGCGAACTACAACCTGGTTGTGGGGGAATCGCTAGACGCGGTGTGGTGTGCTTTTGTCTTCAACAATCGCTATGACACTCAATAAAACGCGCCTGGTGCGCGTTTTTTTTCGTCTCAACATTTTACGTTTCAATTTTTCTAACTTTTAATTTTGCGGGCGCGACAGGGCGCCGACAAGGAGATCAAGATGCTGAATGTGCGACTCCCCGACGGCTCCAGCCGTCAATTCGAAGGTCCGGTGACCGTTGCCCAGGTGGCCTCGAGCATCGCCCCCAGCCTGGCCAAGGCCGCGCTGGCCGGCAAGGTCGACGGTAAAGTCGTCGACACCTCGTTCCTGATCGAACACGACGCCGAGCTGGCGATCGTCACCGACAAGGATCCGGAAGGCCTGGACGTGATCCGCCACTCGACCGCCCACCTGCTGGCGTATGCGGTCAAGGAGCTGTTCCCGGACGCGCAGGTCACCATCGGCCCGACCATCGAGAACGGCTTCTACTATGACTTCTCGTACAAGCGTCCGTTCACCCCGGACGACTTGACCGCGATCGAAAAGAAGATGGCGGAAATCGCCAGGAAAGACGAGCCGGTTACCCGCAAGGTGCTGCCGCGCGACGAAGCCGTGGCATATTTCAAATCGATCGGCGAAGACTACAAGGCCGAGATCATCGCCTCGATCCCGGCGAACGAGGACGTGTCGCTGTATTCGGAAGGCGGTTTCACCGACCTGTGCCGCGGACCACACGTGCCCTCGACCGGCAAGCTGAAGGTGTTCAAGCTGATGAAGCTGGCCGGTGCCTACTGGCGCGGCGACGCCAAGAACGAGATGCTGCAGCGTATCTACGGCACCGCCTGGACCAAAAAGGAAGACCAGGAGCAATACCTGCACATGCTGGAAGAAGCCGAAAAGCGCGACCACCGCAAGCTCGGCAAGCAGCTCGACTTCTTCCACTTCCAGGATGAAGCGCCGGGCCTGATCTTCTGGCACCCGAAAGGCTGGACCATCTGGCAGCAGGTCGAGCAGTACATGCGCAAGACCTACCAGGACACCGGCTACAACGAAGTCAAGGCGCCGCAAATCCTGGACGTCACTCTCTGGCAAAAAACCGGTCACTGGGATAATTATCGCGACAACATGTTCACGACCGATTCCGAGAATCGTTCGTACGCATTGAAGCCGATGAATTGCCCGGGCCACGTGCAGATCTATAACGCCGGCATGAAGAGTTACCGCGACCTGCCGCTGCGCTACGGCGAATTCGGCCAGTGCCACCGCAACGAATCCTCGGGCGCACTGCACGGCCTGATGCGCGTGCGCGGCTTTACCCAGGACGATGGTCACGTGTTCTGCACCGAAGAGCAGATTGCACCGGAAGTGGTCGCCTTCCACGCGCAGGCGATGAAGGTGTACGAAGACTTCGGCTTTGCGAACATCGACGTCAAGATCGCGCTGCGTCCGGACAACCGCATCGGTTCCGACGAGGTCTGGGACCAGGCCGAAGAAGCGCTGCGCTCCGCACTGCGCGGCTGCGGCGTGGAGTGGACCGAGCTGCCGGGCGAGGGTGCCTTCTACGGTCCGAAGATCGAGTACCACCTGAAGGATAGTCTCGGCCGTCCATGGCAGGTCGGTACCATGCAGGTCGACTTCTCGATGCCGGGCCGTCTCGGTGCCGAGTATGTATCGGAAGACAATACCCGCAAGGTGCCGGTGATGCTGCACCGCGCGATCGTCGGTTCGATGGAACGTTTTATCGGTATCTTGATCGAGAACTATGCGGGTGCACTGCCGTTATGGCTGGCGCCGGTGCAGGTTTCGATTTTGAACATCTCGGATGCGCAGGCTTCCTACGTGAAAGAGGTCGAAGCCCGCCTGAAAGCCGCCGGTTTGCGTGTTCACGCTGATTTGCGGAACGAGAAGATTACCTATAAAATTCGCGAGCATTCTGTCCAAAAACTGCCGTACATCCTTGTTGTCGGCGATAAAGAGCGGGATGCCAACACTGTGGCCGTTCGTGCGCGCGGCAATGTCGACCTGGGCGTGATGTCCGTCGATGCGCTGCTTGAACGCCTCCTGGGCGAGGTGGCATCCAAGGCGAAGTGAGATTCTCCGCCTTGAGGAACGGTCGAACATAATCAACTACCAAAGGACACAAAATAGCTACTGACAAGTCTTCAAATCGCATCAATGGCGAAATCACCCACCCGGAAATGCGTCTGAACGGTGTGGACAACGAGCCGCTGGGCATTGTGAGCCTGGCCGAAGCGTTTCGTCTGGCTGAAGAAGCGAACGTCGACCTGGTGGAAATCGCGCCGAACGCGGTGCCACCGGTCTGCCGCCTGATGGACTACGGCAAGTTCAAGTATTCGGAACAGAAGAAGCAGCACGAAGCGAAGCTGAAGCAGAAGATCATCCAGGTCAAGGAAATCAAGTTCCGTCCGGGTACGGACGAGGGTGATTACAGCATCAAGCTGCGCAACCTGATCAAGTTCCTGGAAGAGGGTGACAAGACCAAGATCACCCTGCGTTTCCGCGGCCGCGAAATGGCCCACCAGGACATCGGCCAGCGTATGCTGGAGCGTCTGCGTGGCGACCTCGAGCCGTACGGCGTGGTCGAGCAGTTCCCGAAACTGGAAGGACGCCAGATGATCATGGTCGTCGGTCCGAAGAAGAAGAAGTAAGCTTCTCGCAGCGCTGCGCTTTGCCGTGATGGCTGGCGCCGTGATGGTGGAATAGTTCAGGCCGGTTGCGGGCCGCAGGATAGCCTGCGGCCTGTCGCCGGCCTGTTCTTGTTCGTCAGCCGCATGCCGCGTTGTGGCAATTCTTGCTGTTGCGTGGGCACAGGGTGCCCACCCTACATAAAAGCGTGATAGAATCTGCGGTTCCCGTATTCAACAATGCGGGATGCAAGACTGTAGTGGACTCGCTTCTGCTGCAGAAACAAGTGAAAGCAGGCATCCAAGAGCAGCGTTGCTGCCACCTGCAATCCTGTTACATATGAGGCTGCCTATAAAAGGGCAGATGACTATGCCGAAAATGAAAACCAAAAGCTCCGCGAAAAAGCGTTTTCGCGTGCGTCCGGGTGGTACCGTCAAATCGGGTATGGCGTTCAAGCGTCACATCCTGACCAAGAAGACCACCAAGAACAAGCGTCAGCTGCGTGGCACCCGTAACATCAATGCGTCGGACGTGACCAGCGTCTACCGCATGATGCCGTCTGCTTAATCTCACACTAAGGAGCTAATATGCCTAGAGTTAAACGTGGGGTTACTGCACGTGCCCGTCATAAAAAGGTTCTTGCACTCGCCAAGGGCTACCGTGGTCGCCGCAGCAAGGTATTCCGTATTGCCAAGCAAGCAGTCATGCGCGCTGGCCAGTACGCTTACCGCGATCGCCGCAACAAGAAGCGCGTGTTCCGCGCACTGTGGATCACCCGTATCAACGCGGCTTCGCGTTCGCACGGCATGACCTACAGCGTCTTCATGAACGGCCTGAAAAAAGCCGCGATTGAACTGGACCGTAAAGTCCTGGCCGACATGGCTGTCAACGACAAGCCGGCATTTGCCGCTATCGTGAACACCGTCAAGGCACAAGTCGCTGCTGCTTAATCGCTGAGCGAATCATAGCGCCGCAGCGATGCGGCGCAAAAAGGACGGGGCAAAGGTTTCACGACCGATGCCCTGTTTTTGTTTCTGGCGCCTCCCGCCCTTCAATAGGAAAAGAACAAGATGGATCTCGCAAACCCCGCGCTGGAGCAACTCGTCGTCTCCGCCCAGTCCGACTTCGGCGCCGCACAAGATGCCGCCGCGCTGGAAAACGCCAAAGCGAAATACCTGGGCAAGACCGGCCAGGTGACCGAACTGATGAAGGGCCTGGGCAAGCTCGACCCGGACCAGCGCAAGGCGCAGGGTGCCCTGATCAATGCCGCCAAAGAAAAAATCGAACAGGCATTGACGGCCCGCCGCGAGGACCTCGCGAATGCCCAGCTGATGACGCGCCTGAACGCCGAGGCGATCGACGTCACGCTGCCCGGCCGTGGCCGCGGTACCGGCGGCATCCACCCGGTCATGCGCACCTGGGAACGGGTGGAGCAGATCTTCCGCTCGATCGGTTTCGATGTGGCCGACGGCCCCGAAATCGAGACCGACTGGACCAACTTCACCGCGCTCAACAGCCCGGAAAACCACCCGGCGCGTTCGATGCAGGACACCTTCTATATCGAAGGCAATGACAGCACCGGCAAGCCGCTGCTGCTGCGCACCCATACCAGCCCGATGCAGGTGCGTTATGCGCGCACGCATACGCCGCCCATCAAGGTGATCGCCCCGGGCCGCACCTACCGCGTCGACAGCGATGCCACCCATTCGCCGATGTTCCACCAGGTCGAAGGCCTGTGGATCGGCGAAGACATCAGCTTTGCCGATTTGAAAGGCGTGTACCTGAATTTCGTGAAGGCCTTTTTCGAGACCGACGATTTGCAGGTGCGTTTCCGTCCGTCCTACTTCCCGTTCACCGAACCGTCGGCCGAGATCGATATCGCCTTCGGCTCGGGTCCGCTCAAGGGCCGCTGGCTGGAAGTGTCGGGCGCCGGCCAGGTGCACCCGACCGTCGTGCGCAATTTCGGCCTGGATCCGGAAAAGTTCATCGGTTTCGCGTTCGGCTCCGGCCTCGAGCGCTTGACCATGCTGCGCTATGGGATCAACGATTTGCGTCTGTTTTACGAGGGCGACCTGCGCTTCCTCAAGCAATTTAATTGAGGGTAGGGTGGACGGCTTTGCCGTCCACGCGGTGATAGTTGGCGTACGTCGAACGGCCACCCGACGAGACCGCGATCCAAGAAGAACAGCAAGAATATACAAGGCAAAAGATTATGCAATTCTCCGAAAACTGGCTCCGTTCCATGGTCGATCCGAAGATGACTTCGGATGAACTCTCTCACCTGCTCACCATGTCCGGCCTCGAGGTCGAGGAAGTCGAAGCGGTCGCGCCGCCGTTTTCCAACGTGGTCGTGGCCGAGGTCAAGGAAGTGGCCAAGCACCCGAACGCCGACCGCCTGAACGTGTGCCAGGTCGACGTCGGCAGCGGCACCTTATTGAACATTGTCTGCGGCGCCCCGAATGTGCGCGCCGGCATGAAGGCGATCTGCGCCAAGGCCGGCGCCGTCCTGCCGCCGGGGGCGGATGGCAAGCCGTTTGAAATCAAGGTCGGCAAGCTGCGCGGCGTGGAATCGCAGGGCATGATGTGTTCGGCCAAGGAACTCAAGATTTCGGAAGAAAGCAATGGCCTGATGGAACTGCCGGCGGATGCGCGGGTCGGCCAGGACATCCGCGACTACCTCGGCCTGAACGACCTGAAATTCACGATCAAGCTGACCCCGAACAAGGCCGACTGCCTGTCGGTGCTGGGCGTGGCGCGCGAAGTGTCGGCGCTGACCGGATCAACCTTGAGCCTGCCGGCCCTCGGCACGGTCGCCGTGACCACCGATGAAGTGCTCCCGGCAAAAATCTCGGCCCCGGACCTGTGCGGCCGTTTTACCGGCCGCGTGATCCGCGGCCTGAACGCCAAGGCCGCAACCCCGGAGTGGATGAAGCGCCGCCTGGAACGCTCGGGCCAGCGCTCGGTGTCGGCACTGGTCGACATCTCGAATTACGTGATGCTCGAAGTCGGGCGTCCGTCGCATGTGTTCGACCTGGCCAAGATCCACGGCAGCATCGACGTACGCTGGGGTAAAAAAGGCGAGTCGCTGAAGCTCCTGAACGGCAACACCGTCGAGGTCGACGAGTGGGTCGGCGTGATTGCCGACGACAAGGAAATCGAATCGCTGGCCGGCATCATGGGCGGCGACTCGACCGCCGTCACGCTGGACACGACCGATATCTATCTGGAAGCGGCCTTCTGGTGGCCGAACGCGATCCAGGGCCGCGCCCGCCGCTACAATTTCTCGACCGATGCCGCCCACCGTTTCGAACGCGGCGTGGATTACGCGACCACGGTCGAGCATATCGAACGCATCACTGCCCTGATCGTCGAGATCTGCGGCACGCCTGAGACCAAAGTCGGTCCGGTCGACGACCAGATCGCGAATCTGCCCGAACGCAAGCCGGTGCTGCTGCGCACTGCGCGCGCCGCCAAGGTCATCGGCGTGGCGATCACCGACGAGATGGTGGCCGACATCTTCACCCGTCTGGGCCTGCCGTTCACCCAGGAAGCCGGCCAGTTTTACGTTACAGCGCCGTCCTACCGTTTCGACATCGAAATCGAGGAAGACCTGATCGAGGAAGTCGCGCGCGTCTACGGTTTCGAGAATATCCCGACCTTGCCGCCGGTGGCGCCGAGCGCCATGCTGATCGAGCCGGAAAACACCCGTTCCTTGTTCGCGATCCGGCATCAGTTGGCGGATCTGGGCTACCAGGAAGTGGTCAACATGAGCTTCGTGGAGCAGCAGTGGGAAGCGGATTTTGCGGATAACACCGATCCGATCCGCCTGCAGAACCCGATCGCCAGCCAGATGAGCGTGATGCGTTCCTCGCTGGTCGGCAGCCTGGTCGCCAACGTGCGCTACAACCTGAACCGCAAGGCCGGACGCGTGCGCGTGTTCGAGATCGGCGCCGTGTTCAAGCGCAATGGCGACGTGCAGGACGGTCCGCTGGCCGTGGCCGGCTTCGAGCAGCCCAAGCGTGTGGCCGCGATCGCCTACGGCCCGGCGGCGGAAGAGCAGTGGGGCATGCCGACCCGTGCGGTCGACTTCTTCGACGTCAAGGCCGACCTGGAAGCGCTGTTCGCGCCGCGCCAGGTGCGCTTTGTGAAGATGGAACATCCGGCCCTGCATCCGGGCCGCTGCGCCTCGGTCGAGATCGATGGCAGGCAGGTCGGCTTCATCGGCGAACTGCATCCGCGCTGGCAGCAGAAGTACGACCTGCCGCAGGCGCCGGTGCTGTTCGAAGTCGATGCCGAAATCCTGCGCCAGCGTGCGCTGCCGCGTTACAGCGAGATTTCCAAGTTCCCGGGCGCCACGCGCGACCTGGCGCTGGTGGTCAAGCAGGACGTGCCGGCCCAGGCTTTGCTGGACGCTTTCAGTGCGGAACTATCGTTGAATCCGGTTGGGAAACTCGTGCAAGCCGTTGTTTTGTTTGATGAATATCGCGGCAAAGGTTTGGAACAAGACGAAAAAAGTCTTGCGTTCCGCTTTGGCTTGCAAGATACTCAATCGACGTTGCAGGACGACGCGGTCGATGCCATCATGGCCGCGCTCGCTGCTGCGGCACAACAAAAACATGGCGCCACATTGCGCGCTTGAGGGAATCTGGAAACGGTTCCCCTTATTCCAAAATGACTGTTGATCTGAAGGTAGGGCTTTCAAATTAATAATAACGACCTCGATTCCGCCGTACTCCAGGATGCGCTGAGCGCCGACCTGCATCGTGCGATGCAGGTGGCGCGGGTGCGGCAAGAAGCGGAAAAGGCATTGCCGACCTTGACCAAGGCGGAGCTGGCCGAGCTGCTGTTCGAGCAGGTCGGGCTGAACAAGCGCGAAGCCAAGGACATGGTCGAGACCTTCTTCGATGAAATCCGTAATGCGCTCGAACGTGGCGAAGCCGTCAAGCTGTCCGGCTTCGGCAACTTCCAGTTGCGCGACAAGCCGCAGCGTCCCGGGCGCAATCCGAAAACCGGCGAGGAAATCCCGATCACGGCACGCCGTGTCGTGACTTTCCACGCCAGCCAGAAGCTGAAAGGCATGGTCGAGGAAGCCGGACCGGCAAGCACGGGCGCGTCCGCACTGGCGCGCGCTGCCTGAGTTCGCTTTGCCGACCGAGTTCCTGTCCACGTAAACGATGAGTGACCGACCCAACAAGAACGAACTGACCGTGCTGCCGCCGATTCCGGCCAAGCGCTATTTCACCATTGGTGAAGTCAGCGAATTGTGCGGCGTCAAGCCGCACGTATTGCGCTACTGGGAACAGGAATTTACTCAACTAAAGCCTGTCAAACGCCGTGGGAACCGCCGTTATTACCAGCACCACGAAGTGCTGCTGATCCGGCGGATCCGTGAGCTGCTGTACGAACAGGGATTCACCATCAGCGGCGCCCGCAACCGTCTCGACGGCCGTGGCAGCCCGCTGGACGAGGTCGAGGCCGTGACCGAAACGCCACCGGTGCCGACGCTGTCGCCGGACCAGTTGCGCGCGGAATTGCAGGCCGTTCTTGCCTTGCTGCGGGGCGGTTCGCAAGCAGCCTGATCAGGTTGGCCGGTGCGCCGGGTAGCGGATCCGGCGGAATCGCATGACTTAGCGACTCAGGCATTCGTGCGCCCTGTTGTTCTGCACCCCGGAGGTGCTAGAATGTCACTTGCGAATTTTGCTGACTCAAGCGCATGACCTAAACGGGGCGTGAGGTGTCAGCCTCGGCTCTTTCCTGTACCAGGAAAAATCTAAGGGAAGACAATGATACGCGTTGCCATTTGTGACGATCACCAGATAGTTCGAGCAGGTTTCAAACAGATTTTTTCGTCGTCCGGCGATTTCGAAGTCGTCGCCGAAGGCGCAACCGGGCGTGAAGCCCTCGATATCGCACGTCGTGAAATTTGCGACGTCCTGCTGCTGGATATCGCCATGCCCGACCAGAGCGGCATCGATATCCTGCGGACCATCCGCCAGGGCCAGCCCAACCTGCCGGTGCTGATCCTGTCCGGTTATCCGGCCCAGCAATACGCGCTGAACCTGTTCAAGATGGGTGCCAACGGCTACCTGAACAAGGAATGCGAGGCCGACGAACTCAAGACCGCGGTGCGTACCGTGTTCCAGGGACGTCGCTACGTCAGCTCCCAGGTCGGCGAACTGCTGGCCCAGAGCTTCGACCGCGATCCGAACACGGCGCTGCACACCGAGTTGTCGGACCGCGAGTTCCAGGTGTTCCTGCGCCTGGCCAAGGGGGCGACCGTGTCCGACATCGGCAATGCACTGTCGCTGTCGATCAAGACCGTGTCCACCTACCGTACCCGCATCATGGAAAAGATGGGACTGCAGTCGAACAGCGACCTAACCTATTACGCCATGAAAAACAACCTGCTCGACTGAGCAGGCGAGGGCGGCCATTGCGCCGCCCTTTTTTGTATGCCGCCGGCGCGTTCTGCCCCGGCACCCTTTCCTCTGTTTTTTGCCATATCCTGCCTGTCAACCCGCATTCTCAAAGCCATTGGTGCTGACTTTGCAATGTGTAAGTTTACGTAAGGAATTGTTTCTTTCCTGTGGTCCTCATGCCACAATTTGCCGGTATCCATCGTGTACATGCTCACGAGAAATTTTCATAGGTCTATAATGAACCGGACAGTCAATACTGGCAAAGGACCATGAGGATGTTTTTCACTACCGACCCCAAGTTCCGTCCGGTGGGCAGCCTGCCGCTGTACCAGACGCTGCTGTGCGTCGTGTGCGTGCTCTTCCTCGTGCTCAACGGCGTCAGCCTGGTGCGCAACCTCGAAGGTTTGAATGCCGCCAATGAACGGCAAGCCCGGGCCGACCGCGTGTCCGGCCGCCTGCAATACCTGAACCTGCTCGTCACCGATGCCGAAAGCGGCATGCGCGGCTATTTCCTGTCCGCTTCGGACACCGATCTCGGTCCCTTGCGCACGGCCCAGCGCGAACTCGACCATGAGTTCGACCTCCTGAAAGGCCTGATGGCCGACAATCCCTCGCAACTGAAGAACCTGGGGCAATTGCGCACCCTGGTCACGCGCCGCCTCGGCCTGATGAACCAGGCACTCGAGGTGTACCGCCATGGCGGCCTGGACGACATCGTCGCGATTGCCCGCACCCAGGAAGACAAGATGCAGATGGACGAGATCCGCCTGCAGGTCGTGATCATGACCGGCGAGCAGAACGAATTGCTGGCCGCGCGCGGCGCCGCCTTCTACAAGCAGTCGCGGCGCGCGGCACTGCTCGGCATCGGCATCAATATTGCCGCGCTGGCGGTGCTGGTGCTGTTCTATAACCTGATCCGGCGCAGCTTCCGCCTGCGCCTGCAGGCCGAGCGCGCACTGCAGCAGACCAATGATGGCCTGGAAAACATGGTGGCATCCCGCACCGAACAGTTGTCGGTGCTGTCGCGCCACCTGATCCGCGTGTCGGAAGAGGAAAAGGCCCGTCTGGCGCGCGAACTGCACGACGAGATGGGCGCCAACCTGACCGCGATCGGCATGCACCTCACCAGCGTCGGCGACCAGATCAAGGAGAGCCAGCCGGCGCAGGCCGCGATGCTGGCGCGCGCCCGTGCCACCCTGGTCGATACGGTCGAGCTGAAACGCCGCATCATCGAAGATTTGCGGCCCAGCCTGCTCGACAACATGGGCCTGTCGGCGGCGCTGGAAAACTATTGCGAAGACTTCTGCCGCGCTACGGGCGTCGAATGCGACGCCTTGATCGAACGTGAGGTCGACCGTGCCGCGCCGATGCAGGCGATCGCCTTGTTCCGCATCACCCAGGAATCGCTGAACAATGTCGCCAAGTATGCCAAGGCACGCCATGTGACGGTGCACCTGGCGATCGAGGGCGAGGCCCTGGTGCTGGAAGTGAGCGACGATGGCGTCGGCATTCCGCCGGATGCGATGCGGCGGCCGAAATCGCACGGTCTGCTGGGGATGCGCGAGCGTGCCGCGCTGCTGGGCGGCAGCCTGAAGGTGGACCGCGGCGTGAACGGCATCGGCACCAGCGTGCATGCGGTCGTGCCTTTGGCGATGCCGGGTACGGCTTCGGCGGAAACGGAAGGCAATGTCAGGCCGGCACTGACGCTGGTCGAGCAGACGCTGGCCGAGGGGCGGGCGGCAGATGCGGCAGCGACGGATGCCGCGCCGGCGCCGGATAAAACAACGGCCCAGTCGACTGGGCCGGACCTGCTGGAACAACTGGAACAACAGCTCCAGCAGCAGCTGCGGGCCGGCTGATCGTCCAGGTGATGCTGGACCGCCGCCCGCAAGCTGCAGGGTGAATCAGCGTGCCACGTCCATCAGCAGGCGGTCGTATTCGCTCTTGGCGACCTTGTAGCATTCGCCGGCGTAGTCTTCCAGGCCCTGACGGTTCAACACGGTGATGTTGCCGCGGCGGTACTGGATCAGGCCTTCGTCCTGCAGCTTGCCCGCAGCGGCGGTGATGCTTTCGCGGCGCACGCCCAGCATGATCGAGATCAGTTCCTGGGTCACTTTCAGTTCGTTGCTTGGCGAACGGTCCAGGCGGTCGAGCAGCCAGCGGCACAGTTTTTGTTCGATCGAGCTGTGGCGGCCGCCGACGGCGTTCTGGGCCATCTGGGCGAACAGTGCGTTGGTGTAGCGCATCAGCAGCTGGGGCAGGGCGCCGCCCTTGTTGAAGGCGTCGCGCAGGAACTGGGTTTTCAGGCGGTAGCCGTAGCCGGCGCTCTGGACCACGGCGCCGCAGGTGGCGCGCTCGCCCATGAACAGCGACACGCCGACGGCGCCTTCGTGGCCGACCACGGCGATTTCGGTGGTGGCACCGTCTTCCATCACGTACAGCAGCGAGACGATGGCGGTGGTCGGGAAGTAGACGTATTCGAGTTTGCTGCCGTATTCGAACAGTTCTTTGCCGAATGGCAGCGGAACCAGTTCCAGGTGCTCAAACAGGGTTTCCAGATCGTGGCGCGGCAGGGCTGCCAGCAGCTCGTTCTGTTGGGTGCCGCTATAGCTCACAACCGGGCGGGACGCGGTTTTCAGTTCTTCCGAGGTGGTCGGGATCTGGGTCAGCGACTTCTTTTGCGCGGCGGCACCAAGTTGAGCGTTATTCATTTTTTGTCCTCTTTATCTCTGTCTTACGTCGGGGGCGATTGCCTGGATGGGTTGCCTCGGTTGGGTTTCCTCATCGCGATGTGAGAAGATTAACGGTTACGTATGTTGGCGAACATAAGACTGCTTGTCGCCCCCCTGTAGGTCCTATGCATGATGTTTTGTCAGTCCAGTCCTACTGGGAGGAAATGCCAAAAATGGGGGTTTTTGGGGCGTGGACAGGGTTTCGGGGCAGGATATTTTGTTGGCGGGACCTTTAAAAGCAGCTTGAATCGCCGATCTCCTGCATGGTTTGCTATTGTTGAGCTCGATTGCAGCCGGCACCGCCGGCCGGGTTGACCCGACACTGCCATCCTCCCTCTGGTAAAACGTTTTCGCGGCGCGGCTGCCGGTGCCCCAATCAGTTCACACAAGCGGCCCCGCAATCGGTAAAATCGAGCGTTTTGCAAGCGCCGCAAAGGCGAGACCATGTCCAACGAAACCGCAGCCATCACTCAAGATAATATCGACACCGGCAGCAGCGCCGCGGAGGCCAAACCCGCCGCCCTGATCGCCCGCGAAGTCGCGCGCCGCCGTACTTTCGGCATCATTTCCCACCCGGACGCGGGTAAGACCACGCTGACTGAAAAGTTGCTTCTGTTCTCGGGTGCGATCCAGCTGGCGGGTACCGTCAAGGGCCGCAAGAGTGGTCGCCACGCCACCTCGGACTGGATGGATATCGAGAAGCAGCGCGGCATTTCGGTGGCCTCGTCGGTGATGCAGTTCGACTTCCGCGACCACGTCATCAACCTGCTGGACACCCCGGGCCACCAGGACTTCTCGGAAGACACCTACCGCGTGCTGACCGCGGTCGACTCGGCCCTGATGGTGATTGATGCCGCCAAGGGCGTGGAAGAACAGACGATCAAGTTATTGGATGTTTGCCGCATGCGCGCCACCCCGATCGTCACCTTCATGAACAAGATGGACCGCGAAACCCGCGATCCGCTGGAGCTGCTCGACGAAGTGGAATCGGTGCTGAAGATCGAATGCGCGCCGGTGACCTGGCCGATCGGCATGGGCAAGAACTTCCGCGGCGTGTACCACCTGCTGAACGACGAAGTCATGCTGTTCAAGGCCGGCGAGGAAAAGGCCGACGGTGCCTACGAGGTCATCAAGGGCATCGACAACCCCAAGCTGAGCGAGATGTTCCCGCTCGAGATGGACCAGCTCAAGATGGAAGTCGAGCTGGTGCACGGCGCCTCGCACCCCTTCGACCTGGAGCGCTTCCTGGCCGGCGTGCAGACCCCGGTATTTTTCGGCTCCGCCATCAACAACTTCGGCGTGCGCGAAATCCTGTCGGCGCTGGTCGAATGGGCGCCCGCCCCGCGCGAGCGCGATGCCACCGTGCGCGCCGTGAAACCGGAAGAACAGCCGTTCTCCGGCTTCGTCTTCAAGATCCAGGCCAACATGGATCCGGCGCACCGCGACCGCATCGCCTTCCTGCGCGTGTGCTCGGGCCGTTTCGAAAAGGGCATGAAGGTCAAGCACCTGCGCCTGGGCCGTGAAGTCAAACTATCGTCGGTGGTGACCTTCATGGCCTCCTCGCGCGAGCAGGTGGAAGAGGCCTATGCCGGCGACATCATCGGCTTGCCGAACCACGGCAACATGCAGATCGGCGACAGTTTCTCGGAAGGCGAAGTGCTGACCTTTACCGGCATCCCGTACTTTGCGCCGGATTTGTTCCGCAATGTGCGCATCCGCAATCCGCTGAAGATGAAGCAGCTGCATAAAGGCTTGCAGCAGCTGGGCGAAGAGGGCGCGGTGCAGGTGTTCAAGCCGGTGCTGGGCAGCGAGCTGATCCTGGGCGCGGTCGGCGTGCTGCAGTTCGAGGTGGTGGCGAGCCGCCTGTTGAACGAGTACGGCGTCGATGCGGTGTTCGAGGGTTCCAGCATCAGCAGCGCACGCTGGGTGTCGAGCGAGGACAAGAAGGCACTGTCCGACTTCGAGACCGCGCTGGCGCCGAACGTCGCCTATGACGCCGCCGGCAACCTGGCCTACCTGGCCACCTCGGGCGTCAACCTGCGCCTGACCCAGGAGCGCTGGCCGAAGCTGCAGTTCCACGCGACGCGCGAGCACGCGGCGAAGCTGGACTGATCGCTGTACGAGGCGTGGCGGTAGAGTGGACGCGGACGGCGAGTCGGCTTCGCCGTCCACGCGTTCAACCTGCCTTCGATATGCCGCGCAGGGATGCAAACGGCGCGAATCACCGCGTGGACGGCATAGCCGTCCACCCTACGGTTTCACCAGCAACGCTTCCAGCACGCTACCGATCCAACTTATCAAGAACACGACGCCGCTGATCGTCACCGACAGCGGCGTCGGCGCATTCGCGATCTGCGCCTCGATCGCCGCCGGATCCAGCGCCACCTTTCCCGACAGCACCTGATCGGCCAGCGCATTGGCCTGGTCCAGCGCATGCATCAGGTAGAGCACCCCGCCCACGGCCGCCACCACGGCGAACAGCAGCGCACGCCGGCGCCGCCCCATGTAGTACTGGCCGACGCCCGGAAACACCAGGGCTGACAACAGCGCCGCCACAAACTTCGACTTCATTCCTTCTCCTTCTTCATGCATTGACCCAACACAAATGCGGCCATGCGCTACAGCGTAATTTATTAAATGCGCACCGGAAATTATGGCATGGCGACATTGTTGACAGGGGAGGAAACCATGACGCTCGCATTCGAATTCAGTGTTAATTGCCGCCGCAGTAAGGGCGGTGCCCGCCAACCCGCATGGAGCGTTGGCTGAGATGCGCGCCGGTATGCTCTCACGCCTGCGCATCGGGCCGAAGCTGCTGCTGGCGCCGGCCGTCGCGCTGGTGCTGCTGATCCTGCTGTCCTGCGGTGCCTATTATGCGATGGTACGCCAGAACAACTCGCTCGATGTCATTGTCGAGCAGCGCGCGGTGCACATGCGCGCCGCCGCCGAGCTGGCAGCCTCAAGCCAGCGTGCCCATGCGCAAGCCTACCAGGTGCTGACCTGGATCAGCGGCAGTTTCCCGCGCAGCCGGATCGAACCGCTGGCGCGCGACGTGCAGATCCAGCACGCCGCCGTCGAACGCGGCTTTGCCAGCCTGGCGCGCCTGACCGGCGACAACCCGGGCGAGCGCCGCTACGTCGAGCAGGCGCGCCGTGCCTGGACCATCTACGTGGCGGCGGTGCGCGACGTCATCGAGATCGCCCAGCTCGACCAGTCGATCAGCGCGAATGCCATGTCCAAGGCCGAGCGCGCGTTCGCCACCGTGTCGCAGCGCCTGGCCGAACTGTCGCAGCGCGAACAGGAACTGTCGGAACAGGCCTCCAACGGCGCCGAAGACGACTTCAAGACCGTATCGACGCTGATGCCGATCGTGATCGCGCTGTCGATCGTGGCCGCGCTGGCGATCACGATGGCGGTGCGGCGCTCGCTGCTGGCCGAGGTCAATGCGATCGAAGCCGCATTGAACGGACTTGCCAGCGGCGACCTGACCGTCAAGCCGCGTGTGTATGGCAACGACGAGATCGCGGACACCTCGCGCGCGCTGGATGCCAGCATCCGCAGCCTGAACGTCCTGCTGCGCACCATCCTCGATTCGGCGCGTTCGATCGGCTCGTCCTCGCGCGAGATCGCGCTGGGACGCGCGGGCCTGCCGCCGCGCGCCGGGGTGCGCGCTTCGCTCGAGCAGACCGCGAGCTCGATGCAGGAACTGGCGGCTTCGATCAACGCCACCGCCGACAGCGCCCAGCGCGCCAACCGCCTGACCGAGAGCGCGTCCGAAGCCGCGCAGCAGGGCAACAGCGTGGTGCACCGGCTGGTGACGACGCTGGAAAACGTGCGCCGCAGCGCCAGCCGCCTGGAAGAGCTGGGCGGCACCATCGAGACCACGCTGGGACGCGCCGGCATGCTGGCGCTGAATGCGGCCGTGGAAGCCGCGCAGACCGGCGAGAATGGCCAGAGCTTCGCCCAGGCCGCCTGCGACATCCGCGCCCTGGCCCAACGCGCCGCGCTGGCCGCGCACGAGGCGCGCGAGCTGGCATCGCAGTCGGTGGCGACGATCGAAAGCGGCAGCGCCTGGGCGGCGGAAGCCGGCACCAGCATGGCCGACCTGGCCAGTTCGGTGCAGGAAGTGGGGGACATCGTCAACCGCATCGGCTGCGCCAGCGCCGAACGGGTGCAGGAACTGGCCGGCGTCAACCAGGCCATCGTGCGGATGGACGAGATGACCCAGCAGGGCTCGCGCATGGTGGAAGAAGCGGCGCTGGCGGCGCGCAGCCTGCAGCAGCAGGCGCTGACGCTGTCGCGCGCGGTGGCGGCGTTCCGGCTGGACGAGGCGGTGCACGGGCCGGATGCGCCGGTGAACCCCCACGATCTGCGGAACCGCGCCGAGCAAAACGACGCCGGCCCCGTCGGGACGCCGGACCGGCGCCCCGGCGGGGCCGGGCATCCTTACCTGCGGCTGGCAGCGAGCCGTGGGCAGAGTAGATCGATCAGTTAGCGCCAATCCGTCGCCCCTGCGAAGGCAGGGGCCCAAGTTTGCAAGCGTTTCGACAGCGCGTACAACTTGGGCCCCTGCCTCCGCGGGGGCGACGTATGAAGGCAGCGGGCCTTATTCGTAATCGCTGATCGGCGCACAACCACAGAACAGGTTACGGTCGCCATACGCATTATCGGCACGGCCAACCGGCGGCCAGTACTTCTTCTTGCGCAGCGACGGCACCGGGAAGGCAGCTACTTCACGGGTGTAGGTGTGCTGCCAGTCGTCGGCAGTGACCACTTCCGCGGTGTGCGGCGCGCCTTTCAGCGGGTTGTCCATGCGGTCGTACTCGCCGCGCTCGACCTTTACGATCTCGGCGTGGATGGTGATCATCGCTTCGATGAAACGGTCCAGCTCTACCTTGGCTTCGGATTCGGTCGGCTCGATCATCAGCGTGCCCGGCACCGGGAAGCTCATGGTCGGGGCGTGGAAGCCGAAGTCCATCAGACGCTTGGCCACGTCTTCGTTGCTGATGCCGGTGGCATCCTGCAGCGGGCGCAGGTCGATGATGCACTCGTGCGCCACCAGGCCGCCTTCGCCGGTGTACAGCACCGGGTAGTGCGGCGCCAGGCGGCGGGCGATGTAGTTGGCGTTCAGGATCGCCGTCTCGGTCGCCGCGGTCAGGCCGTCGGCGCCCATCATCGCGATATACATCCACGAGATCGGCAGGATCGAGGCCGAGCCGTACGGCGCCGCGCTGACCGCGCCGATGCCGTTTTCGTCACGCTGGTAACCGGTCGATGCCTGGTTCGGCAGGAAGGGCACCAGGTGTGCGCCGACCGCCACCGGACCGACGCCCGGACCGCCGCCGCCGTGCGGGATGCAGAAGGTCTTGTGCAGGTTCAGGTGGCTGACGTCGCCGCCGAAGAAGCCCGGCGCGGCCACGCCGACCAGTGCGTTCATGTTGGCGCCGTCGACGTACACCTGGCCGCCGTGCGCATGCACGATCTCGCACAGTTCCTTGATGCCCGCTTCGAACACGCCGTGGGTCGACGGGTAGGTGACCATCACGCAGGCCAGGTTGGCGCTGTGCTGCTCGGCCTTCTTCTTCAGGTCGGCCAGATCCACGTTGCCGTTTTCGTCGCAGGCGGTGACCACCACCTGCATGCCGACCATATTCGCCGATGCCGGGTTGGTGCCGTGCGCCGAGGACGGGATCAGGCAGATGTTGCGGTGGCCTTCGCCGCGCGACTCGTGGTACTTCTTGATGATCAGGAGGCCCGCGTACTCGCCCTGGGAACCGGCGTTCGGCTGCAGCGACACGCCGGCATAGCCGGTGACGGCGCACAGCATGGATTCCAGCTGGGTGATCATTTCGCGGTAGCCGACGGTCTGGTCATCCGGGGCGAACGGGTGGATGTTGGAGAACTCGGGCCAGGTGACCGGGATCATTTCCGAGGTCGAATTCAGCTTCATCGTGCACGAGCCTAGCGGGATCATGGTGCGGTCCAGCGCCAGGTCCTTGTCGGCCAGCGAACGCAGGTAGCGCAGCATCTCGTGCTCGGCGTGGTAGCGGTGGAAGGTCGGATGCGTGAGATAAGCGCTGCTGCGGGCCAGGACGGCCGGGTAGGCGTCCCGGGCATCGCTGTCGAGCGAGTCGAAGTCGATGGCGATGTCTTTACCGGCGGCCGCACCAAAGATGTGCGCCAGCAGCGCGATGTCTTCACGGGTGGTGGTTTCGTCCAGCGACAGGCCGACGTGGCCCGCATCGATGCGGCGCAGGTTGACGCCGTTTTCGGTGGCGATGCCGTGCAGCGCATCGGCGTTGTCGGTAACGACGGTCAGCGTGTCGAAGTAAGTCGCGTTGGCCAGCTGGAAGCCCGCGCCTTGCAGCGCTGCAGCCAGGATGCCGGTGTAACGGTGCACACGGCGAGCGATCTGCTCCAGACCCTTCGGACCATGGTAGATCGCGTACATCGACGCCATCACGGCCAGCAGCACCTGCGCGGTGCAGATGTTGGAGGTCGCTTTTTCGCGGCGGATGTGCTGCTCGCGCGTCTGCAGCGCCAGGCGGAAGGCCTTGTTGCCCTGGGCGTCGATGGTGACGCCGGCCAGGCGGCCCGCCATGCTGCGCTTGAATTCGTCGCGGGTGGCCAGGTAGCCGGCGTGCGGGCCGCCGAAACCGAGCGGTACGCCGAAGCGCTGGCTGTTGCCGACGACGACGTCGGCGCCCCATTCGCCCGGCGGGGTCAGCACGGTCAGGGCCAGCAGGTCGGCCGCCACGATGACCATGGCGCCGGCTGCATGGAGCTTCTCGACCGCATTGCGGTAGTCGCGCACGTCGCCGTTCACGCCCGGGTACTGCAGCAGCACGCCGAAGCAGGTTTCCGTGAGATTTTCGAGGTCGGCGGCGGCGACCGTGCGCACTTCGACGCCGATCGGTTTGGCGCGGGTCTGCACCACTTCCAGGGTCTGCGGCAGCACGTCGTCGGCCACGTAGAAGACTTTGCTGGCCGACTTGCCGACGCGCTGGATCAGCGTCATGGCTTCGGCGGCGGCGGTGCCTTCGTCCAGCATCGAGGCGTTGGCGATGCCCATGCCGGTCAGGTCGATGATCACCTGCTGGAAGTTCAGGATGGCTTCCAGGCGGCCCTGCGAGATCTCCGGCTGGTACGGGGTGTAGGCGGTGTACCAGGCCGGGTTTTCGAAGATGTTGCGCAGGATGACGGGCGGGGTGGTGGTGCCGTAGTAGCCCTGGCCGATCATCGACTTCATGACCTTGTTCTGCGATGCGATGGCCTTCAGCTTGGCCAGCGCGGCCGTTTCCGGCAGCGGATCGAAGAACTCGCCCAGGTCCAGCTTGTCCTTGCGGCGGATGTTGGCGGGAACGACGGCATCGATCAGCGCGGCGCGCGATGCGTAGCCGAGGACGGACAGCATGGCTGCCTGTTCGG
>Ga0265797_10001575_pt1 | contig 39954 bp, 21 predicted proteins | sample P2T30metagenome_FD_192433 | JGI IMG/M metagenome (GOLD analysis project Ga0265797, IMG submission 192433) | Plant litter microbial communities from East Loma Ridge, Irvine, California - P2 T30 | ecosystem: Environmental > Terrestrial > Plant litter > Unclassified | place: USA: California...
ATGATGAAATTCGCCAAGACGGCCTTCGCGCTGGCATTCGCCGGCCTGTCCCTGCACGCAACGGCCGGCGTCTTCGACGACGACGAAGCGCGCCGCGCCATCCTGGATCTGCGTGCCAAGGTCGAAGCGCTGACCAAGGACGTCAACGCCCGCATGGACGGCAAGGCGGACAAGAGCGTCACGCTGGACATGCTGAACCAGCACGAACAGACGATGCAGGAAATCGCCCGCCTGCGCGGCCAGCTGGAAGTGCTGGAAAACGAAATCACGATCTCGACGAAGCGCCAGAAGGATTTCTACGCCGACCTGGACGCGCGCCTGCGCAAGCTGGAGCCGCGTGAAGTGGAAATCGACGGCAAGACGGCTTCCGTCGACCAGTCCGAACAGAACGCCTACGACGCCGCCATGCAGCAGTTCAAGGAAGGCAACTACGAAGCCGCCGCCACGTCGCTGCAGAACTTCGTGCGCCGCTATCCGGGTTCCGCCTATGCGCCGACCGCGCAATACTGGCTCGGCAACGCCTACTACGCGCAGCGCGACTGCAAGAACGCCATCACGGCGCAGCAGCAGGTCGTGAAGAGCTACCCGGACAGCCCGAAGGCCCCGGACGCCATGCTCAACATCGCCAGCTGCCAGACCGAGCTGAAGGCCGTCAACAACGCCAAGAAGACGCTGCAGGAGCTGATCAAGAACTACCCGAACACGACGGCGGCGCGCACCGCCAAGGAGCGGCTGGGCGGCAAGTGATTGGCTAACAGGCCGCGTTGCACCGAGGGTTGCGGCAAGCGCGCCTGGGGTCTGTCCCCGCCTGGGGACTGACCCCGACCTTTAGCAGGCATCTCGGGAAGCTCGCTGAGGCTTTTGCTCAGCAGCATTTGACACAGCCGCCGAGGCATCCTATAATCCCGCTTCTTTCGGAGGGTCGTTAGCTCAGCTGGTAGAGCAGCGGACTTTTAATCCGTTGGTCGCAGGTTCGAATCCCGCACGGCCTACCACTCGAAAGAAGTTGTAAAGCAGTACTGCAAGGGGTCGTTAGCTCAGCTGGTAGAGCAGCGGACTTTTAATCCGTTGGTCGCAGGTTCGAATCCCGCACGGCCTACCACTTGCCAGCACTGAACAGTTTTACCTTGGGTCGTTAGCTCAGCTGGTAGAGCAGCGGACTTTTAATCCGTTGGTCGCAGGTTCGAATCCCGCACGGCCTACCAAGAATTCTCGGAAAAGCCCACGAACTTCGGTTTGTGGGCTTTTTTGTTCCTGGTCATGACCGGTCGTCGGATGGATGGCGTACCTCGAGCTCACAAAGTCAGTTTTAGACTGTTCCCAGCAGTACCGCGCGCGCTCTACCCAACCAGTCTTTCCAAGTGAGCCCTGTCGAGCCCGGGTTGAAATAGCACCCGATCTCTCCTACTAAGATTGCGCGCAATTCTTCGTCGGAAAATTCTCCGGCTAGTAAACTGTCAAGTTCCGCAACTCCAGCCATGACGTGTTCCTGCGGCTCACAGTCTCTCGCTGCTTGGAGCGCAGCTATATCGCTATCAAACTCTTCAGCCCAATCCTGATGTAGGTAACAGCCGAGTAACTGCGTCAGTACCGTCGTCTCGTGCATTATCCTGCACCTTCGATAAGCTCCAAGTTACTTTCTTGTACCGTTAACACTGAAACGGACTCGCCCGCCCGATCAACAAATTCGACTTCATATTGCGGATGGGCTGACGGAAACACCATCAGCACAGCACCGGTTGTTCCCGCCGGAACTACATCGCAAAGCGCTCGAGTCGACCTGACGGCATCATATTCGACAAAGTGTGTTTTCATTTCTTTGTTAGCATACCAGTTGCAACATGCACAATACCATCAGCATGGCGAATCGAGCCAAACGTGACCTCGACAACCTTACCATTCGCACCAGTTATAGGAATGCTCTGGTTATATCTACTCCCTGTTCTATTACCTCGGCCTGAACTGCTTCTCCGTCATTGAAGACTATGCTATAGGGCAGATCATTGACCTGCTGCCGACGGTTTTTGGGCCCAACCCGACTAGTCTGCTACAGCTAGTTCATGGCCAGATACCACTATTTGTGCGGTTGTAATCCCATCACTGCCTGAAACTCTAACTCATACTTATCTGTGGGGTAGACTCAATCATCACCATAACACCGGTGCGCAGCGGCCCAGATATTTTCGAATTCTACTTGGCTTATTTCGACAGGTTCGAACTGCGGATCCATAGCGATTTCCGTCAACGGAGGCAACGGCTCCTCACTAAGGTCTGCATTACCTCTGCGCTCATACTTACTTGCATAGTCGCGTCGTCCGTCTGCGTAAATCTCGACCTTCCGGTGCTCCCAACGATTATCATCGAGCTCACTGTATAGTAGGCTTGGTTCTTCAGTGAAAGGATGATTCCACTTGACGCAGATATAGTTCATTTCACGATTACCTTCCCACTGTTTGTTATCAACCCATCGAGGCTTAGCGGAACCTCGTTAGGCACCACAAAGACCCCTGGGCGACCCTGAATTAGGTTCAGCGTCGTAACGTCAATTTCGACGAAATTTGTGTATCTGCCCCCCCTGGAAGGGGTTATTGATAAATGCTTTCGACAATTGAGCGGGCGTCTTTGTTCCCGGCACGATATCGGAAAGATATTGGCCGTTGCCATAGCGGACATCATTTGGGTTTAGCGCCTTTAATGATGGGTTTAGAGCTCTAGAATCCAAAATGCCGTTCATTCCGACTTCGTTGGTATAATGGTATAGGCGCGAAGGAAATCCATCTGCTCGAACGCCGCTCTCTGCCGTAGGCGATAAACTACTCGTGTCAACCGAATCGCCTGACTTGCAGGGGCTTAGTCCGAGTGCGTCAACCCAACCGCTTGGATTGATTGCGTATTGGTAAGTATTTACGCCACCGGCGAACCCGATAGGGTCGATAGAAGCGAAACGCCCCACATCCGGATCGTAATAGCGGAACCGGTTGTAGTGCAACCCAGTTTCGTTGTCGAAGTACTGCCCCTGGAAGCGGATAGGCTGCGCAAGGTCGAGAGCCTGAGCCTCTTCAACAGAGGGCGCAATCTCGACCTCGTTATGGACGACACGAAGCACGTTACCCCAAGCCCGATATTGTGCAGCCCAGACAACCCGGCCTTCCGAATCCGTCAGCTCACGCGGCGTACCGAGGTGGTCCGTGTGCAGATGCCGAACCTGCGCCAGTGAAGCGCCATCGCTGTCGCTGACGGAGTCGATTCGCGCCAACGGCACGAACACGTCCTCGCCATACACATAAGTCCGGCAATGACTTCCGCGTTGCTCGCACAGCAGCCGATTGCCGTCCCAAACGAAGCGAGTGGTGCCGAAAGCATCGCGTTTGGCAATCCGCCGACCAAACGGGTCGTAGACGTAGCGGGTCGTCTGCGCGGTGTCGGACGAAGCGCGCGCAACGATGCTTTTTACCAGCTGATGCGCGGGATTCCACTCGAACCGCATCCGCGTATGCTTGCCGACCAGCTTCTCGCTGACGTTGCCGTGCGCATCGTAGTCGTAGCGCTTGTCCTCATAGACGCGGACGCGGTTGCCTTCGACGCGCCCGCCCGACGGGGCCGTCGTGTCGAGCAGGTTGTGCGCCGGGTCGAAGGTGAAGCGTTCGCTCAGCTGGGGTTGCACCGCTGACAGGATGCGGCCGATCGGGTCGTAGCTGTAGCGGGTTACGCCGTTGCGCCGGTCGTCGATGGAGATCAGGTTGCCGACTTCGTCGTATTCGTACTTGCGGGCGATGACGGTCTCGGCGCCTTGTCCCGCCGTTTGCGACAGCAGGCGGCCGACGGGGTCGTACCGGAACTGACTGACCAGCGCGCCTTGCGTGCGCGAGATCATCCGATGCGTCATGTCCCGCTCGATGTCCGTGACGAGCTCGCCGTCCAGGTTGATCTGGTGCAGGTGGCCCGAGCCGTAGAAGAGCGAATTGAGGATGCGCCCGTCCGGCAAGGTCGTCTGCACGCGATTGCCCAGCTCGTCGTAGGCGTGACGCAGCAGCGACGTTGTGCCCGACGCTTCCGTCGCCTCGCTGATCAGCTGACCCAGCGCGTCGTACCCTAGGTTGACGGTGGCGTCGGCGTTGATCGCCTGCGTCATCCGTCCGAGTGCATCGTAAGCGAAGCGCAGCCGTAGTTGCTGGGCTTGCGCCAGGCCGGTGACGCGCGAGATCACTTTTTCCGTCAGCTGGCCCAAGGAATCGCGCACGTACGTGGTCGCGATCGGCGTGTATTCGGTGCGTGGCGCGCAGCCCAGCTCTTCCTTGCCGACCAGCAGGCCGCTGCCGTCATAGCTGTAACGCGTCAGGCGCGCATCGAACGTCGTCTCTTCGGCCAGACGGTCGAGGGCGTCGCAGACGAAGCGGTGGGCGTCGCCGTTTTCGTTGATCAACTCGGCGATGCGGCGGGCGTCGTCGTAGCGGTATTCCAGTACGCCACCGCGCGCGTCGATCCGCTTTAACGGTTTGCCGTCGCGGTCGAGCTCGTAGGCGGTGCGGTGGCCGGCGGGGTCGATGTGCGCGACCAAGCGGCCGAGATGGTCGTATTCATAGCGTTCGGTGGTGCCGTCCGCATGCGTCACCGATGCCAGACGGCCGAGGCTGTCGTAGGCGTACGTGCTGGCGTTGCCGTTCGCGTCGACGGCGCGGATCAGGCGGCCTTCGGCGTCGTAGCTGAAGCTGCTCGTGCTGCCCGAGCAGTCCGTGTAGGCGATCAGCTGGCCGGCGCGGTTGTAGTCGAGCTTCTTGACGCCGCCGCGCGCGTCGATGACCTGCACCGGAAGGCCGCGGTCGTCATATTGGTACGCCGTGCGCTGGCCCAGCGGGTTGGTCACGCTGGTGAGATTGCCCAGCGCGTCGTAGCGCAGGACCGTCCGGCCGCCGAGGGCGTCGGTAATAAACGCCGGCTTGTCGAAGCGGGCGTCGTAGACGATGCCCGTGCCGCTGCCGCCGCGTTCGATGCGGATGATGCGGCTGCGCTCATCGTAGCGGTAGCGCACCTGGCGGCCGGCCGGGTCCGTCAGCGCCAGCAGGTTGCCGTTGGCGTCGAGCTGGTGTGTCGTGACGCCGCCTGTCGCATTGACGTGCTGGATCAGGCGATCCTTGGCGTCGAAGCGGTAGTGCTGTACGCGGCCAAGCCCGTCGGTGACGATCGTCTCTTTCGGCTGGTATTCGAACGTCCACACCTCGCCCGTGTTGGTCCAGTTGCGCAGCACCTTGCCATCGGGACTCTCGATATCGTATTCATAGCGCGACACCAGACCGTCGGGCTGGCCATGTTCCACCATGATGTGGTGACGGTAGGCGAACTGGCGGATCACGTCGCCGGCGCGGTTGCGCACGCGCCGCAGGTCGCCGACGGCGTCGTATTCATAGCGGACCAGCGTCTCGGCCAGCAGTTTGACGCTCAGCAGCCGAACCCCGCCGTGCACGTTGCCGAACTCCAGCGTGAGGCTGTGGCCGGCACTGTCGTCGATACGGACCGGCAATTGGCGGGCGTCGTATTCGATGCGGATGTGGTTGTTGTTGGCGTCGCGCCAGCCGATCAGGCGGGCCGTGTCGCCGCCGTAGAGCACGGCAAACTGCGTGCGCAGGCCGTTGCTGTCGATGACGTCGAAGGCGGTGTCTGCCGTGCGTTCCAGCGTGATCTGTTCGGACGGCGAATAGATGGCTTCGCCCACGCGCGGCAGAGAGAAGGTGACGCCGCGCTCGAACGCATCCTCGATGACGACTTCGTCCGCGCTGATCCGTAGCGTGTCGGAAATCAGCAGCGCCCAGCCTTGCCCCAGCCAGCCCGTCTGGCGCAGCGCGGAGCTGTAGGTGCGTTGCCAGACGAGGGGTAGCGGCGCCGGCAGCGCGAAGTCCAGGTCGAGCTCGCCCATCAGGATCTTGCTGCCCGTGTTCGGATTGACGGGGTGGGCAACGAGGTCGCACGGCTTCGGGCGCTGCGCTTCGCCTTCCTTGACGGGGCCGGCGGGTTCGGCCGGCTTTTCGGGGGCGGCCCTGGCTGCGGGCTTGGCGGCTCCACCTTCCACGGCGCCTTGCGCGCTCGCCGTCTTCGGCTGCAGGTTCGGGTGACGCCGCAGTGCGGCCTCATTCGCGCTGACCCATTCCCCGAACCTGGGGCCGAGTTTACTTTTCGACAGATTCCGGATCAGCGTCTTGGCTTGTCCGCGCGACAGGTACAGCACCAGCGCCGTCAGGATGGCCTTGACGAGCAGGAACTCGCCGCGCGCGAACGACTGGGTTGCCTCGTCCACCATGCGCTTGCGGGTTGCATGGGCGTTCCACGGCTGCTGGCCGGCCGACCACGCGGTGGCGAAACCGCGGGCAAATTCGCCGCACATGTCGGGAACCGTCTTGCTGACGTCCATGACCAGCATTCCCAGGCCCATCCACGCCAGGATCTGCGCGCCGGCGGAGAACCCTGCCTGGGCGCCGACCGCCGCGCCGGGAATGGCACCGACACCGCCGGCAAATGCGCCGATGACCCCGCCGGCGGCGGCGCCCAGCACGAGCCCGCCCCCCAGGTACAGGCCCACCTCCTTCGCGAGCCCCAGCAGCAGGTCGAGCACCATCGAAAAGTCGATTCCGTCCAGCTGGGCTTGCAGCTGCTGGCGAAAAGCCGGTTCCGAGCGTTCCAGCGCCGTCAGCACGGCCTGGATCGACTGCGCGCCGCCGACGTTGGCGCCGGCGTGGGCCAGCTCCATCAGCGAATCGCCGGCCTGGTTCGACCAGCGTTGGACACGTCGTTCGATGTCGAGCCGGGCTTGCGCACCGACCCGCTCGTAGTGGCGCTGCACGCTGTTCAGAGCTTGCGTCAGGTTGGTCCAGCTGCTGGTGGAGTCTGGCATTGTCGGTGCAGGAGATGGGAGGTGCGACGGGACAGGTTTTCGATAGTATAAACACAATTTATCAAAAAACTAAGGCCCGCCTGCCTATCCCGGCAGCGCCCGGGGGCCTACCGCTGTTCCGCCGTGAAGAACAGCAGCCGCCCGTCGGCGGTGGTCGCTATCAACTGCCCGTCGTGCCAGACGGGCGTGCCGACAAATGCCCCCAGCCGCTTGATGTGCTCGATGGACGCCATCACCGTCTGCGCGCCTTCGTACAGTCGCTTCGTGTCGAACTTGCCCGTGCTCCTATCGAGCAGTCCGAACGCATCCGCCCTGCTCTCCGCCGTGCGCCACGACCAGAGCGGCTTGCCACTGGCGGCGTCGAGCGCGAACAGCTCGCCGCGCATCGAGGCGCCGATCACTGCGTTGTCCGCCAGGACCGGCGTGGCGTAGGTCCACACCTTGGTGTCGTGCTCGTACTTCACCTGGCCCGTGCGCTTGTCCAGTGCCACCAGCACGTTCGTGTCTGACGTGCCGAAATACACCCGCTCGCCATCGGCCACGGCGTTCGAGACGATCCACGAACCGCGCCCGTCGTAGCGCCACTTCATCCTGCCCGTGGCGAGATCGAGCGCATAGAAGTGCGCGTCGCGCGAGCCGATAAAGACGGTGTCGCCGTCGATCAGCGGCCCCGCCTGCACGCCGAGATGCGTGCTGGTCTTCTGCTCCGTATCGGTCTGGTAGCGCCATAGCTGCTTGCCGCTGACGGCGTCCAGTGCGTAGACGGCACCGTCCCAGCTGCCGAAGACCAGAGTATTGCCGGCCACCGCCGGGCGCGAGTGGATCATGCCGCCGCTCTTGAACACCCAGGCGACGGCGCCGGTCGCCGCATCGAGCGCGTACAGCCGCTCGTCGCTGCTGCCGACATAGACCTTGCCGTCGTGGACGACCGGCGACGACAGCCAGAAGTCCCACGGGTCCGTCGTCGGCACGGCGCCCTTCGCGTTGCCATACAGGCCGAAGGCGGCAAAGCGCGCCTCCCCTGCCGTCGCGAACTCCCAGCGACGTACGCCCGTCCCGGCATCGACCGCGTGCAGATGCCCGTCGCGCGCCAGGAAATACACGACGCCTGCGGCCACCGCCGGCGTCGAGTCGATGGCGGCGCCGGCATGGTACAGCCATGCCAGCTTGCGTGAGGCGAGTTCGAATGCGTACAGGTTGCCGTCGCCGGCGCCGATGTACAGCCTGTCCTGCGCGATGACGGGGCCGGCGAGCGTCTGCGCGCGCAGCTCGATCGTATGGGCCAGGTGCAGCGACGCAGGGCCGGCGGCTGGCGCGGGCAGTGCGAACAGCAGAGTCAGCAGGAACGTCGGCAGGAACATCAGCAGGCGCATTGACAGGGTCTCCTGGTTGGGCGGGCAAAACTGTCATTCTAGCGGCCGGCGGGCGGGGTAACCTTCAGGTTGCATGAAGATCGCGTACGACAGCCGGCAAGTCGGGGACAGTCCCGCAGGGACAGTCCCCGGCGCTTCAGAATGCCAGGCGCGCGCCGAAGTTCACGCGCCGGCCAACATCCTCCAGGGTCAGGAACTGGCTTTCGTCGCTGGCATACTCGCGCATGCGCTTGTTGCCCAGGTTGATGCCGTCGGCGTACAGCGCGATCGTCGGCGTCACGTTGTAGCGCAGGCTGGCGTCGAACTGGCCGTACGCGGCGCGGTTGCGCGGCAGCGTGCTGCCGCCGCCGCAGTCGACAGAGAAGTGGTTGCGCCAGTTGTAGCTGACCCGGGCGTGGAACCTGCTGTTTTCAAAGAACAGCGAACCGTTGTACGACTGCTTCGACAGGCCCGGATAGCCGCATTCCAGCGCACCGGCATCGCCCTCGCGCTCGGCGCTGGCGTCCACGAACGTATAGTTGGCCATGACGCCGAAGCCCGGCAGCCACTTCTCGAACAGGTATTGGCCGGCCAGTTCGACGCCCTTGATCTTGCCATTCTGGCCGTTGCGCACGCGCGAATCGTGTACTACTTCGTCGTATTGCGGCAGGCGGATGTCTTCCAGCCGCGTCTCCAGAAAATCGGATACGCGCTTGTAAAACACGGCGGCGCTGACGTAACTGGTTTTCGACAGATACCATTCATACGATACGTCGACATTCTTCGACTGCATCGGCTTCAGATGAGGATTGCCGCCGCCCGTCTGTACGTCGCCGTAACGGCCGCCGTACCAGTTATCCACGCCCATCTGGCCAAGCGTCGGACGCGTCTCCGTTTTCGAGGCGCCCACCCGCAGCAGCATGTCTTTCGTGACGTCGAATTTCAGGTTGGCCGACGGCAGGAAGCTGTTGTAGCTGTTGTCCACCGTGGTCGGCGCGGACGGCCCGTAGTTCAGGATATACGTCGTATCGTTCGGGCTTTTCACGGCCGACAGCAGCACACGGCTCACGCCCGCCGATTGCGATTGCACGTGCACCGCGCGGATGCCCGCATTGACCGACCAGCGCTCGCCTTCCCAGCGCGTATCGACAAAGAAGCTGGACACCTTTTCCTTCACGCCCCACGTGGACGCCGGCCGCGAATACTCGATCGCCATCGGTCCATTCGGATATTTCGACAGGTCCGAATACAGCGCCGGATCGTTCGATCGCGGCAGCAGCGACGGCTGGTTCAGATACGCCATATACGCATACGGATCGAAGCGCAGGTAATGCGACGGCGCCGGCACGCCGCCGAAATAGCCGTCCAGCGGCGTGACGGTAAACAGCGACGCCGGCAGCGCCACGTGATAACCGCTGAACGCGTTCCACGAATCGCTCTCGTGTTCGGTGCGCCCGACCTGGCGCTGCGAATAACCGATGCCGGAATCGATGCCGCGGAAATACCCCAGCTCGTGGTTCCACGCCAGGTTCAGCCGGCCTTCGTGCAGCCTGTCGCTATTCCTCACGTCGCCATTCGAGACCGCGTGCGCGCGCACCGCGTTCGGGTCGGCGATATCGTCGCCGAATACCAGTGACGGCGACGGGCCGAACGTCAGCGTGTCGCCGTTGTTCGGCACCATTCCCGCCACGACCCACATGTCCGGCGACTTCGAGCGGGTGCGCGACATCGAGATGTCGCCTTCCAGTCTCCAGTCGGGCGACAGTTGCCATTTCGAATTCAACCCGAACGCCTTCGTGATCGACAGCCGGTCGCCGCCCTTGACGATCATGTCGTTCGAATTGACTTCACCGAGAAGCTTGCCCGGTCCGGCCAGTGCCGGGTTGTTCGCGAAGAAAGTGGCGCCCGGCCGCAGGAAACTCGTGATCTGGTCGCGCCCGTCGTATTTCACGCCGACCTGCACGGGGTTGTTCCAGTCACTGAACGCGATCACGTCGTTCTGCTGGTCGAGGCGCGAGTAAAGGGCGTCGGCCGTCAGCTTCCACTTTGGGGACGGGTTGTACTGCACAGTCAGGTTACCCACGGCGCGCTTGCGCGTTTCGTTTTCCTGCTGGTAGCCGAAGCTCTGCGGGATATACAGTTTACGTGTCGTGACGTCCGCCATCGTCAGGCCGCGCGAATTCAGGTCGCCATTGATCATCGACACGTCGCGGTAATTCCACGCATCCGTGATCGCCTTGTTCTGTTTGGAGGACCGGTCGGTATACGAAATCGAACCCGTCACGCCAAAGGTACGCTCCGAATTCGCAAACGAATACATGCCGCTGGCATTGGGGGTGTACTCCTTTGAATTCGAATCCCATGACGACGAGACGTTGATGACCGACGAATGCCCCGTCTTGCCGGACAGCGGCCGCGCCGTCTGGATATCGACCGTCGAACCGATGCCGCCTTCGGGCAGGAAGGCCTGCGACGTTTTATAGACGAGGGCCTTGGAGATCAGGTCGGACGACAGCAGGTCGAACGAGAATTCGCGCCCGCCCGTGTCGCTGGTCAAGGTGCGCCCGTTGACCAGCACGTTGTTGAACTCCGGTCCCAGCCCGCGCACGGAGATATAGCGCCCTTCGCCGTTATTGCGCTGGATCTGCACGCCGGTCACGCGCTGCAGCGATTCGGCGATATTCGTATCGGGGAATTTGCCGGCATCCTCGGCCGACACGGCGTCCACGACGCCGTCCTGCATGCGCTTCGTGTTCAGCGATGAGCTGAGCGAGGCGCGGATGCCGCTGACGACGACCCTGGCTGCCGGGTCCACGTCGGCCTCCCCGGCCGTCTGGGCCGAAGCGCCGCCGGTCAGTACGATTTCCGCGATCAGCGCGGCCAATACCCTCTTGCGCAAGCTGTTTGTTTGCAGTGCCATTTCGTCTCCATTATGTTTATTTGTATGAAGCGGAGTTGCAACTGCCGGCGGACCTGCAAGAAAAGCGCAATGCAGGTAGCGTTACCACACAGTTGCGAAGAAATGGTACGCCCCGTACTCGACGGGTGATCTATTACTTCTTTACTAAAAGGCATTCCAAAAACGTATATCTCGGCAGTACGGCTTACTCCTGCTCCAGCCGTTTCAGGCGCTGGCCATGGATACCCCATTTGCAGTCGACGTCGTCGCTGCGGCCGCACAGGGCCCAGCCGGTACCGATCTTTTCCACGGTGACGGGGCGACCGATCTCGGCCGCGAGTTTCTCGGCCCACACGCCGGCGGCGCCCTTCCCCTTGAACAGTTCCTTCCCTTCGTAAATGACGGTGGCGTCGAATACGGGCATTGCGAATACGGTCATTGCGGTCTCCTGTAAAAAACAGCCGCTATCGTAACACCGTGGCCCGCCCGCCGAACGCGTCTGCTTCTCAACCGGCAATATCCTTTGCCGCCGAATAATTCGCCGATTTCTGCCCACATACACCACACCGAGACCGCAGTCAAAGTGCCGGCGCGGCTATCTTTGTGCTCTTTACAACATCGCGCCAAATGACGTTGTGATGACTGGACTATTCGGCAATACTTGTCTTCGCGTCATTGCAATATTTGCATGACGAACGAGCAAGCTGCAGAGACAGCGACGAGGAACGCAGGCGACACCTTCCCAGTGTAGAGAACCCCGAAACGCGAAAGGACACCGCATGAAATTGAAGCATTCCACCCCATCCCGCCAGGATGGGCTGAACCGGACACGCCGCGCGCGCGGTCCCGGCGCACGCACCACGCTGACCCTGTGTATCGCCCTCGGCTGGGCTGCCGCCCTCGCGCCCGCCCACGCGGCGCAGGCCGCCGCGCCGGTGTCCACGCAGGCCGCCGCGCCGTACTGGCAGAGCGTGGCCGTGCCACCGGACGGCGTGATCACCGGCGGTGGCCGGCAGCTGTCCGTCAAGCCTCGCAAATTCCATGCGGCCATCCTCGACAAGGGCGGCATGAAGTCGCTCACCGCCGGCACGCCGATGGAGCGCGCCGACGGCGCCGTCGCCGGCCAGCAGACCATTTCGCTGCCGCATCCGGACGGCGGCTACCAGCGTTTCGTGATCGTCGAGTCGCCCATCATGGAAGCGGGACTCGCCGCGAAACATCCCGACATCAAGACCTACAAGGGCAAAGGGCTGGACGATCCGGCGGCCACGCTGCGCATGGACATCACGCCGCTAGGCCTGCACGCATCGGTGCGCTCCACCGGCGGCAACTGGTATGTCGATCCGTACTACCACCTGGACGACAGCCTGTACGCCAGCTACCACCGCGCCGACCTGCCGAATCAGCATGGCCCGCTGTTCGAACGCGACATGGGCCACGGCGAAGCCGAAGCACGCCTGTCGCTGTCGCGCAGCTTCTACCGCGCCGGCGACACGCTGGAAGTGCGCGGCGCCGGCTTCGCGCCGGGCGCCACCGTCAACCTGATCGTGCGCGCCGAGGGCGACACGGCCCCGCTGCAGACGGTCGTTGCCACGGCCGATGCGGACGGCGCCGTCAAGGCCACGCTGCGGGCGGACCAGAAAGGCGCCACGGGCGCCTACGAAGTCAGCGCCAGCGACGGCACGCGCACCAGCAACGTGGCCTATCACGTGGTGGCGGACGACGCAGTCAACGCCAGCACGGGGACGCAGCTGCGCACCTACCGCCTGGCGCTGGTGACGGACCCTTCGTACGCCAATTATTTCGGCGGCGCGGCCAACGTCACGGCGGCCAAGGTCACGCTGATCAACCGCGTCACGCAGATCTATGAAGACGAAACGTCGATCCGCCTCGTGCTGATCGACGGCACGGACGCGCTGAACCTGGATACGACGGCGCAGATGACGGGTGCCAACGGTCCCTGCGGCGAAGCGGCCTGCTACACGCCAAGCCAGGCCAGCGGCTGCGGCGGCGGCCTGCTGGGCCGCAACCGTGTCGTCACGGGCCTGCTGGCCGGCGCCAGCAACTTCGATATCGGCCACATCGCGCTGGGCCTGAACGGCGGCGGCGTCGCCAGCCTGGGTGTCGTCGGCGGCAATTTCAAGGCGCAGGGTTGCACGGGCGTACCGACGCCAGTGGGCGACTACTTCGCCGTCGATTACGTGGCGCACGAGATGGGCCACCAGTTCTCGGGCAATCACACGTTCAACGGCGCCAACGGCAGCTGCACGGGCGGCAACCGCAATCCGGAAACGTCGGTCGAGCCGGGCAGCGGCTCGTCGATCATGGCTTATGCGGGCATCTGCGGCCCGGACAACCTGCAGCCGCACAGCGATCCCTACTGGTCGCAGCGCAGCTTCGATGAAATCGTTGCCTACACGTCCGGTCCGGAAGAAGACCTGAACGAGGTGCAGCAGGTCGTGTTGCGCGGCTTCAGCAACAGTAGCCAGCAGTTCCAGTTGCGCTGGAACGGCAAGCTGTCGGCACCGATCGTGCGTGGCAACGGCCTGACGGCCGCCCGTATCAAGACGGCGATCCAGGCCATCGAAGGCTGGCCGGCGGGCGGCGTCGTGACGGTCGCTTCCGTCACCAACGCCGGCTTCACCGCCACCTTCAGCGGCCAGCTGGCCGGCACCAACGTGGCGCCGCTGGAAATCGTCAACTGCTCGGCCGGCTGCAGCGGCTTCGTCGGCGAGATCACGGCGGGCGGCCCGACGAACCGGCGCGGCAAGCTTACGGCCACCGGCAACGTGGCGCCCGTCGTCACGGCGCCCCAGGGCTACACGATCCCCGTGCGAACGCCGTTCGCGCTGACGGGCAGCGCCACCGACGGCGACGGCGACGCCCTCACCTACATGTGGGAACAGAACGACCGCGGCGGCGACGACGGCGTGGACCTGCTCAGCAACGGCAAGGTCAGCGGCCCGCTGTTCCGCCAGTTCGGCGAACGCGCCATCGTCACCAGCACCGGCACGATCCAGTACAACTCGCCGGGCGAGAACCACACGACGGCCGACCCGACGCGCGTGTTCCCGGACATCGCGCAGATCCTGGCCAACAACACCAATGCCGAGACGGGTGCCTGCCCGACGCCGGCCGCCACGCCGACGGCCGCGGACATCGACTGCTACTCCGAGTTCCTGCCGACGTCGGCCTATCGCGGCGTGCCGGGTGAGAACGCCAATCCGGCGGCATTGAACTTCCGCCTGACGGCACGCGACGGCCAGGGCGGCGTCGCCAGCGCCAACACGAAGCTGACGCTGGCGCCGAACGCCGGTCCGTTCCGCGTCACGTCGCATAACGCCGCGACGACGGTGGCGGGCGGCTCGACGCAGACGGTGACGTGGAGCGTGGCGAACACCAACGCGGCACCGGTGAACACGGCCAACGTGCGCATCACGCTGTCCGTCGATGGCGGCAAGACGTTCCCGCATGTGCTGGCGGCCAGCACGCCGAACACAGGCAGCAAGGCCGTCACCTTGCCGCCCGTGGCGACCAGCACGGGACGTATCAAGGTGGAAGCGATCGGCAACGTCTTCTTCGACGTCTCCAATGCCAACGTGCGCATCACGCTGGCAGGCGACCTGAACGGCGACGGCACCGTCAATTGCGCCGACCTGTCCATCGTCAAGGCGGGCATCGGCAAGCGTACGGGCCAGCCAGGCTATGAGGCGCGCGCCGACGTCAACGGCGACGGCGTGATCGACCTGCGCGACCTGGCCATCGTCTCGCAAGGCCTGGCCGCCGGGTCGGCCTGCAACTGACGTCATCGCATCGTCCGCCGGCACGGGCCGGCGGATCACCATCATCTGCTAGGAGAACATTGTGAAGAGTTGGCAAGCCTGGAATAAACGCCTGTTGATCGCACTGCTGCTGGGCGCCGCGTCGGCCGGAGCGTCCGCCGCGGCCGTGCTGTCCGTCAGCGCGTCCCCCAATCCCGCCATCGTTGGATCGACCGTGGACCTGTCCGTGCTGATCGACGATATCAGCGACCTGTACGGTTATCAGTTCTCGCTGTCGTTCGACCCTTCCGTGCTGCGCGCAACGGCCGTCACGGAGGGCGACTTCCTCGCCGGTGGCGGCGCAACGTCGCCAGGCTTCGAAGGCATCGACAACGCGACTGGTACGGTGTCGTACGTGTATAACACGCTGCTGGGACCCGGGGCCGGCGTCAGCGGCAGCGGCACGCTGGCGCATATCCGCTTCGACGTGATCGGCATCGGCAGCACGCCGCTGACGTTCGGCGACGCCCTGTTCCTCGACTCGCACACGGCAGACATTGCCGTGCGCATCGAATCGACGCCATTGCAGGCGGTGCCCGAGCCGGCCACTTACCTGATGATGGGCGTGGGCCTGATCGGCCTGGCCGCGCTGCGGCGCCGGGCGGCCTGACCGCATCGCGCTCACGGACGGCCCCGCTTGCGGGGCCGTTTTTTTTGCGGAGCCCAACGCGGCTCTCCATTGCCAAATACTATGCCGGCGGCTCTTGTAACGTGCTAAGGTCACACCACATGACAGCGCAGTGAATCCAGGGATAGCAACAGCGAGCAGCAGCGAAAACCGGAATTCATCAACGATTCTTGCGAGACTCAGATGACCGACGATCAGCGCCATGACCACCAGACCGCGCTTGCCGTCGCCGCCGCACTGGATATCGACATCCTGTGGGGCTGCGTCAAGGCGTGGCGCCATATGCGGATGCGCGAAGTGCCACGGCACGTGGCGCTGCGCGTGTTGTCCAAGGAAGGCCCCCGCCGTGCCGCGGATGCCGCGCATCCGGCACTGCGCGAGGACCGGCTGCGACGATCGATCCCCACCCTTTCGGCACGCAATCCGGCCACCCGCGTGACGGCGCCCTGCCCCCGCAACAACCTAGAACTGGCAACCATCATCGACGAAGCTCTGGTGTTGCTGCACCGCCATGACCGCCATTACGCCGAGGAATTCCTGCGCATGCATTCGGTGGGCACGCCCACGATCATGCGCGTGCTGTACGACCCCACGCGGCGCCGGTCGGGCGAACCGCGCCCGACCGTGCCGGAGCAGGAGCAGGAGCAGCAGGCGACGTACTGACGCGCCGGCGGGCGGGTACAATCGCGATTCCGCCGCTTTCATGGCGCTCATGCCCCCGCTACCCGTTCTTCGATGCCGCACACCCTGGCCACGCCCGCTACTTCCGAACTGTCGATCAAGAAAAGCCGCTTCATCTGCTGCGTGCAGCCGATGACGGACCGCGCCACCGCGCAGGCCGTCGTCGCAGCCCTGAAGGCGCAGCATCCCGGTGCCGCCCACGTCTGCTGGGCCCTGCTGGCGGGAGGGCAATCGGCCGCCGTCGACGATGGCGAGCCGAGCGGCACCGCGGGCCGGCCGATGCTGGACGTGCTGCGGCACCAGGATCTGGAAGGTGTACTGGCGACGGTGGTGCGCTACTTCGGCGGCGTCAAGCTGGGCGCCGGCGGTCTCGTGCGTGCCTACACGGACAGCGTGGCGCAAGCGCTGCTGGGGGCGGAGCGCATTGCCATCGTCAAGTCGCGCACGCTGCACTGCGCGGTGCCCTATGCGCTGGAGGGACTGCTGCGGCGCGAGCTGGAAGCGGCCGGCGCCACCCTGGGCGACGTGGCCCACGGCGAGGCCGTACGGGCATCGTTTACGTTGCCGCAGACGGCCACGGCGGCGCTGGTCGCACGGCTGAACGAGGCCGGCAACGGGCGTGTCGTCTGGCACGATGACGATTAAGAGCGAATGACAGAAGCCTCAATTCGCCCTGGGGGCAACAGGCCCGGTACACTGCGCCATGCTGTCCGTAAGCTATCGGCCACAACCGGACCTTGCTTAACGAAGGACACCGCCAACCTATAGCAGTGGCACCCAACATGCAAATGCGCAGTATTTTAGATGGCAAGTTGCCAAGTAGTGTATTCCGGCGACTTTGCGCAATGGATGAGTCAATCACTACTCACCACTTGGCGGAATTGTTGATCGACGAATTTCCGGACCTGGATAGCGAAGTCGTGGTTCTTGTTTGGAACTGGACCGGACTCGGCCGGCCGAACGGACTGAATGATGAGAGCCTAGATGAACTTCTAAAAGATCATTTTAGAAGAGCAGGGTACAAACTCGCGGACTGATCACTCGATTGCCGAGCTTTCAACGGCTGCAATGGATCGGTTGCATGCGAACCCGCCAGCGCGTAGATTTTTCTTCTTGGTAACATGCTATGCTGAGTCAATCGCCTGCATCGGTCAAAAGCAGAGGGTGAGTTAGCTTGCTATTCCGTCCCGTTGCAACAAATTAATATATCGACGTATGGACCAATCTCGAGTCATGTATTTCCAGGACGCTTACTCAAGGATGAGCGACGACGAACTAGCATATCTGCTAGCAACCCGCAGTGAAACGTTAGTCGAAGAGGCTCGTCTGGCACTATCCAGCGTTCTCAAGACCCGTAATCTTGCCGAGGTAAACGCAGAGGTAGAAGCAACGCTCGAGGACTTAGAAAACCAGGCCGAAGTCCGAAATCGAGAGCGGCAAGAGCAGATCGCCCGGCAGCGAGCAATACGAAAAGGCTTCCATTTATTCTGTCTCGTGCTTTCATCGGTAGGGTTGATGCTGCTGATTGCAGGAGACGAAGAACGCGGCGGCATTCTGATTGCTGCTAGTCTTATTGGCTCTGCATTCTTTGAACTGCGCAGGCTCTTGGGCCGATTTATTGTTGCGATTTTCACCATGAACTGAAGATTTAGAATGTGTACTTCGAGGCCACTGCCTGCCGCGACCATTGGCACGAATCGCATCTTGTAGCCCACGATGGACGGCTCAATTCACACCGATACATCGAATCCGGCCCATGAATAACAAGTTCATTATTTCTGTCCCAACCCTGCACACGAAGCGGCTCACGCCTCCGTGAATATCGACGGCAGGACTTTGACGCATTCGCAGTGCATATCGCCGCCCCTCTGTCAGCGCGGCCCAGCTGATCCCGGCCGACCGCATTTTATCGGCACCGGCGCCTGCCGGTGCCGGGCACCCGGGCAGAGGCCTGTGAGCGCTCTGAAGCGGATCACCGCGCCGGCAGCACCCGCGGTGGCGTACCGACCCACGTGGCCCGGTGCCACAGCGCTTCCAGCGGCCCCTGCCGGTGATGCCGCAGCCACCAGGCGCAGAGCGCCCCTTGCAGCAGCGCCAGCGTGAGCCCGATCAGCAGGCAGGCCGTGGCGCCCGTGACCTTGTACAGCCCGAAGCCGAAGCCGTAGTACAGCGTAGTGCCCACCAGCGACTGGACGATGTAGCTGGTCAGGCTCATGCGACCAAGCGGCGCCAGCAGCTTCAAGGCCCGCGCCGGCGCGCCGGCGTGATACGCCAGTGCAAACGCGCCCACCAGCACGACCATGAACGCCAGGTTAGACCACGATGCGACGATGACGGACACGGGCCGGCGCAGTCCTTCGGCGGCGATCCAGTCTGCCAGGCTGTTTTTGGCAACGTACAGCACGATGAAAGCCGGCACGGCCAGCAGCAGCGCCCTGCGCCAGAATGCCCGCCCCGCCGGCGTCAATGCGAACAGCTGCCGCCGCCCCGCCAGCATGCCCAGCATGAACAGCGCGGGGATCTGGAACAGGCGGCCGTTTTCCCAGCTCCAGCGGATCACGGCTTCCTTGCCGTTGCTCAAATTTCCGGCCCAGACCTCGGCCAGGCTGCCGTCAGCGAGATACGCGCTCGCACGGCCGAAGTACGCCCAGGACGCCGGATCGGGCAACGTGGCGGCCGGGTTCGGCCATGCCTGAAACAGCGCCGCCCATGCGCCGGGCTGCAGCAGCAGGACGACGGCGACCGCCAGCACGGCACCGTCGCGCAGGCGGGCGACGGGCAGCAGCGCCAGCGACAGCACGGCATACAGCGTCAGGATGTCGCCCTGGTAGAACAGCGAGTTGAACAGGCCAAAACCCAGCAACAGCAGCATGCGCCAGGCGAAGCGGGGGCGGAAATCCTCGCCGCGGGCGGCGCGCGCACTGAACTGCAGGTGGAACGTCACACCGAACAGCAGCGCGAAGATGGCGTACGACTTGCCGCCGAAGAGGAAGAAGGCGCCGTCCCAGACCCAGCGGTCGAGGGCGGCGAGCCACGCGGGCGAGCCGGCGGGAACGTGGCTCAGGTCGAAATGCTCGATATTGTGCAGCAGCATGATCGACGCGATGGCGAAGCCGCGCAGCGCGTCCACCAGGTCGAGGCGGGATGAAGTGGTCAAGGCGTCTCCGTGATCGTTGTTTTGAAAACGTTATCACAGAAACTTGCCGGAATGGCGGCGACCCGCCGCCGCGCCGACGATTCAGCGCCGGTGCTTCACCGGCCGGCGCCGTGCCGCCGCGTTCTGGTCCTGCAGGATCGAGTCGACCCGCGTCGACGCCTCGCGCGACAGCTCCTGCGCCAGCTCGATGTCCGGGAAGTATTCCGGCAGGCGGTAGCCCAGCCAGGCGTACGCCGAGTACATGCGGCACGTGTCTTCCACTTCCTGCAGCGTCATGTAGTGCAGCGCGTGATCGTCGGGCTTGAGCCGCGTGATCTTCTTTTTCGACAGCGACACGGCCCAGTGCTCCCACGCCGTCTGCAGCGACATCACCTTGGTAGCCACGGGCACCAGCGACATCGTGAATTTCTCCGCCACCGTCAGCGGCAGCGTGTCGAGCCACTCGGCGCGGTCCTTCTGGTCTTCCGTGATGCGCGGATAGAAAAAGCCGTCCGGCACGTCGATATTGTGGATGAAGCGTTTCAACAGCTTCGCCAGCGACGTCTCGCCCGTCACGGCCGCGATGCGGTGCAGGTGTTCCAATGTCGGCGCCACGGAAAAGCCGCTGGTGTTCAGCGGCGTCGGCTTTTCCTTCAGCAGCGAGCGCATCACTTCGTGGGTTTCCGCATCGTAGCCGGCGACCAGGCCTTCCTCGTGGATGCCGTAACGGCCGGCGCGGCCGGCAATCTGGCGCGCCAGCGCGGCGGGGATTTCCTCTTCCTCGTATCCGTTGAACTTGACGGAACTCGTCATGACGATGCGCTGGATCGGCATGTTCAGCCCCATCGCGATGGCATCGGTGCCGACGACGATATCGGCGCTGCCGTCGCGGAAGCGCTGCGCCTGCGCCCGCCGCACTTCCGGCGACAGGTTGCCGTAGACGGTCGACACCGAGTGGCCCATCTCGGCCACCATGTCGCGCCACATCAGCACGTCGCGCCGCGAGAACGCGATCAGCGCGTCGCCGGGACGCAGGTTCTTGACCTTGCGCACGGGCGCCGATTCCATCGACAGCGGTCCCTTGCGTTTCAGGACGTGCACTTCCAGCGGACATTCCAGCCGTTCGGCCAGCGCCTCGATGGCGCGGCGCGCTTCCGGGGCGCCCACCAGGTAGACGGTGCGGGCCGGCGCGCCGCAGACGGCCGCCGTCCACGCGGCGCCGCGGTCGCGGTCGGCCAGCATCTGGATCTCGTCGATGACAGCCACGTCCACCGGCGTGCGCGTGTCCAGCATTTCCACCGTGCTGGCCACGTGCGTGGCGCCCTCGGCCAGGCGGCGTTCCTCGCCGGTGACGAGGCTGACGGCCAGCGGCTTCCCGTGCTGCGTCACTTCCAGCAGGCGCTCGTAGTTTTCCAGCGCCAGCAGCCGCAGCGGCGCCAGGTAGACGCCGCTGCCCGCCTTTGCCAGCGCTTCCATCGCCTTGTGCGTCTTGCCGGAATTGGTCGGCCCCAAGAGCGCGATGAAGCGCCGCGGCAGGCGCCGCGCCACCTCGAACGATGCGGGATATTCGGCCAGGTTGATGCTTTGCCTGGTGCGTTCGGCATGGCGCTCCTCGCGCTGGCGCTCGACGGCGTGGCCCAGCCGCTGCCGGATCCGGTCGAACACGACGCCATACGGCTCGGACGTCTGCAGGTCGGCCAGCGTGTGCAGGAAATCCATCGCTTCGAGCCCGAACTCGTCGGATTCCTCCGCCATCTCGCGCACGAAGGCGCGCACGGCCTCATCCAGCTCGCGCCGCGCACGCTCGTTGGCGCGTTCGCCGATCAGCGCGGCGCGGGCATCGCGCTCCAGCTTGCGCCATTTCGACGGCTTGGCCAGCACGCCCTGCGCCGGCACCAGGCCATACGGCACGACGAGCCCCGCTTCCTCGACCTGCCCGCCGAAGCGCAGGAACACGCGCCCTTCCATCTTGACGAGGGCGATGCCTCGCGCTTCCAGTCCGAGCTCCTGGCTCAGGTCGTCATCGTCGTCGTTGCTGGCAGTGGTCATGGTGCGGGCGCGTTAAAAAAACGGCCCGAGTATAGCCCGGATGGCGCGTTGTCCGCGGACGGCTGGGGACTGGCGCGTCGCAGGGGGAGCACCTCACAGAGGGGCACCTCACAGAGTGCCCGTCCCCGACGTGCATGCGATCGCCAGCCACTGCCTCGTCCAGCAAGTCGGGGACAGGCACCTGTCGCACGGCCGGGAGGCCGTGAGACACGTGCCAGTCCCCAGCGGGGCCGCTACAGCAGCTGCTCACCGATCATCCGCTCCATCTGGGCGCCGTCCACGGGCGTGCTGAGCAGATTGCCCTGCGCCGAGTCGCAGCCGTGGTTGCGGACCGATGCCAGCTCGGCCGCCGTCTCGACCCCTTCCGCGCAGACAGAAATATTCAACCCGTGCGCGACGCCGACAATGGCCGCCAGCATCGAGTTTTCCGGTGCGCCCGCCAGCGACTCGCGCACCAGCGCACGGCTGGGCTTGACGACGTCGAGCGGATAACGCGACAGCGACGACAGCGCCGTCAGTTCCGTGCCGAAATTGTCCAGTGCCAGCATCAGCCCGGCGCTCTTCATCTGGCGCAGGAAGGTCTCGGGCGAGCGGGGATCGAGCAGCAGGCTTTCGCGCAGTTCCAGCTGCAGCCGGCCGGACGGCAGGCCCGTCTCCTGCAGCACGCGGCGCAGCACGGGCATGAAGCGGGGATGTTTCAGCTGGCGCGACGACACGTTCAACGTCAGCGGCGCATCGAAACCCGTGCGCAGCCAGCGCACGTATTCCGTGCACGCCGTGCGCAACGTCCATTCGCCGATCGGCAGCATCAGCCCGGCGTTTTCCGCATCCTGGATGAACTCGGCTGCCGTCAGCAGCCCCCGTTGCGGATGCTGCCAGCGCAGCAGCGTCTCCACCCCCGTGATGCGCCCGGAGCGTGTGTCGAACTGGGGCTGGTAGTGCAGGCGCAGTTCGTCGTCGCGCAGTGCCCGCAGCAGTTCCTGTTCCAGGCGCAGCGTTTCGCGCACGGCCGCGCCCATTTCGTCGCGATAGCGCTGGAAATTGTAGCGGCCCCGGTGCTTCGCTTCATACAGGGCCAGGTCGGCCAGCCTCATCAGTTGTTCGCCATCGCCGGCATCGTTGGGATACAAGGCGATGCCGATGCTGGCGCCGCTGTGCACTTCCATTCCTTCCAGCGAATACGGCCGGCTCAACTCGTCCACCAGCTTGTCGGCCAGCGCGCCCGCCGCCGTCGGGTCGGCAAGGTGGGTCTGGATCACGACGAATTCGTCACCGCCCAGCCGGGCCGCGAGGTCGGTCGCGCGGATGTGCGACGCGATGCGCTGCGCCACGGCAGCGAGCAACAGGTCGCCCGTCTGGTGGCCCAGGCTGTCGTTGATTGCCTTGAAACGGTCCAGGTCGAGCAGGTGCAGCGCCACCATATGGCCGTCGCGGCGCGCATACGCCAGCGCGTCGCGCAGCCGGTCGTTGAACTGAGCGCGGTTGGCCAGTCCCGTCAGCGGGTCGTGGTTGGCCAGATGGTACGACTGCTCCATGGCCCGGCGCAGGTCCTCCTGGGACTTCTTGCGCTCCGTGATGTCCTCGACGATGGCGATGCTGTACTGCGGTGCCCCGTTTTCCTGCTGCAGCGACATGATCACCTTGACCCAGACAAACGAGCGGTCCTTGCGCAGGTAGCGCTTTTCCAGCACGTACTGGTCGATGGCGCCGGCCCGCAGCGCGTTGAACTTCTGGTGCGTCTCTTCCATGTCCGCCGGATGGGTGAGGTCGAAGACGGTCATGCCCACCAGCTCCTCGCGTCCGTACCCCAGCATTTCCAGCAGCTTGGCGTTGACGTTCGTGACGCGGCCGTCCAGCGCGCATTCGCAGATGCCCAGCGGCGCGTTCTGGAACGTGGCGCGAAAACGCGCTTCGCCGCGCCGCACGGCCTCCTCGGCCCGCTTGCGCTCGGCGATGTCCTCGAAGATGCCGACGGCATATTCGGGCCGGCCGCTGTCGTCCAGCAAGGTGCCGGCGCTCAGGCGCACCCAGAACGCGCTGCCGTCCTTGCGCCGCAAGTGGCGCTCGCGGCTGACCGTGCGGATCTCCCCCGAAAACATGGCCGCCATCACGGCCGCGGTCTGGTCCGCTTCTTCCGGGATCGACAGGTTCATGTAAGGGAAGCCGGCGAGTTCCTGCTGGTCGTAGCCCGACATTTCGATGAATTTTTGATTGGAAAACATCAGCCGCCCATGCAGGTCGGACAGCACGATGCCGACGGGCGCGTGCTCGTACAGCAGCCGCAGCCGGCTTTCGCTGTGGCGCAGCGCCTCCTGCTCGGCCTTGTGCCGGCTGATGTCCTGGACCAGCATGCTCGTCAGCTCGCGTCCCATGCCGTCGCGCCACAGGCTCGACGAGACCGCGCCCTGAAACGGCTCGCCGCCCTTGCGTACGAAGGTCAGCTCCGCCGTGGCCTCGCCCAGCAGCGCGCGCGCGCGCACGGCCGGGCCGACCCGTTCGTCGCGGATGTCGACGATATCGTCGCGCGTGAGCTGGAGGAACTCGGCCTCCGGGTAGCCGAACAGCCGGCACGCGGCCGGGTTGACGGACAGGATGCGCCCTTCGGCCAGCGCCAGCACGATCGCATCGTTGCTGTGCTCGAACAGTGCCCGGTAGCGCGATTCGCTCTCCCGCAGCGCGGCCTCGCTGGCCTTGCGCACGCTGATGTCGCGCGTCAGCTTGACGAAGCCGCAAGCCTGGCCCGTCGCGTCGCGCAGCGTGCTGATGTGGGTCGCGGCCCAGAAGCAGGAGCCGTCGGCCCGCAAGTGCTGGCTTTCCTCCTGGTAGCTGCCATCCCGCAGCGCGATCGCCAGCGCCCGTGCCGGCTTGTCCGCGACGCGGTCCGCCTGCGTGTAGAAAATTGAGAAGTGCTTGCCGAGGATGTCGCGCGCCGGGTAGCCCTTGAGCTGTTCGGCGCCCTCGTTCCAGCTGCGGATGGTGCCGTCCAGGTCGAGGATATACAGTGCATAGTCGCGCAGCTGATTCAGGAACTGCCCCAGCTGGGCCGCGTAATGGTCCAGCTGCCAGTGCTGCGGATCGTGCATGGTGTCCATACCCTTCCGTCCTCCGCGGTTGTGCTCCGCCCTGCCCGCGCGTGGCGGCCAGAACGGTAACGCCACGTGATTAGCGGGCGGCTAGCAAAATACTACGCGCAATGCCGCATGCCGTCGCGCCGCACGCTCGCGTGGGCTGAGGGTAGGACATCCGGCCTGGACGCAAGTTCCCCGCGTCGGCCGCCGGCTCACTTGCCGGCTCACTTGCAGGCGTTCGCCAGGGGCGGCGCGGCTGCGGCACGGCGGTCGACGGCCAGCGAGATGCCCAGCACGACGATGCCGCCCAGCGCCAGCACGGCGCCGACGGGACCGGTCGACGTCAGCCCCAGGCCGCCCGCGATGGCCATGCCGCCCACCCACGCGCCCAGGGCGTTGGCGATATTGAACGCCGAGTGGTTCAGGGCGGCGGCCACCGTCTGGGCGTCGCCGGCCACGTCCATCAGCCGCGTCTGCACGGCGGGCACGACGGCGATGCCGGTGCCGATCAGGAACAGGTTCAGCCCTGCCAGCCACAGGTTCGAGCTGGTCCAGCTGAAGCAGGCCAGCGCCAGCGCATTCCAGATCAGCACGCCGCAGATCGTGGCCGTGTTGGAGCGGTCTGCCAGCCAGCCGCCGGCCAGGTTACCCACCGTCATGCCGACGCCCATCAGGCCCAGCAACACGGAGATCGCCAGCGGCGAGGCGTGGGTAATCTGCTGCAATGTCGGCGTGACGTAGGTGTACAGCGCGAACAGCCCGCCGAAGCCGATGGCCACCATCGCCAGGGTCAGCCACACCTGCAGGCGGCGGAACACGCCCAGTTCGCCGCGCGGGCTGGCGTTGCCGGCCGCGATGTGCGGCAGGAAGATGGCCACCAGCGCTGCCGTCAGCAGGCCCAGCACGCCGACGATGACGAACGCCGAGCGCCAGCCCAGCACCTGCCCCAGCCACGTGGCCAGCGGCACGCCGACAATATTGGCGACCGTCAGCCCCAGCATGACGCGCGAGACGGCCTGCGCCCGCTTGTCCGGCGTGACGAGTGCGGCGGCAACCAGCGCGGCCACACCGAAATAGGCGCCGTGCGGAATGCCGGCAATGAAACGGGCGGCAATCAGCAGGCCCGGCGTGGGCGCCAGCGCGCCGAGGAAATTCCCGACGGCAAACATCGCCATCAGGCAGATCAGCATCATGCGGCGCGGCATGCGTGCCAGGAAGATCGTGATCAACGGCGCGCCGATGACGACGCCCAGCGCATAGGCGCTGATCATGTGGCCCATCGCGGGCAGCGTGGTGCCCAGGTCGTTGGCGACAAGTGGCAGGATGCTCATGGAGGCGAACTCGCCGGTGCCGATGGCAAGGCCGCCGACGGCCAGCGCCAGCTCGGCAAGGCCGGCGCCGCGTGGCGCCACGATGGTGGGAAGGAAGGGGTCCGGCTGGGTGGGGGAATGCATGACGAAAGGCCTTGTGACGGGGCCGCTAAAAACGAAGCCGGGCAGAATAGCACGCTCTGCCGTTTTGTGCTGGCGGCCGGCGCGCGCGAAAGGCGCACCGCATTGTTGCGGAAACGTTATACTTGACCGTCTGTTATCACGGCCATGGCAAGGCCCGCCAAAGCGGCCGCTTGCTTCGTCGCGTCGACAATGCCGCCCGGACAAGCGACTTGCACCATAGGGGCGAACGCGCCTCGGCGCAGGCAGGTCACGCGATATAATCGAGCAAAGACAGCGGGAGGACCGCTGCGGCACCCATCCACACCGATCAGCATGCATGGATAATAAAGACGAGAAGCGCCGGCAACTGATCCACACAATGCTGGCGCAGCCCAGCGGCGCATCAGCAGCCGGCATCGCCGAGCACAATCTGCTGCCGTGGCGCGCACTGGCGCTGCACCTGAGCCCCCTTATCGGCGACAGCGGATTCGGCGCCCTTTACGGCCGTACGGCCCGCCTGCTGGCGGGCCGCTACGGCTGGCTTACCACGAGCCCGTCATCGACGGCGCCCGAAGGATTGTTCCAGACACTGGAAGCGGATTTCCGCCAGGCCGAGCCGGCACTCGCCGCCGAGGCCAATGCCGCCTTGTTGCTGACGTTGACCGGCCTGCTTTCCGAACTGATCGGCGAAGCGCTGACGACACGGCTACTGGATGCCGCCTGGGCTGGCGGGCAGATACAAAAGAATGCAGGGGAGCAGAAGTAAATGACCGACAAAGTAAGCTTGGGAATGCTGGCCACGGGCGTGCCAGGGCTCGACACCCTCCTCGGAGGCGGTCTGGGCGAATATTCCTTCAACCTGATCGCCGGTGCTCCCGGCAGCGGCAAGACGACCCTGGCGCACCAGATCATGTTTACGCTGGCCAGCACGGAGCGGCGCGCACTGTTCTTTACCGTGCTGGGCGAGCCGCCGATGAAGATGCTGCGCTACCAGCAGCAGTACGACTTCTTCGATCTCGACAAGGTCGGCACGGCGATCCGCTACGTCAACCTGTCCGAGGATCTGCGCGCCGGCGATTTTACCGGCGTGCTGGAGCGGATCATGCTGGAGGTGGAAGCGTTCACGCCAAGCCTGGTGTTCGTCGACTCGTTCCGCTCCGTGGCGCAGACTGCCCGCGCCGGTCTGGAAGGCGTGGCCGACCTGCAGCACTTCATCCAGGAACTGGGCACGCGCATGACGAGCTGGCAGGCCACCAGCTTCCTGATCGGCGAATATGTCAATGTCGATGCCGAGGCGAACCCGATCATGACGGTGGCCGACGGCGTGCTGTCGCTGTCGCAGTCGCAGCAGGAAAACTCCATCGTGCGCAAGATCCGCGTCGTCAAGATGCGCGGCCAGGCGCATATGGCGGGCAACCATACGTTCCGCATGGGTAATGACGGCGTGCGCATCTTCCCGCGCCAGTTGCCGCCGCTGGCCGAAGATCACCACGGCGCCGTGCAGATCGACCGCGACAAGCGGCGTATCTCGTCGGGCGTGCCGTCGCTGGACATCCTGCTGCATGGCGGCATTCCGGAAGGCCATTCCGTGCTCCTGGCCGGGCCATCCGGCTCGGGCAAGACGATTCTTGGCACGCAGTTCCTGGCGGAGGGCGTGCGCCAGGGCGAGAAAGGCGTGGCCGCGTATTTCGAAAAGGGCACGTCGCGCCTGCGCAATGCGCGCCTGGCCGAGATGGTCCGGACCGGCGACGTGACGGTGGTGGAAACCCGCTCGCTCGACCTGTCAATCGACGAACTGCTCGATGAGCTCCTGCAGACGATCGTCGCGACCGGCGCCAGGCGCGTCGTGCTCGATTCGTTATCCGAGGTGCTGCTGTACCTGGCGCCGGAATTCCGCCGCGAATTCCGGCTGTCCGTGTTCCGCGTCCTGTCGAGCCTGGCGAAACTGGGCGTGACCGTGCTGGTCACGCTGGGTATGGAAGACCGCTTCACCGAACTGCGCTTCTCGGAAGCGGAGGTGTCGTTCCTGACGGACGGCATCATCGCCATGCGCTACGTGGAAATGGAGGGCGAGCTGCGCAAGGTGATCGCCGTCGTCAAGATGCGCGGCGTCTCGCACAGCCATGCACTGCGCACGTTCCGCATCACCGACGACGGCCTCGAGATCGACCAGACCCGGGTGCAGTTCGACGGCATGCTCTCGGGGCGTCCGTCTGCCCAGCACGACGAAAGTTAGGCGACAATGGCGGACCTGGCACCGATCGACACCGACGACGCGACGCAGCGTGAAGCGCAGCTGCGCGCCGCCCTGCTCCAGACCCGCTCCGAAAACGCCCAGCTGCGCGAAGCCAACGCCCACCTCGTGATGGCGACGGTCAACGCGCAAAGCCTGCAGGACGAGGCGGAAGCAGCCAACCGCCGCCAGAACGAATTCCTGGCCATGCTGGCGCACGAACTGCGCAATCCGCTGGCGCCGATCAGCATGGCGGCCGCGATGCTGGAACGCATGCCCCAGGCGGCGCCGGAACTGACGACGCTGCACAGCGTCATCAGCCGGCAGGTCGAACACATGGCGCGCCTGCTGGACGACCTGCTCGACGCCGCGCGCATCAGCAGCGGCAAGATCACGCTGGCGATCGCACCGCTGGCCCTGTCCGAAGTGGTCGAACGGGCGCTGGAGACCGTCCAGCCGCGCATTGCGGAACGACGCCAGCACCTGGACGTGGCCATCCACGCGCCCGACATGCTGCTCGACGGCGACAAGGTGCGCCTGACGCAGGTGCTGTCGAACCTGCTCGGCAACGCCTCGAAATATACCCAGGACGGCGGCACCATCACACTGCGCACGGAAGGTGGCGACGCGGGCGTCCGCCTGTCCGTCGGCGACAACGGCACGGGCATCGGGCCCGACGTGCTGCCGCACATCTTCGACCTGTTCACGCAAGGCCCCCGTTCGCTGGCCCGTTCCGAGGGCGGGCTGGGCGTGGGCCTGAACGTCGTGCGCAACCTGGTACAAATGCACGGCGGCACGGTGCAGGCTTACAGCGACGGTGTCGGCCTGGGCAGCCGCTTCACGGTGGAGCTTCCCGCCAGTGCGGCCACGTCGGCGCAGGCGCCGCAACCGGGGCCCGTCGAGATCGAACATACCGTCGCCAGCAGGGTGTTGCTGATCGAGGATAACGTGGACGTCTGCGACACGCTGCGCAGCTTCCTGATGCTGGACAGCCACGCCGTCACGGCGGCCTACGACGGCCCGTCCGGCCTGGCGCTGGCGCAGGCGGGCGGCTTCGACGTGCTGATCTGCGATATCGGCCTGCCCGGACTGGACGGCCTGGAAGTCATCCGGCGGCTGCGCGCGCATGAAACCGGCGCGCCGGTGTTTGCCGTCGCGCTGTCCGGCTACGGCCAGGCCGAGGACCGGGCGCGGGCGCTGGCGGCGGGGTTCGACGAGTATCTCGTCAAGCCCGTGCGGCCGGATGCGCTGCTGGCACTCATCGCCAACATCTGAAGCGATGGGGACAGGCACGTTTCTCAGGGCCTCCGGCCCTGTGAAAGGTGCCTGTCCCCGACGTAGGCGCGACCGGCAGCCAGTGCCTCAAGCATGACGCAGCAGCTATGCGCGACCGTCAGCCAGCGCATCCTGCATCACGTCCCCGGTCCTTATGCTTTCTTCAGCGTGGCGGATACCGGCAACTTGCGCAGCCGCTGCCCCGTCGCGGCGAAGATGGCGTTGGCCAGTGCCGGCGCAGCGCCTGCCGTGCCGGGTTCGCCGATGCCGCCCGGCTCGTCGTGGCTGTTGACGATGTGGACTTCGATCGTCGGCGACTCGTTCATCCGCATCATCCGGTAGTCGCCGAAGTTGGACTGCACCACGCGGCCCTTGTCCAGCGTGATCTCGCCCCACAGCGCCGCCGTCAGGCCAAACACGATGCCGCCTTCGATCTGCGCGATGATGCCGTCCGGGTTGATGGCCTGGCCGCAGTCGAGGGCGCAGACGACGCGGTGCACGCGCACGTCGCCATCCGATCCCACCGACACTTCGGCGATCTGCGCCATGTAGCTGCCGAACGCGAACTGCACCGACACGCCCTTGCCCATCTTGCGACCCGCGACGGGTTTCAGCGGCGTCGTCCAGCCGGCCTTTTCCGCCGCCAGGTTCAGCACGGCCAGCAGGCGCGGCGACTTGTCCAGCAGGGCGCGGCGGTAGGCCACCGGGTCCTGCTTCGCGGCGTGCGCCAGTTCGTCCATGAAGCTCTCGACGACGAATACATTGTGCGTCGGCCCCACGCCGCGCCAGAACGCCGTCGGCAGCGGCGGCTCATGGCGCATGTATTCCACGTGCAGGCCGGGGATCGAATACTGCAGGTCCGCGGCGCCTTCCACCGCATCCGGATCGATACCGTTCTTCACGGCCGGCGGCGCGAAGCGCGCCATCACGGAGGAGCCGGTGACGCGGTGGAACCATGCCTGCGGCACGCCCTTGTCGTCCAGCCTGGCCGCCAGCCGGTCCATGTAGTACGGCCGGTACATGTCGTGCTGGATGTCTTCCTCGCGTGTCCAGACGAATTTGACGGGCACGGGCTTGGCCAGCGTCCGCGCCAGCGCCACGGCCTGCGTCACATAATCCACTTCGAGACGGCGCCCGAAGCCGCCGCCCAGGTAGAAGTTGTGCACCTTGACCTTTTCCAGCGGCAGGCCGGTCAGCTTGGCCGCGGCGCCCTGCGCCAGGCTGGGCACCTGCGTGCCGCAGTACAGGTCGCAGCCGTCGGCGCGCAGGTCGACCAGGCAGTTCATCGGCTCCATCGTCGCGTGCGCCAGGAACGGCATTTCGTAGACGGCTTCGATCTTGCGACCGCCCGCCTGGCCCAGCACCTTCAGCGCGTCGCCCTTGTCCGCGGCCACGGCGCCCTTCTCGCGCGACGCGTTCATCATCTCGGTGACGATGGAAGCCGTCGACAGGTTGCCGTGTTCGCCGTCATCCCACTGCGGCGCGGCCGCCGCCAGGCCCTGCTTCGCCGCCCACATGTGGTCGGCGACGATGGCGATGGCGTTGTCGAGCTTGAGCACCTCGCGCACGCCCTTGACGGCCAGCGCCTTCTTGTCGTCGTAGGCACGCAGCTTGCCGCCGACGACGGGCGACGCGGCCACCGTGGCGATCAGCATATTCGGCAGCTTCGCATCGATGCCGAACTGCGCCGTGCCGTCCACTTTCGCCGCGGAGTCCAGGCGGGCGTGCTTCTTGCCGATCAGTTTATAGGTGGACGGGTCCTTCAGCGCCACCGTCTTCGGTGCCGGCAGCTTTGCCGCCGCGTCGACCAGTTCGCCGTAATGCAGCGAACGGTTGGTGGCGCCGTGCGTGACGACGCCGTTGGCCACCGCCAGCTGGTCGGCCGCCACGTTCCACTGCTGCGCCGCCGCCTGCACCAGCACCGCGCGCGCGGCGGCGCCCGCCTCGCGTAGCGGCTTCCAGGCGCCGCGCACCGATGTCGAGCCGCCCGTCACCTGCCCGCCCAGCAGCGGATCGCTGTACAGGTTGTTGTCGGCCGGCGCGTGTTCCAGCTTCACCTTGGCCAGGTCGACACCCAGCTCCTCGGCGATCAGCATCGGCATCGATGTGTAGGTGCCCTGCCCCATCTCGACCTTGTGCATGATCAGCGTGACGAGGCCCTTGCGGTCGATGCGGATGAACGCGTTCGGCGCCAGGCCCGGCGCTTCGGAGGCGGCGGTAGCGGCCTGGCCGACTGCCTTTTCCGGCGGCGGTTCCTTGCGGTCCGACTCCTTGCGTTCGCAGCCCGGCAGCACGAAGCCCACCAGCAGCCCGCCGCCCAATGCCGCGCCCACGCGCAGGAAACGGCGCCGCGCGCCCGAGGCGATTTCCATATCTTTCATGTAACCCATGCCGTTCCCCTTATTTCGCTGCCGCGATCTTGATGGCGGCGCGGATGCGCCCGTAGGTACCGCATCGGCAGATGTTGCCGGACATGGCGTTGTCGATATCGGCGTCGGTCGGCTTCGGCGTCGCGTGCAGCAGCGCCGTCGCGGCCATCACCTGACCGGATTGACAGTAGCCGCACTGGACGACGTCGATCTGCTTCCATGCGGCCTGCACCTTCGCGCCCACCGGGTCCTGGCCAACGGCCTCGATCGTGACGATCTTCTTGCCCGCGGCGGCCGACACGGGCGTGACGCAGGCACGCGTGGCCTGGCCGTCCAGGTGCACGGTACAGGCGCCGCACAGCGCCACGCCGCAGCCGAATTTGGTGCCGGTCAGGCCGGCCACGTCGCGCAGCGCCCACAGCAGGGGCATGTCGTCCGGCACGTCCAGCGCCGTGTCGGTTCCGTTGATGTTCAGGGTAGGCATATCGATCCTCAGTTGGTCCTTCTTCAATCCCGCCACTATAGGGGAATTGCCAACTTCCTGCTGTCCGGGTGTCGCAAGGGCGAGGTACGACTCGACCATTGGGGAGAGCCGCAGGGCAGCCCTCCTCTGCTTCACGCCGCCGCGCCCCGGTTTCGCGCCATCGCCCGGCCGTTTCGTCGCACCCCACTGGTGCCCCGCGGCGGCGGCGGCGATGATGACGTCACCAACCCAACAAAAGGAACCCATCATGCTGCAACAGATCATCAGCCACACGCCACTCTACGTCTGGGCCATCCTGGCTTTCCTGGTGCACCGTGGCGTCGCGGCCAGCCGCGAGCGCACGATGACGCTGCTCGCCGTGGCGATCATTCCGCTCGTGATGATGGGCCTGGCCCTGCAGGAGATCGACCGCCGCTTCGGCCTGGCGGGCGTGCCGCTCGGCGCGTGGGCGGCTGGCGCCGCGGCCGGCGCCATGCTGGCGTGGCATCAGGCGGCCGGCACCGTCACCGGTCTCGATCGCGCCGCCGGCACCGTCACGCAGCGCGGCAGCTGGCTGCCGCTGGTGCTGATGCTGGCAGTCTTTGCCACGCGCTACGTGCTGGCCGCGGCCAGCGCCATGCAGCCCTCCCTGCAGCACAGCGCGACGTTCGCCATGACGGCCAGCCTGCTGCTGGGCCTCTTCAACGGCCTGCTCGCCGGCCGTCCGCTGCGCTGCGCCCAGGCGTTCACGCTGGCCGCCCGCTGACCGACGTCGGAAAAATCCGGGACAGTCCCGGATTCGTCCGACGAAAAAAAAGCCGGGCCGCTGTTGCGGTCCGGCTTTTTCACTGCGCTGGGGACGATCAGGCGTATGGGATGTACTCGATACCGCCTTCGATCGAACCGACAACGGTCGCCAGGTTCTCGGCCGATTCGGAGAAACCGATCAGCACGTCCTCGCGCGCGGCGCCGCCGTGCAGCTTCTCCAGCCACCAGTTGTAGCCTTCACCATCCGCCTCGCGGTGCAGTACGTTCTTGTACAGCGCACCGACGAACACCTCGTCCGACGGCGCCTCGCTGCCGACCAGCGTGGCGAACTCCGGCGACTCGATGAACTCGTGCGCGACGGTGAACATGCTGGCGCCCTTGTCCATCGCGCCGATCCAGAAGCCCAGGCCGCCATGGTCCGGTGTGCGGTCGAATGCGGCCTTGTACAGACGGAACGCCTGCCCTGGCGCGCCATCCGTATCGAGCGCCACCGTCACATCGTCAAACTCGATCCGTTCCACGTTCTCCAGCTCGCTGACGGTGCCACTGGCGACGTCCCTGGCCTCCCACTTGTCGCCGACTTTCGTCAGCGCCCAGGCGGCGCGGCTGGTCTCGACGACTGCCGTATCCTGGCCGTCGCCGCCGTCCAGCGATGTCGGCTCGTTGGCCGACAGCTTGACGTGGTCGTTCCCCTTCGTGCCCGCCGCAGGATGTTTTTCCGGCCGCGCGGCGCCGCCGCCGTTGCCGGAACCGGTTGACGCCGGTGCCCCGCCCGCTACGGTCATGGCGGCCGGCTCGCTGGCCGCGTACGGCGTGTATTCGATACCGCCCTCGATCGAGCCGCTGACGGTTTCCTGGTTCTCGGCCGATTCGGAGAAGCCGATCAGCACGTCCTCACGCGCCGCGCCGCCGTGCAGCTTTTCCACCCACCACTTGTAGCCGTCGCCGTCCGGATCGCGGTGCAGCACGTTCTTGTACAGCGCGCCCACGAACGCCTCGTCCGTCGGCGCGTCGGTGCCGACCAGCGTGGCGAACTCCGGCGACTTGATGAACTCGTGCGCGACGGTAAACATGCTGGCGCCCTTGTCCATGGCGCCGATCCAGAAGCCCAGGCCACCATGGTCCGGCTTGCGGTCGAACGCGGCCTGGTACAGGCGGAACGCCTGCCCCGGCACGCCATCCGTATCGAGCGCCACGGTCACGTCGTCGAACTCCACCCGTTCCACATTGGTCAACTCGCTGACGCTGCCGCTGGCGACGTCCTTCGCTTCCCACTTGTCGCCGACTTTTGTCAGTGCCCAGGCCGCGCGGCTGGTCTCGACGACTGCCGTATCCTGGCCATCGCCGCCGTCCAGCGTTGTCGGCTCCTTGGCCGACAGCTTGACGTGGTCGTTACCCTTCGTGCCCACGACGGCAGGCTTTTCCGGCCGCGTGTCGACGCCGCCACTGCTGGGGGGTGCCGGTGCCGGAGCTGGTGCAGGCGCTGGTGCCGGGGCCGGAGCTGGCGCAGGCGCTGGTGCCGGTGCGGGTGCAGGCGCTGGGGCCGGGGCCGGTGCCGCTTCGTCCACGGTGAAGTACACCGCCTGGCTGGCCGAGCTGATCTGGCCCAGCGCATCCGTTGCCGTTGCCGTGAACGCATGCTGGCCCGCATCGACGTCCGCCACGCTGGTGGACCACAGGCCGTTGCCGTCGGCCGCCACCGTGTCCACGGCGACGCCATCCTCGTACAGCGTGATCAACGCGCCGGCATCGGCCTTGCCGCTGACGACGACGTCCATGCCGTCGCTGCCCGTGCCATCCTTGCTGCCAGTCGGCGCGGTGCTCGACGTGGCCGGTGCGATGGCAAACGTCGGCGCAACGGGCGCCTGGCCCGAGCTGGCCGGCGCCGCATATTCGGCGCCGCCGTCATAACCGATGACCTGCTGGTAGACCTTGGACGAGCCGTCCACCGCCTTGACGGTCCAGTCGACCGTGACGTGGCCACCGGCCGTTTCGGCCACGCCGGCCAGCGTGGCACGGCCCTGCACGGTGCTCTGGCTGACGGTGAACGCGGCACCGGTGGCGCTGCCGGCAGCCGTGTAATGGCGCGCCATGATGGTGGACGTGCCGTCGCCGCCCAGACTATCCCACGTCACGAGGAAGCTGCCGTCGGCCAGGCCCGTCACCTGCTGGTTCACGGTATTCCCGGCGGCCGTCACGCTGATGGGCGAGCCCACGGCCGTCCCGGTCGCGTCGAAACGCTGCACCATGACAACGTCGTCCGCGGAGGCGGCATTGCCGTCGCCCTGGATCCAGCTGACGGCGGTGCCGGCCACGCGTTCGCCGCCCGCCGCGTACAAGGCACTGGCCGCGATACCCGTGACGGCACCCGTCGTGCTCAGGCGCACGTCGGCACCGGCCGCTTCGCCATCCCAGCGGAACTGCCGAACATTGAGGCTGTGGCTGGTGCCATTGTCCGACTGCCACGCCAGCAGATAGCCGTTGTCCTGTTCGGCCACGGCGACGCCCGTCTGGTCGCCAGCCGTGCCCGTGTTGACGGCAAACGCCGTGCCCATTGCCGCGCCGTCATAATCGAATTTCTGCGCCTGGATGTCGAACGTGCCGTCGGCCGCTTTCGTCTGCCAGGCCACCACGAAGCCCTGGTCCGGCGTCGATGCGAGCGTCGGCTTGATCTGGTCGTTGGTGCTGCCCAGCACCTGCTCGCTGCCGTTGCGGCTGCCGTCGGCGTTGAAACGCTGCAGCACGATGTCCCAGCCGGCTGCGCTCGAGCTCTGGTAGACGGCGGCCCAGCCGCCGTCGTACAGGCCGGCCACGGCCGGGGCGCGCTGGTCGCCGGCCGTGGCCGTGTTGATGGCGGTCGGGACAATATCCGTCGCGACGCCGGCCGCGCTGAACTTGCGGAACCAGACGCCTTCGCCGGCGCTGTCCGCTGCCGTGTACGCCACGACATATGAACCGTCCAGCAGGCTCGCCACGCTCGCGCCGACCGTGGCCGTACCCGTCGCGGCAACGACGCGGTCCACCAGCGTCAGGTTGAGGGTCTGGTCGGAAAATTGCAGGTGGCTGATACCGTGCAGCAGGTCGGTGCCGTCCTGGCCCGCGCGCAGGTCAGTCACGGTCACGCGGCCGTCGGCGGCCGTGGCGATCGTGTAGTCGACCATCCTGCCGCTGAACACGGCCGTATCGTCGCCGCTGCCGCCGGACAGTGTGTCGTTGCCCGCGCCGCCGCGCAGCGTGTCGTTGCCGGCCTGGCCGTCCAGCAGGTTGGCGTTGGCGTCGCCAGTCAGCGTGTCGCCGAAGACGGAACCCTGCACGCCTTCGATGTTGCGCAGGGTGTCGACACCGTCGGCGCCCGACGACGTGCCCAGCGCCAGATTGACGGTGACGGCACCGGCGGCGGTCAGGTACGTTGCGGTATCGAAGCTGGCGCCGCCGTCGAGGGTGTCGTTGCCGCCATTGCCGGCGAGGATGTTGAAGCCGGCGTCGCCCGTCAGCACGTCGTCATACGCGGAGCCGCGCACGTTTTCGATACCGATCAGCGTGTCGATGGCCGTGCCGTCGTTGGCCTGGCCGGTGGCCAGGTTGGCCGTCACGGCGCCCGGCGCGGCGGAATAGTCGACCACGTCGATGCCGGCCCCGCCGTCCAGGGTGTCGGCGCCATCCGCGCCGAAGATCGTGTCGTCGCCGATGCCGGCCAGAATACGATCGTTGCCGGTATCGCCGTTGATACCGAAGCCGCCGACAAAGAAATCGTTACCCTCTGTGCCGAGTTGCTCTTCGTCCAGCATGCCGCCGAATACGTATGTGCCTTTGATCTTGACCGTCATGTCATGCCCCACAAAACTTTTTCCGTACGCCAATTTACCACGCGGAAATAGTAGTTGCACGCTGAAACTTGAGCGTTTTCAGCGCGTAACTATGGAGGGCGACTAAATGGCTGTTGCCTTGGCGCTACAGCGAGCGACATCACGTCGCGACACGATGCGCGGCGGATTCGGGTTGAATGTTACCACGAGGAAATCTATGTGGCAATCTTCTCATCTTCGGCCTGTGCCTCCTGCATGGCCTGCGGCTCCAGGCGCTCCGCGTCGATGTTGAGACGCACGAAGGCACCCCATGCCAGCAGCAGCACCGCCGCGCAGGCGCCGATCACGCCGGCATGCGGCAGCAGCTCGGGCCGGCCGTGCAGCGACTGGAAGGCCGAGACAAGGCATTCGATCGACAGCGAGACGACGACAACGATGAGAAAACGCGACATGAAGCGGCGCACCCGCGTCGGCGTGCTGATGCTGGCCTCGCGCTGCACCTCTTCCTCCAGCACGGTCTGGCCCAGCTCGAACGCGGCCACGGCGATCGTCAGCAGGCCGATGCACTCGAGGATGGCCACGAAGCGGGGCTGCTCCTCTTCCCGCACGGCCAGTGTCAGCGCTGCCCAGATTTCATAGCCGGCCATCCCCAGCAGGGCCACGCCGCAGATCCAGAACAGCAGTCCAACGGCGATATAGCCCACGCCAAACAGCTTGATCAACGCTTTCATGCATTCCTTTATTCATGGTGCAGGCGCGCCTGCGTATATCGATATGCGCGAATATTCGCAGAGTTCGGCTCAGCAAGTCGCACGGGTTCCGGTACAGTCCTGGCAATTCCGATAAAATCCATCGGGCAAACAACTTCCCCGCAGCCATGAACGCCACCCTTCTTGTTGTCCTGAACCTTGCCGCCGCCCTCCTCCTGCTGGGCTTCCTCTACCGCCAGCAGCGCCAGCATGCGAGCTTTACCGTGCGCGTGTTCACGGCGCTGGGCCTGGGCGTCGTGCTGGGTGCCGTGCTGCAAGCCGTGTATGGCGCCGGCAGCGACGTGGTCAAGACAACCGGCGACTACCTGGACATCGTCGGCAGCGGCTACGTCAAGCTGCTGCAGATGATCGTGATGCCGCTGATCATGGTGTCGATCGTCGGCGCCATCCTGAAGCTGCGCAATGCCAGCTCGCTGGGCAAGATCAGCGCACTGACGATCGGCACGCTGATGCTGACGACCCTCGTGGCCGCCGCCATCGGCATCCTGATGGCCAAGCTGTTCGGCCTGACCGCGGTGGGGCTGACCGCCAACGCGGACGAGGTCGCGCGCGGCGTCTACCTGCAAGGCAAGCTGGCGGACGCCCAGGCGCTGTCGCTGCCGAACATGATCCTGTCGTTCCTGCCCGCCAATCCGTTCCTCGACATGACGGGTGCGCGCAAGACGTCGACGATCGCCGTCGTCATCTTCTCCGTCTTCATCGGCATCGCCGCGCACGGCATTGCCGACAAGAAGCCGGACCTGTTCGTCTCGTTCGACCATTTCGTCAAGGTGGCGCACGCGATCGTGATGCGCATCGTCACCATCGTGCTGCGCCTGACGCCGTACGGCGTGTTCGCCCTGATGGCGCAGGTGGTGGCCACGTCCAGCTATGCCGACATCGTCAACCTGCTCAGCTTTGTGGTTGCCTCGTACAGCGCGCTGCTGCTGATGTTCGGCGTGCATCTGGCCATCGTGGCCGGCACAGGCCTGAACCCGTTGCGCTTTGCCCGCAAGATCCTGCCGGTGCTGACATTCGCGTTCACGTCGCGCAGCAGTGCCGGCGCCATCCCGATGAACGTGCAGACGCAAACGCAGCGCCTCGGCACGCCGGAGGGCATCGCCAACTTCGCCGCGTCGTTCGGCGCCACCATCGGCCAGAACGGCTGCGCCGGCATCTATCCCGCCATGCTGGCCGTGATGATCGCCCCCACCGTCGGCATCGACCCGTACACGGCCAGCTTCCTCGCGCCGCTGCTGCTGATCGTCATGATCGGTTCCGTCGGCGTGGCCGGCGTGGGCGGCGGCGCCACGTTTGCCGCGCTGATCGTGCTGTCGTCGATGAACCTGCCGGTGGCGCTGGCGGGCCTGCTGATCTCGATCGAGCCGCTGATCGACATGGGGCGCACGGCGCTGAACGTCTCGGGCTCGATCACGGCCGGCACCGTCACCAGCCGCGTGCTGGGCGAGACCGACGTTGCCGTCTTCAACAGCGACAGCGAACCCGACGCGGACGCCGAAGAGAAAGCCGCCTAGGTTTTTTGGAGTCCTGGGGACTGGCACCCCCCGGGTGCCTGTCCCCGACGTTTACGACGAAGCACCCACACTAGCGCCAGACATTTAGCGATTCGTCTAGTATTCGACCACCCGAATCTACCGACGAAACGCGATGGAACAAAAATGGCCCCAACAGATCTGGGTCGTGCGCCATGGCCAGAGTGCCGGCAATGTGGCGCGTGAAGCGGCGGAAGCCGCGTCCCAGTTTCTCATCGATATTGCCGAGCGCGACGTGGACGTGCCGCTGTCCACGCTGGGCGAACGCCAGGCCGAGGCGCTGGCCGACTGGTTCTGCGCGCTGCCGCCCGAGGCGCGCCCGAACGTCGTGCTGCACTCGCCGTACCTGCGGGCGTGCGAGACCGCCATGGCCGTCGTCGACAAGCTCGGCCGTGACGACCTGCTGACCGTCGTTGCCGACGAACGCCTGCGCGAGAAGGAGTTCGGCATCGTCGACCGCCTGACGCCGCTCGGCATTGCCGACAAATACCCCGAACTGCACGAACAGCGCCGCCACGTGGGCAAGTTCTATTTCCGGCCGCCGGGCGGCGAGAGCTGGTGCGACGTGATCCTGCGCCTGCGCAGCGTGCTCGATACCATCACCCGCGAATACCGCGGCGAGCGCGTGCTGATCGTCGGCCACCAGGTCATCGTCAACTGCCTGCGCTACCTGCTGGAACGCCTGGACGAGCGCGGCATCCTCGACATCGACCGTGCCGGCGACGTGCCCAACTGCGGCGTGACCGCCTATGCTTTCGACCCCAACGCGGGCAAGCACGGCAAGCTCG
>Ga0265797_10001577_pt1 | contig 39939 bp, 28 predicted proteins | sample P2T30metagenome_FD_192433 | JGI IMG/M metagenome (GOLD analysis project Ga0265797, IMG submission 192433) | Plant litter microbial communities from East Loma Ridge, Irvine, California - P2 T30 | ecosystem: Environmental > Terrestrial > Plant litter > Unclassified | place: USA: California...
GGGGGCACGCCGAGTGTAGCCGCCACAATACCATTAAAATCAAAAAGCCTTGCAGTAATGTAAGGCTTTTTTGCGTTTTAGCAGCGCCCCGTAAGATAAGGGTATTTAAATTCCAGCCCATAAAAAAAGAGGCCGTCTCAAAATATTGAGGCGGTCTTTTTCATTTTAAGTGGATTTTGGAGATATTTTTTCTGGGAATGACCCAGTTTTATCGTTTTTGGATCGTATCCGAAAAAAGAAGTGGTTTTAGCGGTATTTTAGGCCGCTTTCTTTCTGATATTTTGAGCAATTGCAATCAAACCCCATTCTATGGCAACTTTTTGTTTGCCACGGAGCATGAATCTTCGGAACCGATGGTTCTGTTTTATATTTCCGAAGATGGGCTCAACGTCAAAACATCGTTTCTTTCGATGGGCAATTCCATCTTCGCTGTTGAGTAGGTTGTGAGCCTTCTTTTTTTGACGTTCCAGCTCCACATTTACCTGAATAATCCTGTCACCTTTTGACTTATGGCAGGCTCCATTAAGTGGGCACCCATAACAGTTTTTAGCCTGGTACTTTCTGGATGTTTGTATAAACCCGGTGCTGGTTCTGCGGTAACTATCTCCGATATAATTCATCTGCTGGCCCATGGGGCAGATGTAGCAATCGCTCTTTTCATTGTAAAACAGCTTGTCTGCGCTGAATGGGTGCTTTTTGTTAAAGTTTGAACTTTGCTGTTTGTCAAACATACCATATTTCACATAAGCTGTTGCTGCTTTGCTTTCCAATAATGTGTAATTTTCCTGAGAGCCATAGCCCGCGTCTGCTGTAACTATTTTAGGTGCTGCTCCGAAGCTTTTTTCGTGCTGGGTAATATGATCTGTGAGCGTTGTTGTATCAGTGGGATTGGGATGGATACTGTAGTTCACAATGTATTGATTCGAGCTTGATATCTGTACATTATAAGCAGGTTTTAAACTGCCATTGCGCATATGGTCTTCTTTTAGTCTCATGAAGGTGGCATCGGGATCTGTTTTGCTGAAGCTGTTACGATCCCCTAAAATTGCCTCCTGTGTTTCGTAGCGAGCAATATTTGCAGGATAGTTTTTAGTAATATAGCCAAGTTTTGCTTTCAGCTTCTTATCGATATTGTCTTTCTTACCAAGGACCTCATTGAGCTTATTGACTGTGTCTTGTACCTTCTCTTTATCAATGGTAGTAAAATCAGGTGGATCTGGAAGATCATCTCCATCATTAACACGCACGGCATATTCCCAGATCTGGCGCAGTTGCTTTTTCATTTTTTCCTTGTTAGTCTGGATCGCTTTTTTCCAGACAAAGGTGTATCGGTTGGCGTTGGCCTCGATTTTGGTGCCATCTGTATATACTTCCTCAATACTTAAAAGGCCCTGCTGGGCCAATAACAGTACCACGGCTCGGGCCGCCCCGTTCCTCGAATATACTCCGCAAAGCATCTTTCAATCGCACGCCTCTGAACCGGTTAATCGTATTATGATCAGGGAAGTTCATCCCACTCACCCACATGAAGTAGACGCTCTCTTTACAGGCAGCTTCTAGTTTCCTGCTCGAATAAATATTGCTCACATAGCCGTAAACCAGTACTTTGAGCAACATCTGAGGATGATAGCTTGAAGTTCCTTTTGTTTGATATGCTGCGTTAAGCGGCGCGATATTTATCCTGTTAATTACATCGTTGACAACACGAACAGGGTGATCTTTCGGAACTAATTCTTCTAAACTCGGGGGCAACAGCATGATCTGCTGCTGGTCGTAACGCTTAAAAGTAGGTCGTTTTGATGACATATCTTCATTATTTTCTATACCTAAAGATGAGAAAATCAAACGAGTATGACAACAATCATGAAACAAAAATGTAGGGAATTTTAGACTTGACCAAAAAAAGAGGGTGCCTTTTTGAGACACCCTCTTTGTGTGCCGAAGATGGGATTCGAACCCACACAGAGCAACCTCCACACGCCTCTGAAACGTGCGTGTCTACCAGTTTCACCACTTCGGCATAAATTGGGTCAGCAAAAGTAACAATACTTGCCAGGTTTTCAAAGATGTACCGGGAAAACAGAAATTATATTTTAACATTTTCATATAAATCAGGAATCTGTACGTTTTTATATCCCGCTGAATTAAGTTTTTGCTGGAAAGAAGCCTGCGTGTCATATTCGCCATGTACTAAAAATACGGTTTTTACACGTTCCGGTGTTTGGCATGATAGAAAATCCAGCATTTCATTATAATCACCATGCCCGGAAAACGCTTCCATTGAAGCAATTGTACATTTAACTTCAAACGGGTCACCGAATATATTTACGTGCTTGTCTCCTCGTTTTAATGCACCTGCCAATGTGTTGCCCGATGCATATCCAACAAGCAGTATCGTACACCTTGGGTCTTCAATATTGTTTTTTATATGATGCTTAATTCTTCCTGCTTCAGCCATGCCCGAAGAGGATATAATTATGCAGGGTTCTTTATTGTCATTAATGGCTTTTGAAGCATTGACGTCTTCAACGTAGTGTAGATAAGGAAATGCAAAAGCGTCACCGTCTTTTTCAATATAATCAAGGATTTCAGGGTTAAAGCATTCTTCGTGTTCTTTCATGATCCGGGTCGCATTGACTGCAAGCGGACTATCAATATACACAGGGATCTGAGGTAGTTTCCCTGAACTGGAAAGCTGATCCAGTGCATAGATAAGTTCTTGTGTGCGGTCAACAGCAAAAGCGGGAATAATAAGCTTTCCCTTATTTGCAACACAGGTGTCATGGACGATTTTTAACAGATGTCCCTGCATATCTGTTTCCTTTTCATGCAGCCGATCGCCATAAGTGGATTCACAGATGATAATATCAGCCTGCGGAAAGATATCCGGCTTACGTAAGATGCGATCGCCTGGGCGGCCAATATCACCTGTAAAAGTCACTTGCTTAAAAGATCCTCCGTCAGGAATTGTTAAGTGTACTGCTGCACTTCCAAGAAGATGAGCTGCATCCGTTAGAAGTACTTCAACCTCATTCTTTTCACCCGGAAAAAAAGTCTTTCCATACGGTACTGGTTTAAACATTTCCAAAGCGCGTGCAGCATCTTCGGCATTATATAACTCTTCAAGCAGAGGTCTGCCTTGCCTTTCCCGTCGTTTATTAATTCTTTCCAGATCCTGCTCTTGAATATGGGCGCCATCCAGCAGCATAATTTTACATAAATCCAGTGTAGCGGACGTACAGTAAACCGGGCCTTTAAAGCCTTGCCGCACCAATCTTGGAATTAAGCCGGAATGATCTATATGAGCGTGAGAAAGTATCAGATAATCAATTTCAGAGGGTTCAAAACCAAAGTTCTGATTAAATTCGTGGGTCTGGATACCTTGAAAGAGACCGCAATCAAGTAATATCTTTGTTCCTTTTTCAGTGGTTATTAAGTGTTTGCTGCCTGTAACTGTGCGCGCAGCACCAAAAAATTGAATTTGCATATTGGGATAAAGTTTGTGAATGAAGAAGCAGTAATGAGGAATGATTTCTAAACTAAAACGTAAAGTGCGTTTAAATTCCGCCCATACCCGTCATAATCGAGCCCATATCCTACTACAAATTTATTTTCTATTTCAAATCCGACATAACGCATGTCAACCGGTTTTTTAAGAGCCTCCGGCTTATGCAGTAAAGTAGCAATTTCTATCGAGGCAGGTTCCAGTCGGCTGATTTGCTCCAGCAGCTGTGCCATGGTAATGCCTGTGTCTACAATATCCTCAATAATGATAATATCCCGTCCACTGATTTTTTCTTCCAAACCGATGATCTGCCGTACCATTCCCGTAGATTCAGTTTGCGCATAGGAAGATAGACGTACAAATGTTAATTCGCAGGAAAGGGAAATATTTTTGATAAGCTGAGCACCAAATAAAAAAGCTCCGTTTAAGACTACGATAAAAAGCGGACAGCGGCCGGCATAGTCACTGTTGATCTGAGCAGCCAGTTCGTAAGTACGTGCCTCTATAATTTCGGTACTGATGTATGGTGTGAAGTTTTTATCCAGTATGGTTATCATAAGGTAGGTGTCATCTAAATTTGTATTGAGGTCAATTAATACATCTCATCAATATTAACTCTTTTTTCAAAAACACGGCTCTCCGCAAACGTAAAATAAAATTCCCACGTTAATATGAACACATTACCCCTGATATGAAATCATTGATTAATATAATAAAATACTGCATTGCCGCGGTTGTTTTCACCACTTCTGCTTTTGCCCAGTTATATTCCTCGGCAGATCTGGATAAGAACTATGACATGGTTCTTAAAAATCCTGGTGTTCAGATTGAATCAACAGAGGCAATTAACTTACTATATAATTTCAGATTTGACGAAGCAGATACAGAGTTTCGCTGGCTGAAATATCGTTATCCGAAACACCCAATGCCTCATTTTCTGATGGGGCTATCAGAGTGGTGGAAAATTGTACCAAATACGGATAATGAAGCGTATGACAAAGCTTTTCTGGCTCAAATGGATTCTACCATCAATCTGGCGGAAAAACTTTATGAGGATGAAAAAAATAAGATAGAACCCGCTTTCTTCCTTGCCGCTGCTTATGCTTTTAAAGGTCGGTTGTATGCGGAACGTGAAAGTTGGACAAAAGCAGCATTTGCTGGTAAAAAGTCCTTAAAATATTTTGAAATATGTAAAGGGAACGGCGATTTGTCTCCGGAATTATTGTTTGGGGACGGCCTGTATAATTATTATGCAGAATGGGTTCCCAAAGAATATCCTATTTTAAGACCCATATTAGCACTTTTTCCCAAAGGTAATAAAAAGTTGGGAGAGCAGCAGCTCGAAAAAGTTGGAAATAATGCATTCTATACACGTGTGGAAGCACGTTATTTTCTTTTACAGATATACAGCATGGAGAATGAATATGGAAAGGCTTATGAAATGGCCAAGTACATGTGGCAAACCTATCCGAACAATCCCTATTTTGAAAGATATTTTTGCCGTACAGCCTTTGTAACCGGTAAAGCAGCAGAAGCAGAAAAGGCGGCGCAAAATATTCTGGACAAAATTGAAAAGAATATGCCAGGTTATGAGGGAGTCAGTGGTCGGAATGCAGCTTATGTTTTAGCGTATTATAACATGCAGTATCATCGTAACTATGAGCTCGCCTCACAATACTATCAGAAGGCAATCGATTTTTCAGTCCAAACGAAGTCTTTGAATGCAGGATATTATGTGTCATCTCTAATAGGGCTTGGCAAGATTGCAGAAATGAAAAAGAACTATGACGAGGCACTCCGCTACTACAAACTCGCCGATGATAAAGCAGACAAAAAGTCCAGCCAGGATAAGGAAGCAAAGAAAGCAATTGAAAATCTTAAGAAACTGAAACGGGAGGAGAGAAGGAGGAGATAAGTTGTAAGTTCACAGTTTACAGTGTTGCGGAAATCTGTAAACTGTGAACGATATACTGTTTACTTTTTTAAAGCGGCATAATGCTTAAAGAACAGGGGAATTGTTTCAATGCCTTTATAGTAATTAAAAAGGCCGTAGCTTTCATTTGGAGAATGTAAAGCATCAATGTCAAGACCGAAACCCATCAATATACTTTTCCTGCCCAGTTCCTGCTCAAACAGCGCCACGATAGGTATACTTCCTCCGCCACGTGTAGGAATAGGTTTCTTTCCAAATGATTCCTCCATGGCCAGAGCAGCCGCTTCATATTCTACAGAGTCAGTAGGAGTAACATAAGGAAGGCCGCCATGATGAGGTGTTACCTTTACTTTCACGGACGCAGGGGCAATTGATTCAAAGTGTTTGCTGAACAATTCACAAATTTCCTGATCGGTTTGATTAGGAACCAGACGCATCGAAATTTTTGCATTTGCTTTGGATGGCAATACCGTTTTAGCCCCTTCACCAATATATCCGCCCCAGATTCCATTCACATCCAGGGTTGGACGAACAGAAGTTCTTTCGATGGTCGTATAACCTGCTTCTCCGGCTACATCATCAATGTGCAGATCTTTTTTATATTCTTCCAGATCAAAAGGTGCAGCATTTAAAGCATCTCTTTCAGCAGTACTCAATTCCTGCACATCATCATAAAAACCAGGAATGGTAATATGTCCGTTCTCATCTTTGAGGGACGCGATCATTTCACATAATACATTTAAAGGATTAGCCACGCCGCCGCCATATACCCCGGAATGCAAATCCCTGTTTGCACCAACTACTTCGACTTCAACATAAGTAAGACCGCGAAGACCCGTTTCGATGGAAGGAACGTCATTGGCAATGATACTTGTGTCGGAAATCAGGATTGTATCACATTTTAACAGATCACGATTTTCTTTTACAAATGTTTCAAGATGTGAAGACCCGATTTCTTCTTCTCCCTCAATCATCATTTTTATATTGCAGGTAAGCGAATCAGTTGCCAGCATCGTTTCCAGTGCCTTAATGTGCATATAAAACTGTCCCTTATCATCGCAGGCACCACGAGCATAAATCCGGTCATTTTTAATAACAGGCTCAAAAGGGGGTGAATTCCAAAGTTCAAGCGGGTCTGCCGGCTGCACATCGTAATGACCATAAACGAGTACGGTAGGCAGGCTGAGATCAATTATCTTTTCGCCATAAACAACCGGATGACCAGGTGTTTCAAAAATTTCTACGCGATCAGCACCTGCTTCTTTCATCCGGTCCCGAACGTATTCTGCTGCTTTAAGCATATCCGGTTTGTACTTCGAGTCAGCACTGACAGACGGGATCCGAAGCAGGTCCAGCAACTCATTCAGAAATTTATCACGATTCTGTTCGATGTAATTATTCATAATCTGGTTTAAAATTAATACCTGATCGTACAGGATATCTGTTAAAATCAGGGCCAATTTAAAAAATTACCCCTAAGGTTAATCCTTAGGGGTAAGTAATTCTGAAAATATATTTCTAAAAAATTTATGCTGCTTTTGACTTCTTAAAAAGATTTACCCGGTTTTCATTACCGTTCATTAACCTTACGATATTTTTCTGATGTGTTAATACCACCAGAATAAACATTACAAAACCAAAAACAATTAGTAACGGCTCAGGGTGACCGAATACGCCTGCCCACGAAAGAACCGGGAAAGCCAATGTTGCCAGAATTGAACTCAAAGAAACATATTGAGATGCCAGAAGGGTAAGTATAAAAATGGTGATACAAACCAACGCAAGCTCAGGATGAATGGCCAGAACCATACCCAGCAGGGTTGCAATGCCTTTTCCACCTTTAAACCGTACAAAGACAGGAAAGATATGACCAACAATAGCTATAACTCCGAACAAAATCTTATACATCAGAAGCTCGGTCTCTCCGATTGTGCCTATGTAAAAAAGCATCGAAGCCATGCAGGTAGCAGTCCATCCTTTGAGCACATCAATAAGCATGACGATGGTTCCCGCCCGCTTTCCTAAAACTCTGAAAGTATTTGTGGCCCCCGCATTGCCGCTGCCATGTTTTCTGACATCAATTCCGAAGTAACCAATCCCGTACCAGACAGAACTTGGTATGGAGCCTAAAAGATATGAAGCTAAAATCGTAATTATAAATAAGGCAACACTCATTTTGTACTATTCCTTGGTTATTTTGAATTAGACTAGGTTTTTATCAAAAATACAACGGTCTTATGATTTTTGCAAGCTAAATAGGAATACAAAATTAAGAAATTGTTCTAAATAGTCAAATAAATACTACACGCCTTAAAAGCCTTCTGCCTGCTCTTCTTTCTTTTTCTTTTCTGCTGCCGGGGTTACTTTTTTCTTAACTGCTGATTTTACAAGTTTCGCCTTTTTAACATCCGGCTGATAAAAATCATCAAAGCGGTTTACAAACAAATCTTTTTCTTCTGATCCAAGAGAGATCAGCGCCATTTTAGACTTTACGTTTTTTGATTTTGCTGTGATCTGGTCATTGAAGTCCAGCTGTGAAGACACAACACCTAACTCATTCTGACGATAATCAAAAAAGTACCAGATGTCGGGCGAAGCCTGTAAAAACAAACTGAACTCATCACCATCAGCTGTTCTGCGTATTTCGAGAACTCCTTCCATCTGGGCATTGATGTTATTTTTACCAAAATTGGACACACCGATCGGTCCCTGAGAATAGTATGCTGCATGTACCGGTGACCAGTTCAAATTGACGTTCGACAATACCATTGGAGCATCCAGTACAGGAGAGGCGTCAAACAATGGTTTGTACCCGGCTGCCGAAAGTTTCACATAGGCATCTGTTGCCTTTGCACCGATTAAAGCGGCCAGTTTTCGGTTAAGCTGGTCCGGATCATCGTCTGCGGCTGTGCTGTTCTGTTCTTCCAGATTTGTTTCAACAATCTTGGCAGCAATAGGTTGCAAGATCGGTTCAAGCGCTGACATCTTCAAAAGCAGCATCGAATTAAAGCTAAATCTGGAACTGTCAACCTGAGCTTCAACGATACCGCTGGATTGCAGCCAGTCGGCACCAGTCAGTTTCAACGGACCCGAGAAATCGGCCAACCCTGTTTTATCATCAAACTTCAAAACATTGGATTCGTCAATCAGGCTGTCTGCGCCCATCGGTGGTGTCACCCGGAATGATTTGCTGTCTTCATCATAGCTCATAGCACCTTGTGACAGATAAATATCTTCATCTCCGTCTGAATCTTTTGGAGAAAGGAAGGTCATATACAAACCGCGTGCTTCGTTGTAATGCAGCCCGACTGAAAGCGGCAGTTCGTTCTCATTTTTAAGATTTTTATCAATTTTGATGGTAATACTTTCTCCGGGTGCTTCCTTGTACACAATCCAGGAGCTCTGAAAATCTTTACGGAATTTCAGCACAGGTTTTACAAATCCATCCAGTTTCAGAGAAGGTTCATAAGCGATCAGGTTAATGCCGCCTTTGTATTGAATTCTGGGTGATAGTATTAGTTTGTCGGTTTCCTTAATATCGGCGCTGGCTGTTGTATAATATTTAATAGCAGCTGGCTTATTGTCATTTTTGCGCTTTCCTTCATTCACCGGACCAATTTCTCTCAGCTCAAAATTCTGCATTTTGATGTTGAATGTATCTTTCCTGGCAGTGATGTACTGGTAAGTTGCCGAACCTTCGAAGTGATTTCTGGAATCGATGCGGATGTCGGCATCACGTAATCTGTGTGAGGTATTTAAAGTATCAATCTCAATTCTTGCTTTTTTTAGCGGGTTAATTTTTCCTTTAGAGTCAATGCTTATTAACCCGCCATCAGGAATAATTTTAACATCAGCGGTCTGTACAAAAGGAACACCTTTTACATTGAGTGTAACCTTATCTACATCATAAATAGCTTCTGAACCTTGAAAGGTCAATCCTTCCTGTTCCGGATTGGTTGAGGTATAGGATGAAGTTTCTCCAAACCCTTTCATCAGGATTGTTTTCTTTGTCATATCCCATTTCGCGGAGCCGATCAGTGTCTGGTAGGACGCGGTAGGGATCTGCATACCTGAGGAATCCGAGCCAAATCCAGTTTCATCGGTCAGGAAATTTGCGATACCTGTTTTAAAGTTAAAATCGATATTAACATTATTTCCGGTAAGCAGTTTCTGTGTCGATTTTTCTCCACCGCTGTTAATTGAGAAAACTGACTTATTTGCAAGAAATCCTTCTTTATTAAATTTTATATCCTGAGAAGAAAGCTCAGAGTCTGAACGTTTTAATTTCCCGTTTCCATATAATCCGGAAGAACGCAGCAAAAGGCCTCCTTCGAGGCTGGTTGTACCTTTATGAAAAGAAAACGATTTCCCCTGTGTGTTGATAAACATACTGTCGGAATTCGGATACCAGCGCAACGTATAATCTTTCAGATCCACGGCAGGAAAGTAACCTTTACCGATTGTAGCTTCCTTGATGCTTGCCACCTCTCCGGACGCCATCAGCGAATCGGAAGCAAGAAGTACTTCTTTGGCCGTCATTGAAGCCGACAGATATTTGATAATTGCCTTTGAATGCAAGCCCGAATTATCCATTACCAGTGTATCTGTAAACCTGGCAAGTGCTTTGCCATTGTAGATCTTCATGTCCGTTACCGGCGGTTTATATTCGAAACCCAGGGAATTATCCGGCATGCTTTTCAGGATCGTTTTCAGGTCAGGGATGATTCCGTTTCCGTAAAAAGTACCGTCAAAAATAACATCACGGGTGTCCAGCCCGTCCATGTCAATTTTTGGTATTTTAAAATAAACTTCCCTTGGATAAAGGACAGGTTCGCGTTCGGGCTGATCAAAGTAGACCATCATACCTTCCGGCACAACCAGTCTTGGTGATTTTTTACCCTTTTGAATACCTGATTTATTGGTTGGATCGCTCAGATAAAATGTACCGCCTTTTTCATACTTTACGTGGCCGCCGACTTCACTTTTTTGTCCCTTTGCAAATTTCTCTTTCGGAGTAAATGTTATGGAGTCATTTGGGCTGACATTTACAAAAAACTGGCTGTAATCAAATTTTAGATTTAGCCCGCGGAACTGATAATTGGAAGCAACCAGCTGGCCGTTCATGCCAAAATTTCTGTTTCTGCCGATGACAATTTTTTTGTCAGAAGGAACGCCATAAATTTTCAGTGAATCGCTGACCACGAAGCGGGAAACACCTAGCACGGTAAGCATTGTATCGCCTAGGGTAATGGTAGCATTCGCTTTTTCATCATCCGAAGTGAATTGTGAAACAACCTGGAAATTATCATAATCAGCCTTATCCATGTTGGCCATTACATACAAAGCGCCCTTTTTGCTAAGCGCATATTCGTCGGTTGGTTTGTTGTAGATAAAATATCCGTCCAGTGCCAATCTTTCCAATGAGCGGCGAAGGATTTTTGGATTCTGCTTGTATTTTGCAGCCAGCTCTTCCGGTACGAAACTGGATTTTTTTGTAGTAGTCGTATAGTTTGCGGCCAGAAGCATCGGCTGAAATCCAAATTCCTGGCTAATTCCCCTGAAACGTTCTTTTTTGAAATAGTCAAACGATTCAAGCTTTACCGGTACAACCTGTTTTCCATCAATTCTTAAAAATTCAACCTTCTCGTTTGGAAGCTTCCAGCGCATCGCCTGCGACCAGATGTTCATTTTATGAAACGAATCGCGGTAGGGAAGTGGTCCAAAGTCCGTTTTTTCCGCACGTCCCAGTTTCACCATGCCTTCGTCATCATTATAATTAAATGTGATTCCCGGGTGATAAAGCGAATCGGTTCCCAAAGGCATGCTAAATGAAGCAAGCGGCGAAGAAATAACCGAATCCCGCAGTGCAAACTTTTTACTTACAACCTTAAAAGCAGGTTTATTCTTATACGTAACCGCCACCGTAGAAGGCTCATCGCTCAACGATGAACTGTACATGGTTGTACCAATCAGTGCATAACCGCCTTTGTAGCTGATGTTTTTTCTGGTGGCTTTTAGCCGTGCATCAATTCCGTTTGAAACAAAACGCGGGTAAGCGGCTGGCTGGCCTTTTATTTTTTTTGTACCTCTGTATTCAACCGTTCCTTTTACCGGATTTGCCAGTTGCTGGTCATGGTGCAGGGTGGTGTTTTCGGCAAGGATTTTTGGTTGGACAATATTAAAAGAATAAGTATCGAGATCTGCATAAATCGAAGAATCTCCTGCCGCAGCCCAGTTGAGCCGTCCTCCTTTACCTACAAATATCCCATCCCGAAGCGAAATATTTCCGCTCGTCGGTCCGAAGACAACCGAATCACCCGCCGCAACCATTCCGAAAACCGCATTTTGCAATTCGATTACAGCACCGGAAACAACAGGAAGCGGATTGGATTTGGGAGCTATCACAAAATTTGTGTCAACCGGTGAATCCCAACTCTCATTGGCTGAGGCAACAGCAGCTTGTTTGTTGGCCGCTTCTGCATTGGTTGTGTCAAACCGGTAACGATAAGTACCGCCTAGCAGATAGAGCGAATTGTAATTGGTAGCATAAAGCTTATTGGTCTCCGTAAGTGTCTTTATAGTTTCAAGTACTTTCAGATACGACTTTGCATCATATTTTTCACCTGCCTGTGCGGCCAGATCAAGAAAACCATCAAAAGTTGTAGGCGACTGTTTGGCAAAAGTATACGCGTTTCGGGTCAGTAGGAACAGAATCGGGCCGGCCTTCTGGCCTTTTGCCATCTGTGTCCGGACAATGCCGATAAATTTAGCCTGTTGCGCAGGTGTTACCCCCGACATCCAGACACTGTCCAGCTGCGCCGCTGCTCTGATGAATTGCGGATTACGGCTACCGTCCATCATTTTACGGAACTGAATGATAAACTGGCCGGGTTCGTCAGCTATCTTTTGATTTTGCGCAAAAACGGTATTTCCTGACAGGAGCAGGATGAAAAGGAAAAAGCAGTATTTAAAAATTTTCATATGTTATAAAAAGTACTTTTCCGTATACTCCCTTTTACCTGTTACAGGATTATGGAGGAGTTTGTTTACATCTTTTCAAATACAACGGTAGCCCACTGGTTACGCGTATTCGATCTTACTTTTTTTAATCCGTTTTCTTCTGCACAGCGCTCAATATCAGCCTGATCTGTTTCATAAAATCCGCTTGTGACCAGCCATCCGCCAGAAGCCAGGTGCTGTACATATTTGGGGATTTCAACGAGAAGAATATTACGGTTGATATTGGCAAGAATTCCACCAAAAACCAATTCAGATTTGACGCCGTCAATTGTTCCCTGAAAAACTTCTGCCTGTGCAGGAAGGCTGTTCATCGCAAAATTTTCAACTGTATTTTCCACCGCCCATTCATCGATATCAAAACCCAGCATCTCAACCGCTCCCAGTTTATAGGCCAGAATGGTAAGAATACCTGTTCCGCAGCCTACATCCATCACTGATAGGCCTTCGTGTGGCAGGTCAAGCTGTTCATTCATAACGAGCCAGGTGGTTTCATGGTGGCCTGTACCAAATGACATCTTTGGCTGAATAAGTAAATCGTATTGAAAAGATGGATTTGGCTCATGAAAGACAGCTCTTACGCGGATTTTATCACCAACTTCGATAGGCTCATAACTTTTCTCCCACTCTTCGTTCCAGTTTTTTCTTTCTAACGATTTCCAGGAAGTCGCTATTGTTTTCATTTCCTGGTATTTAGCAAGAATTTCAGAGATCTTTGTTTCATCAAAATCTTCTTCCGGAATGTAAGCCAGCAAACCCTCATCTGTTTCTACAAACGATTCAAATCCGGCATCTCCGAGTTCTGCCATTAATATTTCTGTAAAATCAGATTCCGCCTGTATGTCAAGTTCTACGTAATTCATTGCAAATTGTTAGATAATATATGAATGTGAAGGTGTTGAAAATTTTTAGTAATGCAAGGATTAAATAACAGAAACGCCCGCAAAAACCAGGATTAAAGGTATTTGCGGGCGTATTGAAATAAAATTATTCTTATGGTTTCCTTCTCTTCGCTGCCAGATCGTGTGCCGTATCGTAATAAGAACGCAGGTTCATCCAGTCAAAAACATCAGAGATATTCTCAACACGGTTACGCTGCATGATCCGGTCGCGACGCTGCATTTTTACGAATTTGAACAGAATATCAGCCATCTGATCTGCTGCCTGCGTATAAGTTTGTGATTTTCTGTTGATTACATAAATTCCACGGTTTTCATAATCCCGCATGATCTGCATGATGTAATCACCAAATCCCGACAAATCACTTGTTACAGTCGGCACACCTCTCACTACACATTCCAGCGGTGTATAACCCCAGGGTTCATAATAGCTTGGGAATACGCCCAGGTGGCAACCACGTACAAACTGACCATAATCAAGGCCAAAAAGCGGGTTGGTTGAGGAAATGAAGTCCGGATGGTAAACAATCTTCACGCGATCCCGTTCATTGTTGACCAGATTTGCTTTTTTACAGAAATCGGTAATGCCGTCTTCTTCTTTCAGATCATGTGTTACAAACGCAGGAAGTTTGTCTGTTTTCCAGGTTTGGATCGTACGTCGCAACCGAAGACGCCAGTATTCATCTACAAAATTATTCAGATCAGGCATTTTATGATCCGTGCCTGATGCCGTTGCCAGGAACAGTTTTTCCCCAACCTCTTTTTCTATTGCTGTACAGGTTTCCTGTAACTCATTTAACACGGCCCGGGACTGAAGTACATCCGGATTAATGGAAGTAAAAGGCTGTTTGGTTACGATGAACATCACAACCGTCATGTCCATATTCGCCTGAACCATCTTCCAGTTCAGTCTGGCCAGTGCTTCCAGCGTCAAATCGTAACCTTTGTTACTGTATTCGTAGCGGCCGGAAGTAAAAAAGTAAAGTGTTTTGTCTAAATCAAAAGAATAACTTGGGAAGAAATGTCCGAGAACAAAGTCATGTATGCGCTCCTTGAATTTCAAATGCAGATTCTGAAATTCGTGTACTGCCTGGAAACGAACAACATTAAGACCGTTCGGCGTAACCAGATCCGGCATTCTTCCCAGGAAAACCTCGCATTCGCGTGCTGTAACGTCACTTACCGTTGTAAGTACATGCGCACTAAGTGCAGCCTGCCGTTCCACCGAACACTGGGCCAGGATCCCGTAGTTTTTAGCTTCCTGTTCCCAATCGAAAAAGGGTAATTTACTGTAAAATCCACTAACGTTCTGAGCCAGATAGCGGCCGAGCATCGTTGCATGTGTCGTAAAAGTAGTTGCGACTTTAACATTATCGCGTTTAAGATCCGGAAGACCGCTGCTGGCCATCCACTCATGAAACTGAGCAAAAATCTCTTCACGTTTTGCATTGTCTTCAGCGTATTCTTTCAGGAAGATCCTGACCATTTCGCCAAAACAAAGTGTTTGGTTAACCAGATGTTCTACATTGATTGTCGGAATGCGGTTGCGTTCCCAAAGGTTAAATTTAATTGTATCCAGTTCATGCGCAATGCTTTCCAGATCAAATAATATCACTCTTGGCTTGCCGGTAACCAGCCAGTAACCATAGTGAACGGTATAGCCCATTTCACGCATTCTCTTGACGGTACGCCCGGCAGGAGAATTATCCATATCCGTTATTTCCTCAAATTCCGAAGAAGCTTTTTTCTCGAAATATGGCCCCATGAGAAAATAGTTATCTTCCCACTTTTCCACCATCGCTGGCACCTTGGTTCTGATAACAGTATAAATTCCTCCAACCTGATTACAAACCTCCCATGCTATTTCAAAAAGGACGTTATTTTTAGTGGTTTTGACAAATGGTTCCAATATGGGATACAGTTTTTAGCGTTATGCGGTAAATTAATACTTAACAGCTCAGTTAAGTCACAAAAAATCCTTGTAATTACACAATAAATATCTACAAAAATTATTCATTTAAGCAAATATTCGGTCTCTTGATATTCGGTTTATTATCATTTGGCCTAAAAGCAAATATGCCGGAAATATAACTAAGTAAAGATTGAAAGTGAAGCATAAAACCAGAACAAGCCTTTTTAAACTAGATAGGATTAGTGAAAGTAAGGCAGTTCTCGGCTAACTTTGTTCCAAATTACGTTACTTTGGTCAGAATAACATTTTGCATACGTTTTATAGTGAAAAATTTTAAAGTTATTACGCTTTTTGTTTTACTCAACACTTTTTTGCTGACTGGCTGCGTAGCACAAAGCACCGAAACTGAGGTTGTATTCCCTCCTAAAAGGGAATTCAGGGCAGTTTGGATAGCAACGGTGGATAATATCGATTGGCCAAGCAGTAAAAATCTTGTGCCTGAAGTGCAGCGCGAAGAGTTTTCAAATCTGCTGGATTTTCACAAAAATGCAGGAATGAACGCCGTTTTTGTACAGGTCAGAGCAGCTGGTGACGCGTTTTATGCAAAGAGCTCTGAGCCCTGGTCCGAGTGGCTTACAGGGCGGCAGGGGCGGCAGCCGCAGCCGTTCTGGGACCCGATGGATTTTATGATTAAAGAAGCACATCAGCGGGGGCTGGAATTTCATGCCTGGCTTAATTTAAACCGGCTTGTACATAAATCTTCAACCAGTGTTTCTGCTGAAAACATAAGTATGACACATCCGGAATGGATCATTAGCTATGACGGGTATAAATTATTTGATTTTGGAATTCCGGAAGTAAGAAACTTTATAAGGGATGTAACAGTAAACGTTGCCAAAAACTATGATGTAGACGGGATTCACTTTGACGATTATTTCTATCCTTATGCCGTACCGGGTCAAACAATTCATGATGAGGCTACTTTCAGAAAGCATGGACGGGGATTTACCAATAAAGCGGAGTGGAGAAGAAACAATATCGATCTTTTGGTCAAGCAAATTCATGATACGCTTACAGCAATAAAACCAAAACTTAAATTTGGTATCAGTCCGTGCGGCGTGTGGCGTAATAAAGGTACGGATCCTGAAGGCTCCAAAACTTACGGAGCACTTGCTTCCTATGATGATCTTTTTGCAGACAGCAGAAAGTGGGTTAGAGAAGGGTGGATCGATTATATTGCCCCACAAGTGTACTTTTCATCCGGTTTTGGCCGTGTTCCATTTAAAAATCTGGTAGACTGGTGGTCGGAGAATTCTTTCGGGCGACATTTTTATGTAGGGATGGGCGCATATCGTGTTGGTTATAAGGAAAAAGATACCAACTGGGCCAACCCGGCAGAAATCCCTAACCAGATCAGATATTTCCGTGAAAATGAAACGGATGGTGCGATCTTTTTCAGTTCACGTTCTCTGAAAAATAATAGCCTTGGTTTTGCAGATTCGCTGCGTAAGGATTTCTTCAAATTTCCGGCATTAATTCCAACCATGCCCTGGAAAGACAACGTCCCGCCGCTTTCTCCCAAAAGCCTGAAAGCAACATTACTTTCCAATGGTCTGGAATTGTTTTGGGAAAAGCCTGATACTGCATCAGACGGAGACGGAGCATGGTATTATGTTATTTATCGCTTTGCAGAATCGGAAAAAGCCACTGCTTATGACCCACGGCGTATTATCGGGATGTGTTATGAGGGTGAACAGTTTATAGATAAGAGTGTCCAGCCCGGCCAACGGTATGTCTACTACATCACTTCTGTTGATCGTCTGCATAATGAAAGCCGGCCAATCGGACCTTTGCGTGTAGAGGTTCACGAACAGAAACTCGTCAGATTTTAATCATGTTGTAATTTTGTTTCATCAGCTATCCGCATGAGTAACGCCATTCAATACCAATATAAAAGGGAACATTTCGCAGCTTCCGCACCTACCAAGTACAATCCTGAAAATCTTCGTACAGAAGAAATGGTTTTGAATGTAGGGCCGCAGCATCCGTCAACACATGGTGTTTTAAGGCTGGAAGTGGTGACCGACGGTGAAGTCGTATTGGATGTTGTACCGCACCTGGGTTATCTGCATCGCTGTTTTGAAAAGCACGCCGAGTCACTTCCGTTCAATCAGGTCATTCCTTATGTAGACCGCCTGGATTATGTAGCCTCTATGAATTCGGAACACGCCTATGTAATGGGCGTAGAACGCATGCTGGGGATTGAAAATGACATTCCCAAGCGGATCGAATATATCCGTGTAGTGGTTGCTGAACTAAACCGCCTCGCTTCGCATTTTGTTGCACTTGGTACTTATGCGCTGGATATAGGAGCATATACACCGTTTTTATGGATGATGCGGGATCGCGAGCAAATTTTAAAATTGCTGGAATGGACTTGCGGAGCCAGAATGCTTTATAACTATATCTGGATCGGTGGCCTCTTTTATGATCTTCCGGTTGGTTTTGAAGAGCGTTGTCTTGAATTTATAAAATATTTAAAACCAAAGCTGATTGAACTGCAGCAGCTGGTTGTTGACAATAAAATTTTTATTGAGAGAACTGCGAATGTAGGCATCTTGCCCTTGCCGGTAGCAATCAATTACGGCTGTACCGGCCCGATGCTACGTGCTGCCGGGTTGCGCTATGATTTAAGACGCGTGGACGGATATTCCGTTTACCCCGAACTGGATTTTGATATTCCGATCGGGGAAGGAAAAATGGGTAAACAAGGCGATTGCTGGGACAGAACCTGGGTTCGTGTACTTGAATGCTGGGAATCCGTTAAAATTATTGAGCAAAGCCTGGAAAGACTTACCGGCGATTACAAACGAACTGCTGATTTCGACCCGCAGGCATTGGTCCCTAAGAAAATCCGTCCGAAAGCAATGGATTTTTATGTAAGGGGAGAAAGTCCAAAAGGAGAATTGGGATTCTTTTTCCGTACAGATGGCCGGTCAGACGTTCCCGTTCGTTGTAAGGCGAGGTCCTGCTGTTTTAATAATCTTTCCGTAATCGGGGAAATATCGAAAGGTGCCTTGCTGGCCGACCTGGTTGCTATTATCGGTTCGATTGATGTTGTAATGGGAGAGGTGGATAGGTAAGAGCGTTTTGGGCCTAGGGCTTTGGGAAAAGGTAAACTAAAAAAAGCTTCATTATGAAGCTTTTTTTAGTTTACAGGATATTTTTTCGGCTTTAAACTTCCTGCGCAACACCTACTAAATCATGTTTCAATAAAAACTCAGCAATTTGTACGGTGTTTGTTGCAGCTCCCTTGCGAAGGTTATCTGCAACGATCCACAAATTCAATGTTTTAGGCTGAGATTCGTCTCTGCGGATACGTCCTACGAAGGTATCATCTTTTCCATGCGCCGTCAGCGGCATCGGATAAAGGAAGTTTTTAGGATCATCCTGAAGAATTACGCCTTCTGCTTCGCTGAGGATCTGGCGAACTTCTTCCAGATCAAATTCATTTTCAAATTCAATATTAACTGCTTCGGAATGGCCCCCGATTGTCGGGATACGGACCGTGGTAGCAGTAACAGCAATGCTGTCATCGCCCATGATCTTTTTCGTTTCGTTGGTCATTTTCATTTCCTCTTTGGTATAGCCATTGTCAAGAAACGAATCAATATGCGGCAATACGTTCAGATCGATCTGATGCGGATAAACCTTCCCTTTGCTGTGGTCTCCCGCCCTTTCCGAAAACAACTGGTCTACTGCTGCTTTTCCTGTTCCTGTCACCGATTGATACGTTGAAACAACAACACGTTTGATTTTATATTTTTCATGCAAAGGATTCAAAACCACCACCATCTGAATGGTAGAGCAGTTTGGATTTGCAATGATCTTATCTTCTTTCGTCAAAGTTTTTGCATTGATTTCCGGGACTACGAGTTTCTTCGTAGGGTCCATCCGCCATGCAGAAGAATTATCAATAACCGTAATTCCTGCTTCTGCAAATCTTGGGGCCAGTTCCAGAGATGTTCCGCCTCCGGCTGAGAAAATAGCAATCTCAGGTTTGGCTGCGATGGCTTCCTCAAAACCGATCACCTTTATCTGTTTACCCTTGAATGTGATTTCCTTGCCAACAGATCTTTCTGATGCAACGGCCAATAGTTCCGTCACCGGGAAATTACGCTCTTCGAGCACTTTGAGGATTTCGCCGCCTACCAAGCCGGTAGCGCCTACCACTGCGATTTTCATAATAGTAAATGAATTATTAAAAATGGTTAGCCTTTTTTCTTCCGGAGACCGGACAGGAAAAGAGCCGCAAATTTACGTGGAAATTTAGAAAAAGTATTATTTTAAACGGATTAATGAATGATAATGGATAGAATAACCCGGTCTCATTCAATTAATTCCAACTATTTACCGTCAGTTCAGCCCAAAACTGCTGTGAATTCGATTTCCACCAGGTAGTCAGGAGAAACCAGAGCACTGATTTGATAAATTCCGGTCGTTGGCTTTATATCTTTGAAAAATGAACCGTGCGCACGAGCAATGTCATCAAAATGGCGGATATCCGTTGTGAAAATACGTGTACGGACAACATCATTCAGGGTGGCTCCTGCTTCTTCAAGTACTTTGCGGATCCGCTCGATGATGTTGTTGGTTTGTGCAAAGGCGTCATCCGCTTTTACTTTTTCCCCGTCAACAATAGCCACAGTTCCCGCTACTTCAACAATGTTACCGATTCTTACAGCCCGGCAGTAACCCATTTTGTCTTCCCAGGGTGATCCGGAAAGGATGTTTTGTCTTGACATGTTTGTTAAATTATAAATTAAAATTCACCGGTTAAAGTCAAAAAACTAATGCATCTCCTCTTCTCGGACAGCCAGAGCAAGTTTAATCTGCCCGTAATCATATTGTTCATTCAGTAATTCAAACAGTGGTTTGAGCGGATCTTCTTTGCGTATGCTCATTTCTTCGGCTGCTTTGATGATCGTATTGTAAGTTTTGTCATCAATCAGTGCTTTCAGGTTAATGTCATGCCCGTCTTCTTTCAATTTTACAAGATGCGACAGAATGGTAACCGGATTGAGGTCTCTTTTTTCACCAATGACTTTTACGGAATAGCCGGCTTTATAAAGATCCAGTGTTTCAATGTATGTCATACCTTTCACGATCCGCGTGCCCGGTTGTGTGTTTTCTCTGGCAAAGGCGACAATTTCGTTGATGAAAGTTTCTCCGTACCGTCTGAATTTCTCGGCGCCTATTCCGGATACGGCTTTCATCTGCGCTTCTGATATTGGTTTTTTCTGGGCCATTTCCGAAAGTGTTGCATCGCTGAAAACAACATATGGGGGAACAGCAAGGGCATCAGCCATCTGTTTTCTTAATATCCGTAATCTTTCAAAAAGCGCATCGCGGATAATTTCCTGTTTCGGTTTTTCCTTTGGAGCCAGTTCCTCTTCTTTCGCTTTTCGTTCCGACAGTGGTATGAATTTAACCAGTTCGACTTTTCGTTCGCCTTTTAAGATCTGACGGCTTGCTGCATTAAGTTTGAACGCATGTGCTTCATCGTAAGCAATGTCCATCACGCCGGAGTTCAAAAGCTGACTGATATATTCCGCCCATTCTTCCCCACGCAGATCGTGCCCTACACCAAAAGTTGGAAGCCGGTCGTAGCCATATTGCAGCACATTGCGGTTCCGGCTTCCCCGTAAAATATCGATCAGCATACCCATCGCTATTTTTTGATCCGTACGGGCAATGCCGGAAAGTGCCTTTTGGGCTATGACTGTTGCATCAAACCGCGTTCTCGGATTCCTGCATACATCGCAGTTTCCGCAATCTTTTTCCACCGCTTCATTGAAATAACTCAACAGAATTCTCCGCCGGCATATATCTGCTTCCGCATACTGTTTCATACGGTTCAGTTTGGCATGAAGCAGTTCTTTCTGTTCTTCGGATTGCTCGGAATTATTGATCATATCCTGCCGGGTTATGATATCCATATAGCTGTAAAACAGTACCGTATCAGAAGGCGAACCATCGCGCCCGGCACGTCCGATTTCCTGATAAAAACTTTCCACATTGGAAGGCAGATTGTAGTGAATCACCCAGCGGACATTGGATTTATCGATACCCATTCCGAAAGCGATCGTAGCCACAATGACCTGAATATCATCTTTTAAAAACTGCTCCTGTACCTTGGAACGCTGTTCGGAGGGCAGTCCGGCATGATAAAAGGCAGCCTTAAAACCGGCATTTTGCAAACTGACCGCAACGGTTTCGGTTCCTTTCCGGCTCAGGCAGTAGATGATTCCCGGCTGACCGTCGTGTTTATAAACAAAACTCTGTATCTGCTGTATTCGTTTTCTACCAGGAAGTACATTTAAACTAAGGTTGGGACGATCAAAACTGGCGATATATGTTTCAGCATGTTCTATTCCCAGCTGTTTTAAGATATCGCGCCGGGTCACGCGGTCGGCAGTTGCTGTCAGTGCAATAACCGGAACATTGGGAAAACGTAATTTCAGATTGCTCAGCTGCCGGTATTCAGGCCGGAAATCATGTCCCCAGGAAGAAATACAGTGTGATTCATCGATAGCAAATAAACTGACGTTCCATTCCCGTAAAAATTCAAACGTATTTCCTGAGAAAAGTCGCTCGGGAGCAATGTAAAGCAACTTTAACTCGCCAACCTTCGCCTGCCACATCACCCGATCCTGCTCAGCAGAGGATAAAGATGAATTGAGGAAAGCCGCATTTACCCCATTTCCCCGCAAAGCTTCCACCTGATCTTTCATCAGGGCAATCAGTGGCGAAATAACGACTGTAAGTCCGTCACGCAGAATAGCGGGTATTTGGAAACAAACAGACTTTCCGCCACCTGTTGGCATCAGGACAAGGCAATCCTGATTGTCCATCACCTTATCTATAATTTCTGCCTGTTGGGGGCGAAAGGAATCGTATCCGAAGTATTTTTTTAAAACGTCCTGCTTGGTAAAGTTCATTGCCGTGTAATTTGGAGTGCAAAAGTAATGATTCAAAACTGGTACATCATCTGCGCCTTTAATTCACTACGCTTATTTCCGTTTATTTCATTTAAACCGGAACTGATTTTATCAAGATTTTTGTATCGGGTCTGAGACCAGCGGAGCCATATTTTTAGCTGCTTGGATAAAGCAAATCTTGCCATAAGGTAATGTCGTGTTCCCTTGTCATAATAAGCTGGAAGTGAGAAGGCATACAACATATCTTTTTCATAAACATATTGTCGGCTGTCATAATTATCCGTTTTAAAAAAAGCTGCTCTGGCGCTCAGTTCCAGCTTTTTTAAATGCCAGGTTATATCCTGCACGATGGTAAAACCTCTGGATCCCGGATTTTCTTTGTAAGCAAAATCGCCGCCCTGTAATCTTGTCCTGACCGAAAAACGGAGCGGTACTTCATATTCTGCATTAATTGTTGCACTTCGACGTACCGATTCTGCAACCGGAGGCAGCGGGTCTTTATCGTCAGGGAAATTATGCGGCTTATGTTTTTCATGAAAAAGTGCATAAGCATTGAATCGCTTGTTGGGTTTGTATAGGACATGCAGATAAAAATCATGTCCCTCAGACGGGGCGTCTACCTGGTATTTTAACCATGGAAAGGTGAACCGATCATAAAAACCACTGAATTGCCAACGGCGGTTTGGTGTATAACGCAAACCCCAGTAACTTCCTGATTCATTGATCGGCCTGGTAGATTCCGCAATGGAATTACCGTAAAAAGTATGAAAGTTCCGGTTATAATGGCGCAGCAGAAAAGTGAAATCGAATGTTTTGCCAAGACCGGCAATCAGTCCGGCTATCCCGCCAACGCCACCGTTTTTTGAACGGGCGCCTTCTCCAAAAAAATGCAGGTTCTGCCATCGGTAATCTCCGTGTAAACCGATTGTCAGGTTATGTTTGCCCGAAAATTCAAAGCGATTGTATGCTACATCTTTCTTTTGAAGGAATGAGCCATAATTTGTATTTAGCAATGTTAAACCAATCTGTCCACGCTGCGAAGGCAATTTATAAAGACCATGAAAACCAATATTCTGTTCCGGAATAATATTATGCTTGGCTCGCTCAGTGGATGTACGGTGATAACCTGAAATGAGCAGAGAAGAAATAATCAGTTCATCCGGGTCCGCTGAACTGTCATCCAGGCTTGCATCTCTCTTGGTCCGGGAGTAAAAAGTTGTTACATCAAATTGTTTTGAAAAAGCATAAGTAGCAGCAATACCTCTGAAAAAATTCGCTTCTAAAACAGAAGTATAAGGGCGAAGACCCAGCGTGCTCCGGTAGGTAGTACGAATCACTTCTGAGCCTTTTCCCAATGAAAAACCCGCCGCCATCACCATTCCCTGTCCGGCCTGCATCTGGAAATCACCGATAATCAGATTTTTTAATTTACCTCTGTTCATGATCTGCGCATGAAAGGATGAGAAATCTGCTCCGAAGATGTGGTTCCCGGGTTTCCATTCCCACCATTTTTCCCCTGCATCTTTTTCAAGACTTAATCCAAAACTGTATGCACCGGTACGTGCATTCCGGTAGCGCAGGTATCCGTATAACGGCTGGCCTTTGTAACGCGACGTTGATCGTGATGTGGTGTCGATATCTGAAAATCCTTTTTGCTGTTCAAACAGCCTTCCGGATCGGAGCATTAAAAAGTGCTGGGTTGGATTTTTAAGGTTTTCCCGTAGAGAAATTAATTGAGGTTCAACAGTGACAAAAGGAAGCAGACGGTAAATCGTTGGAAGATCAAAATCCGGAACGGCCTGTAACTCATATAGTGACAAAAATGGCCCGAGTTTTTTCCGGTGAGCCAGAAGTGAGGCAATTTGTTTTTCTGTTAGAATAAAAGTGGCTGTCAGCTCATCGCTGGTTACCGAATTGAGATCAAGCGGATTGGCATACAACTGAAATAATGATTCATATAAATCTTCATAATTGGATTCTTCGGTCGGAACGGGAAAAAGGTTCTGGATAAACTCATTGATATCTATTTCCTGCCTTGGCGGGTTCTGCGCGTATAAGGTTTTTGACAAAAAAAGCGCCGGCAGCAATAGCCAGATCAGCGCTATTCTTGCCGGCGTATTTCTCTGGACGTATTTAAGTATGTAAAATCTTTGCATACGCCCGGAGTTTGGTAAAAGGTTAGAAGGCTTTTAAACTTAAATCCAGACTTCGCGCCTGGTGCGTCAGAGCACCGCTGGAAATCCCGTCGACGCCAGTTTCAGCTACTTCACGCAACGTTTTTTCCGTAATGTTTCCCGAAGCTTCCGTTTCAAAACGCCCTCCAATCAGCCTTACTGCCTCTTTCAAATTTTCAATTGAAAAGTTGTCAAGCATGATAATATCAACCTGGCCGACACGTAACACTTCTTTTACTTCATCCAGATTGCGCGTTTCTATTTCTATTTTTAATTTTTTACCGGTTTCACCAATATATTTTTGGGCACCTTTAATCGCGTTTTCTATCCCTCCGGCATAATCAACATGGTTATCTTTCAGCATAATCATATCGTAAAGGCCCATTCTGTGATTTACTGCCCCTCCAATTTTTACAGCCAGTTTTTCAAACAACCGGAAATTTGGAGTCGTTTTCCGCGTATCAAGCAATTTTACAGGCAGATCCTTGATCAGGTTTACCATCTGGTTTGCATAAGTTGCAATGCCGCTCATGCGCTGCATGGTATTAAGTACCAGTCTTTCGGCTTTCAGAATTAGTCTGGCACTTCCTTTCACGGTTAATACGATATCGCCTCTTTTGACTTCGGTGCCGTCATGAAGTAACACTTCAATTTCCAGTTCAGGGTCGTTACAAAAAGAAGCTGTCTCAGAAAAAATGATCAGAGCGACGTCTACGCCAGCCAGAATTCCATCTTGCTTTACCAGAAGTTTAGCTTTTCTGGTGGCATCAGCAGGGACGGATGAAAGAGAAGAATGATCGCCGTCACCAATATCTTCAAGCAATGCAAGGCGTATTAAATCACGAATTTGATGTGGATCTGTTTCCATATTCAATTGAATGTTGATCGGTCGGCTTTACAGGACCTTTATAGTGTTCGATAATGATTTAACCGCTTTAGTACGGTTAAAATGTCTGTTGGCGATAAGCCATATTATAACGTACGCCTATCGAAAATACATTGGATTTCTGGGCAAAGTCAACATATTCTGATTTTACATTACGAATCAGATAACGCCCGTCTACAAAAAAATTATGTGCCAGAGAGTAGCTGAGGCGTATATCGGTATAAGTGTTTTTGGTTAATATGCCCTGACCGATTTTGTGACCCAAATCCCTGCTTTTGGTGTTAGGTCCGGTCCGGGTTTCATAGCTTTTTAAAATATCACCACCATAATTACTGAAAGTATTCGGATCCATTCCCTTATCAGCAATCATGAGTGTGCCGTAAACCGACAGCCTTGCAGCAGGTTTGTAACGTATAATTCCGATGAACTCTTTAAAGTTGGCTCCGAGCGGGTGTGCCAGCGATTGTCCGTAATGTGCATAATTTCTTCCGCCGTCTTTATGTGAATAGGTATAAGGGCGCACCAGATTGTATTCTGCCTGTAGGTCGAGATTGTGTATTCCAAAAGCATCCACATACTTTCCACCGATCTGAAGGCTGTACTTATTGGTCCAGGATTTACTGCCGTTAAAAAGATATTTTGTCAGAAATTCATCCAGCACAAACTGACTGTAAACGGATGCCTTTCTGCCCAGCAGCCATCGGAAATCAAAGCCCAGCAGCGCATTATCCTGGCTTCCGATGTACGATTCAACATACCGGTAAAATATAATAGGGTTCAGGTAGTTCAGATCGTAACCGCCGCCCACCGAGTCCCGGTTAAATACTTCCGCTTCAAAGATACCAAAATTGATCTTATCCGTAAGGTTAACACTCAGGTGATGAATGGCCGCAAATTTTTTCCCTCTCAGGCCGTCACTCCATGCGTTTGTGTCATTATTAAGCATGCTAGTCCAGAGATTGGTATATTTAAAACGGCCAATCTCAGTATCCAGCCGTAAAAATAGGTATGGACTGCTGTTGTCAGACAAAATCAGGGAACGGTAGCCGCTTCCAAAAACGTTATGATCGTGGCCAAACTTTACATTGATGTTTTTTATTGGCCGAAAAGTGATGTATCCCCTTGCTGTAAGAAAATCAACACTATTATTTCTGATACTTTTTTTGGCAAGCCCCTCACCAGGGAAAGTATACTCAGGTGCGAAATCTCTGATAAATTTAGGGAACAACCCCTGACTATCAGAAACGTAGGTGTAAAACCCAAGCTTTTCACTAATCATCCCCCTGATCTCTACACCACGACCGGTAAACCAGAGAGAAGAGTTTGTATTGTTATCTTTTCCCAGGAAATTGGTGGTCACAAAATTGAAATGGAGGTCGAAATCCTTATTATTTACACTGTACAGATCAGCAGCATGGTTCCAGAATTTTTGCTTTTTATCAGTCCGGGAAGATCTGAACCAGCCTAATCGTGCCAGGTTATTATAGTGTGCAGAGTCGGTCGAAGCCATTTTCTGAGCCCATTCCCAGCTGTCTTCGCGCAGATAATCAATGGTTTCCCAGTCCCTGTCGGTCAGTGAAACATCCCCTTCTTTTAAAATGGAATCGGTCAGCGCTACAACAGCCTTTCTTTCAAAAGGTTTTACAGTAGAATGAAAGCCTTCTGTAAATTTTCCCCGTTTGATTTCCAGCCTGTCGATCAGATGATAATAATCATCATTTAGCGGGATGAAAGAACTTTGTGCCTGAGCGTATGATGCCGATATCAGAATAATAAGGAAAAATCTAAAAAATTCTGTAAATCGTTGACTCATAGCAGATAAAATTCTTTTACCCACATAGTTTGATCTGTTGTGAGTAATTTTTCGAATTAGTGGTTCAAATTACGTGAATGAATTTGTATTATCTTGCATGCAGTAGGCTAAAAAACTTTCACATCTATGTTTTTACTTTCTGAAAAACCTTCCATTGCCGATCATTACCTTGCAGAACTTCGCGATATAAATATTCAGAAAGACAGAATGAAATTTCGGAGAAACCTGGAACGTGTTGGGGAGTTACTGGCCTATGAAATTTCAAAAACGCTGACATTCCGTTCTGAAAAAGTTGAGACGCAATTAGGTATGGCTTCGTCACGAACTTTGCTTCAGCCTGTTGTGCTGGCAACCATCCTTCGTGCCGGACTTCCTTTGCATCAGGGCTTTCTGAATATTTTTGATCAGGCGGACAATGCCTTTATCGGGGCGTATCGCGGACATAACATCGGTGAAGATGAAGAGTTTGAGGTAGAAATGGATTACATCACAAGCCCTGATCTTACCGGAAAAACGCTGATACTTGTGGATCCGATGCTGGCAACAGGCAGCTCACTGGAAAAAGCCTATCACGCCTTACTTCGTTTTGGTATTCCTGCGCAGACACATATTGCTGCCGTAATTGCCTGTCCGGAAGGGGTTAATTATCTTCGGCAAAGAATTCCGCAGTGCAGATTATGGCTCGGTGCTGTGGATCAAAAGCTGAATGAACAATTCTACATCGTACCCGGCCTGGGCGATGCCGGTGACCTTGCATTTGGAGAGAAATAAAAATGTATCAGCATTATATACAACACAATGGCAGAACCAGTAAGTGCTGCCATTGTGTTGTATGTATATATTTGTACTAGATTAATTTAATAACTGGTCAAATGTGATCGAAACGTAATACATTGCGCCGACACTTGGATTTGCCCAGCCCGTAGTATAAAGCTTGCCGGTAAGGTTCGTTCCGCCAATTTTAACAATAGATTTGATTGGAGAAATCTTTTTGCTGATTTGAGCATCAAGTGTTGAATAAGCGGGAATCTTGGTTGCATCAGCAAGATTTGCTGCAACGCTTGCAACAGTTGCATACCAGATCATACTTGTTTGATGTCTGAATGTAATTCCAAATCCATAGCCGCTGCGATTGATATCCCTGTTTGAAAATCCCAGATTAAAGCGGTATTTCGGAGAATTGAAGAATGATATAAATGACGGATCTTTCTTTCTGAGTTCTTCGCCATTATTTAGTATATTCTGTGTTACATTTCCGTTAAGGGTATAGCCCTTTCCAAGTACGTAATCGAGCCCAACGCCCCAGCCCGAATTTTTAACAACCTGTGATGCATTAACAGGAAAACTGTAGACATTTCGCAGGGCAGGATTTGTCAGGTCAGTTACCGGGCCGGCTGCATTTTTCTTTTGTAAAACAATGGCTACACCGTCGAAAGTGAGGAAACGGTTGTAATAATAAAAAGCATCAATATAAAGTTTGTTGGCTACTGCGCCTTTATAACCTACTTCGTAGGTTTCTACACGTTCTGGCTGCCACTCACGAAACTGATATGGTTTCAATGTTCCGTTCTGAATGTTTGTAGCTGTTACATCCGGCTGAGAATAAACCGGATTATTTATCATGTCATATTTATTACGAAACAGCGGAAGCCCGCCGACCAGCCTCACGGTAGGAGTAAGCAGATTAATGTATTGGTTCTGGGTTGTCGGGATCCTAAAACCACGCTGAAACGATGCCCGGAAGTTATGATCTTTCGCTACGGTGAATACTCCGGAGATACGTGGACTGAATTGTCCTTTAAAATTTTCGTTTTTATCGTAACGGACAGAAGCAGTTAATTTAAAAACGTCTTTAAAATTTTTGGAAGCCTGTGCATATCCGCCATATTCGCTGATATTAAATTCTTTACCTTCCGGTGTTCCGTCCTGTGTTTCAAATAAGGTTCCTTCCGAATTGAGATCATAACTTCTTACACTCGCTCCGACAATAAGTTCCAGGACTTTCGGGTCTAATACTTTATTAAAATTATACATGAATTCTGCATGATACAGATTAGACTTGTCCAGGAATTTGGCACCGTTTGGAATCGGAACATTTTTTAATTCGCCAACGGATGATTGAAATTGTGTTCCTCCGGGAAGATAAGCATTGTTGGCGGCCAGAATTCCTGGCGCTACTGCGTTTCCGAACCAGGCTGCATTATTTGCAGTGGCAAAGGCATTGGCAGCTGAATAAGCTGCCTGCATGGCTGCCGCCTGCGTCAAACCGCTTTGTAAGCCTGTCTGGTAACTTTGCAATAATGCGCCGGCATAATTGGTAAAGGCAGTTTGAACAAATCCGGGTAATGCGCCCGGCAATGAACCTTGAACAGATGTCAGATAATTTTTACCCATTAAACTTCCAAGGACACCAAGTGCATATGCATCTCCGGAATTCTCTCGGGTTGTGTATGCTCTTACAAAGAAGTTGCTGCCTCTCAATTCTAATTTATACTGGCCTATTTCAAAATTTTCAATACTGTATCTGTCTGCTGCGGTATATACCGCCGAACCTCTTCCCCAGTTTGCCTGAGCAATTGCTTCTATATTATCATTGATACGATAATGTAATGAAGCATTCAGCTTTAGACTTTTTGCTGGATAATTCGTAAGTTGATTTTCCTGATAGCCCGGAGCCCCGATATAGTATGATTTTGGAATAATCTGGTTAAATATATTTTGCGAAATAGCGATTTGTTGCGCCTGCGTCGTTCCACCCAATAGTTGCGGCAGCGTAAGTCCTCCTGCCTGGGGAATAGGAGTAGTAAAAATGGTCCCTACAACCGGTGAAGTACCTCCTGCGCCGGTACCCGGCATGCCGTTTCCATAAAGCTGTGCATACACACCTGCTCCAAAATCGGCACCAACTTCAGCATCTCCGACCCGGTTCACGCCGTCATAAAGAGGATTGTTAAGTATGTTATTATTGTTATTATCAAGATTAGTTCCGTTTCTTAGACTTTGGTCACGATAATCCGTTGCCTGCCAGTCTTTCGCCGTAAGGTAAGAAGCATTTACCTTGAACGCGATTTTATTATTGAAGGCTTTGGCGTAACGAATTGCAACATCGTAAAATGGTGTATTTGTTTTGGTACGATTGTCTGCATGCATAATACCGGTTTTGACAGCCGCACTCAGACCCTGGTAGTTGAAAGGAGATTTACTGTTCATCAGAACAATTCCATTTATCGCATTCGGACCATACAGGGCTGATGCTGCACCAGGCAACAGCTCAACGCTTTCCACATCCAGTTCCGACATTCCAACAACATTCCCTACCGGAAAATTAAGTCCGGGTGCCTGATTGTCCATTCCGTCAATAAGCTGAACCACACGGGTGTTGCCATTTGCGCCAAAGCCGCGCGTACTTACTGACCTGAATGTGAGCGATTGCGTACTCATTTCAACTCCCTTTAAATTCTGAAGAGCATCGTAAAATGAAGCTTGGGGAGTTTCACGAATTGTTCTGATGTCAATCTTTTCAATAGAAACCGGCGACCGCATTACGCTTTCTTCTATACGGGAAGCGGATACGATAATTTCTCTGCCCAGAACGGCCTGTTCTTCAAGTTTGACATCAAAGATGGTCTGATTTCCTGAAACATTAATTTCCTGTGTCTGGAAACCGACAGAGGAAACAATTACTGTAAATGGAGGTGGGGAATTGACAGAAAAACTGAAATTTCCTTTTGTATCCGTAATTGTACCTATCACTTTTCCTTTGATCTGAATGCTGACACCGGCAAGTGGTTCGCCGGAAGAAGCCTCTGTAATGCTGCCTTCCAGTTTCGTCTGAGCCAATGCCATAGTACTAACAAGCACCATGATAAATGCCCAGCCCGCAATTATCCAAGTAAAATATTTATTCATAGTTTCTGATTTGTTGGTTTTTCTTGTTGAAGCAAATAAAATAATAAAAATCACATTTTATAAAAATTTTCTAGTTATTTCTTTAAATATTGAAAAAATTATAATTTTAGATTTGAAATCATTTCCAAAATACAATTCATGAAAAAAGTAACTCTAAATTCTGAAAACGGTTGTTTTCTTAAAAGGCGCACCTAGTGTAATATGTTACCAATCGTGCTTGGCAGCTACACAAATTTCGTTTGTATTACCTTTAATTCTTAGCTTTGGGGTAATTATTCATACTAACATACATTTGAATTGCGCGATGAAAGAAACATACGTTATTATAATGGCAGGAGGTGTTGGAACGCGGTTTTGGCCATTCAGCCGGGCTAATTTTCCAAAACAATTTCATGACGTTCTGGGAACCGGAAAAACACTTTTACAACAGACCGTCGACAGGTTTGAAGGAGTTTGCCCCCCGGAAAATATCTATATCGTTACCAGTCAGGAATATAAAGATTTAATAAAAGAGCAGATCCCTTTCTTGCACGACGAACAGATATTGCTGGAGCCGCATCGCCGTAATACCGCACCATGTATTGCTTATGCCTGCTATAAAATTGCATCCCGTGATCCTGAAGCAAATGTCATAGTCGCGCCGGCTGATCATATTATCCTCAATGAAGAAGTTTTCAGGGACACCGTGCGTATTGCGCTGGGAGCTGCCCGTACAGAAGATATTTTGGTTACACTGGGTATTCAGCCAACAAGACCTGATACCGGTTATGGATATATTCAATACATTCCGGATAAATTAATGGTAAAAAAGGTAAAATCTTTTACCGAAAAACCTCAGCTTGAACTTGCCCTGCAGTTTCTTGATAGCGGTGATTTCCTCTGGAATGCGGGTATTTTTATCTGGAACGTTAAATCATTCAAAAAGGCACTCACAAAATTCCAGCCGGATATTGCTGAAATATTTGAACAGGGGCATGAACATTATTATACGGAGATAGAGGAATCTTTTATCCATAAGGCCTATCAGCATTGCGGCAGTATTTCAATTGACAACGGTATCATGGAAAAGGCAGATAACGTCCATGTCGTATTGAGCAATTTTGGCTGGTCGGATCTGGGAACCTGGAAATCTTTGTATGAGGTTTCAGAAAAAGATGAGAATGAGAATGTTACAGAAGGTATGTTGATGCTGCATAATACAACAAATTCAATTATTAAAATGCCATCGGATAAATTGGTGGTAATTAATGGGTTAGAAGGGTTTATTGTTGCAGAATACGACGGAGTGCTCATGATCTGCAAAAAAGAAGATGAGCAGAAAGTGAAAGAATTTGTTGCGCAGGCCAAGGAACTGGATGCCAGGTTTGTTTAAAATAAGAAGTTTGCGCTGAGTTCACAAGATTAGAATTTATTCTTGTGAACTCGGCGTAGAACATTTATTGCTGCGTTAATCCCTCTTTTCAATCTCAAAATATCTTACATCCGCCTTTACATTTTCCAGAATTTTTTGTGAGCGTTCCGGCCTTGCATCTGTAATAAATACCTGGCCCAGAAAACCGGTATCGATGAGTTCAATCAGTTTATGGATTCGCCGGTCATCAAGTTTATCGAAAATATCATCCAGCAAGAGAATAGGCGTTTTTTCTTTTTCGATTTTTAACAGCTCAAACTGGGCCAGTTTGAGAGCTATCACAAAAGACTTTTGCTGTCCCTGAGAGCCAAATTTTTTCAGGGTAATGCCATCAATTTCAAATACATATTCATCTTTGTGAATACCTTTTCCAGTACGTTGGGCATGAAGGTCGCGGGAATGGTTCTTCCGGAACTGGGAAGCAAAATCAGGTGACGATACTTCGCTTTCATAAAGTACGTCTACATCTTCCCTGCCGCTGCTCAGAAAAGCATAATACTTTCGGAACAGTGGTAAAAACCGGTCCATAAATTGACGACGGTGCCCATAGATTCTTATGGCCAGAGAAATTAGCGGTTCATTGTACGTTTCCAAAAGATCCTCATCCAGATAATTCCTTTCAGCGAAGAGTTTCAGCAGCCCGTTCCGCTGGGTCAGGATTTTATTGTATTGCAGAAAATCATGCAGATAATCGGGAGTAGCCTGAGCAAGCACACCGTCAAAAAACCGCCTCCGTTCTTCACTGCCATCGCGTATCAGATCCGTATCATTTGGTGCAATAAGAACAAGCGGAAAAAGACCGATATGGTCACTGAGCCGTTCATAATTTTTCTTATCTGCCATGAAAACTTTACGCTGCCCGCGCTGAAAGCTGCATGTTATCTGAATATTTCGGTCTGAATCCTTAAATATTCCATCCAGAACAAAAAAATCGTTGGCATGTCTTATGCCCAGTGCATCCTGATTTTGAAAGGCACTTTTAGTAAGTGTAAGGAAGTAAATCGCGTCCAAAAGGTTTGTTTTACCACTTCCATTCTCTCCGACGAGGCAATTTACGTGCTCTCCAAACACAAATGCTCTCTCCTCATAATTTTTAAAGTATGTAAGATGGAGCTTTTCTAGCCACATGAACTTCTTTGTTATAATGTTTATGCTTATTTTCGCAAATCATTTGCGTGAGTACGGCAAAAAACAGACTCTGTTCAAACCACTAACTTTAAGACAAAGTTCTGTCTTTATAAACGAGAACCAAATACATGGCCACCGTTACTGAAAAAAAGAAAGCATCAGCTCCAAAAAAATTACAGCATTCGAAGGAACGTTATATGTTCTGGTTCGAGAATATGCTCTTGCAACGCCGGTTTGAAGAAAAAGCCGGTCAGCTTTATGGTCAGCAGAAGATTCGCGGTTTCTGTCACCTTTACATTGGACAGGAGGCATGCTCGTCGGGAGCGGCCACTGCACTGACTAAAGGCGATAAGTACATCACAGCTTACCGCGACCATGGTATTCCTTTGGCACTGGGTACAAGCCCTAATGCTATTATGGCTGAACTCTATGGAAAGAAAACCGGAACGACGAAAGGAAAAGGTGGTTCCATGCACATTTTTGATAAAGAGAATGGCTTTGTAGGCGGGCACGGTATCGTAGGAGCACAAATTCCTTTGGGAGCAGGTATTGCATTTGCTGAAAAGTATAACAAAACCGGTAAACTTTGTATCTGTTACTTCGGCGACGGAGCAATCCGCCAGGGCGCTTTTCACGAAGCACTGAACATGGCAATGAACTGGAAACTACCTGTCATTTTTGTAGTTGAAAATAACGGTTACGCGATGGGAACATCGGTTGCGCGTTCTTCAAACGTTACGGAATTGTACACTTTGGGTGAAGCTTACGACATCCCTTCGGAACCTGTTGACGGTATGAGCGTTGAAGCCATCCACGAAGCTGTTTCCCGTGCTGCTGAGCGTGCGCGTAAAGGTGATGGTCCTACTTTCCTGGAATTCCGTACATACCGTTATCGCGGACATTCTATGTCGGATCCGCAGAAGTACCGTTCAAAAGAGGAAGTTGAAGAATACAAACACCGCGATCCGATCGAGCAGATCCGTGCCGTGATTCTTGAAAACAGCCTTGCGACTGAAGAAGAATTGGAAGCAATTGATCAAAAAGTAAAAGGTATCGTTGCAGAATCTGTTCAGTTTGCAGAGGAATCGGATTTCCCGGATGCAAGCGAAGCATACACCGATGTATATGTAGAAAATGACTATCCGTTTGTAATGGACTAAGGTCATTATTATAACTATATTAAAAAAAACCCGTCGAAAGAATCCGGCGGGTTTTTTAAGTAATTTCGGCTTTTGGAAATATAAATGATCTTAGGGTCACATTTTCACGTATAGATTTAAATAACGTTAACAATACGTAGGTTTGCTAAACAGATTTGAAAGGCCTTGCTTTTCAGAGACAGCCAACATTATTAAATAAAACCTACTTTCTATTTTAGAGTATGCCCTTAGACCAGGATTTAGAAAACGAAGAAGAAGCAGGCAAAGAGATGTCCTTTATCGGACATTTGGAAGAACTGAGATGGCATGTCATTCGGGCAGTAGGCTCCATTCTGGTGTTTGCCATTGTCGCTTTTGTATACATTAAGGAAATTTACCGCTATGTTATTATTGCACCGGCAAAGCCCGATTTCTGGACTTACCGTATGTTATGCAAGCTTTCGGAAGTAGTGGGTTATGATGAGCTTTGTGTGAAGGCCCTCAATTTCAAGCTGCAGGTGATCGGGATGGGTGATAATTTTACAACGAGTATGACCTCATCTGTAATTGCCGGTTTGATTTTTGCCTTTCCATATGCTTTCTGGGAAATCTGGCGTTTTATCAGCCCTGGTCTTAAGCCTTCCGAAAGGCGTTCTGCACGTGGTGGTGTTTTCTATGTAACGTTCCTTTTCTTTTCCGGCGTGCTGTTCGGATATTATATCGTCACTCCGCTGGCTATTAACTTTTTAGCAAATTATACGTTGGATGAATCCATTCTGAACGAATTTAGTCTGGCTTCTTATATTTCACTTGTTGCTACGTTAACGCTTGCTTGCGGAATTGCATTTCAATTGCCTATCGTCGTTTTTGTTTTGTCAAAAGTAGGGGTGCTTACGCCAAGTTTTATGAGAGAATACCGAAAGCATTCAATGATCGTTATTTTGATCGTAGCTGCGATTATTACGCCTTCTCCTGATCTTTACAGCCAGATACTGGTAGCAATTCCACTTTTGTTGCTTTATGAGATCAGTATTATGGTCTCTGCAAAAGTGGAAAGAGAAAAGTTAAAAGAAGAAAAAAGACTTGCAACCCTGGGTGGAACTGAAATGAATGATTAAGAAAGGTCAGCAATTTTAAATTGCATACAGACCTCGGCTAACCGGTCGAGGTCTTCTTTTTGGTGTCTGGCAGTGACGGCTAATCTTGTAATAGGTAAATCAGTAGCAAGCGGGTAGGGGAAGCAGGAAGCCATAATACCATTATCCAGCAAATATGGAAAGAGCGCCGGATTTTCGCTGCAAAAAACAGGATAGTGATCAATACAGGAAAACAGATTAAGCTGATTTAAATGTTCTTTCAAATACCGGACATTCTCTTTCAGTTTTTCAAAGTTTTCCTCGTAGATCTTATTGGTTAGAAGTTGATAAAGTGCAAAACTATAAGCCGGAGTAAAGGGTGATGCACCAGAAAACCAGGGAGATTTTCGAAGCAGGCCGGTAACTTCCTCTTCAGCGAGAATAACACCGGCCGGAATACCCATTCCTTTATTCAAAGAGGCAGTAACAATCGGATTAATATTTTTTAGCAAAGCAATCTTTTGATAAATGCCATTTCCGGTTGCGCCGGTCACGCCGATCCCGTGGGAATCGTCGATCACAAGCCATATATTTCTGTTTGCCGGAAGATCTTTAAAGAAAGAAAAATCAAATTCTTCTACCCTTGGAGAGCCCACGGAATCCGTACAAATGATGTGAGAATCTGCGATGGGGCTACCGGCAATGATGTTTACGGTATTAACTGCCCACTGATTCCAGCTACTGAATTCCCTTACATGTTGGTTACCCCAGATAGCAGGATGTGTGCCCGGTGCGTAGTGATACCGAACTGCATCGGAGAAAGACTTTGTTCTTACAATATTTTCAACTTCTTTCATCAAAAGCTGCCCTGCCCACATACCGGATGACACGGTTAGGACACTTGGAGCATAACAAAACGTGGCAAGTCGTGTTTCTGCTTCTGAATAGACAGGAAGCTGTAAACTATTGTTTCTTGAACTTCCAAAATGTGTTCCATATCGGGCAAAACCTTTATCTAAGTATCTACGAAAGGTTTCGTTATGCCCCATGCCCAGATAGTCAGTGCCGCTAAACCAGAGATATTCTCTTCCATCTTCAAGAATAACAGTCCGGTCCGGAAGTTGATTTGTGAGAAACATCGGCACATTGGCTAAAATGAATGGAAAATTGAAAGAACTTTATCTCAATGCGGCGCCGGTTCCGTTTTCTTTTGAATATATAATCTTCCCATAGTCGAAGTTAACGCCGGTTGCAGGATCATTGCTGATCAGCAATGATCCGTCCATATCTACATAGTCGAGCAATGGAAGTAAATGTGCAATGGCTGATATGCCGACACTGCTTTCAGTCATGCAGCCAACCATCGTCTTCATTCCCAATTTTTTAGCTTCATCAATCATACGCAATGCAGGTGTAAGCCCGCCGCATTTAGTCAGTTTTATATTAACACCATGAAATAGCCCCTGGCATTTACTGACATCCTCTTCTACAATGCAGCTTTCATCTGCAAGTACAGGTAATACACTTTCAGCAAATACTTGTTGCATGCCTTTCATATCCTCAGCGGGCAGGGGCTGTTCAATAAATTCGACACCGAGAGCCTTTAATTCGGGAGCAAAACGGATTGTTTGTTCAGCAGACCAGGCACAGTTGGCATCGACACGGAATCTGGATTCTGTATTCTGACGCAATTCTCTCACTATACGAAGGTCTTCGTTGGTTCCTAATTTTATCTTGTAAACGGGCCAGGGAAGTTCCTTCATTTTCTCTACCATTTTTTCTATGGTGTCAATCCCGATTGTGAAGTTCGTAAGCGGATTATGGTTAGGATCTAAACCCCAGTTTTCATAAAGTTTAAGATTTTTCCTTTTGGCAAACAGATCATGGGCAGCCTCGTCCAAGGCACATTGGGCAAATGGATTTGTTTTGAGAAACGGATAGGTTTCCTTCCAGAGATCCTCGGGAGTTGCGAATTGCTGGCTTTCTACAATCGATCTTATTCCCTCCAGAGACTGGATCATTTTATCAATGGTCGCTCCGTAATATGGATTTGAAGTAGCTTCACCAAAGCCACTTAAATCTCCATCTTTCAGCTCTACAATAAGTGTAGGTTGTACATCGCGCGAATCATGTGCGATGGTGAAAGTATGTTTGAGCTGAAGATTAAAAGTATGAAAGATAAGCTGCATGACTGTGTATGTTAATTGCGCATATCAAGACCCCATGACAATTTGCTACGGAGTGTGTTCAGAAAACTGTCATCAAGCATTTTAATCAGTCTGGCCCTGAAATGCGCTTTCCTGATGGTGAGCTGCGTATTTTCATCAACTACCCGTGAACGTGCATCTAGGGAGACCAGGAAGTTATTACTGCGGCTTTTTACTTCCAGGCGAAGAATGGCAGTGTCTTCAACTACAAGCGGACGTACATTCAGGTTGTGCGGACTTATTGGTGTGACAATAAAGTTCTGAGAATGCGGGACCAGTACCGGGCCGCCACAGCTTAATGAATATCCGGTAGATCCTGTCGGAGTTGAAATAATCAGTCCGTCTGCCCAGTAGGAGTTTAAAAATTCGTCATTGAGATAGGTATGTACTGTGATCATTGACGAAGTATCCGTTTTGGTGATTGTAAAATCATTTAAACCAAAATTCAGTCCGTCAAAAAGATCGATATTATCTATGGCAACGAGCGTTCTTTCATCAATCCGGAACTGGCCATTGTCCAACGCGGTGATCATGTCTGAAATTCTTTCCGGAGACACAGTGGCCAGAAAACCCAGCCGTCCTACATTAATACCAATTGCTGGAATCTGCCGGGCGCCTACATGTGAAATGGTTTCCAGTAAAGTACCGTCGCCACCCATACTCACCACCAAACGTGCATCAAACAGATCTCCGGGTTTTTCATATACCAATGAAGATTTATGTTCTACGCCTTGCTGATCGAGAAAAGTACGGAATTCGCTGGAAAGCTGCACATCAATTTCCCGGCGTGCCAGTTCGTTGAACATACTTTCAATAAACGGGCGTGCGGACTCATTGAAGTTGCGTCCGTGAATTGCTATCTTCATGAAAGAAAAAGTAAATCATCTTGTTTCTTCCGAAAGATACAAGACAAAAGTGCCGATTCAAAAACGCAGTAAGATTTATGCCGTAATAGATCAGGTAGCAAGATAGCGCATAAGCATGTCAAGCCTTTCCTGGTCCACACTTTCAATAGGATCGTTGGCATGTGCTTCTTCAATATCGTAGCCGAAGCGTTCCAGCGTTGCAATAACTGGTGTAATGTGTGTACGGTTCAGTTTCAAAGTAAGCCTCGATTCCTGAAGCGGATGGGCTGATTCAGAAGATGAATAATAACTGCTGAGTACCCGTGTTCCGTTTGATTCGATCAGACGGCTGATCTCTGCTAGAGAATAATCGCGTTCAGCAATTTTTAAAACGATCACCGCTCCTTTTTCCTGAACACCCAGTTCATTTACAAAATGCTCAACCAGGTCACTGACCAGAATACTTCCGGAAAGAACTTTGCCGTCATGCACGACCGGAATAATTAGTAAACCAAACTGGTTTACCAGCCTGAGCAGTTCATACGGATGCTGGTTTTCCGAAGCAAAAATATCTTTATGCTGAATAATTACTTTGCCTAGTACTTCGGTCGTATCAGGTATATCAAATAAAATATCCTCTGTTACAATCCCTTCATAGATACCTGAGTCTGTTACGATTAACTGACTGGTATGGAACTCGTCCATCCAGTCCAGTGCCGTACCCACCGTGTCGGTAAGTTTCAGTACAGGGATCATTGGATTTATAAGTGTTGCAGCCAGCATATGAATAATGTGATTTCTCGAATGTATAAAAAAACTTAGTATGTGTCAAATTTCATTAAAAAAACAAACTGCCAGAAAAAACAAAAGAGCCATTTACGGCTCTTTGAATTTATGCTACCTGAACAGAAACATGTTTTTCTAAAAAGCTTTCCAGTATAACGTTAAATTCGTGCGGATGTTCCATCATTGGCGCATGACAGCACTTATCTATAAAATGTAATTCAGAATCCGAAATCAGACGATTGAACTCATAACCTACATGAGGCGGTGTAATCGTATCATTTAAGCCCCATACAAGCAA
>Ga0265797_10001578_pt1 | contig 39931 bp, 42 predicted proteins | sample P2T30metagenome_FD_192433 | JGI IMG/M metagenome (GOLD analysis project Ga0265797, IMG submission 192433) | Plant litter microbial communities from East Loma Ridge, Irvine, California - P2 T30 | ecosystem: Environmental > Terrestrial > Plant litter > Unclassified | place: USA: California...
AGATGCCGAGCAGGATCGGCACCACGCCGATGCCCAGCCAGTGCGGCGGCGTGAAGGCGAGCAGGCCGAACAGGTTGACCGGGGTCAGCGGATCGGGCGCGGACAGATCCTTGATCCACAGCACGAACGGCTGGTGACGCATCTCGATCGTCAGCAGCAGCACCTTGTACAGCGCATAGAAGATCGGAATCTGGATCAGCGTCGGCAGGCAACCCGCCAGCGGATTGACCTTCTCCTGCTTGTAGAGGGCCATCACCTCCTGTTGCAGGCGCTGCTTGTCGTCCTTGTGGCGTTCCTGCAGCGCCTTCATCTTGGGCTGGATCGCCCGCACCGCCGCCATCGACGCGAACTGGCGTTGTGCGATCGGGAACAGGACCAGACGGATCGTCAGCGTCAGCAGGATGATCGCGACGCCGAAATTGTCGACCATCCGGAACAGCCAGTCCAGATAATAGAAGATCGGCTTCTCGACGAGGCGGAACCAGCCCCAGTCGATCGCATAGTCCAGCTTCGGGACGACGCCATCGTCGGTGTAGCGGTCGAGCAGACGGACTTCCTTCGCACCGGCGAAGAAACGGGCGCTGCCGGTCATCGACTGGCCGGGGGCCAGCATCCGGGGCTGGACGCTGTAATCGGCCTGATAGGCCCGGTTGCTTCCGACGTTCGCACCGGCGCGGAACTGACCGTCGAAGGTCTGCGACGCATCCGGCACCAGGGCGGTCAGCCAGTATTTGTCGGTGAAGCCCAGCCAGCCACCCTGGGTGGTGAAACGCTGCGGGGCTTCGTCCACGTCGCTGAAATTGGGGGCGTAATGCGCGGCGCCGTTGTTGACCGACATCGGACCCGTGTGGATCGTCCAGCTATCGGGGTCCTTCGACACGCCGACGCGGTTGACGAAGCCATAGGATGCCACCGGCACCGCGGCGGTGCCGCCGTTCAGCACCGTCTGACGGATGGTGAACAGGTAATCCTTGTCGATCGCGATCTGGATGCGGAACCGCTGGCCGGTGGCGTTCGCCGCCTCCAGCGTCACCGGGGTGGCCGGGGTCAGGACGGGGGCGGAGGCGGTCCACACCGCATCGGCGGCGGGCGGGTTCAGCCCTTCCGCGCGCCAGCCGAAGCCGGCGAAATAGGCGTCGGGCGCACCGGCGGGCGACAGCAGGCGGATCGGCGCGGAATCCTTGGCGACCGTCTCGTTGTAGCGGAGCAGCACCAGATCGTCGATGCGCGGACCACGCAGGTTGATCGATCCGCGCAGGCCCGGCGTCTCGATCCGCACGCGCGGCGTCTCGGTCAGCACCTGCCGGCGATCGCGCACCGCGGCGGGGCTGTCGGCGGTGGGATCGGCGGCGGGATCGGCGGCGGGATTGGGCACCGCCACCTGCTTGCCGCCCTCGATCTTCGTCGCGGGCGGATTGGCGGTGGGGAAGAACCGGTTCTGGATCAGCGGCCAGCCGAACAGGATCAGCGCCGCGAACACCGCGAACAGCACGAAATTCTGGCGATCGTCTTTCACGGCGTCATGCTTCCCATCTTGGGTATTCGAACGGGGACGTTCACGGGTGCGTCGTCAGGGCACCGGGTCCGGCCCATACCCGCCCCAGGGATGGCAACGGGCGATGCGCTTCACCGCCAGCCAGCCCCCCTTCAGCGCGCCATAGCGGGCAAGCGCGGTGATTGCATAGGCCGAACAGCTGGGATCGTACCGGCAGGTGGGCGGCAGGATCGCCGAAGGGCCGATCTGCCATCCGCGCACGAGCAGGACGAGCAGCCTGGCGATCATCGCCCCGACGGCTTTCGACCGGGTTTGCGCGGCGGGCGGGGCGGGGGCGCACGGTAATCGGGGCTGGCGATCTTGCGCAGCGCCTTGTCGAGTTCCGCCCGCAACAGGGCATAGTCGCGCTCGATGCCGCCGTCGCGCCCGATCAGCACATGGTCGGCACCGGCGACACCGCCGGTCGGCAGCAACTCACGCGCCAGCATCCGCAGCCGGCGTTTCATCCGGTTGCGGACCACCGCGTTGCCGATCTTCTTGGTGACGGTGAAACCGACCCGCTTGGTCGGATCGCCATCGGCACGGTCGCGCACCAGCAGGACGAATCCCGGCATCGGCGCGCGCCGCCCTGCATTCGCCGCCAGAAAATCCTGGCGGCGCTGCATCATGATTATGCCGACAGCTTCTTGCGGCCGCGTGACCGGCGCGCCCGGATCACCGCACGGCCGCCCACGGTCGCCATCCGCGAGCGGAAGCCGTGCCGACGTGCCCGCACCAGGTTGCTCGGCTGGAAGGTGCGCTTCATCGTTCATTCCTCAAACAAATTCATCGTAACGAAAAACGGCCGCCCGAAGGACGGCCTTGCTGGGGGGCGCATACTGACACACCCGCGCCAAGTCAATCTGCCGCCGCCCGCCGGGGCGATACGGCCGATGTCGCCATATCCCGTGTCCCGCCCGCGCAAAACCGTTATGGAACCCGCCACGGGGCGGGGCGGGGAATGACGATGGCGACGATCGTGTCGACGGTGGCGTATCTGGGGCTGGAGGCCCGCGCCGTCGAGGTGCAGGTGCAACTGATCCCGGGCCTGCCCGCCTTCAACGTCGTCGGTCTCGGCGACAAGGCGGTCGGCGAAAGCCGGGAACGGGTGCGCGGTGCGATCGCCGCGATGGGCCTCGCCTTGCCGCCCAAGCGGATCGCGGTGAACCTCAGCCCCGCCGACCTGCCCAAGGAGGGATCGCATTTCGACCTGCCCATCGCGCTGGCGCTGCTCGGTGCGATGGGCGTCGTCGATGTCGAGACGCTGGCGGAGTACGTGGTCGTCGGCGAACTGGGGCTCGACGCGCGGATCGCGCCGTCGCCGGGCGTGCTGTTGGCGGCACTCCACGCCAGTACCGAGGGGAAGGGCCTCGTCTGTCCCGCCGCGCAGGGGCCGGAGGCGGCATGGGCGGGATCGGTCGAGGTGATCGCCGCGCCCGACCTCCTGGCGCTCATCAATCATTTCAAGGGCCACGGCCTGCTCGCGATGCCGCAACCGGGCGAGGTGGAGGCGGCGTTCACCGGCCCCGACCTGCGTCAGGTGAAGGGGCAGGAAACCGCCAAGCGCGCGCTGGAGATCGCGGCGGCGGGTGGTCACAACCTCTTGCTCTGCGGGCCGCCGGGGGCGGGCAAGTCGCTGATGGCGGCGTGCCTGCCCGGCATCCTGCCCCCGCTCGATCCGGCGGAGGCGCTGGAGGTGTCGATGGTGCAGTCGGTGGCGGGCACGCTGGCCGGTGGCCGGCTCACCCGGACGCGGCCGTTCCGCGCCCCGCATCATTCAGCCTCGATGGCGGCGCTGACCGGCGGCGGGCTGAAGGTGAAGCCGGGCGAGGTCAGCCTCGCGCATCTGGGCGTGCTGTTCCTCGACGAACTGCCGGAATTCCAGCGTGCCGTCCTCGATTCGCTGCGCCAGCCGCTGGAGACGGGCACGGTCAGCGTCGCGCGCGCCAACGCGCACGTCACCTTCCCCGCGCGGGTGCAGTTGATCGCGGCGATGAACCCGTGCCGGTGCGGGCATCTGGGCGACCCCGGCCTCGCCTGCGCCCGCGCGCCGCGCTGTGCGGCGGATTATCAGGCGAAGGTGTCCGGGCCGTTGCTCGACCGGATCGACCTGCACGTCGACGTCGCGGCGGTGACCGCGGCGGAACTGGTGCTGCCGCCGCCCGCCGAGGGATCGGCCGAGGTGGCGGCGCGGGTCGGGGCGGCCCGCGCGATCCAGACCGCGCGGTACCGCGATCATGCCGCCCGCACCAATGCGGAGGCGGAGGGGCCGCTGCTCGACGCGGTCGCCACCCCCGACGAGTCCGGCCGGCAATTGCTGGCACAGGCGGCGGTCGCGATGAAACTGACCGCGCGTGGCTATACCCGTATCCTGCGGGTGGCGCGGACGATCGCCGATCTGGCCAGCCACGACACGATCGGCCGCGTCCATCTTGCCGAAGCCCTCAGCTATCGCCGCCAGCCGCCGCGCAACTGACGGCGCAACCCGCTTGCGATCCGCGCCCGCCTCGTCTAGCGACGCACCCTCGCTGCCCCTGTGGCGAAATTGGTAGACGCATTCGACTCAAAATCGAACGCCGCAAGGCATGCTGGTTCAAGTCCGGCCAGGGGCACCAAATTTTCGATCCGGCCGTCGCGCCGGTCGCCGCCGTGATTTGCAGCCGGGATATGCCGGTGCGCCGGCAAGAAAAATATCCGAAATGAATGATACCTCGCATTGCGCTTGACGAGCGATGCGCTGCTGTCCTCAATCAGCAAAACGAGGGGCGCGCATGATCGGTTGGCGGGATGGCGATGGCGGGTTGCACCGGGATTCGCTGTTCGGCGTCTTCGCCGCCTTGGCGCGGGGCGATGCCTGGAGTTTTGCCGCCCTCAGGCCACATCAGCGCGAACCCTGGCATGCCTTCACGGTGCAGGTCGCGGCGCTGGCGTTGATCCGGGCGGGGCGGGACGACCTGCCCGGTGACGAGGCGACGTGGCGCGACCTGCTGATCGCGCTCACCCCCGGTCAGCCGGATGGCGAGGCATGGGCGCTGGTGGTGGACGACTGGTCGAAGCCGGCGCTGCTGCAACCGCCGCTGGTCGGGGATGCGAACCGCGCCGACTACAAGAGCAGGCTGGCGACGCCCGATGCGCTGGATATGCTCGTAACCTCCCGAAATCACGACGTAAAACAGGAAAGGATGGCAGCGGCAGGGGAGGAGGAATGGCTCTTTGCGCTGGTCACCCTCCAGACCACCGAAGGGTTTCTGGGCGCCGGCAATTACGGCATCTCCCGGATGAACGGCGGGTTCGCGACGCGCATGAGCCTGGGTGTCCGCCCCCCCGGTGGCGGCGCGGCGGGGGCGTTCCGCCGCGACGTGCGCCGCCTCGTCGCCGATGCCCGCCACCGGCCCGATCGCCGCACCGGGATCGGCCTGGTGTGGGTCGAGCCGTGGGACGGCACCCGCTCGCTGGCGTTCGACGATCTCGACGAACTCTATGTCGAGATCTGCCGCCGCGTCCGCCTGCGGCATGTTGCCGAACGGGTGGAGGGGCTGGCGGCGGGCTCGAAGGTCGCGCGGGTCGCGAGCGATGCGCTGGGGGGCAATACGGGCGATCCCTGGGCGCCCACCGTCATCGACACCAAGAAGGGCCGCGACACCTTCGGCAAGCCGATCAGCGTCTCCCCCGGTGCCAATGGCTTCGGCTATCGGCAGATGGCGCGGCTGCTGGACCCCCGCAAGGTGACGGCCCCCCTGCTGGCGCATATGCATGAGGATGACGATGTTAGCGACCTCGCTTTCGTCGCCTCGGCACTGGTCCGGGGGCAGGGAAAGACGGAAGGGCTGCACCGTCGCCGCATCCTCGACAGCCGGACCGAAGGCGGCGGGCAGTTCGATCCGGTCAAGGTGCTGGACGTGATCGGTCACGTCGCCAGCGTCCGCGCCGACGACGCCTATGAAGCGGGGCGTCGGTTGCGGCGGGCGCTGATCCTGATGATGCAGGGCGGCCCCGACCAGGTACGGCTCGACGACGACTCGGCGGGGCGCAAGGTCGATCCCTGGGTGAAGCGGTTCGACGCCATCATCGACCGGCGCTTCTTCGGGGATGACTTCTGGACAGCCGCGGCGGCGACCGGTGATGGCGGGTCCGGGGTCCCCGATGACCACCGGCTGGCATGGCGGCAGCGGCTGCGCGCGCTGGCGGGCGATGTCTTTACCGAGGCGGCGGCGGCCGCACCACGGACGGCAATGCGACGCGTCCGGGCGATCGCGCGCGGCCGCTCGATGCTCGACGGACAGATGGCGAACTGGTTGAAGGAGGTGGCGGCATGACGGATGCGCCGGATGACAAGCCGAAGGACGTGGTCGCCTCGATCGCCGCACAGATCGCGAAGATATCCACCGGCGACCGGGCCGCGCTGCGTCGGCTCTACCTGACCGAATCGCATGAGGCGGACGGCGTGGTGATCGGGCTGCTCTACCGTGCCGGCTTCACCATGCCGTTGTCGGCGGAGACGATCGCGCCGTGGCGGCTGCTGGCGCATGTCGCCGCGCTGCTGTCGGGCACTGGCGGCGGGCACGCGCACGCGCCCACCCGGCGGGTCGGCAGCGCGTTGCAGGCGATCGGCTTTTCAGAGAACCGGTTGCTGCGGCTCACCGCCGCGCGCGGGGCGGCATTGCACGGCCAGATCGTCCGGGCCGCGCGGATGCTGGCGCAGCGGGGCGAGGCATCGATCAACCTGTGGACCCTCTTCCACCTTGCCGGCCGCGATCCGGTCAGGGCGGAGGAAGCCCGCATTCGCATCGCCCAGGACTATTACGCCGCCGCCGCGCGGTCAGAGGGGGACTCCCAGTGACGTTCGTGACGCCCAAGTTCATCCAGATCCATTTCCTCGCCGCCTGGCCGGGCGCCTTGCTCAACCGCGATGATGCCGGGCTCGCCAAACGACTGCCGTTCGGTGGCGCGACGCGCACCCGCATCTCGTCGCAATGCCTGAAGCGCCATTGGCGCAAGGCGGATGACCCGCGCGCGCTGCATGTACTGGCCACCGAAAAGGGGGTCGAGGGTGTGCGATCGAAGATCACCATCGAGCGCACGGTGACGGGGCCACTGCGCACGCGCTTCGACAAGGAGGCGGTGGATGCGGTGGAACTGGCGTTCCTGACCAAATTCTACGGCAAGAACGCCAAGGACAAGCAGCAACGCCAGGCGCTGCTGTTCGGCCGGCCGGAAATCGACTGGATGCACGGCGAGGCGGAGCGATTGCTGGCCGAAAGTGGCAGCGCCGCCGCGGCCAAGGCGGCGGCGGATATCTGGATCAAGGAAGACAAGAACAATCTCAACCAGCTGCGCGATCAGGCCGCACTCAGCGCCAGTCTGGAGGCGGCGCTGTTCGGCCGCATGGTGACCAGCGATCCGCGGGCCAACACCGATGCCGCGATCCATGTCGCCCATGCCTTCACCGTGCATGAGGAGCAGCCGGAACTCGACTATTTCACCGTCGTCGACGATCTGAGCGATCGGTCGCTGGGTGACGATGCGGGCGCAGCCGGCGTGTTCGACACCGAACTGACATCCGGCCTCTATTACGGCTATGTCGTGGTCGACGTGCCGCTGCTGGTGTCGAATCTGACGGGATGCGCGCGGCGCGACTGGACGGGGGATCATGACCGCGATCTGGCGGCACGGGTCGTCGAGAACCTTGTTCATCTTGTCGCGGAAATCTCACCGGGGGCCAAAAAGGGGTCGACCGCACCCTACACCCGCGCCGAACTGGTGCTGGTGGAGGTCGGCGACCGCCAGCCGCGCACGCTGGCCAACGCGTTTCGCGATCCGGTGCTGCTGACCGATCCCGCCTCGAACCGTGGGCTGGGGTTCCGCACCGCCGAGGCGTTGCTCGGACATCTGTCGGCGATGGACGACGTCTATGCGACCGGAGAGGCGCGCCGCCACATGGCGCTGCCCGACCTGCGTCTGACCGGGGTCGATCATGCCAATCTGGCGGACCTTGCCGCATGGGCCGGCGGTGTCGTTCGCTCGGCCTCAACCGGCGCGGATCAGGGCGAGCCTGCGTGAGGCATCTGCTGCTGGACCTTGATGCGCCGCTGATGAGCTTCGGCGGCGACATGGTCGATGCTTATGGCGTGGTGCGCGACTTTCCGGCCAAGTCGATGGTGGCGGGGCTGCTTGCCAACGCACTGGGCTGGGAACGGCATGACGCGGATGCCCATGCCCGTTTGCAGGAGCGACTGGTGATGGGGTCCGCGCGCGCCGGGGAGGGGCGGCGCGTCCGCGACTTCCAGACCGCGCAACTGGGCGGCGGCGACCGGGGCTGGACGACGCGCGGCCGGGTCGAGGGCCGGACGGGCGGGGCGGCCACCTATCTGTCCCCCCATATCCGTTACCGCGATGCCGATGCCGACGCGCGCGTGCTGGTCGCGCTGTATCTCGAACATGGCGGGGAGGAACCGACGCTCGATACGCTCGCCGATGCACTGGACCGGCCGGAGCGACCTCTGTTCCTCGGCCGCAAGCCTTTCCTGCCGTCGCGGCCGGTACGGCTGGGCTTCGTGGATACTGGCACGATCCGCGCGGCGTTGATCGCGGGACTGGCGCTGCTGACGGACATGCCCGACGACGACGCGCCGGTGCGTGCGCAATGGCCGCACGCGGAGGGGTTGGCCGGCAATGCCCGCGAAGAGGAACTGACCGATGAGCGTCACTGGCCCGCCGGCGTTCATGCCGGGCTGCGCCGCGTGGCGGAAGGCGACATCACCCGGCCGGGGGCGGCGGCGTGACGCTTCATCTTGTGCGGCTGCCGATCGACCTGCAGGCGCTGGCAACCTTTGCGGTCGCGAACGGCGCTAGCGACGAAGATGGTGGCTATGCGCTTCACCTTGCGCTGCGTCGGCGGTTCGGAGAGGCGGGACCGCAGCCTTTCCGCCTGTTCGCCGACGGGCCCGAGCCGGCCTATCTGTTGGGTTACGCCAGCGATCCCGTGGCGCTGACCGAGATGGCCGATATTCCCGCCGCCGAGCCGTTGCTCGATGCCGTCTTCACTGCCGCGCCGCAATGGCGCGCAATGCCGGCGACGTGGCGCGAGGGTGCGCGATACGGTTTTTCCGTGCGTGCCCGCCCGGTCGTTCGGTTCGGTGCCCGTCGCAAGGCGGAGCGCGCCGACTCTGATGCAGCGAAGGCGGGGGAGAACTGGTGGGCCCGCGCGGGAGAGGTGGATGCGTGGATCGCCGCCCGCACCCGGCCGGACGGCGATCCCGATCTGACCCGCGATGCCGCCTATGTCGCATGGCTGGCGACAAGGCTGTCGGGGTCGGCGACGCTGGAGGCGGGGGTGGAACTCGTTCAGTTCCGTCGGGTCCGCGCCCGCCGTTCGACGCACGGCCGACCGGGACGCAGCCGGGTGGAGGGACCGGAAGCACTGCTGGCCGGCACATTGATCGTCGCGGATGCACAGGCGTTCGCGCATCTGCTGGCCCGTGGGGTGGGGCGGCATGCCGCATTCGGCTATGGCATGCTGCTGCTGTCACCACCGGCGCGGGGCGGCTAGGCATGCTGTCCGGCCGGCTTGGACTGGAGCGCGCGCGTATCCCGCACGCGGACCGGCAGGGACTGGTATGGCTCGATCGCGGCCGGCTGGAGGTCGAGAACGGGTGCCTGCGGTTCGTCACCGCCGGGGGCGGGCAGCTGGCGGCGGGCGATTACCAGATTCCGCATCAGGCGATCTCGATCATCCTGCTGGGGCCGGGGTCGAGCGTGACGCACGATGCGCTGCGGCTGCTCGCCCGCCATGGCTGCGCGCTGGCGGCGATCGGGGAGGGGGCGGTGCGCTTCTACACCGCGCCGCCGCTGATGCCCGACAGTTCGGCGCTGGCGCGGGCGCAGGTAACGCGCTGGGCCGATCCCAAGCTCAGGATGGAAACGGCACGGGCGATGTATGCGATGCGGTTCGGCGAGATCGTGCGCACCCGCGACATTGCGGTTCTGCGCGGGCAAGAGGGCGCGCGGATCAAGCGGGCCTATCTGGCTGCGGCCGAACGGCATGGGGTTCAATGGTCCGGCCGCCGCTACGATCGCGAAAATCCGGAAGGCAGCGATCTGGCGAACCAGGCGATCAACCATGCCGGATCGGCGATGACCGCCGCGGCGTCCGTCGCGGTCGCCGCAACCGGCGCGATCCCGCAACTGGGTTTCGTCCACGAGGATTCGGGGCAGAGCTTCGTGCTCGACATCGCCGATCTGTACCGGCACGACGTGCTGCTCGACATCGCGTTCGGTGCCGTGAAGGAGGCGCGGGGCCGTGGCGCCGCGCCGATCGAGCGGCTGGTCCGGCGGCGTGCCGCGTTGCTGTTCCGCCAGCGCGCGGTCATTCCGGGAATGATCGACCGGATCAAGACGCTGCTGATGCCGGGCACGGCCGCCGCTCCCGATCCGCGCTGATGCCGCTGACCGTGCTCATCACCCGTGACGTGGAGGATCGGTATCGGGGCTTCCTCGGCTCCGCGATGCTCGAACTGGCCCCCGGCGTCTATGCGCAACCCCGGATGAGCGCGGGGGTGCGGGGGCGAATCTGGACGGTGATGGAGGAATGGTACGCCCGCCTGCATCGGGGCAGCATCGTGATGTGCTGGGCCGACGCGACCGCCGCCGGCGGCCTGGGCCTTGCCACGCTGGGCGAACCGCCCAAGGATGTGGTGACGCATGACGGCGTGCTCCTGGTGCGGCGTATCCTGCCGACCGTGGCGGAGGAAACCGACGTGGTTTGACAGACGGTCTTTGATATTGTGAAAAGAAACAACCCCTTGCATGGCAGAGGTTCCCCCGCACCCGCGGGGATAGGCCCGACGTGGCCGGTTGCGGGATTGTGGCGATAGAGGTTCCCCCGCACCCGCGGGGATAGGCCCCGGGGGAAGCCGTGAAGACGATCGCATGGGCGGGTTCCCCCGCACCCGCGGGGATAGGCCCTCGAAGCTGCCCTGACTGCGGCACGCATCCGAGGTTCCCCCGCACCCGCGGGGATAGGCCCCCCATGTCGTACACGCGCGGGCGGCGGATACCGGTTCCCCCGCACCCGCGGGGATAGGCCCGGCGCCAAAGTCCGTGAGGCGGCGGATGGCTCGGTTCCCCCGCACCCGCGGGGATAGGCCCTTGCCCGCCGCGTTGGTCGTCAGGTTCGCGCCGGTTCCCCCGCACCCGCGGGGATAGGCCCTTGGCAAAGCTGGTGCTGTCGTAATTCTTGATGGTTCCCCCGCACCCGCGGGGATAGGCCCGGCAGCAACCTTCACAAGACCCCCTCCCTGCAGGTTCCCCCGCACCCGCGGGGATAGGCCCTGTGATAGCCATGTCGTTTCCCCTTACGCTGCGGTTCCCCCGCACCCGCGGGGATAGGCCCCGTTCAGGCGATGACCGAGAACTGGATGACCGGGTTCCCCCGCATCCGCGGGGATAGGCCCGACGGCATCACCGGCGTGTTCTCGTCTTCGTGGATTCCCTCGCGCCCGCGAAACCATCCCCGGACCGACACCCCCGCTTCATCCGGGCATTCCACCGGAATGGATCGAATGTCGATGCTCGCATCCACTATGGTGGGGTTATGCGGCGTCGTCCGCCCGATGAGCATGTACCCGATGGATGACCGGTCAGCCGGCCTGAGCCCCCGACAATTGCAGTGTCTCCGCCTCGTTGCGCGGGGATGGGAGGCAAAGGAAATCGGCCGCGAACTCGGCATTTCCGATCTGACGGTCAAGAATCACCTGTCCGCCGCGCGAGCCGCACTGGGGGTGGCGCGATCAATCGATGCGGCGCGGCTGGTGGCGGCGCGCGATGCGGCACTGGCGCGGGAGGAAGATCCGGCACTGCCTGGTGCTTCGGGCACTAGTACACCGGGCAGGATAGGGGATCGGTCGTATCTTGGTGTGGAGACCGTAGGCCAGCCGGGAATGGCGGCGGATACCGGCCTTGCCGATGCGGGCGACCTGTCGTTCGATCGCGAGGCGCGGATGCCGCTGCCGTTCCCGACGCGAAGGGGGCAGCGGAACGATCTGGGGATCGCGGCGCGGCTCGCCCTGATGGTGATGCTGACCGTGCTGCTGATCGCGGCGGTCGGCTTCTTCGTCGAGGCGAGCCGGGGGCTGAAGTTCTGATGCGCCGGTATTCCTCATCGGCCCCGTCCTTCGCTGGCGCCGCATCGGAGCTTTTCACGCATGACGACCGCCATGACCATCGCGCCTGCCGCCGCCTTCAAGATCGCGACCCGACTGACCAGCCTAGAGCAGGAGATCGACCTCGCCGCCCGGTCGAGCGCCCGGCTTCCCGCCGATCTGCTCGACGAACTGGCCCGTGCCGGTGCCTCGCCGATCGCGGCGCAGCGGGTGCTGGATGCGGCGGCGGCGACGTTCACCGCGCTGGTCGATGCGCGCGGCAAGGTGGCACGGGCACACGGCCTGCTGCTCGCCTATGCCAAGGAGCAGGGGCTGACCCTGGCCTATGGCGATCAGTTCGAATGCCACGATTTCGTCAAGGGACTGGGCGATCAGGCCGCCTCGGACGTGGTCCGGCTGGTAGCCGTCGCCTGATGGGGTCGGCCGACGCTCGGTGGGTCGATCGTCGGCCGTGATCCACATCCTTTTCTTCTATGGCCTGCTCGGCACCGCCTGCCCCTATGCGGCATGGCGGGGCGGGGGGCCGGAACGCATGACCGCCGCCGCGCTGATCGTCGCGACCGTCGCCACCTGGGTGGTGGCGATCGGTTTCGGCGGCAGCAGGGCGGGGCGGTTCATCGGAGTCGAATATGGCGTGCTCGTCATCGATGGCCTGCTTGTGGCCGCGCTCATGGCCATCGCACTATGCGCGGATCGGTTCTGGCCGTTATGGATGACGGCGCTGCACGCCTTTGGCGTCGTCGGCCATCTGGCGAAGGCGATCGCGCCGGATATCCTGCCCAATGTGTATCAGGCGGCGCATCTCTTCTCGGCTTATCCGGGGCTGATCCTGCTGATGCTGGCGACGCGCTGGCATCGGATGCGGCTGCGGCGGGACGGGCACGATCCGTCCTGGTCGAACTTCTGGCGCTGGTCGATCCTGCGGCCGCGACGGATTGGGCATATCGGTTGATAGCGGCGTTCGGTGGCATCGCGCCGACGATGGCGGCGACGCCTGCCCGGCTGCTGCCGTTGGTACGGGGTAACGACCGGGCGGTGGCATTGATCGTGGCGCATCGCCAGGCGGCGCTGGCGGCCCTGCGCGAGCGGGCGGTGCGGCGGCCGATCGTGGCGACGCGTTACGATCTGCTTCGCTATCTTCACCAACGCATGGCGTTCGAAGGCGAGGAAGCGCTGCGGGTCTTCTTCGTCAACGCCCGGCGCGAATTGATCGCGGAGGAGGTGGTGGCGCGTGGCGGCCCGGCGGCGATCGCCGTGGAGCCCCGGGTGGTGATCGTGCGGGCACTGGCGCTGGCGGCGGCGGGGATCGTGCTGGTCCACAACCATCCCGGCGGCGACCCGACCCCGAGTGCCGCCGACCGGCGCTTCACCCGCCGGCTGACGCTGGCGGCGGAATGTCTGGGTATCGAAGTGCACGACCACCTGATCGTCGCGCGTGACGGCCATCACCGGATCGACGTCGCCATGGTTGATTGATCCATTTCGGAGGATTCGTGTCGTTTCGTCCCGTTACGGGCCGACCGTCGACGATCGTCACCGAACCGTCATTTCATTGTCACCGATCAGTCGCGAAAGTCGCATCCAACCGTCATGAACCGCGCCTAACCGGCGTTGCGAGATCGGCGGCTGTTCCAGGTCGATCCCGGGCACACGCCCAGCCAAATCAACGATCGACAGGGAGTTCATTCGATGGCCAGCTTCAAGGCGAGCCGTATCCTGATGGCGGGCACCGCCTGCATGTTGCTCGCATCGTGCGACGGCGCCGACAGCGTCGCCTCGCCGGGCGAGGGGACTTTTCCTGTCGTGCCCGTGCCTACGCCGACCGGCAGCCCCACCGGCACGCCGACGGCACCGGGTACGCCCGCAGCTTCCTGCCCGACCGGGCTGGCCGATGGCGGGGTCGTGGGGGCATTCCGCGCCTGTCGCCTGCCGCGCGTCATTTCGTCGGATCTGACCCTGCGCAAGCTGACCGGCGTCGCCTATGAAATCAACGGTCAGGTCGATGTCGGTATCGACGTCGGCGGCAACGGCCAGCGTCAGGGCGGCACCGCCGCGACACTGACGGTCGAGCCCGGCGTCATCGTCTATGCCAACACCGACAACGCCAGCAACGACTTCCTGGTCGTCAACCGCGGCTCGAAGATGAACGCGGTCGGCACCGCGACCCAGCCCATCATCTTCACGGCGCAAGGCAATCTGACCGGCACCGTGACGGACGAGTCGCAGGGTCTGTGGGGCGGGATCATCATGGCCGGCCGTGCACCGATCTCGAACTGCAACCAGACGGTCGCCGGCGGATCGGCAGGTTGCGAGAACATCGTGGAAGGCACCACGACCGCCCTGTACGGTGGTGCGACCGCCGACGACAATTCGGGTACCGTCAGCTACGTCCAGATCCGCTATTCGGGTACGGTCATCAGCGCGAACAACGAGCTGCAGGGTCTGACGCTGGGTGGTACCGGTTCAGGTACGACGATCGATCACGTGCAGATTCACAATTCGTCGGACGATGGCATCGAAATTTTCGGTGGCCGCACGAACCTGAAGTATCTGGCGATGACCGGCGCGGATGACGACGCGTTCGATACGGATGTGGGTTGGCAGGGTTATGCCCAGTTCGTGCTAGCCGTGCAGAAGCCGAACAGCACCCAGACCGACAATTACGCGACCGAGATCGACTCGAACAACAACGAGGATGCGCTGCCCCGCCAGCGGTACAACATCTCCAACTTCACCTTCGTATCGACCACTCGCGATACTAACGCTGTCATCCGCCTGCGTGGCGGTGCGGATGCGCGCTTTATCAACGGTATTGTCACCGGGCCGAGTGCATGTCTCAACATCGTTGCCGGGCTAGATAGCCAAGGAAAATCGACGATCCGCCCAGCCAATACGACGCTCGACGATCTCGGTCCGCCGGTATTTAATTCGGTGGTAATGAGCTGCGCTAATCCTTTCGCTACGACCGACGTTACGAATAACAACGTGACGGTGACGGTGACGGCCGCCGAGCAGGAGGCGATCTTCAACGCCGGCACCAACAACGTGGCGCGGGCGACGGGCGTCCTTACCAGCGGCTATCTGCCGGCTGGTGTCGCCCTGACGACGACGGCGTTCGCAGCGGCGACGATCAATCCGTTCTTCGTCAACACGACCTTTATCGGGGCGGTCAGTGGGCCGAGCGACACGGCGTTCTCCGGCTGGACCTGCAATTCCAACCGCGCGAACTTCGGTTCGGCCAGCGGCAGCTGCACCGCGCTGCCGACCGCCTGATATCCTTGCCGTGACGATCAGCGGGCGGCCGGGGGAGGCCGCCCGCCCCTCATTCTTCCTGCCGGGGCAGCCATGACCAAGACCTTCACCACCATCCTGCTCGGCACGACGATGCTGATGCCCGCGGCCGTCGCGGCCCAGTCGGCGCCGGCCGGTTCGCCGCCGTCGGGCGGCGTCGTGTCGCCACAGGCAGGCAAGCCGGTCGACGACGCCGACCTGCGCAGTGCCACCCCCGGCGGCAATAACACACCGCCGATCGAGATATCGACGCCCGGCGGCGCGGACAGTGAAGACATCGTCGTCGTCGGCCGCAACATACCCGACATCGTCCGGGCCACGCCGGATGTGGTGAACGTGCTGTCGACCGCCGATATCGCGCGAACGGGAGAGGGGGACATCGCCGGTGCGCTGGCCCGCGTGCCGGGCCTGTCGGTGGTGGGCAACGGCTTCGTCTATGTTCGCGGACTGGGTGATCGTTATTCCTCGTCCCTCCTGAACGGTTCGCCGCTGCCCTCGCCGGAGCCGCTGCGTCGGGTCGTCCCCCTCGACATCTTCCCGACCAACGTCGTCGCCTCGGCGCTGGTGCAGAAGAGCTATTCGGTCAATTACAGCGGTGAATTCGGTGGCGGTGTCATCAATCTCACCACGCGCGCGGTTCCCAAGGAAACGTTCTTCCAAGTCGGCGGCTCGTTGGCGGCGGACACGGTGACCACGTCCGAACTCGGTTATGTCTATGACGGCGGCAGCCGCGACTGGACCGGGTTCGACAGCGGCGTTCGCAAGGTTCCCGGCTTCATCCGTCAGGCGGGTATCAACGGCACTTCGCCGTCCTCCTCGCAGATCACCGGGCTTAACAATGCGCAGACGACGCTGCTCCAGCAGAACAACCAGCTGCCGGCCAACTGGTCGGCGGAAGCCAGCTTCGGCACCTCCGCCGATTTGGGCAGCGTGCGCGTCGGTGTGATCGCCGCCGCAGCGATGAGCAATAGCTGGCGCACCCGCGATATCCGCCAGCAGCTGAGCGACGACGTCGATGGTGGCCTGGTCAGCGACTTTCAGACGGTGCTGACCGATAACCGGGCGATCGTGAACGGTTTGTTGGGGTTCGGGGCGGAATGGGGCGAGAACAAGATCCGCTGGACCAACCTGTATCTGCACGACACCGTCAAGCAGGGACGTCTGTCTGCCGGCAACCTCGCCAATTTCGGCATTCCCGGTCCCAGTGGCGTGCCGGAGATCATGCGGCAGAACACCAGCTGGTTCGAACGTGAGCTGTTCGACACGCAGCTGGTCGGTGAATTCAAGCTGTCCGACCAGTTCGCGCTCGACGCGCGCGGGGCCTATGCGAAGACGCGTCGCGACTCCCCCTATGAGCGCGGCTTCACCTACCAGTATTCGCCGACCGTCAGCGACTACGTCAACAATCTCGGCGGCAATCCGCAGACCGCCGATATCGCCTTCAGCGAACTGGACGAGCGACAGCTGTCGGGGCAGGCCAACCTGACCTGGAACGCCGATTTCGACCGGCCCTTCGCCCTGTCGATCGGCTATGCCTATACCGACACCACCCGTGATTCGAGCCGGTATACGTTCCGTTTCGTCGGACCGAACAACGGTGCGTTGAGTGGTCCGGCGATCCAGTTGCGCCCGGACTATCTGCTTTCCGATTTCGCGATCCAGACCTACGGGATCACGTTGCAGAACACGTCGACCGCGCAGGGTGCGGCCGCCTATGATGCCAGCCTGCAGGTCCATGGCGCCTATGCACAGGTCGAAGGCGAGATCGTCGACGGGTTGCGCGCCACGACCGGCATTCGTTGGGAAAAGGCGAACGAGCGGGTCCAATCGGTGGGGGCGCTTGGCTCGACCCGTTTGAACAACACCTACTGGCTGCCCGCGGTCACGATCACCTGGAACTTCGCCTCCGACATGCAGTTGCGGGGGCATATGTCCAAGACGCTGGCTCGCCCGCAATTTCGCGAACTGGCGCCGCAGCTCTATCAGGATTTCGAGAGCGACCGGATGTTCTTCGGCAATCCGTTCCTGAAAGACTCCCAGCTCTATAACGGCGAGTTGCGCTACGAATGGTATTTCGCCAAGGATCAACGCTTCAATCTGGCCGGCTTCTACAAGCGGATCGACGATCCGATCGAGGCGGTCGCGTTCTTCCCGGCCGGCGGCAGCACGCTTCAGACCGGATTCGCCAACGCGCCCCGTGCCAATCTGTATGGCGGTGAGGTAGAGTTCCTGAAATACGTACCGCTCGACACGTTCGGCGGTGATTTCTTCGCGACCCGACGCCTCGTCGCGATCGTCAATTATACCTACACGCATTCGGAAATCAGCGCGAACGACCAATCGGTTGCCAGCCCGCTGTCGAGCGCGCTCAGCCCCGTCCTGCTGCCATCCAACCTGTTGTTCCGCGATGGAGCGCCATTGACCGGGCAATCGGATCACCTCGTCAATCTGCAACTGGGGATCGAGGACAAGGAAAGCCTGAGCCAGCTGACCCTGTTGTTCAACTATGCCTCGAACCGGGTCACCAACCGGGGGCCGGTCGCTGGCGGCGGCGGCATCCGTCAGCCGGATCTGATCGAACGGCCGGGCATCCGGCTGGATCTGGTCGCGCGGCAGGGGATCGCGATCGGGAACCGGCAGGTCGAACTGAAGGCGGAGGCACGGAACCTGACCGGAACCGGTTACCGCGAATTCCAGTCCTTCGACGGGGTGCAGGTCGACATCAATCGCTACCGTCTGGGTCGGGTGTTCAGCCTGGGCGCCAGCATCCAGTTCTAGGTACCGGCATCGCGTTCGCCTCGTTGCGCCGTCCGTGTCGCGGGCAAGTGTCTTTTTTGTCGGCATGGTGCATGTTCGCTGCTAGATACACGGTTAATGGCGAGCGGGTGGGCAGCAGGGTGATCGAGCAATGCGATTGAAGCTCGATGCGCGCGCGCGGCGGCTGTTGCGCCGCCTGCCCGTGGTGAATGTCTATTCGGTGGTAGAACTGGCGCTGATGGCCGGGCTGGCGGTGCAGTCCGCCCGGCTGTTGTGGGTGCTGGCGACCCCGGTCGGCCCGCTGGGTGACTGGCGGCCGGCGGGGGTGACGGTCCCGGGATCGCCGATCGCGCTGCTGACCAGTTTCGATCCCTTTTTCCGCCTGCAACAGACTGCAACCGGGCCAGCGACCGTCACCGCACTGCAACTGACGCTGTTCGGTATCCGGCTGGACGAAGCGACGGGGCGTGGTTCCGCGATCGTCGCCGGGCCAGACGGCGTGCAGCAGAGCGTCGCGGTCGGCGACGAGATCCAACCGGGCGTCCGCCTGAAGGCGGTGGCGTTCGATCATATCACCCTCGACCGGGGTGGCGCCGAAGAAGACCTGTTTCTCGACCAGTCCGGCCCGACCTCGTCCGCGTCGTCGGATACCGGGTCGCCTGCCGGCAGCGGACCGCCGGCGGATCGTCCGTCGATGCCGGGGCGGGGGAGGGAAGGCCCGCCGCCGCCACCCGGCGCAGGCGCGCGGAGCGTACCGGTCGCGCAGCTTCGTCAGGAGATCGGCTTCATCCCGCGACTGGACGGCGGTCGGATCAGCGGGCTGACCGTCCGGTCTCAGGGTAGCGGGCAATTGTTTCGACAGGCCGGCCTGCGCGATGGCGACGTCGTCACCTCGATCGCCGGGCGGCCCATATCGGGGCCGGGCGATCTCGACCGGATCGCCTCCGATTTTTCCGGGGGCGGCAATATCCCCATCACCGTCGAGCGCGGCCAGAACACGCTGCCGCTCGCCATCACCATAGCGGCCCCATCTCGATGAAGTCTTTCTCGCTTGCTCCCTTCGCCCTGATCGCCGCGGCTGCTGCCCCGGTGGCGGCGCAGACCACACTCAACGTCCGCGATGCGGATATCCGGGCGTTCATCGCCGATGCCGCGCGCGTCACCGGCCGCACCTTCATCATCGATGCCAGGGTGACGGGCAAGGTGACGGTGGTCACCGACCGGCCGTTGTCGCGGTCCGAATATTTCGAGGCGTTCCTGTCGACGCTGCGCGCCAATGGCCTCGTCGCGGTGCCGACGGGTAATGGCGCGCTGCGCATCCAGCCGATCGACAATGCCGCCTCGCAACCCAGCCGGATCGGCGCGGCGGGTGCGGCGCGCAACAGCTTCGTGACCGAGATCGTCCGCCTGCGCTCGATCGACGCGGCGAGTGCGGTGGAGACGGTCCGGCCGCTGGTCAGCGCGCAGGGGTCGGTCACCGCCAATCGCGGCGGCAACAGCCTGGTCGTGGTCGATTTCGCCGACAATATCCGGCGCGTGCGCGAGGTATTGCGCCGGATCGATACCGACAGCGCCGCGACCCGCGTGGTCGCGTTGCGCAACGCCAGCGCACGCGAGATCGCCACCGCGCTGCAATCGCTGGCAGGTGGCGGCACCGGCGCGGGCGGCGGGGGTGGCAATGCCTCCGCGGGCGGTGGCGGCGGCAACGTGTCGGTGGTGGCGATCGAAAGTTCGAACTCGGTCGCGCTGCGTGGCGATCCCAGCAGTGTCGGGCGGCTGGCACAGGTGGCGCTCGACCTCGACGGCAAGGCGCGCAACGGCACCGACATCCGTGTCGTCTTCCTCGAAAACGCCGATGCCGAGCAGCTTCTGCCCGTGCTTCAGCAGCTTGTCGGGCAGACCCCCGATCCGGTGCAGGAAACCACGCTGTCGCGCGGCAATTTCCAGCAGAGCAACAGCAACGGCGGCAATGGCGGCTCCGGGTTCACCAACCAGCGGTCGCAGCCGATCCAGCCGCCGACGCAGATATCGGGCGGCGGGGGCGGTGGCTCGACCACCGCGGGTGGGCAGCAGGCGCCGATCTCTTCCGCCGCCAGCCGGGTACAGGCGGTCGTCACGCGGTTCACGGGCGCCAATGCGATCGTCATCGCCGCACCCTCCGATATCCAGCGCCAGTTGTCCGAGGTGGTCCGCCAGCTCGATACGCGCCGCGAACAGGTGCTGATCGAGGCGATCATCGCCGAGGTATCCGACGCGACGGTCAAGCGGCTGGGCGCGCAGTTTCTGGTCGGCAGCCTGTCGGGCGGGGCGTTCGGGGCATCCACTTTCACCAATACCGCGCCCAACATCCTGTCGATCGCCGGTGCGATCGGATCGCGCAGCATCGGCGGCACCGAGACGACGGTGGTCGGCAGCGACGGCACGCGGACCACGACGCGTACGCCCGACCCGGCGTCGGCGGCGTTGACCCAGTCGGCGATCAGTTCGATCCTGGGTGCCAGTGGCGGGTTCGCCGGCTGGGGTGGGCAGATCGGCGACACCATTTTTGGTGCGATCATCAACGCGGTGAAATCCGACAATACGTCGAATCTGTTACAGGTGCCGCACATCATCACCCTCGACAACCAGCAGGCACACAGTCTGGTGGGTCAGGAAATCCCGGTGACGACGGGCCAGGCATTGTCGAACAATTTCGACAATGCGTTCCGCACCGTACAGCGCCAGAATGTCGGTATCCAGCTCGACGTGAAGCCACAGGTGAACGCGGGCGGCTCGCTGAAACTCTATGTGCGGCTGGAGGTGAGTTCGATCGCCGGCCCGGTATCCAGTGACAACAGCGAACTTATCCTCAACAAGCGCGCATTCGAGAACGTCTTTACCCCGGACGACGGGCAGATCACTGTGATCGGCGGGTTGCTGGACGACAACGAGCGGCGCACGATCGAGAAGATTCCGCTGCTCGGCGACATTCCCGGGATCGGCGCGCTGTTCCGGTCGAAGGCGCGCAGCCGGACCAAGACCAACCTGATGGTCTTCATCCGCCCGACCATCCTGCGTACCGCCGCCGACAGCCGGCGTGTGACCGAACAGCGTTACGGCTATCTACGCGCGGTGCAGGGTTATGCGCAGCCGGGCGTGGAGCCTTCCATCGATCAACTGGTGCGCGATTACATGAATGCCGCGCCGCCGATCCCGTCGTCACCGATGCCCGGCAATATCGAGGACCCGAAGATCGCGGTGCCCATGCAGTCGCAATCCACCATGTCGATCCGGCCGGAACGGAAGTGATTATCCGTCAGGGAAACGAACTGGAGCAGGTGGCGGTCGATCCCGTCGTGCCCGAAGCCGTTCTGGCGACTGCGACGGGGGCGAGTGATGTCGTCGTACCCCAACTGACGCTACCTTACGGGTTCGCGCGTAAATTCGGCGTGGTGGTCCAGTCTACCGGGCCGGAGGGGCCGCTGACGGTGGCGTTGCGGCAGGGCGCCAATCCCAAGGCGCTGCTGGAGGTACGGCGTTATCTGGCAAGGCCGTTCGACGTGGTCCCCGTCGAGGCACCAGCGTTCGACCGGCTGCTGTCCGATGCCTATGCGATGGACGGGCAGGCGACCGCGCTGGCCGCGGTCGGCATGGGCGACGAACTCGATCTGCTGGCGGGCGACCTGCCGACCGCGGAGGATCTGCTCGATACCGCCGACGATGCCCCCGCCATCCGCCTCATCAACGGCATCATCGCCGACGCGACGCGCAACGGCGTGTCCGACATCCATGTCGAACCGTATGAAAGCGGCCTGGTGGTGCGGATGCGGATCGACGGCGTGCTGCGCGAGACGATGCGGATGCCGCCGCACGTCGCCCCCGTGGTGGTCAGCCGTATCAAGGTGATGGCGCGCCTCGACATCGCCGAACGTCGCGTGCCCCAGGATGGGCGGATGGGCCTGACGCTGGGGGGCAAGCTGCTCGACGTGCGCGTTTCCACGCTGCCGAGCCGGGCGGGCGAGCGGGTGGTGCTGCGTATCCTCGACAAGGACAATGCCGGTATCGATCTCGATGCGCTGGGCATGCCGCCGGCGATGCTGGCGATCTGGCAGGAGGTGCTGGCCGAGCCCAACGGCATCGTCCTCGTCACCGGGCCGACCGGTTCGGGCAAGACGACCAGCCTCTATGCCTCGCTTCGCCTGCTGAACGACGGCAGCCGCAATATCCTGACCGTGGAGGACCCGGTCGAATATGCGGTCGACGGCGTCGGCCAGACGCAGGTGAACCCCAAGGTCGGGCTGACCTTCGCCGCCGGGCTGCGTGCGATCCTGCGTCAGGACCCGGACGTGGTGATGGTCGGCGAAATCCGCGATCGCGAGACGGCGGAGATCGCGGTGCAGGCGTCGCTGACCGGGCATCTGGTGCTGTCGACCGTCCATACCAACGATGCGATCGGCGCGATCACCCGGATGCGCGACATGAAGGTGGAGCCGTTCCTGCTCGCCTCGACCCTCCGGGCAGTCGTCGCACAGCGGCTGGTACGACGGCTGTGCCCGTCGTGTCGCAAGCCGGTGCCGGCGGCGGGCGGTGTCGCCTCGCTGCTGGGGATCGCACCGACCGATATCGTCTATGCACCCGTCGGATGCGATCAGTGCGGGCATAGCGGCTTCAAAGGGCGGATCGGCGTGTACGAGGCGGTTCGGGTGGACGATACGATCCGCCGGCTCATCAACGAAGGCGGCGATGAACACGCGATCGCAACGCATGCGTTCCGCCGCAACCCGGACCTCGCCACCGCCGCGCGCGATCTTGTCCGCGCCGGGCTGACCACGCCCGAGGAGGCGGTGCGGGTTTCGCGGCGTGACGCGACCGATGTCGAGCCGCTGCCGTTGCCCGAACCGACGATGGCATCCGAGGCCTAACCATGGCCGATTTCGATTACATCGCGATCGATACGCGCGGCGCGGAAAAGCGTGGCCACGTCGCGGCGATGGATATCGATGCGGCGCGTACCGCGCTGGACCGGCAGAAGCTGTACGTCGTCCGGATCGAACCGGGGTCGCCGCCGGTAGCGCGGGGCCGGCCGCTGTTCGGTCTGCAAATCGGTCGTGCGAAGATGAACGTGAAGCAGCTGACGCTGTTCACCCGCCAGCTTGCGACGCTCAATCGCGTGTCGCCGCTGGAGGAATCGCTCCGCACGATCACCAAGCAGACCGAACAGGAAAGCGTCCGCGGCATCGTCGCGCTGGTCCATGCCGGCGTGGTCGAGGGTCGGCGCCTCGCCGATTCGATGGCGCGTGAGCCGAAGAGCTTTCCGGCGCTTTACCGCGCGATGGTCGCGGCGGGGGAAAGCTCGGGGACGTTGCCGACGATTCTCGACCGGCTGGCCGCGCTGCTGGAACGGCAGGCGGAGATTCGCGGCAAGCTCATCACCGCGCTCGCCTATCCCGCCATCCTCGCGGTGGTGGCGCTTGGCGTCGTCACCGCGCTGATGATGTTCGTCGTGCCGCAGGTGGTGGAGCAGTTCGATACGGTTGGGCAGGAGCTGCCGCTGTTGACGCGGATGGTGATTGCGCTGTCCGACTTCCTCGTCGGCTGGTGGTGGGTGATGCTGCTCGCGATCCTGCTCGCGGCGGTCGCGGCGTGGCGGTTGCTCAAGGAGCCGTCGATCCGGCTGTCGTTCGACACCCGGTTGCTGAAACTGCCGTTGATCGGGCGGTTGCTGCGCGATCTCCATGCGGCACGGATGGCGCGCACGCTGGGAACGATGGTGGCCAGCCGCCTGCCGTTGCTCGACGGGCTGACGCTGACCGCAGGCACGATCCACAACCGGCGGTTGCGTGTCGCCTCCGACGATATCGTCGATGCGATCCGGGGCGGTGGCAGCCTGTCCGCCGCGATGCGCCGCGCCGGGGTGTTTCCACCGCTGCTCACCTATCTGGCCGCTTCGGGCGAAGCGGCGGGGCGACTGGACGAGATGCTGGAACGCGCCGCCGATTACCTGGAACGCGAGTTCGACCGCTTCACCGCGACCGCGCTGTCGTTGCTGGAGCCTGCAATTATCGTGGTGATGGGCGGCATCGTCGCGACGATCGTGCTATCCATCCTGTTGCCCATCCTCCAGCTGAACACGCTGGCCGGAGGTTGAAGAGGAAATTCATGCGTACCCATCACAAGAAACGGCCAATCCGCAACGGCTTCACGCTGGTGGAACTGATGGTCGTCATCGTCATCATCGGCCTGCTGGCGACGATCGTCGCGCTCAACGTCTTGCCTTCGGGCGACACCGCCCGCATCCAGAAGGCGAAGGCGGATATCGCGCAGATCGAGGGCGGACTGGAGCTGTTCAAGCTGCAGAACGTCAACTTCCCGACCACGACGCAGGGGTTGCAGGCGCTGGTCACCGCACCGTCGGGGCTCGCCGATCCGTCGCGTTATCAGCAAGGCGGTTACCTGAAGCGGCTACCCGATGACCCGTGGGGCCGACCATATCTTTATGCCTCGCCCGGCCAGCACGGTGAAGCCGATGTCTGGACTTACGGCGCCGACGGCAAGGAAGGCGGCGAGGGGATCAATGCCGATATCGGCAGCTGGCAATAGCCGGCATCCCTTAGCGACGGCTGGCTTCACGCTGGTCGAGCTGATGGTCGTCATCACGATCATCGGGCTGGCTTCCGCTGTGGTGGCCTTTGCGATGCCCGATCCGCGTGGGCGGGTGCTGGACGAGGGGCTGCGCTTCGCCGCCCGCGTCCGTGCCGCGCGCGACATCGCGATCGTCGAGGCGCGGCCGGTCAGCCTGTGGGTGACGGGTGGCGGCTATGGGTTCGATCGGCGGATCGGCGGGGCATGGACGCCGGTCGCGGACAAGCCTCTGCGCGTGGAGCGCTGGTCGGACCAGACACGTGCGGCCCTGCCCGATGCCGGCGGGCGGACACGGGTGACGTTCGACCCGACCGGCGTGGCCGATCGCAATGTCGATATCCGTCTGTCGCGGCGCGGCGCGGACGCGCTGGTCCGGATCGGCGCCGACGGCGAGGTGCGTGCCGATGCGCAATAGCGCGGAGAGGGGCTTCACCCTGATCGAGATCATGGTCGCGCTGGCGGTATTCAGTCTCGCGGTGCTGGCGCTCGTCCGGCTGGAAAGCGCGACGGCGCGTGGAGCCGGCCTGATCGACGAGACGACCGCCGCCCAGATGGTCGCCCGCAACGTGGCGCTCGATGCCCTGACCGAGGCCCAGCCGCCGGCGCCCGGCCGCAGTAACGGCAGCGAGGTGAACGGTGGCCGCACCTGGCAATGGACCCGGCAGATATCCTCCACCGGCGAGGCGACGGTGGTGCGGATCGATGTGGCGGTCGCCAACCGCCGTGGTCAGATCGTCGGTCGGGTGATGATGGTTCGGCCGCCCAGTGCCGCCACGATCGTCGGGGTGGCCTCGTGACCCGGCGACGTTCGGTCGGGCACGACGTGATACCCTCAGGGCGTCCCGGCGAACATGGCTTCACGCTGGTGGAGGTGATGGTCGCGCTGATGATCTTCGGCATGATCGCCGCGGCGGGCGTCGCGATCCTGTCGTTCAGCATCCGGGCGCAGGCTGCCACCGCGGCGCGGCTCGACGACGGATCGGCGCTGGCCCGGACGATATCGGCACTGTCGGCCGATCTTGCCCAGGCGATGCCGCGCGCCGCCCGTGACGAGGGCGGTACGCTGCGCCCCGCGTTTATCGGTGAGGCAGGCACGCTGATGCTGGTGCGTGGCGGCTGGACCAATATCGATGCCGCCCCGCGCGCGACAGAGCAGAAGGTCGGCTGGCAGATCGTCGACAACGCGTTGGTCCGCAGCGGCTACCCCCAGATCGACGGGGCCGCGCCGCTGCCACCGGTGCCGATGCTGGCCGGCGTACAGGCGCTTCGCCTGCGTTATCGTTATGCCGGCGCATGGAGCGACCGGTGGGACGGGGCGGGGGGCGTGCCGTTGCCACAGGCGGTGGAGATGACGATCGACCGCGCGAACGGTGTCAGCTGGCGCACGATGTTTTTGGTTGGAACAGGCTATGGCGCCACCCGGCTGCCCGATCCATCGCTGAGCGGTACCGCCACCCCCAGTCCGACGCCGACCGCCAATGCACGCTGATCGCGAACGCGGCGCGGCGTTGCTCACCGTCCTGATGTTGGTCGCGGTGATCGCGGTGATGGCGGGGACGGGGCTGGAGAAGCTGCGCCTGTCGACGCGCCTGGCCGGTAACGCCGCCGCCACCGAGCAGGCCCGTGCCTATGCGGTGGCGGCAGAGGCGATGGCGGCGGTAAAGATCGGCGGACTGCTGTCGGCCAGCCGCCAGCGCGTGACGCTGGCCGGCGGGTGGAGCGGGCGGCCGTTCGGCCTGCCCCTGCCTGGCGGCGGGATCGCCACCGCGCGCGTCAGCGATGGCGGCAACTGCTTCAACCTCAACGGGCTGGTCACGCAGGTAGCGCCCGGTGTCTATGCCAGCTACCCGACGCAGCGCGTCCAGTTCGTCCGGCTGATGCAACTGACCGGTATCCCGCCGCAGGTGGCCGAACAGGTCGCCGCCGGCGCGTCCGACTGGATCGACAGCGACAGCGACCAGCAGGGCAACGGGGCGGAGGACGGTGCCTATACCGGGCAGCAGGTCGGGTACCGTACCTCCGGCACGCTGATGGCCGATCCCAGCGAGCTGCGCGCCATCGCGGGGATGACACCCGATATCTATGCGCAGATCCGGCCCTGGGTCTGCACATTGCCGATCCCCCGACCCTCGACGATCAACGTCAATACGCTGCTGCCCGAACAGGCGCCGCTGCTGGCGATGATGGCCCCCGACACCCTGTCGGTCGATGGCGCCCGGCAACTGCTGCTGCGCCGGCCGCCTCAGGGATGGGGCAATCCTGCCCAATTGTGGCAGGGCGTGGCGCAGCCGGCCGATGCCATCAGCCAGACGAGCAGCAGCACCAGCTGGTTTGCCTTGGCGATCGACGTGGATATTCCCGGCGCTCAACTGGAAGAACGTGCATTGATCGACGCAACCACTCTTCCCGTACGGCTCGTGGCACGGCAATGGGGGGAGGACACGTGACCACCTTATTGTTCCTTCCCGCCGGTGATGCCGGTTTCCGCTGGATGCGCTTCGGTGACGCAGGATTGCTGGCGCGTGGTGACGGGATTCCCGCCGGTGACGAGCCGGTGGTCGCGGTCGTACCCGGCGATGCGGTGACGCTGCACTGGGCCGATCTGCCCGCCCGCTCCACCGCCCAGGCTACCGCCGCCGCGCGTATCCTGGCGGCGGAGGCCAGCGCAGCCCCGCCGGGCGAACTTCACGTCGCGGTCGGTGAGGCGGAAGGGCGTGGCGACGGCACCGACCGGGCGATCGCGGTGGTCGGCGCGGCGGCGATGCGCGACTGGATGGACATGCTGGCGCGGGCGGGGGTCGATCCCGTCGCGCTGGTACCCGCACCGCTGTTGCTGCCCCGACCCGAAGAGGGGTTCGTCCAGGCCACCGTCGCGGGACAGGCGCTGGTGCGGGGACGGACCAGCGGGTTCGCCGACGAGGCGCCGTTGACCGAGCTGGTCACTCGGGGTGAACCGCTGACCCCGATCGAGCGTGAACCGCTGGATGCGGCACTGGCGGCGGCGGCGGCGTCACCGGCTCTCGATCTGCGACAGGGGCCATTCGCCCGGCGCCGGCGCTTCGCGATCGACTGGCGGTTGATCCGGCGGCTCGCGGTGCTGGGTGCCGCCATTCTGGGCGTGACGTTCGCGATCTCGCTGGTGCGGATGGCGAAATACAGTTTTGCTGCGGACGCGCTCGAAGCACGCGCCGATGCCCTCGCCGCCACCGGCCTGCCTCGTGGTGAGACGGTGACCGACGCCGATCGTCAGCTGGGTGAACGCAGCGGCCGGGTGATCGGACCGGGACTGGGCTTCTCGACCACGGTCGCCGCTGCCTTCGCTGCCGTGCGGAACGTGCCGGGGACCGAGGTGACCGCGATCGACTTCGCCGCCAATGGTGACCTGCGGCTGACCGTTTCGACCGAGCGGGAGGCGCTGGCGACCGACCTGAAGCGCGCGCTGGAAGCGGCAGGCTTTACCGTTCGTGCCAGCGTGTTCCAGTCCGCTGGCGGGCGTGTCAGCGGCGAATTGACGGTGAGCGTGCGATGATGGCCCTGCGAAACTGGTTCGGGGGACGATCCCCGCGTGAGAAGCGGTTACTGCTGGTGATGGCGGGACTGGCGATCGTCACGATCGTCTGGGGCCTTATCCTGCGACCATTGGGCGATGCCATGGCCGGTGCGCGCGAACGCCACGCCGCGGCGGTCGTGCGGTACGGCGAGACGGCGGCCCGGGTGGAGGCATTGCGCGACGCACGGGCGGCACGCGTGCCGTTGCTGACCGGATCGCTGGCGGATGCCGTGCGGGCGCGGGCGGAGCAGGCGGGTTTCCCACTCGCCAGCCTCGATCCCGCCGGCAATGACGGCGTCAGCGTATCGATCCAGTCCGCCCGCGGGGCGGCGTTGACGGCGTGGCTGGCCCGGCTGGAGCGGGCCGGGATCGTCGTCGAGGGTGCGACACTGACCGACAATGGCGACCGCACCGTCGCGGGCCGGATCATGCTGCGGCGGCGCGCGGCATGAGGCGGGTGCGGCTCGCCACCGGTCCCGCGGCGTTATTCGGTGCGATGCTGCTGATCGCCCTTGTGATATTCCTGCCGATGCGGCTGGTACTCGGCTGGGCGGGCGCGGGGGAAGCGGGGCTGTTGGCCCGCTCCGTCACTGGTACGATCTGGGGTTCCACCCTGCGCGAGGCGCGATTCGGCGATCTCGCGCTTGGCGACGTATCGGCGCGCCTGTCGCCTTTGCCGCTCCTGGCGGGGCGCGCGGCGGTGGCGATGGCGGGTCCCGGTGATGCCGGCGCGCCGCCGATGACAGGCACCGCGTTCGTCAGCCGCCATGGTTACGGCGTCGATGGAATGACCGCCCGGATCGCCACCGGTCGCGCATTTCAGCCATTGCCGGTCACCGCGCTCGATCTCGACGGGGTGACGGTGCGATTCGAAGATGACCGCTGTGTGGCGGCGGAGGGGCGCGTGCGGGCCGCGCTGGCCGGCGAAGTCGCGGGGATCGGCGTGCCCGCATCTGTATCGGGCGAGGCACGCTGCGATGCGGGTGCGCTGGTGGTGCCGCTGGCAAGCGCGGCAGGAACCGAAGCGATCGCGTTACGGATCGGAGGGGACGGCCGTTACCGTGCCGACCTGTCCATCCGTCCGACGGACCCTGCCGTCGCGACCCGACTGGAGGCGTCGGGGTTCGTTCGCGGTGGTGACGGATATGTTCTTTCGGTCGATGGACGCTTCTGACCGCTTGACGTCGATGGGTCGCTACCGCTAGGGGCGCGTTTCTTCGTGGCGACCGTAGTTCAATTGGTTAGAGCGTCGGCTTGTGATGCCGGAAGTTGCGGGTTCAAGTCCCGTCGGTCGCCCCACCTTCTTCCCGGACATGCGCGATGACCACCGATTGGGGCTTTCCCGATTTCGACGACCATGAGGGCGTCCACCTGTTCACCGATCCGGTGTCGGGGCTGAGGGCGGTCATTGCGATCCACTCCACGAAGCTGGGGCCTGCCGCTGGCGGTGTCCGCTTCTGGCACTATGCCGACGACGACCGCGCCATCACCGATGCGCTGCGCCTGTCGCGCGGCATGAGCTTCAAGAACGCGATGGCCGGGCTCGACCTGGGTGGCGGCAAGGGCGTCGTGCTGGCGGCCAACCCCGGCGATACCATCACCACCGAACAGCTCGAGGCATTCGGTCGCGTCGTCGAATCGCTCGGTGGCCGGTACGTGACTGCCGAGGATGTCGGCATGTCCGAAGACCGGATGAAGGTGATCGCGGGCCAGACCCGCTACGTCTCCGGCCTGCCCGTCGCCAGCGGCGCGGCGGGGGGTGATCCCGGGCCCTATACCGCCCACGGTGTCTATCTGGGGGTGAAGGCCGCCGCCGTGCGCGGACTGGGTGCCACCGATATGAAGGGCGTGCGCGTCGCCGTGCAGGGTCTCGGCTCCGTTGGCGGCGGTCTGGCGCGGCTGCTGGCGAAGGACGGCGCAGTGCTGACGCTGGCCGATGTCAACGAGATGCGGGCCGAATCGCTCGCCGCCGAACTGGGTGCGACTGCCGTTCCCGCCGAGGCGATCCTGATCCAGGACGTCGATCTGTTCAGCCCCAACGCGCTGGGGGCGATCCTGACCGAGCAGTCGATCGCCGAACTGCGCGCGAAGGTCATCGCGGGCGGGGCCAACAACCAGTTGGCTACCCGCGCCGATGGGCTGCGCGTGCATGAGCGCGGTATTCTCTATGCGCCCGATTACGTCATCAACGCCGGTGGTATCATCAACGTCGGCCTGGAATATCTCGGCCATGGCGACGAGGCGGAGGTGATGGCACGGATCGCCAAGATCCCCGCCCGCCTGAATCAGGTATGGGACGAGAGTGACCGCAACGGCCTGCCCGCCGCCGATGTCGCCGACCAGATCGCCAAGGGGCTGATCGGGCGCTGACATTCCCGGTTTTCGACGAAAGTGGGGCGTGACCCGGCGATGGTTTCACCATAATAGTGAACGCCGTCTCTTTTGTTGAATGTCTCGTTGCCCAACTTTCACGCCCTCGCCAATCCTGCACGCTTCCTGAAGATCGCCCGGCCGCTGACGCCGGTGCTGTTCTGGACGGGCGTGCTGCTGATTGCGATCGGCTGCTGGGCCGGCCTGACGCAGACGCCGCCCGACTATCTGCAGGGCGAAACGGTGCGAATTCTCTATATCCACGTCCCCGCCGCCTGGCTGGGCATGGGCGGGTGGAGCGGGATCGCACTATCGTCGATCGCGTTGCTGGTCTGGCGGCATCCACTGGCGGCCGTCGCGGCGCGCGCGATCGCGCTGCCCGGGGCGGTGTTCGCCGCGCTGTGCCTCGTCACCGGATCGATCTGGGGGCGGCCGACCTGGGGAACGTGGTGGCAGTGGGACGGACGGCTGACCTCGATGCTGCTGCTGTTCTTCGTCTATTGCGCCTATATGGCCTTGGCCCGTGCGGATGCGGATCGCGGCGGGGATGGGCGGATTCCGGCGCTGTTCGGGCTGGCGGGCACGGTGTTGTTGCCGGTCATCCGTTATTCGGTGATCTGGTGGAATACGCTGCATCAGGGACCCAGCATCGGGCTGACCAGATCGACGATCGACGGCGCGATCCTCTGGCCGCTACCGATCATGGTGGCGGGGTTCAGTTTCCTGTTCGGCGCGATCGTGCTGATGCGGATGCGCGGCCTGCTGGCGGTGGCCAAGGCGGAGGCGCGGATGCGCCGGATGGCACGGATATGAATCCCTGGCCGTTCGTCGCTGTCGCCTATGCGGTGATGCTGGGCTGTACCGCCGTGCTGGCGATCGTCAGCTATCTCGCGATGAAGCGGGCAGAGCGATGACGGCGAAGCGCCAGCGGCTGGTATTGGTGCTGCTCGCCTTGGGGGCGGTGGGGGTGGCGGCGCTGCTGGCGCTGTCCGCGTTGCGGGATCAGGCGGCATTCTTCTATGCACCGTCCGACGTGGCGACACAGGGGCTGCCGCTCGGCCGCGCGGTACGGCTGGGCGGCATGGTCGAGGCCGGATCGGTGCGGCGCGCCGTGGATGGGGTGACCGTCCGCTTCATCGTCACCGATGGCCGTGCGACGACGCCCGTCACCTTCGCTGGAATCGTCCCCGACCTGTTCCGCGAGCGATCGGGCGTAGTGGCGGAAGGAGAGTTTCGACGCGACGGCAGTTTCGTCGCGTCCAACCTGCTCGCCAAGCATGACGAGAAATACATGCCCCCCGAACTGGCGGGCAAGATGCACGAAACGAAGACGCTTGCTCGCTGAGGCGGGTCTTGCCGCGCTATGGCTGGCCGCAGCGCTGGCCATGCTTCAGCTGCTGATGGCGGCCGTGGCGCTGCGTGGCGGCGACGATGCGCTGGTGGCGGTACGCCCGGTCGCGATCGTGCAGGGCGCGCTGGCGATCGCCGCGATGGCCATGCTGATCGCGGTTTTCTGGCGATCGGATATGAGCGTCGCGCTGGTCGCCGCGAACAGCCATTCCGCCAAGCCCTGGTTGTACAAGGTCGCAGGTGCGTGGGGCAACCACGAGGGGTCGATGCTGCTCTGGGTAACGATCCTGGGAATGGCGGGCGGTGCCGTCGCACTGTTCGAACGACGGCTGGCGGAACCGACGCTGGTCGCGACCCTGGGCGCACAGGCGCTGATCGCGCTGGGTTTCTATGCCTTCCTGCTGTTCGCTTCCAACCCGTTCGCCCGGCTCGATCCCGCGCCGCTGGACGGGGCGGGCCTGAACCCGCTGCTGCAGGACCCCGGCTTGGCCTTTCATCCGCCAACGCTCTATGCGGGCTATGTCGGATTGTCGGTGGCCTTTTCGTTCGCGGTGGGTGCGCTCGTCACCCGCGATGTCGGGCGCGATTTCGCGCGGGCGATGCGTCCCTGGGTGCTGGCGGCGTGGATATTCCTGACGCTGGGGATCACCGCGGGCAGCTACTGGGCTTATTACGAGCTGGGCTGGGGCGGCTGGTGGTTCTGGGACCCGGTCGAGAATGCTTCGCTGATGCCGTGGCTGGCGGCGACCGCGCTGCTGCATTCGGTGACGGTGTTGGCGACGCGCGATGGCCTGCGCGCCTGGACGGTGATGCTGGCGGTCGTCGCCTTCTCGATGTCGATGCTCGGCACCTTCCTCGTGCGATCGGGTATCCTGACGAGTGTCCATGCCTTTGCCGTCGATCCTCGCCGGGGCGCCTTCATCCTTGTCCTGCTCGCGCTCTATATCGGCGGGGCGCTGACGCTGTTCGCGGCGCGGGTGGGGACGGTGCGGCAGGGTACGATGTTCGATCCCGTCAGCCGCGAGGGCGGGCTGGTCGCCAACAATCTGCTGCTGTCGGTGATCCTCGGTATCGTGCTGATCGGCACGCTCTATCCGTTGGTTGCGGCCGGGTTCGGCGTGCAGCTTTCGGTCGGGCCGCCCTTCTTCAACAAGGCGGCAGGCCCGGTCGCGCTGGCGCTGGTGGTGGTGATGGCGGCGGGGCCGCTGCTGCGCTGGCGGCGGGACAATGTGCAGGCCGTGATCGTCCGCGCGACCTGGCCGATCGCCACCGCCGCCTTCGCCTTTGCCGCACTGATCGTGTTTGCCATGCCGATAGGGGTGCTGCCGCTGCTGGGCCTTAGCCTCGCCGCGGGTCTCGCGGTCGCCAGTGTCGCTCCGTTATGGGGGCGCAACCTGCGCCGTACGCCGCTGTTTACTTGGGGCATGGTCGTCGCGCATCTCGGCATCGCAGTGTCGATGGCGGGAATGGCATGCGATGCGGCCTTCACGACCGAGCGACTGATCGCGCTGCGCCCCGGTGAGGCGACGCGGGTGGGGCCATTCCGCGTGACGCTGGATGGGCTGTCACCACGGGTCGCGGACAACTGGTCGGCGGTGCAGGCGCGGCTGACGGTGGAACGCGACGGTACGAAACGCGAACTGTTCCCCCAATCGCGCACCTTCACCGACCCGCCGACGACGACCAGCGAATCGGCCATCGCGACGTTGATGGACGGACAACTCTATACGGTGCTGGGGGCGGCGGACGGGCAGGGGCGGTGGCAGTTGCGCCTTTGGTGGAAGCCGTTCGTAACGTTGATCTGGCTGGGTGGGGTGCTGGTGGCACTGGGCGGCGCGCTGTCGCTGATCGGTCGCCTCCGCCCGCGCCATCGTCCGGCGGTGGAGGCATGGACGTGAGCCGCCACCTCCTCTGGTTGCCATTGGTCGCATTCCTTGCGCTACTGGCGGTCGTCGCGGGGGGCCTCTGGCGTCCGGCTGATCCGACGGTACGGTCGGCACTGATCGGTCAGCCGCTGCCCGATTTCGTGCTGCCGCCACTGGTGCCCGGCAAGCCAGGCCTGACGAGCGCGACGATGCACGGGCAAGGGCCGCGACTGGTCAACATCTTCGCCAGCTGGTGCGTGCCCTGCATCGCGGAGGCGCCCCAGCTGATGCGGCTCCACGCCGCCGGCATCCCGATCGATGCGATCGCGATTCGCGATACCGCGCCGGCGGTGCAGTCGTTCCTGCGCCGGCTGGGTGATCCCTATGCCAGGATCGGAGACGACCAGGCCAGCGCGGTACAATTGTCGCTCGGCTCGTCGGGCGTGCCCGAGACCTTTCTGATCGACGGCGATGGTCGGGTCGTGCGCCAATATGTGGGCGATATCCGTGCCGATCAGGTCGATGCGATCATCGCCGAGGTCAGGGCACTGCGATGAAGGGGCTGGCGATCCCCCTGTTACTGCTGGCGACCACGGCTGCCGGACAGACGGTCGTGCCCGCCGCCCTTGCCGACACGCAACTGGCAAACCCCGCGCAGGAGGCATCGGCCAAGGCATTGATGGAAACGCTACGTTGCGTGGTCTGCCAGGGCCAGTCGATCGCCGATAGCGATGCGACGATGGCGGGCGACATGCGCGCGCTGGTCCGCCAGCGCATTCGTGCCGGCGAGACGCCGGAAGCGATCAAGGACTGGCTGATCGGCCGTTACGGCAACTATATCACCTACGATCCGCCCCTCGACGCGATGACATGGCCGTTATGGGCTGCTCCCGTCATCCTGCTCGCGCTCGGCGTCTGGATCGCCCGCAGCAGCTTCCGGCGGCGACGCTGATGGGCTGGCTGATGCTCATCCTGCTTGGAGTCGCCGCTTTCGTCGCGCTGGCGGTGCTGCGGGTGCCGCGTTCGCTGTGGTCGATGGTGGGAGCCGCCTTGATGCTGGGGGCGACGGGGTATGCCTTGCAGGGGCGGCCGATGCTGGTCGGTCTGCCTGCGACCGGCAAGCCCGAGACACAGATCGTCGATCCTGCGCTGGCCGATCTGCGGGCGCAGATGTTCGGGCGGTTCGGCGCCGAAAGTGCCTATCTGACCGCCGCCGATGCGCTGTCACGAATGGGGTCGCCACGATATGAGGTCGACAGCCTGCTGGGTGGTATTCGTGGTACGCCTGACAGTGTGCAGTTGTGGACGGCACTGGGCGATGCGCTGGCGCGGCACGATGGCGGTCGTTTGTCCCCTGCGGCGGTCCTCGCCTTCGATCGTGCCCACCGTCTCGAACCACGTCATCCGGGACCGTGGTTCTTTTTCGGCATCGCGCAATTACGGGCAGGCGATCCGGTTTCGGCAAAGCGATCATGGCGCAATGCGCTACGGTTGACGACGCCCGATGCACCTTATCGCGAAGAAATCGAAAAGCGCGTGAGGCTGCTCGATCGCCTGATCGATGCGATCGAGCAGCCCTGATTCGGCTAACGATCAGGAAGCGCCGCGTCCGGTCTTGGCCTGAAGAGCGTCGATCTTCTTCGATGCATCCGCCTTGCTGAGCGAATCATCGAACTCTTCATGAGCTTCCTCACTCAACGTCTTGAGGTAGCTGGCTTGTGCCCCGGTCATCGGTTCGTCGCCGGTGGTCCAGTCGTCCGGATCCTTCTCGGCGTTGGAGAAGGGCTCGGACTTGGGATTGGAAGTGTCGGTCATGGGAAAATCCTTTCCTCCCACCAACACTTCCGTTCCCATTGTGTTCCGGTCAGGCGGGCTCGAACGGCAGATCGAGCGCCTCGGCGACCGCGCGGTGGCGAATCTTGCCGGCCGAGACGTTGAGCCCCGCGGCCAGATGCGGATCGCCCTTCATCGCCGCTTCCGCACCCTGACCCGCTAGCTTGAGCGCAAACGGCAACGTCGCATTGTTGAGCGCGAAGGCGGAGGTCCGCGCGACGGCGCCGGGCATGTTGGCGACGCAATAGTGGATCACGCCATCCACCTCGAACACCGGGTCCTCATGCGTGGTCGCATGGCTGGTTTCGAAGCAGCCGCCCTGATCGATCGCGATATCGACCAGCACGCTGCCCCGCTTCATCGTCTTCAGCATCTCGCGCGTCACCAGCTTGGGGGCGGCGGCCCCCGGGACCAGGACGGCACCGATCACCAGATGCGCGTTCTTCACCGCTGCGGCGATCGCCGCCTTGCTGGCATAGGCAGTCTTGATCTGGCTGGAAAAGAACATGTCCAGTTCGGCAAGCCGACTCATGTTCAGGTCATAGATGGTCACGTCGGCGCGCATCCCGACTGCCATCTGCGCGGCGTTGATACCGGAGACGCCACCGCCCAGGATCGCGACCTTGGCCGGCGCCACGCCCGGCACGCCGCCCAGCAATACGCCACGGCCGCCCTGTTCCTTTTCCAGGTAATGCGCGCCGACCTGTACCGACATCCGCCCTGCGACTTCGCTCATCGGCTTCAACAGCGGCAGGCCGCCGCCGGGAGCCGTCACCGTCTCGTACGCGATGCACGTCGCGCCCGACGCCATCAGTCCTTCCGCCTGTGGTCTATCCGCCGCGAGGTGGAGATAGGTGAACAGCAGGTGGCGCGGTTCCAGCAGCGCGATCTCGCCCGCCTGCGGTTCCTTGACCTTCACGATCATCTCGGATGCGGCGAACACCGCCGGTGCGTCCGGCAGGATCGTCGCGCCTGCCGCGCGGTAAGCCTCGTCATCGAAGTCGATGCCGGCACCGGCGCCGGTTTCCACCGCGACCTCGTGCCCGGCGGCCACCAGTTCGGCGACCGATGGCGGGGTCAGGCCGACCCGGTATTCGTGATTCTTGATTTCCTTGGGAACGCCGACCTTCATGATGACCTCTCTTGGTGTTCTTATTCGGCTCCTATAACGCGCGGAGACGCCGCCTGTCCCGCACTGCATGTCATCGTTGCAGCCCGGCGGGGCGCATGCTACTCGCGCTGCCTCATGTCAGTGCTCGAAAGTACGTTGTTCATCATGGACGCGGCAGCAGCCATCGCGGATCGATCGATCCCCCGGTGAGCACCTCCACCAGCAAGACAGCCGCGGTCGCCGGAACGGTGGCGGACGGCTATCAACATCATCCCAAGCAGGGGCTTGCCCGGCTTGCGCTTGGTGCGATCGGTGTCGTCTATGGCGATATCGGCACCAGTCCGCTCTATGCGATGAAGGAGGTGTTCGTCGGCCATCACCCACTGACGGTCGACCAGCTCCACATCTTCGGCGTCGTCAGCCTGATCTTCTGGTCGCTGCTGCTGATCGTGACGTTGAAATACGTCCTGGTCATCCTGCGGGCGGACAACAACGGCGAGGGCGGCAGTCTGGCGTTGCTCGCGCTGATCCAGCGGCGCACCGGCGGCGGGCGCTGGGGGCCCAGCCTCGTCATCCTTGGCGTGCTGGCCACCGCGTTGTTCTTCGGCGACTGCATGATCACGCCCGCCGTGTCGGTGCTGTCGGCGGTGGAGGGGCTGGCGACGGTCGAGCAGGGATTCGATTCGTTCGTCATCCCGATCGCGGTCGCGATCCTGATCGGGCTGTTCTACATCCAGTCGCGCGGGACGGGCAGCGTCGGCAAGCTGTTCGGCCCGATCATGCTGGTCTATTTCACCGTGCTGACGGTGCTGGGCGTCATCAACATCATGGGCCGGCCCGATGTGTTGCAGGCGATCGACCCGCGCTGGGCGGTCCGCTTCGTGATGACGGACGGGATGCTCGCTTTCCTCGCGCTCGGATCGGTCGTGCTGGCGGTGACGGGGGCGGAGGCGCTCTATGCGGATATGGGCCATTTCGGCCGTCGTCCGATCGAGGTCGCGTGGCTTTATCTCGTTTTCCCAGCGCTGATGATCAACTATCTGGGGCAGGGGGCGCTGCTGCTCGACCAGCCCGAGGCGGCGGCCAATCCGTTCTTCCTGATGGCGTCGGAGGACTGGCGCCTGCCACTGGTCATCCTGTCGACGATGGCGACCGTCATCGCTAGCCAGGCGGTGATCACCGGGGCATTCTCGGTCGTCCAGCAGGCGGTGCAACTGGGGTTGATGCCGCGTCTGCGGATCGAACATACCAGCGCGGCGGAGGCGGGGCAGATCTATATCCCGGTGGTAAACTGGGCGCTGATGATCATGGTTTTGCTGCTGATCTTCGGCTTTCGTGAATCATCCAACCTTGCCGCGGCATATGGGATCGCGGTGACGGGTACGATGTTCATCAGTACGTTCATGGTCGGCGTGCTGATCCGGCGGGTGTGGCAATGGCCGGTCTGGGCGTCGGGGCTGTTCGTCGGCCTGTTCCTGATGATCGACGGCGCCTATTTCTCGTCGAACCTGACCAAGGTGCCCGATGGCGGCTGGTTCCCGCTGCTGGTCGGCGCGGTCGTCTTCACCGCGCTGACGACCTGGTCCACGGGCCGCAAGCTGATGATCGACCGCCTGCGTGAGGCGGCGATGCCGATCAAGGTCTTCATCACCTCTGCCGCCACCTCGGCCAGCCGGGTGCCCGGCACCGCCGTATTCATGACGTCCACCGCAGAGGGTGTACCCCATGCGCTGCTCCACAACCTCAAGCACAACAAGGTGCTGCACGACCGCATCATCCTGCTGACCGTGGCGATCGCCGATCAACCCTATTGGCCGCAGGCGGAGCGGGTGAAGCACGAGGAACTGGGCCATGGGTTCCATCGGGTCGTCCTGCGTTTCGGTTTCATGGAGGAGCCGAATGTCCCCGCTGCGCTCAAGGCCGCCTACGGCCCCGGCAGCGAGGTGAGGATGATGGACACCAGCTTCTTCCTGTCGCGCCAGACGCTGATCGCGTCGGACAGGCCGGGGATGGCGCTGTGGCGCGAAAAGCTGTTCGCATGGATGCTGCGCAATGCCGAAAGCGCCATGGAGTTCTTTCGCCTGCCGTCCAACCGGGTGGTCGAACTGGGCAGCCAGGTGGAGATTTGACGGACGCGGTACCCACGCCGACTCCGGCCCCCATCATCGTTACCGCCTTGTTCGGCCGGAATGACCAAGGCTGGTTCGATGCGCAACGGTCGGCGTTCTTCCCGCCCGAACGCAATGTCCTGTCGGCGCATTGCACGCTATTCCATCATCTGCCGCCATCGGCGGCGGACGAACTGAAGCATCGGCTGGTGCAGGCGACGCGTGGTGTTCCCGCACCGGACGCTCGGGTGGCCGGCTTGATGTCGCTGGGCCGCGGTGTCGCCTATCGCATCGATTCACCCGGTCTGACCGCGATCCGTGCCGACCTGGTCGCGGCGTTCGCGGGTCTCCTGACGCCGCAGGATGCCGGTGGCTGGCGTCCGCATGTGACGATCCAGAACAAGGTGACGCCGAACGTCGCCAAACTGCTGCTCGACCGGCTGGCGAGGGATTTCCGGCCACGTCCCGTCGAACTTACCGGACTGGCGACGTGGTGGTATCGTGGCGGGCCATGGGAATCGCTGTCACGGCACATGTTCGCTTGACCGGGTCCGCGACCCTTCCTATAGGCGCCGCTCGCGAGTGATAATACCTCTCGGGGCGAAGTAGCTCAGCTGGTTAGAGCACGGGAATCATAATCCTGGGGTCGGGGGTTCAAGTCCCTCCTTCGCTACCACCGCCATCGAGCGGTCAGAACCCTTCCGGGGCTTTGGATGTGTAAACGATCTGTTCGCGAATGAGCCGGGTTCCTCCAAGGAGCCCGGCTTTCGCGTTTTTAAATCCACGACGACCCGAGTGATGACAGCACCTCGATCGACCATTGGCGGTCATTGAGGTGGCGCAGCGTCACGCCGGCGATCAGGTCTCGCAGGCGCTCCACCACTTCAGCCGACGGCGCGGTTGCCGTGCTGGGGTGGCTCGCCAGTGCGCGGGCGCGCTTGCGATAGGCTTCGACGATTCGTGAGTTCATCGCCAGCACCGGTACCGCCGCGATTTCGTCGCGCCCCCGGCGGAGGGCTTTGCGATCGGCCTTGCGAGTCGAGAGGGCCTGGTGGATTTCCGCGAAGTCGGCTGCGCCATCGGCGATCGCAGCGACGAGGCGCTGTACGGCGGTGTCGGCCTTCACGATTCGGCGATCGATCTCCGCCAGGTCTTGGCCGCAATCGGTGCGATGCGCCTTCATCTCGTTATGGCACCGCTTCACCAGCCGCGATATCGCGTCGGGTTCGAGCAACTGATCGACGATGCCGCTCAGCAACCGTATTGGAGGTCAAGCGGGATCGGCATGCCATGGTCGATCATAGGTGAGCATGGAGTTGGCGACCGTGATGAGCTTTCGCATGGCAGCGACGATGGCGACCTTGGGCGGTTTGCCCTGTTC
>Ga0265797_10001579_pt1 | contig 39927 bp, 34 predicted proteins | sample P2T30metagenome_FD_192433 | JGI IMG/M metagenome (GOLD analysis project Ga0265797, IMG submission 192433) | Plant litter microbial communities from East Loma Ridge, Irvine, California - P2 T30 | ecosystem: Environmental > Terrestrial > Plant litter > Unclassified | place: USA: California...
CTTCGAGCCACGCACGAGAATTACAACATGTCGTCCGGAATACTAGGCGTTGGAGTGCCGGTTCGCTCCGAGAAGTTTTGGTCAACGCATTGGAGAACGTGTGACTTTGCATAGGTTTTAAGCATGTGAACTAGCTTTCTGAGGCTGGGAGTACAGAAAAGTGAAGTGAATGATGTGCCAAGCTTTCAACCTCACTTGACTCCCGTGACTTCTCAGGCCTTCACTAGCAGTTTTGATCTTGTTGTCTGCCACCGCCGAAAGCTGCATGTGGAAGTTGACATTGCATTTGGCACTTTCAATCTTATGACAGGGATTTCAGCGGTTTCCTGTGACTGATCAGCGCGTGATTAACCTAAGATCATTGAGCGACAGACCGACAGCTCGGCAGTTCGCCAGCTCTGCCACCTAGCTCTGCCACCCAGCAACTTGACCTTCGCACCAAGTTCAACTAGTCACCAAAAACAAACACACCAAGCAGCCAGAATGGCCGGCTTCCTACCCGAACTCGCCCTTCTTTCGCCCAAGACAATGTACTCGCCATACCGCGAAGGCGAGCGCAAATCCATATCAGCACCAAACTCAGCAAAACCGACCATCTCTTCCTCACCGACCCTCGAGGGATCCATTACCGAAGCACCAATGGCTCCCGGACGCCACGGCCATTCACCAAAGCCGTCTCTCACCCTCAAAACTTCCAAGCTACCGCTTTCCATGGCCAAAACAACGCCACCGCTCGCAGGCAGCGCTACACCCGTGCCGGGCTGTTCTCCAGGCCTGGATTCGTCTTCGTCGCGCAGTCAAGCGCCATCAACTTCCTCTCCAGCTCTGGGACGAGCAGGCAGCATACGCCCAAGAACACCGCTCCGCTTCTTCAAGCATGGCGGTGGATCCACGGAGCGTGCTGATCCAAAACCGAAGCGTAACAAGCTGGTGAAAAAGGCGAGCATCTTGCAGCCTACTTTCGTCATGGTGGATCCGAGCACAGCGAAAGCAGAGCGAGCAGCAATGGAAGCTGAAGCGGCGCAACTTGGGTTGCAGATGGCGGATGCCGTCGCGGCTCTGGAGAGTCCAATGGGAGTGGAACTTCGAGGGGAAGATGGCACGCAGGTCGCAAAGGCGTCGACAGACGCGGACGATGGGACCGAGGTGAACGAAGAAGACTCCAAGCACACCAAACGTTGGAGCCGAGCGCCTTTGCTTCCCAACTTCGATTTCTCTTCCACCTCCTCGAACTCCAACCACCTCTTTGACCCGGTGCCCGACGAGCGTGTGGACCGAGACTCAGGACAGCTGAGACAATCGGCGGAAACGACCCGCGTCGTCGCAGACATTCGTCAAGCAGCCTCCAAAACCCACGTCGCTACAGACGCAAGCGAACACACATACCGCTGCAGCATCCACGCCCCAAACAACGCCTGTCACCTCGAAGTCGAGCGTGCTTGCTGTGAGATAGTCACGGAAGCCGGCGGCCGCATCCTCGATTCCTTTTCATTCCCCGGCGGCTTGCTGTTGTGGATCCCGCCAGAAGTCCCTGAGCCCATTACATCGTGCGAACTCCCGGCTCGAGGCGTGAGAATTGAACTGGAGAAGTGGACAGAATTTGCGTTACCGAAATTCGATGGGTTGAGATTGAACCCGCCGAGCTTGAGATTCAACAATGAGTGGCTAGTCGCACACAGTGAGGTAACTCGACATGAAGTGACTGACAGTGTGAGAATCGAGAGTAAGGCAGAGGAACGAGTCCAAACATGGAACAATGCTCTACCAGCAAGTCATAAAAGAAAGCAAAGCCAGAGCACCATCAAAAAGCACATGGTGGGAATGTCGCCGACGGGTGGCAAGATCGCGACACAGGAATCAAACCGTTGCTTACCAACAAACCGCGAGAAAGCGATCTCCTTGGTTGGCAGCCTCGAGACAATTCAGCGATGTGGTCACGAGGAGAGCGGTAGCATCGAGAACATGTCGATAACCCCCAGAAGCGCGAGAGATTTGCATGGCAATAGTGAACACCGCTTCACGGTAGTCTTGGACGTTCCTGACAGCGACGACGAGAGTAATAGCGAGGAGTGGGAGAGCGTGCGGAGCGAGCTAGATGGTTAAGCACAGCCAGATGGAGACTCAAAATTGTATACTTGTCTATTATTGAGGAGCACATGTCCACTGAACGAGGATGGCTAGTTTAGCTCCAGCTGATACTATGGAGTAGGTTAGCGTTGCTCCATTCCAGTATCCGCTGTGTGGTTGAAGACTTACCCCAACATGATGCCTGCTCCAACAGCCATAGCCAAAAATTGTGTTGCGATTCCTTGCAGCTCCTTCAACTTGTTTGGGCCAGTCTCGAGCATCTCTGGGATGACTCCGACTGTTCCGACATAGAGGAAAGTGCCAGCCGTGAACGGCAGAAGAAGGTCGCCCCACTGCAAGCTGGTTCCAAGTAGGCCCTGGTTACCCAGTCCTTTCGCCAGCTCGACGGAAGCGCTGTTACCACCAAACTCCTGGACGGCAACACCAATAGCAGTTCCGAGTACAGCACCCATGGCTGTCACGAACTGCAGTCCCATGGCGAGCTTCTTGCTCATACCACCCTGAATGAGCAGGGCGAAGTCGCCGACCTCGTGAGGAATCTCATGGCAGAATACAGCAAGAGTGGTGGTAGCGCCGATGGTGGGAGATGCGTAGAAAGAAGAGCTCAATGCGAGACCGTCGGTGATGTTGTGAGTAAAGTCAGCAACAATATTGAGATACGCCGAGAGCTTGATCTCCTTCTTAGGTGGCTCATTGCTGGACGTTGCCACAGACGTAGGCTTCGCGTCTTTACCCTTGCGGTTGCGAAGAACGGCATCCGTGTCCTCAAGAGCGGAAGCCTTAGCTGTGGCATCGCCCAGGTGTCCATTGGTCGAGTGGCCATGGTCGTGACTGTGACCCTCACCGCCTGTCGCTATCCTCAACCCTTTGTCCATTGCAATGAAGGTCACAAATCCGACCATGATAGCCACTCCCAGCAAGAGGTTCTTGTTTGGCTCGACCAACCTTACCCGCACCTCTCCCTCTGGCACCTCACCAAGGAAGATCTCGGGCAAGAGGTGGAACAGCGTGTCGCCGAGCAAGCCACCCACGGCGAAGGCTACCATAACATTTAAGCTGCTCGGGTCGACATTGGTGGGCACAAGGGCGAGAATAAAGTTTGGCGGGCCAGAGATATAGGCGGTAGCGAGGAAGGAGTTGACAGCTGGCGAGGAGGACGGGAAGAGCAGCTTGAAGGTCTGCTGAAGCAGGGAGGATGGTTCTTCTTCTCCGGAGGCATGGTACGCAGTCAATTGTTCGACAATAGGGCAGGACTGTGGGAATATTTAGCAGATGTTGCTGGTTTGGGTTACCGACACAGTCGCTAGTACCTGCAACTGTTCCTCAATTTCCTGCGTGCTGAACGAGCTGACATCAGCACTGATGGCAGATTTTTCAGTAGCCTGAGCATAGACCGAGCAGACCACGATGGCCACTACAGCCAGCAAAGCCAGCCTCAAGGTCCTCATTGCCATCGTTGCTGAGTAGTTAGTGTCTCGCAAAAGTACATGTAGCTCCAGCTGTCCGATTCACTTCTTACTTAACTGACGTCGCGACCCTGCATTATAGTGGGGCCTTAGTATCGGCTCGGCGCGATCTACCCCGGCTTTCCTCTTGGGCGCTATCCAAAAAAAGTGCCAGAAAGGCCAGCCCATTCAACCTTGCGACCTGTAAACCTGCACCACCCACATCTCAATCACAAACAAAATGGGCCGTGTACTTCAGAAGAAGAAGAATCGCTCCGGCACCGCCAAAGTGCGCCAAAAGCCCAAGTCGGAGAAGAAGATCCTCAACAATCCCATCATAGCCGCCAACTGGGACAAGTCGCAAACCATCACACAGAACTACAAGCGCCTCGGCCTGACATCAAAACTCAACAAGCACACTGGCGGAACCGAGCGTAAAGCAGACGTCGGCGAGCAACTGGAAGCAGGAAAGCCTGGAAAGACTAGAAAACGCCAGGATGAGGATGCCCTGAGCATCGTCGGCCACAAGCAGGCGAGCTTGCAACAGGGCCTGTCGGAGGTGAAGATTGTGCGCGACCCGGAGACCGGAGCCATCCTGGAAGTCATCGAGACCAACGCGGCCCGACCGAACCCGCTCAACGATCCTTTGAACGACCTGGATTCCAGCGACGAAGAGATGGACCAACCGGGCTGGGCGCGCAGAGGCACCCAACACGGCAACATCGAGGAGGGCGAGTTCGAGGGCTTTGGTGACGACGACGGCAAGACGGAGGTGGTTCGTCAATTAGAGGCGCGTGCAAGCATGCCGGCGAAGAAGTACAAGCGCAAGCAGACCGACAACGAGGTCGCCTTTATCGAGGACCTGGTGCGGAAACACGGCGACAATGTTGGCAAGATGGCACGCGACATGAAGATCAACTACATGCAAAGAACGGAGGGTGACCTGAAGAAGAGGATCAAAACGTGGAGAGAGGCCGGCGGAAAGATCGAGGGCGAGTGAGGACTTTCCTCTCGCAATCGCGATTTCAATTTATCTTTATTGCCGTCGCTCATGCGTTTGTGGAACCAAGGCTAAGAGTTGTCCGTCTCATGTGTTGAGCGGGCTGATGAGCTACGAAAGGAGCAGGCAGCCTGCGTGCCATCCACGCTGCGATGTGGAAAATTGTATTGATAGGCCGGCGTCTGATCGTTCTCGGGAAGGTTGCATGTGGCCTTGGTTACGAACCGCCGACCGTCAGTAAACTAGCACGTGCTACACTCGAACGAACACGAAGTAGGTCGCGCAATGGGAGTTCGGAGCACACTGAGATAATGTCATACACATGCAGCATCGTTCATATAGAGACGCCTCCAGCGGCGCATCAAATCTCGCATCGAGTCCGTCAGTCCAACGCCTGCGCTTCGTTCCTTAATCTGTAGAACAGCACCCAGACAGAAATTGATCCAAACGCCTGTATCGCCACAACAACCCTCTTACCATGCCGGGTCCCGTGCCGTTGTTGAGGCGGCCATTCTGCCGTCTGCGCCTGCCTCTGTGACATCCTTGTCGTCTCCGCCAGTGAGATAACTTGCCTTCTCTGCTTCCTCGTATTCCCCAATCAACTCCATCACTACTTCTCTCGCGCTATCGAACTCACCCAAGCCGTCGCGGAACGGCTCCTCGCGCTTGTACTGCTCGAGGAAAGCGTTGCGTTTGCGCAGGCGATCGTACTGTCCTACAATACGCTTGAAGAGTGTGTTGATACCTGTGTGGTTGGCTAACATGAGGCCGGAGACGCGAGGAGGAGGGCGTGAGCTGTAAGGCGGTTGGAGGAATGGAGATGTTCGTGTGAGGGCGACCTGAATGCTTGCAGGACCCCATGGTATGAAAGTGGCGAGCTGGCGTTCGCGAATGCGGAGGAGCGATTTGTGCACCTGTAAGTAACAAACGTTAGTAACAGCTCTCAATCAGGCTTCTTGATGTCAGAATAACACGTACATCGGTAGGGTCAGCTTCGCCCATGATGATGTTGAGAATCGAGATGTAGCAGCTGTTCTTGCTTGGGCTGGCCGAGACCATGCGGTTCTTGGGCTGGAGAAGTCGTCGCATGACATCCAGCACTGTAGTTTTGCGCACCATTCTCGCCGCCTCGACGTTGTCGCCGGTAAAAGGCGTGTAGCTAGTTTGCAGGAAGTGGCACCTTGGGGTTGGGATGAGACTTGCGACAATACCGACAAGGTCGTTGTGCATATAGCCAGGGTATCGCAGAGTAGTTGTGCTGGCGCACATTACGGTACTGACCAGCTGATTTGTCTGCTGGAACGAAGGCTCCTGTACGTGAAGCGTATCGGCCGCAATGCGAGAGAGAGCACCATTGTCCAAGACGACGACCGAGTCCGCGTTTTGCGTGAGCCGTTTCAGCGCAAGTAAGGAGTTGTATGGCTGTACCACGACGTCGCCGGCGTTTTGTGTGTCAGGGAAGACCGAGTATGTCTGAATCAGCTTTTTTGGGAAGCGATCGTTGAGCCTCTCCAGCAGGAATGATCCGAGACCTGACCCAGTACCGCCAGCGATAGAGTGAAGCAGCATGAAGCCCTGCAACACGATCAGCATAATGTTCTCCAAGGGTTTAACCACACCCAGATACCCACTTCTAAGCTGTCGCTGCCGTCTGCCTCTCTGTCGATCATATCCAGGACTTCGTCTTGAACAGTCTCACCCATGGCATACCCCGCCGCCCAATTGTTACCAGCACCCGCACCTTCCTTGTGCACGTAGAAGTTTTCTGGGTTGTAGATGTTGCCATAAGGTCCATTCACGATACCGTTGATCACTCGAGGTTCGAGATCCAGCATGATCGCGCGTGGGACATAGCGCGTATCGTCGGACTGGTAGAAGAAGACGTCTTTGCGATCGCCGCCGGCGTGAGGACCCTCGGCGGCGTAGGGGTGTAGGTTGCCATTCTGGTCAATGCCATGCTCGAGACAGAGTTGCTGCCAGAATTGCGAGCCGACTAGATGTTTGGTACAGTGAGTAAGTGGTTGGTCGCGGTGAGGGCAGGTGGGGTTGACGACGTACCGCTGTTACCGCATTGGCCGGCCTGGAGTGTGATTATTTCACTGCGATAGAATTAATATGGTACAGACAAGATCCATGAGCTGTAGAGAGGCTTACCGAGGCATGTTGCCCTCCTGTGCGGCTCATGCGTCGTCTCGTGATGGAGAAAGTCTGGTAGAGGACGCGCTGGGAAGCAGCAAGACGCGAGTGAGTGTGGGGTGGACGTGACATCAACAGAGCAGAGCAAGAAATCAATCAACGGCGCAGACGAGGTGCATTGCGTGTAGAAATATTTCTAGATAGACTATTGATTAATTACACGATTGTTCGAATCGCCTATCCCCAACGACAGCCTTTATCGCAACTCTTCTGGGATACAGTATCGTCCTGAGTACAATCGGTATTGTAGTCTGGTAATGTAATCGTTATGGTCGTGTCTACATTTATCTCGTCTAAATTATGTGAACAGCACGGCGAAGGCATATTCGGCATCTATTTCCGCCCTGCCTTCTTCTTGGAAAACCCGTCAGAAATGCCAAATCGCATCTTACCGTTGTAAAGCAGCAAAAGAACTTTGACCCAAACAAACGACTTAAATGCAGCCCACAGCACCTTGAGTTGGACGGGCAGATATGGTTCTTTCTCCCGATGTTCATCAAATCGTTCTGCCACGTCCAGATACTTCTCTACCTCGTCTGTGACGACTCCGTCTAATCCCCTTCGGATGCACCACTTCATATGATCCTCGCCATTGATCGTCCATGAGAGCACCTTTCTCTTGTGTACATATTGTGCATCGCGAAGAAATTGCTTGCCTCCTGGCATAAGCAGGGCGTAAAACATGATGCTGAAGCCAACGTTCGCGACAGCCAGGAATTGCCGGGCATACGTAGCGCTGAAAGCGATGTGCATCATAGGGAATCCAGGTAGGTGTTGCTGAGCAGGTGAGAGATACTTCGCCCCCCAGAGGCCAAGAACCACGCGTTCGTTCCAAGTCGCAGATGCTTGCGGAGGGTTCGAAGACAACGTCGAAGCAACAAGTCGCATGATGTCGTCCGCGTCGTTGCCCAATTTGATGTCCAGGAATACCCAGACGTGCTCTCTCCCTTCTTCCGCCAGGTATTGTAATAGATCGGCTAATCGAGGCATGCGCTCATGCGGCTTTTGAATCGTTCGCAAATCTTGTATCTCTTCCCACGTCTTGTTTGCGATCTTGACGTCTTCTCCGAAGCAGCGTTTCAAATTCGCGTCGTGGCTCAACACTACAACTTCGTCCTTTGTGATGTGCAGATCTGTCTCGACAGCATGCGCGCCAGCGTTGATTGCGGCACGGAAGGCGCTCATGGTGTTTTCCGGATATTTGGCTTTGTAGCCCCGGTGAGCGATACATTGCGGTCGTTTCCGCTTAGACGAAGAGAAGTGTGATTTTATGACGGATGGCGACGGACATGAGGGTGTCGGCGAGACTTCTGCCGGTGTCGCTAGTTGCTCAGCTCCCGGCTGGAGAAGCATGGGGGGGACAGCGACAGCAGCAGGAAGACGTCCGAGAAGAGGATCCCCCTCTCTGGAGGGAGATGGCATGCGTGAGGTTTCGCGGATTGTCGAAGAGGGTCGAACTGCCCGTGAGTGATGCCAACTGCAGTGTGTGTGACTATTCAGTCGCAACGCACCACCACCAGACCATGGAAGTAGCGAGTGGGAGAATAAGATGCTGAGGGCGCTCGTGCTGAGGGGAGATGGGAGTATTATTTGAGCCATACCGAAATACCCTACCTTAGTCAATTGCGGCGGCGTAACGGTGTGCACGCAAAGCATCGCCCGTGTGATGATCTCCACAAGCTCCGTCTATCCGCAAGTAGTGATGCGTCGAAGTGAAGTGCACACATGTCGTTGTGATAGTGCCGGTAAGAGCAGCGTCGTCCGTGTGAGGTCCGCGCATGATCGCCATGCATGCGCGTTCGCCGTCCACCGGCGTCTTTTCCTTCCTTCCTGGAGACCGAGACGATTCTACCACTTGACACCTGATACGCAAAGCATCGTTAGCCGTATCCTCTGCCACTACTGGAGTGAGTTAGCTCGGATAGCGAAGCAAGCCGTTTAGTAGCGCCATGCTCCTGTTCCAAGATCCTTGTTCTTGTTCATGTTGCCCCGCAACACGGAATCTCCCGCTACGCCGCTCTTTCGTGTTTGCTTCCAAATACTAGGTAGTTACCTAACATTACCTACCTACTGTACCTAGGTATCGTCATGTTATTATCTGGCCATCTCCATCGAGCACAGCACACATCCCGAAGAGCTCGACTTCTCGGATCAGTATTAGGCCAACAACGATGAGAAATACTTGCCTGTGATGTTTCGGGGATTCCGAACGGCGTAACACGCCTATCGGCCGGTATCTTCCTGTCGCAAGTATATGAAATGGACGGAAATGTGACTGTCAGATTGTTGACGCAGTGAAATAGATGTTGTAAAGTCCCAGAAGCTGGATAGGAAGTTGGATACCTAATTCCTGTCAGTATACTTTGCATCTCAGGGCACTACTAGCATGCTTGGTCTACCACTCAAATAAGACTTGAACTCTTGGAGTGTATGGGAGCTTCTTCATAGAAAGACTTGAGGCTTTCGAAGCGTGAAGCTGGACGGTGGGAATTCGCCACTCCACTCCTAAGCGAACCTCAACGCGAAGGCTTGGATATCCCTCAGTAATCAACGCATAATCATGGGTTCATTAGACACCACCGTCCACCTCCTACACGAGCGGCGCAATCAAGCCAACCCTGTCTTCATTCAACTATACTCGCCAATACTGCACACCTAGTGGCTGATCAGAGCATGAGTGGCACACCACGACTTCACACCCAGACCTGGAGCTGTCTGGATACGCAAGTGAGGACTTGTCAAACCTCAAGTCATGGCCAAGGGCTATCTTACCACGTCCAAAGAAGCACATGTCTGCTGATAATGTGCTGCTCGGTACACAGTACCTTGCTCGGCTCTGCAGAAGCGAAATGATTGAGTCTCCAGCGCTACTGCAACTCGGAGCTGGGGTCCTGGACTGTTCGATTCCACGACCTCAGTAGTACGATACAACATTCACATCACACCGCGATTGTGGATCGACCGTTGTTCGCCGTAATCCGGTTTCCCTACACACATAATTTTAAGCAGCAACTCCAACCCATGCGGTTTTTGGTGCTGAACGTTGCATCTACGGTATTCATTCCTTTTGAATTTGCCCCGAACAACTCTTGCCTCGTATACTCATACAAGTGCCTACTCTGCTCGCGCGCCTTGAATATGGCCATGTCGAAATTCATGGAACTCCCCAACCATGGCGATGAACATCTATGGAGGTCGCAAATGGTAGCACGGTATCAGAAAATTACCAAGACACAAGGTTCGACCGACAAGATGTGAGAATGCTGGGCAAGAAATAGGTGCTACGACTGTTGCATCCACATGTCAGACGAGACCAACGATGCATGCAAGACACTTACTCATCTCAATGCTAATGTACGAACGTCTAGGGACTGGACCTCTGCTATTTTTGGAGGCATTTTTATCGTTGCGTGTGCTTACTACTTGGTCAAGGGACAGAAGACATATGCAGGCCGCAGTGACGCTCGTATACCGGCGTATCATTGATTAAACGCGAGTGAAACTGTCGTCTCATAGCCTACCAATACCCAATAATCTTAACAAAACTGCAAATGTCCTTCGCTCATCGACAACACGCCTCCGCATGGCAAACTACGTCGAGGAGACTCGGAAGGAATCCGACGCTAAGATCGCGAAGGTTCAACACCACAACAACGAATTAGGATCCCTCCAATGCACCTGCAAGTTCAAACAGAAGCATGCTGACATTGATCATCAGTTTTAAACTGTCGTTTAGAGCTATCGCCATCGGCTCTACAAGGTCGGCTCCAAAGCTTAATGTTCAGAACCCGAGTGCTTCCGTCAAGTCAATCCGTACACCGTTCGGAGGACCGGAACATGTCCGACGTGAACACATGAACATGGAGAACCCATCGATACAAAAGGACGACAATTGCCTATTCACAGCAAGCACTCGAGTCTAGCTACCCTGGTTCTTACACACTGTTGTGACGGAGGCCGCAATTCGAACTTCTCGCCATGTTCCAAAAGAAACTCGACGGTGCTCCCAAGGAGATACTGAACTGGCGGCTATGGTATGGCGTCTTCGGTGAGTCTCAGTCCGCACTTGTCCAATATCTGGTTTGATCCAGTCCAGCTAACACTTTCAGTCTTCGGCCTTATGGGCGCGGCCCGCGGCCTTGACGAGGGTCTAACAGGCACGACGGCTTCCCTACCCAGTTTCTCTCGACTGTTCGAGCTCAAAGATCCGTCCAAATCAGTCGACGAAAGAACCAACCTCCTGTCCAACATCACGTCAATGGTTCAGCTAGGATCAATCCTCGGGGCGTTGCTAGGCTTCCTCCTCACGGACCGATTGGGCAGAACTTGGGCTGCAAGAGAACTCTGCCTTGTCTGGATAGCTGGGATTGCACTGTACTTGGCCTCTGCAGCTAATGGAAGTCTCGGACTTCTGTACGCCGGTCGTTTCATTGCGGGCGCTGGCATAGGCCAGACGACAGTCGTCGGGCCAACCTATCTGGCGGAGATCGCACCACGCTCCGTCAGAGGCCTGTGTGTGGGCATGTTCTCAGGTGCTGTTTACCTTGGCACCATGCTGTAAGTTCGCCACTGCTGTGTTTTGGAGCAGCACTATTGCTAATGAATCTCACAGTGCTTACTTTGCAGCATACGGATCCGCGATCTATCTCTCTGGCAGCACGCAATTGCAATGGGTGGTCCCGACGATGATTCATGTCTATTTTGCCTTGGTAATCGGACTGTTGTCGTTTGGCTGCTACGAGTCCCCTCGCTGGCTCATAAAAGTTGGAAGATTGGGTGACGCGAATGTCAGCCTGTCAAAGATACGCAATCTGCCTGGCGAGCATCCTTACGTGCAGCATGAGCTGGCTCAGATCCAAGACGAGGTCGAACGCGAGCGCGAGGCGTCGCGCGGTACCAATTGGTACGCTCCCTTGATAGAGTTGTTCACCATACCTGCCAACCGCTACAGGTAAGTCGAATATCTCCAATGGAAATCCTGTAAAAATTCCCAGCAAGCGGACAAGGCGACTAAAACATACAAAGGCTTTTCCTATCTCTGATGCCTCAACTACTCGGACAATGGTCTGGCGCGAACAGTATAACAATCTACGCCGTCGAATACTTCTCGATGGTGGGAATCTCAGGATCGAGCGAGAAGTTGCTGGCGACCGCCATCCTAGGAGTAGTCAAGTTCCTCTCTGCGACCGCGACCGCCATCCTGCTGATCGACATCATCGGCCGTAAAAGATCGCTCTCGATCGGAATCAGCCTGCAGTTCGTGGCCATGTTGTACATTGCGATCTTCCTGACCGTCAACACGACTGTCGGTGATGAGAATGTTTCGCAATCGCCCAGTGAGCATCGTGCGGCCATTGGTGCCATTGTTATGAGTACGGTTATCCTCTCTACGCTTGGTTCGAGACCTAACTGACACTTTGGTTCGTACAGTCTATCTTTCTGGTTTTGGCTGGGCGCTCGGATGGAACTCAATCCAATACCTTGTGAATGCTGAGATCTACCCGCTGAGGTTAAGAGCGCTCGGTGGGTCGATCGCCATGACGTGAGTGTCTTGTATACCTCGAACCGCCTCGTTCTAAGATTACTGACGTCCATCCCAGATTCCACTTTGTCAACCAATACGGCAACTCCAAAGCGGTGCCATCCATGTTTGTGGCGTTGTCTCACGCGGGCACCATGTACTTCTTCAGTGCAGTGATCCTAATCGGCTTCTTGTGGGCGTGGTTTTTCTTGCCGGAGCTGTCAGGCATGTCGCTCGAGTCTATCGATGCGGTGTTTGAATTGCCATGGTGGCGAATTGGTCGAGAGGGAGGAAAGATTGGCAAATTGGAGAATGAAGACACGCGCCCGATTGACACTGAGAAGGAGGCGGTCCAGATTCTGGAAAGGGTGAGATGATTAGTCTAGACACTCACTGGTAGACATCCTGGTTTGCAGCTTATGCATAACTCGACTCACCCTCGGTTTGAACAACCAACTTTCTCCTCTTCCTGTTCCCATCCACATGTTCCCTAAGCTTGGACGCCGCAGCGACCGCCGCGCGCACCTCAGCCTCCTCCTTGCTGCCACATCCGCTCACCTTGGCCACCTCGTCTTGGTCCACAACTACCGCACACTCCCAAACGCCCTCATTGCCCTTGCGTGCAACATATTTGACATCCTTCCGATCCGCAAGAATCCCAACCCTCTCTTTCGGAAACGTTGTTTCCATCGTGCCATCCATGATACAGCGTAAAGCCGGCAACACGCCCAACTTCTCAAGAAACCCCTCACACACTCCGAGGTCCCCACGCGTGTCCAAGTAAAGAGCGCCGAGAATTGACTCGACTATGTCCGAGAAGAACTTCTCAGGCCGCAGAGCGATGAGATCAGGCCATGGATACAGGCTGCCTGATGCGAGGGCTGTGGCAACCCGGTCGTGCAGTGTACTCAAACGGGCGATTGATGCGTCTTTAGCTTTTGCGAGCTGACCACTGGCTCGGATGAAGTCGTACAGATGATAAGTTCGCGTTCTCGGACGTGCTTCCTTTTGCGATTTCCTGTCAGCCGAAAGGTCTACGATGTCGAATGTTTCGTGCTGCCCTGTGACAGTCATGCAGCAGAACCCCAGGAAGTGTCCGTTGACAAGTGCTTCGTGGACGCGGTGCAAATCCCAGTGCCTCAGTTTTCGCTTGTGGCTGTAAAGCTTCGGGGTGACTATGAGATCAAGCACCGCATCTCCGAGGAACTCTAGTCGCTCGTATGAAAGGCCAGACTGGTTGTTGGGATGTGATGCATGTGTGATGGCTTCGAGAAGAAGCGACGGGCGGTTGAACTTGTACCCTACTAATTTCTCGAGCAGCTCCAAGCTGATATTGGTGTTTTCAGATTCTTCGAGAATTGCGTCAAGTGTGGCATCCTGACTCCACCAGTCTTCCTTGGGCAACAGCGTCTGTATGCAAGTGTAAGCTTTCTGCAAACCGCCATCGACGTAAGCTGCTCCGATCAAGGACTCGACAACGTCTGCAAGAACCTTGCTCGAAACCTCTCTCTTTCCCATTTCTTGCGCGGTCATAAGCTCGCTCAAATGTGAAGGCCGCCACTTGTTTCCAGTAAACGGCTTGGTGAGGACGAACTGTGCCAGGCCAAAGTCAAGCGCTGCATCTGCCAGGTTGCTGTTTCGGACGGTCTGATCTTTTGCAAAGCTCAGGAATGCTTCTGGCCAAGTAGGATGTTGCGCCACAATTTGGAGCTCTGTACAGAACTTTAGGATACAATCGCCGAGATATTCTAGCCGATTGTAGTCTCCCACTTGCTCTCCAGCTCCAGGAGCGCTGAGGGCTTGAAGCACTAGCGAGACATCGTCAATTCCGACACTGCTCAGCAGGCCGGTATTGAGATGTCGAGCAACGAACGCAGTGTCGAGGTGATGAAGTATCGATGGCAGAAACACGCCCAAGACCGAGTAGGTCACGGGGAGGCGGCTGATCGTGCACATGTGAACGGGGAATGACTGCCTTGAAGTATAAGCAGTGCTAATCTGGTCGTTCTTCGAAACAGCGTGGAGGAAGTCTCTTCGTTTTGGGAAGTGAGTGACCACCAAGTGCTTTTCCTGCGTGCTTCGTTCGGAACCTGGAGGTTGCTCTATGTCAACATCCTCTAGGCCTTGCAGTATGAAGGCTCGATGGGGTTGCTCTGCGACACGCACGATTCCACAGTTTGTATGATCGTGCGTAATGGAGTCCAGGTATTGAGAAATGTCATCCTGGCCTCTGTGGACTCCAGACATGTCATTCTCGGCCTGACCCGACGATCGATCAAGCAGAAAGGCAAATTCGCCGTCGTTGGCTGGCATACGATTGGCAAAGACGGATCGTAGCACCAGCGATGTCCATATAGTGGCTGTATCCCGCTCATCATCATCAAGTGTTTTGTGAGGAATTGGGTGAACACTTGCTTCGTAGCAAACATCAGCATTCCAGTATAGTCGCAAGCTCTCCACGGCTTCGATCCGAAACGGAAGCCACAAAGTCTGAGAAAGCACCTCACGGTCGGAGAGACGCAACCTGACATCTGCTGCATGCCAGCTAGTCAGTTGAAGCGCCCCAGAATTGGCGCAAAATCTCCATGCATTCAGCTGTTCATCAACCTCAAGCAATGACGGCTGGTCTGCATGTTGTTCACCGGGTTGGGGACCAAGATCTTTCGCAGCTGGAAGCAGGTGATCGTTGAGCAGTCCTGCTCGGTGTAAAGCAACGTAGGCATTGAAGGCGGCCTCCTTGATTGCATTTCGCTCTTGACGCCAAGTCCGAGAGCTCTTCGCGGTTCGAACACTCGGGTGTACGAAAGAAGGCAGCGTGACCGAAGCAGTCCACAGTTCCCCAGTAAGCTCTTGGGTATCAAACTCCGGTCGCGGATCGACGTACCGGCTAGCACGTCGGGCTACCGCGCAAAAATGATGCAGGTGTCCTCTTGCATTCTCTATAGTGAGAAGTGCACCCGTGGAAGGCACAGAGTATCGCACACTGCTTGTATCTTCTTCACCTACCTGAGCCCCTGAATTGGTTTCCATTGATCGTGTTTCATCCATGTAAGCTTCTTTCATCTTCTCTTCGAGCTTTCGCCATTTCGAGGGATCGGGATCAAGGTCCCCTCGAGCCACAAACAAGATGTATTTTGAGTCAGCTTCTCTAGCTCGACCTTTGCGCTGCACAAAAGAGATCAAGTTCTTTGGAAGATCGAAGCAAATAACACCATTGCAGGCAGGGATGTCTATGCCTTCTTCGAGGACATTGGTGGCAATCATAAGATTTTTTCTCCCATCGCGAAAGGCCTGGAGGTCTTTATTCTGGGTCCGAAGGTCAACAAGATCGCACATCAGTGTCTTGCGGCTCGAATGGTTCGAGCTCCCGACAAAGGTACCAATGTTGTACAGTTGCGAAAGGGCTGGAGTCTGTTGCAGCATGTGCGCAAGAGCCACCACCATTGCCCGTTGTTCCACGAAAACGATGCTCCGAAAACCCTTCTTCGCATTTTGTAGGAGGATGTCTTGCAGTGCCTTTGCCTTGTGCGAACAGCTCGCAACATCCGTTTGTGATGATTCCGTACCATCGGATGAAGAGAGGATTGGTCCAACAATGCTTTCAAGATGCTGCCTTTCCCGTGACTCGAGATCATCGATCAACGATGAGCCGTTTTGGCGGGCTTCGAGATAGTGACGTAGACAAGTGCAGATATACCATTCGGCAATTGACGGCCCAAGCTGGGTGGAAATGTGTCCAGCTCTGTTCAGTAGGGTCTGGAGTTGTTCGGTGCAATTCGTCTTGCCCTTATCATACACTTTCAGCAAGCGGCTTTTCGCCTTCACATCATTCTGGTCCTTCAGCTCGAGGACGTAGGGGTCGCTCTCAAGCTCGTAGCATGTCACTTCCTGGAAGAGCTTTTTGTAGACTATTGAGTCCTGTGCTGGCACGGGTACATTTTCGTCGTAGCTCACTTTTATCAACTCGGGTAAATGAACGTGTGTCTCCAGATCCTCTCGGAATCGCTTTGGTGTGACCGTGATAGCATCGATATTGGACTCGATCGTAGCAAGGCCATTGCTGTTCAAGACGGGCGAAGCGCTCAAGCCCAGTATATGAGGAACCGCCTCTCCTCGAAGCTTGGCGGGATGGTAGAAGTGTTGCATGGTTTTATTCATCGGGTGTCCCTTGGTACAGCGATGAGCTTCGTCAAAGATGCATAGAGAAAGATCAGAGATCGACACAAACGCATGTGTGAGTGCATCTGCAAGGACTGCTGGTGTTCCCACGACTACGTGAACTCCAGTCAAGAAAGCGTTCCAGAGATGTTTGTCGGTCCACTTGTCCACATCATCTGCTCCGGTCAGGCTCTTCACGTGATATGCAGGGAGGTGCTCCTGGAGAACACGGCATTGTTGCTCGCTCAGCGGCCTGCTCGGTGTCATGAACCATATGAGCTGTGACAGTAGAGGTTAGTCAAATCCTCTATAGGGCTGCCAGATGAGGTCAAGGATACCTTGTCTGGCTGTGATCGCTCTAACTCCGCCTGGATGCGAGCGATAGCGACATGAGTTTTGCCGCTACCCGTGTCCATTGCAACGATGACATTGCGCTTCATGCTCTCATCGAGCATTTCTTGCTGATAAGAGCGGAGTCTGACCCGCTGGTCATCGATGGCGCTGTCATGGTTTTCCATTGTGTTGCAAGATGTTGTATGGGTGTATGCTCATGTCGCCTGGTGAGTGCCACGACGCCAGTCTGGTCGAGGGCGAGTCGCTGTTACACAAGCGAATACAATGCATGTACCGCGCATGCAGGGATGTCGTTAGGCCGCATTGCACGCATGTGAATGCATCGGCACGCACTACTAACTCACCTGCACTTTACTTCACGAGCTAAGTCGATTGATGCTAGACGCTATTGAGAGGTGACATCGTCAGAACAGATGTAACCAATAGTATGTTGGGTACACGTAGAAGAGAAAGAAGCCTGTGCGTTTCTAGTCATCAAGATCTCAGCGGTCTGATATGTACCCCACACCGCGAGCTTTCGTGATCAAATATTCGCGTCTGACAAAGCCTCACGGCGTGATAGGTCTCGGCCAAGTGACCCTTAAAAAGACATGTTCAGCAGCCGACATCGAGACGTTTCCAACCGTTGTTAATATGCGCAATATATCATTTGTATGCATGTATATTTTCGTTACAGATATAAGTATGCCTCCCCGCTCAGAACGCTACAATCAAGGCAAAGCCAATCTAGTTCTTCGACTGCTTGACAAACTCTTCGGAGAAAGCGTAGTCGGTGTAACCCTTGACCTGCTTAGCATTGTAGAAGAGATCACGGTCATAAGGCGTAAGCTCGATGCCGTTCTTGATTCTGAAGACAAGATCAGGGGTGGAGATCCAGTAACGGCCAAAGACAACAGCGACGTCCTTGTCCGAGTACTGCTTGACAACGTCCCGGGCGCTGGAAGAAGTGAACCCGCCAGCGAGGAAGATAGGCGAGGTCTTGCCCCACAGCTCGATGAACGAGTCGTTCTTCTCCGTCGCCTCGATGTCGGCGTTGCCGGCGATGCGTGACTCGACAAGGTGCAGGTAGGCCAGCTTGAGCTCCTTGAGGCCCTTTACCAGGTGGGTGAACTGGGGAATTGGGTCGGCCATCTTCATGCCCTGGAAAGAGCTCCACGGCGACAAACGGATACCGGTGCGCTCGGCGCCGACGGCATTGGAGACGGCTCTGGCGACTTCGATGGCGAAGCGAGAGCGGTTTTCGACGCTGCCGCCCCACTTGTCGGTACGCTTGTTGGCGGTGTCCTGGGTGAACTGGTCGATCAGATATCCGTTTGCAGCATGGATTTCCACGCCATCGAGACCGGCCTTCTTGACGGCGTTGGACGCAGCCTGTGCGTAGTGCTGGATGTACTGCTGGATCTCCTCCTCGGTCATGGGGCGAGGCGCAGGAGCACCCTCACCCGCAGGAACATCGGATGAAGAGACGAGGTCGCCGTCGCCAGCGGCCTTCAGGAACTCTTCGCTGGCGACACGGCCGAGGGCCCAGAGCTGGAGCCAGAGGAAGCTACCCTTGGCGTGGACAGCATCGGCAACTTCCTTCCAGGCGGCGATCTGCTCGTCGGAGAAGATTGCGGGAACATTGGGGTATCCGCCGGCGGGAGGTGCAATGACAGTGGCTTCGGTGATCAAAAGAGTTCCGGGAACACAGGCGCGCTGAGAATAGTACTCCTTAACCATAGGCATAGGAACGTGGTTGTCCTCGGCACGGAAGCGAGTGAGAGGGGCCATGACCAGGCGGTTGGAGAGCGTGTTGGGTCCGACCTGGAGAGGCTCAAAGAGCTTGTCTTGTTGGATGCTGCCCATTGTTGCGGTTGTTGTATGTGAGGTTTGAAGATTGTTGAAATATAAGTCCGGTTGATGAGGTATCGTGAAGCGTAGGAGTAGAGAAGACGGCAATGGCAGTGGAGGGTATGTATCGAAAACGAGAAGAAGAAACGCAAACCTTGACCGTCTTATATTGCAACGACGCACCAGGCGTGTCCTCACCGTCCTACTCGTGTTTTGGGTGGGTGATTTATCAGCGTTGGATAGAGCGGATAGCCTAGCATGACAATCGCGGACGCTTGGTGGCTTTCGCCATGCTTCCATGCTTCCATGGCCCACTAAGCCTTCACAGAAACGTGCTCGGAATGGCCCAGAAGCGCGCGTGGCGACGTGGGACGGTAGGAGTCTACGACGAAGGCCCGTTCCTTCGAGCTTTTTATTCGGTCAATCGTCGCGGAGAAACATGACGCAATCGCAGGCTATCTTTCGGAGATAACTCGTCCATGTCTCTCCGATCTCATCTTTCAAGGTTGGCCGCTTACGCAAGGCACATTTCACTCACCAGCTGTTGTCATCCGCAGTTAACATGCATGTACTTAGTTGTAATCAACACTTTGCTTGTCGTTCTTCATGTTAGAAGTATATCATTAATCTCATGCAAGCATCAAGACAGCCGGTCGATAGTGACCTGCCATCGAACATTAGAACTCTGCAATCATCAAACCACCAACAAACCAGAGATTATTGGTATAATCAACCAGTCTCGGTTTCCACACCCGGCTGCCTGCCCTCCAGACCACCAGTAATCTTGTTCTTGAGCTTCCTCGCGCCAATGATGCTTTCATCCTTTGCGAACTTCAGGTTACGCGCCGGCTTCCATTGCATCAGTCCCCTTTGTTTCCTCTCCTCGGTCTTCTTATTCTGCTTGTTGATGTCCTTCTGGGACATACCCGTGTTAGAGGTGTTGGAGGTGTCATCAGTACCCGCGGTCCAGCCAGACTCCATTGACTTCCTACTGGTAGCGTCTTGGACGCCAAGGTCGGAGCTGTCTTCGCTGTCGTTGCCATCCGCGGTGCCATCCGTGGCTTCACCATCCGCCAGTGGTGGTTCTGCTCCGGGCTCACGACGCTTCTTGCCATTCTTGTCCATGTAAGATGCTGGGTCGTCGCCGAAAGCGCCGGACCAGTCGGTACCAGTCTTGGAGAGCCACTTTTGCTTCTCATCCGGATCGGTCTCCTTAAGAACGTCACGGCCTTGTGTGAGCGACTCTTCGTGCAACGTCTGCACGCGCTCAGGCAACTCCTTTTCAACCGCGTTCGTCCTGACGCCCTCCGCACGGCAGCACTCCCAAGTCTCATAAGTTTCACGTGAGCTGTTGTCCATGACAAATGCCTCGTGGCTATCGTCCATGCCAGCCTTGAACATGCCAGAAAAATGCAGACGGCCAACTTCTTCAAGATCATCCAAACCAGGAGGCGTTTCCTTTTCAAGAAGCTCTGGTGTGATATAGTTCTGCGTTAGGCGAGCCGACGCCTTTGTCTTGTATATCGGAATGTCAAGAGTCGAGGGCTCGTTGTCAATCAGAGTGTGAAGCCAGAAGACTGCGTACGCGTCCGGTTTGCGGTGGTTCGCAATGTGGAACTCGAAAACGACCGGGCTGCGGTACCGGTATTTCACCGGAAGGCGGATGGGCTTGTTATCATTCTTACCCTCCATCTTGCTTAGATCCCAGTAGTAGCCGTTCTCGCCTCCGTCAAGAGCATGACACGCATGACGTCCGATCTTACCGATAGAGCCACCAGTCCTGAGCTTGATTCGCGCGTGGTGATTGTAACCTTTGGCGGTGACGTGCTCGCCTGTAAACTGGAAAGTTCCAACAGAGAATCCAAGCTGTTGAGGAGGAAGACGAGTCTCAACCGAGCGGAACAGCAGGCTGATTCGGATACGTCCAAAGCCAATACCGCCATCGAGCGGGTACCATCGAGTGACTTGTGACGAGGTGTCAAGGATGTCACTGAGCTTCAATGGCACAACGCCAATGATCGGGTCATGCTCTCTGTGCCTTGAATCGCGAACAGTGACGGTGACGATAGCGCTGCGCCAATCGCGAATGAAACGCTCAGTACCGGCGTTGAAGATTGGCTTGCTGCTGACAGCCTTCGCACGAGTGCGGTAAACAAGCTCGTCGTTGAACAAGATTGTGCAGTAACTGGTCGGTAAGTTGCTACCTTCTTCATCGGTTCCTTCGCCGAAACCTCTGGCAGGCTCGTACTCACGACCTTTACGACTACCGGTGGTACCAGTAATGTTCTCGTACTCCAAGTTGACGATCTGGTGGATGACGATGGAGCAGATGCCGCTAGGCCAGAGTGGATCCGGTGGAGTGTGCTGCACAGCGTCGTCTTCTTCATTGTTGACCGCACCCTTCTCGTCTTGCAATTCCGGAACATCCTTCAGGGTTTCAGGAAGAGCTTTATTCTTGCCATCGGTGCGTAGAGCAGGCCGGTAACTAGGCTTGCCAAAGAAGCCGACCTCCCAACGTAGCTCGCCAGGCATCTCGGAGCCTTCATCCATGCCGGAAAGCTTCGACACTTGCGGGTACATCTTGCCAGGGTGCTGAATCAATTTTTGCATGCTCAGTTCGACTTTTCCAACAATGTCATCTGCCGAGTGACGATCCGAGTCCCAAAGCTCGACGCTCAAGTTCTCGTCGGCAGTGATCAGCTCGGGAGTGACGAGGACAGCAGCAGTCTCCTCCCAGATAGGGTTGAGGTCGTCCGTGATCACGCGAGTGCAATACATCGGCTTTCCGTACTTGCTGAAAGAGAGAGTGATGTAAGGGTCTGATCCACCCCATTTGGACCCTCTCTTGTCCTGTTTGCTCAGGCCAACGGCACGGTGGATGCGGATCCATAGAACTCCAAGAGCCTGAGTCTCTTTCTGGATATCGTCGCCTTGCAGCATGGCGCGCATGTCTAGGCTCATGCTCTTGGGCGCTACATACATGCTGGCGGCAGCACCAATGGCGTAGTTGACAAAGTTCGAGATCAAGGGAAGATTCAGGAGATTTGGGGCCTTCTCCATCATGGGAATACATCCCGCTTGAACGTGAGGGACACCCATCAGGGTGAAAGATAGAGTCTTCAGGAAGGGCGGCTCGGGAGTCATGGCGAGGCGTAAGCGCACAGTGCCAACAAGCTCCTGAAGTTCAACGAAGATGGGCAAAGGTACACCGAAGAGACCTTTGATTCCGAGATAGAAGACCAGCTGCATGTGCATGTTTCTTGCCTTGTCAGAGGCACGCCTGCCGCTTGGTGCGGCGTGGTAGGCAAAACTGATCTCAAGGTTGTAGTAATCTCCACCCTCCTCGTCTGCGGCAGCCTCCTGGGGATCCTTGGTTTTCTTGTTCTCTTCGTGAATTGACTGTTTCAGATCCTTCATGTGGGTGTCGGGCAGTGCGCGCAAGCTGAGAATGCGAATTGGGTTTGAGCCCTGGTCAATCTCTGCCACACGAACGTTTTCGATCACACCGGGCACCGAGGCCTGCATGACATCCTCGAGCGTGTCACCGATAGCGGCGAACATGTCGGGGTTGACAAGGCCCCAAACGATGCCCACGAGGGTGTTCATCCACTCAACACTCTCTGGGAGCAGGTTGGTGGTGGCGGTCTTGCCGCGCTCTGCCTCACTCTCCCACTCCATTTCGCGGCCTGAACGAACCAACTCCTTGATCCAGAGCCACACACCGCTCGAAACGCAACCACCCAACGGAATGAGTCCGAGATAGCCGCCGCCAAAAACTCGGCCGACAATGACGATTGCGAAGAAGATGCCGATGATGAGCATGAGACCACGCTCTTCAACACGCTTGAACATGGGCTCGTAGCTGATCGAGGGTGTAGGGTGGAACAGGATGTTCGTCTTCTCGCCATGAATTGGCACATCGGATGTGCTGCCCTCTGCGATCGGGTCGGGTGGCGCCGTGATATCCTGCTTCTCCTTGTATTCTGGGTTGGACTGGTGGGGAGTCGTTTGCTGGGTGGTGTCCCTTCCGAGGTTTGCGTTAGGCACTGAGAGGGTAGGGTTCTTGGCCCTTTCTCGCATTTCCTTGTTGACATCCTCAATAACGATTTGCTTGCCTGTTGTGGGGTCTGTGACCGTCTCTTGGTTCTCAGACGTGTGCTTCACTTCGTTTTGATGGGGCTTGACTTCGTCGCCGCCGAGAGCGGGTTCCTGTCCGGCATTCTTTTGTGAGTCGATTTTTGCATCTCGGGCAGCCTTGTCCTTGTCCAAGCGCTTCACAAACTCGTCGACGGTGGGGATCTTGTTTTTGCCAGAGTACTTGAAGACTGGGTCAGCGATGTAGCATGGAAGTGTGTGATGGCGTTACGAGACTCACGTGTCCGCCAGGACCATGGTGCTCTTGTGATGGAACATGCGACATGGTGGGCGAGTTGCAGACGTTGTTGAGAGGTCTGGGATATGGCTGTTGCTCGACAGGACCGGCCAATGCAGAGGGCCCTCGAAGTCCGCTCGTCCAGACGCGCTGGTGGATGCGGGATGGGAGTTTTGTTAGTTTCGATAGACAGACGAGGGATTGTGTGGGAGGATGGAATCGGACGATGCAACAATAGCAAGGGCACTACTACATGTGCTACTGCCCGCCCACAAAACAAGGAATCCAACCTGGAAGAACCCCAACCCGCTCGCGCCTGCGTAACGCATTGTGATCCTGGGCGTCGATGACGTTGTGGGCTGAAGATCCCGCACATCAATCAATGTCTGGCCGCCGAAGGAGTGTTCACATACATGTACATACAGTATGTATACCTGACATTAACATTGCCATGTGCTTATACACATATCTTTATCTATAAGATACCTAGTTACTCATGATCTCGCTGCATCTCGGAAATTCATCCAATTCCAAACATACAATCTCGCATCCTTCACTTACCATTTGATCACAATAGGAAGTCGCGGCTCTTGGCGGATCTACCGGCCGCGATCGATGCCCCGCAGCAGCAGTCTAGCCACCACCCACCACCGCACCACCACCGAGAGTCCACAAAAATCGCTGTCGGCCGCGCCTCAAGCATCAGAATGCATGCCATGGCACCGCCAGTACAATCTAGCCTAAGAGGCCGAATCCTGCCTTACAAACGCAAGCGAGCACAAGCCGACCTCAGCTGGTTTACTCTGCAGAGGCTTAGCCGTTGACTCTATCGTAAACGTCACGGGTAGGTCGCTTCGCCCTTCGTGTCAAGTACAGCACACATTCCCCTCAACACCATGCCAGGACGCACAGCCACCTTCACGAACTGTCGATTATGCGTAGCTGGCGAGCTAGTACAACGAGATCTGGTGGTGTCGAATGAGACAGGTAGGATCCTGGACGGTGCACTCTCTGCCGATAGCGAGACCATCGACCTTGGCGGCGCGATTGTAGCCCCGGGTTTCATCGAGTTGCAGACCAATGGGATGAGAGGGTTTCACTTCACCCATTTCCAAAATGACCAATCCTACCAGCAAAGGGTAGATGGGATCGCGAGATACTTGCCCAGTACGGGATGTACTGCGTTCTACGCGACCATACCGACAGTGTCGAGTGATGACTTCAGAAAGGTTTCAAGTTCCGACTGGAGACTGCCCATTCAAAGGCTGAGAATTGAATTCTAGATCCTACCCTCCCTGCGGCCCCGTCAGATACCAGGCGCGGCATCTTTACTCGGATCTCACGCCGAAGGCCCGTACATCCATCCATTCAAGAAAGGAGCCCACAACGCTTCCCTCTTCCACCAGCCTTCCACATCGCCTGAACAAGTGTACGGAGACGTAGCGAATTCGTCCGAGACTCTCAAACTCGTCACACTCGCCCCCGAGCTCGAAGATGCCGTACTACTAGTTCGTAAGCTCACTCAAAATGGTATCCGCGTATCCCTGGGTCACTCTACAGCAAGCTACTCCCAAGGTCTGGCCGCTTTACAAGCAGGAGCAACCTGCCTAACCCATACTCTCAACGCCATGGCACCTCTACACCACCGGGATCCCGGTCTCGCAGGTCTAGTCACAGCCGCCCCATCCACAACGGCATCAAGCCCCTACTTCAGCATCATCACCGACGGAAACCACCTCCACCCCTCGGTAGCGACTATGCTGTTCCGCGCGAACTCCAGCAAGTGCATCGTCATCACCGACAGTATAGAGCTGGCCGGTCTGCCTGATGGCAGCTATCCGGGTCACGCTCAAATCCCTCACAACCAAGTCAAGCAAGGCTCACGGGTTGTGATTGAAGGCACAGAGACGCTGATCGGAGGGTGTGCGGGCCTGAGTGAGTGTGTGCAGAACCTGCTGAGGTGGAGTGGGTGTGAGGTTGCGGAGGCCGTCAGGTGCGCTACGGAGAATGTGGTTGATTTCATGCGAGATGATGACAGGGGTAAACTGGAAGCTGGCAGGCGGGCGGACTTTGTTGTGTTGGGCAATGATGGAGAGGTGTTGCAGACGTGGATTTCGGGGAACAAGGTGTGGGAGAAGTCTTGAGCTGGCGGCGTGCGGGTTGTGATGGGATCTTGGGGATCTCACTTTAAGCTGCTACTATGAAGTGGTGTCTGCGTCTTTCGGATCATTGCTGTAGAGATGGCCACGTCTGCTAGATTGCAATGTACACTGCTATCATTAACTGCCTTCAGAGAATCCGGGATGCTTGCCATTGAGATTGCTGAGTGTGATCTAGCGGCTCTCGATGGTTCATCAAACTCAAAGTGCTCATTCCAAATACCATGGCCTCAGCACAACAGACGTTTTTCCATTGTAACGCCACAGTAGCTCTCAGTGGCCTGGTGGATCAAGAGTGCTCATGTCAAGGCTACACAGCACGACTGCAAAACAAAGGTGGCTCGCCGTTGAGAACCTGAGTCTTTTCACCACGGCTCCCAATGGTGCAATGGATTGCACAGCGGTTGTAGCCAAGACTTTAGCCCCGAGAGAAGGCAGTGAAACCAGTGAAATGTCCTCACGCGAAAAGAAATCAGAATTGAAAAACATTCATTGGTAACCGATCATTTTCCTCCCACAGGAACTGCCACCATGGAGACCAGGCTAAAAATTGGCCCTACTGCCCACCGAGAAGATCCACCACAGCATCATAGGCCTTGCCAGCCTCTTCCTCGCCCTTTTTATCCTCCTGTCCCTCAGATCCAACAGTCTTCTCAGCATCCTCCTTCACGTCGTTGACGATCTGGTTCGTTTTGCCTTTTTTGTCTTCGCAGGCAGCGGTATGAGCGTGCACGTCTGATTTTCATCGTTATTGTCAGACTTACATAGCTTTGATATCATATAGATAAATCGATACCAGTGAAGATGATGTTAACGTCCATGTTTGAGGGCGTTGTTTCTTTGTGATTTGGTTGTATGTGGATGTTGTTCGTTCTTCTTTCTTAATGGTGGTGATGGCGGGAAAGGAGTGTCGAGGGCTTGAGGTCGGATGTAGACGGGGTCTCTTGATTTAAGAGAAGCGTTGATGTAGTAAGTAGGTAGCAGAAGTGCTTTTTGGAGCATAATGTAATGTCAGTAAAGGTGCGTGTGGTTGTAACCTGCTCATACAATTGACATGTGATGAGCAAGAGTGAAGCCTTTAGAGGCTGTATAGGGTACGTTTTGATCGATCTGGGCTTCACTTGTGAACATTCTATGCTATCAAGTTTTACATGATGATAATGATGTTGGCTTGTGACAATTTGCTTCGTCAATGTCGCGGACATGGCATGTGTTGGGCGGTCTTTGTGTTCTGGACATTTCATGCATGTGCTGCAACTGCATCTCGACGAAGGGAAATGGCGGGCATGCGATCGTTCACTACTAGAGCAAGGAGTGTAGGCGGATCGGATCGATGTGGTTGATGAGCTCAACACTGATGAAAAGATGGTCGACGTCGATGTCAAAGATTGAGTCGGGTGTCGGCAACGGAGTGGAATCAGAAGCCGTGATCGGGTGCCATGTAATGTCTGCGGTAAGCCATTAAAGTATGTGGTCATCGATTGAACCAATTGCGATGTTGATGTACCGTGTACATGTCGAATAATAAGGGATGCGCTCGTGTGTGGAATACCTACACACCTACTGCAGGCATTTGTCCTTCTCGATGGAAGTACGTTGGATGTCCCTGCCCCACCAGAGTCTCGGCCCTGACGTTGGCGTTGACAGTGTGGAGTTCAGGCTGTCGTCTACCAAGGTACCTACCTATTCTTTGTACATCATCGAAACTCAAGAACACATACAGTACATCAATGTACACGCTGGGAACGACCATGCTTCAAGCAAACAACTAAGACCGCGTGCCAATTGCCAAGTCAACAGCATCATCGACACTGCGAGCCACGCGCGCTCGACGACAACGACATGGCTCAGGTGCCCGAGAAGGTCCTCTCATGGCTCTACAGCGTCCTCCACGTACGCCAAACCTTACGACATGACAAGATCACGCGCTCACAAATGCGCAGGAATACCAGGACCCGCAGCGTACCTACTCTGACGTCGCGCGCGCTCTATCCGCCTTCCCTGCCTTGAGCCCTCGGACCGAAGTCTATACATACGAGAATGGCGGCTCAGCACTGCTGCTCACTGCCTCCGGCACTCTACCTGTGGACTTCCGAGGCGCAACATACCGCTTTCCGATCAAACTGTGGATTCCGCAGGCATATCCGCAGGAGTCGCCTATCGTCTATGTGATACCTGGAAGAGACATGTTGGTACGACCTGGGCAGCACGTGGGCGTAGAAGGAAGAGTGTACCACCCATACCTGAGAGATTGGAGCGGAATGTGGGATAGGGCGAACATTGCCGACTTCCTCGGTTACCTACAGCAGGCTTTTACAAGGGAGCCGCCGTTGGTAAGCAAGGCTCAGCAGCAACAACTGCAACGACCGGTAGGGCAGCAGCAGCAGCATCAGGCAGCCAACGGTGGTCCTGCGCCGCCGCAGCTCCCCCCTAAGCAGCGTCCGGGTCATGACATTCCTGTTGAGATGTCGAGTACAAGTACACCTCCTCCGCGGCCTCCTAAGCCAAGCGATGGCAGCGTGAGTGGAGGAGCGCCGCGGAACTACGCTTCGGACGGGCCACCTTTGCCACCGATACCAGGCGAGATCTCGCAAAAAACACAATATGCGCCTTCTCCCAGTGGCCTTGGTTCAAACCCACAATACCGCCCCAATCCGGCTGTTCAGAACGCCTCATTTGCGGGACAAACTCCGCTACCAGCCCTACCACAGCACGTGCAATACCAACAGCACCGCACTAGCAACGATGGCAGTCCAGTCTCGCCGGTAACTCCACCTCACGCTTCGCATGCGCAAGGATATCGACATTTGTATGCAGCACAGCAAACGCAGCCGCAGCCGCAGCCGTATCCAAACGACCATCGACATCAACATCAAGGATTCGCGCAGCCTCCGCAATTCAACCAGCAACACCCACAGTATACCCAACAGCAGCCGCAGATACAACAGAAGAAGCAGCCACCACCGGACCTACTGTCAGACCCCTTCGATGTCGCTCTGCCGTCCAGTACTAGCGCGGGTGTCCCTGCCCCTCCGATTCCCCCAAACCCCGAAAAGGAGCATCTTCTCCAAGCCATATCAACGTCCCTCGTTCAACAGGCTCAGCAAAAAGTCCAGCAAAACATGTCTGCTGTAGCTCCGCTTCAGGCGCAGCAGCAGGCATTGCGTGCCGCATATGCTCGACTTGAGAACGAAAGATCTCAACTGGAAAGCCTTGACGTTGCTCTGTCGTCAAACGAGAGTATACTGCGTCGTAGCATACAGGATTGCAACCAGGTGATTTCAGAAGCAAAGAGTAAAACGCAGCCGCCTATCGACGAGGTGTTGGTTGCGCCTACACTTGTCGCACAGCAGCTTTGGACATTGACCGCTGAGGAGGCTGCTTGTCGAGAAGCCATGTATGTACTACAGAAGGCCGTGGATCGAGGCCGAATCAGTGGAAATGATTTCGTGAGGCAGATGAGAGGACTTGGAAGGGAGAGCTTCCTGAAGATGGTGTTGGCAAGGAAGTGCGCCAGAGGCCTGGGTTTGGAAGTTGATCGTTGATGCTTCATGCTTTTGCAGGAGGCCATGCCGCTGAAAGTAATACATGCCAATAGCCGACAACGCCAAATTCCCAGCTCACCAAAAGACATCTTACGCCAACAAACCACAGCGATATAGCGAGATCGCGGGCGGTGGATGGCTGATGTCTTGTGTGTCAGCCCGACAAATACCCGTGCCAATTGTTAGTGATGCATCGACCCGAGCTTCACCATGCGGAGCTAGGACCGAAGATATGTGTCTGACGTTCAACACAAAAGTCCGCAATCCCTATTGTTTCTCTGCTAATTTTGAGATCGAACAACGACCAAAATTCATTTTGACACAAGCAGAAAACCACTACCTTTCTTAGGCATGGTCGCAATGGTGAGTAGTGTCAAAGAATTGATGAACATGGACCTGCTACTACTTGAAAACCCGGAGGTGTCAGTTGGACCGTTATCATCGATCGCAGTGGGTCCACTATACATCATGGCCAAAGTGTAAATCCTGCGACAAGGCCCGAAAATCTGCAAACACCGATTGCCAAGCTGGTTTGGCTGGTATGAGGCAGTCGACGGTAGGCGTAGCATAGACCGACACACCCGTCAAGATCACTGATACAAACCAAGGGAAATAGCAAAAGACACAGCACATCTGATCATGGGATCTTTGGACAACTCTAATGTGGCTTACACCCTCCAGCCTATTCCCGGCAAAGGTAAAGGCCTGATCGCAACTCGTGCTATCAGACCTGGCGAGTTGATCCTCAGCGAGCCGCCACTGTTTACCACAGCCTCGCTCTCCAACCCGGCCACTTTCGAGAAAGACCTCGGAGCCATCGTCAAGGCGTTACCCAAGGAAGGCCAGCGCGCTTTCCTCTCCCTGCACAACAATAACCCCGGCGCAGACCCCTTCTCCAACATCGTCCGGTCCAATGGCTATCCCTTGGGCCCCAACAGCGAGGTCGGCGCCATCTTCCCCCTCGTGGCAAGACTGAACCATGCCTGCCGTCCAAACGCCCAGCACGCGTGGAACGAGGCCCGCGGCATCGAAGTCGTGCATGCCGTGCGCGACATCAAAGAAGGCGAGGAGCTCACGCTGTCGTACTCTGAGGGCGGCCCATCCGAGCAACGCCGCAGCAGCCTCAAAGAGTACTTCGGCTTCGAATGTGCGTGTGAAGCCTGCTCGCTTGGCCCAGCCGAGCTGCAAGCCAGCGACGCCCGGCTGAAGCGCGCGCAGAAACTCGACGAGGCCATCGGCGACCCAAGGCGTGTCCGCCACTTGCCGGAGCGCGCCCTGGCGGACTGCAAGGCTCTGCTGGATATCTATCAGCAGGAGCAGATCTTCGACCTCAGGCTGCCTAGGCTGTACTACGATGCTTTCCAGATCGCTGCCATGCACTCCGACGCCGCGCGGGCGGGTGTTTTCGCCAGACTCTGTGCGGACGCCAGGACGGTTTGCGAGGGAGAGGAGAGCGAGGAGGTGGCGAGTATGAGGGAGTTGCAGGCGGATCCGGCAGGCTTTGGCAATTGGGCAGCTACGAATAAATGGAAGAGTAAGGTTGAGGATGCCCCGAAGCAAGAGAGCTCAGAGGCCTCTTTCCAGAAGTGGCTGTGGAAGGTGGATACGTGATGTGCTGGATTTATGATTTACCTTTGCTTTGACGAGAGTTTTCACGATCAACGTGGTCGCCGTTAGGATCTGTATGAACGGCCGACTGGGGGGGAAGATTTACTTGGGGAAAGGCGTTTTTGACAACTTATTATTGGGGGCAGATGGAGATCAAGACGCGAGCGTTATTTAGGCTGCCTGCATAGGTATATGTTACATGCAAATAAGACGGAAACGTCACCACCACTGGCGGACATGTCTCTCCCGATTTCTTCAGACGACTGTCGTCGACGTTCACGCAACTCTTCTGCCCTTCCGGTAAGGCTGACAAAACCTACCCCTGCTTGTAATCGGGCACAGCTCGGCGGGCTTTCGCACACACACGAATCGAGCAAAAAAAGCCACGATGATTTTTTTCTTGCAGGGTTGAGACCTGCCCTGAAAGATTGATTCTCTGATGAGTAATGCTTCGGTATTTTGGGAAAGATTTCAAGGATCGCAATGGTGGGTTGGCAGCGGATAGAGGGTGGGAGGGTGGCAGTAGTGGCGGTTAGAGGAGGGATCGCCCCTCCCGTCAGGACAGAGTTTGTTCTTTTCCTTCTTGCCTTGTTCCTTTTTCGGGGTTGTTGGGTTGCTTGTGTCATGGAAGATGGATGGAATGAGAGGTGGGTTGGTGGGACAGGCTGGCAGGCTTGTCACTTGACTCTTACCATCGCGTGTTTGATCTGCCCGTGGCCGAGATGATGGCGTTGACAAGTTGGCAGGGTGCGTTTTGCCTTAGTGCGAGCTGTTCTACTTTCCGGTCTTGCAACCTGTGTATTCTTGCCTTTGTCGTGCTGGGGCGGTCGTGGCGGTATGCTTACTTGAAGGCTTCCCGTCCACCTTACTTCTATGCGTTGCAGATCTCATGTTTCAGAGTTGGGTGTGCCGTCATGTGCATGTACATGTATGTATGTATGCATGTATGCGCATGTTTATGTATACGGCAAGCGAACACAGCAGGAATGCAAATCATACGTCTTGCATCATTGATGAAATCATAGAGCCTTGATACTTTCGACTTTGTTTCAAGAGACGACGAGTTTTCTTTGTGATGCTTCGTTGCGACATACCATTGCCATGTGACTTTGAAGATTGACTCTAGACTCCAAACGCAGGCCGACGGTCAACGATCTCGATATGTGTGATGGGTCCACTTTAGGTCAGCTGCGGCCAACTCGAATCGCGTGTGGTTAAGGTGATTTCGGGTTTGCTATAAATCCCTGCACACCGCATGCGCGGCCCATCCCGGGCTTTATTTAATGCAACACGTGGCCGGCAGGGATTAAGGGACTCCGTTTGGGCTGCGGTCCTTTGCATTTCGAGTTTCAAGTCTCTGGAGCCCTTGACGGTGAGCTGACATGCTGGTGTGCTGGCGTTCGCGCACGGGAGGCTTGAAGAAGAACGCAGATCGTTGAATATGCCAGCAGAGCTTACCGAGTCGTGGACGACAGGATCGCAGACGAAACGATAGATCACGCCACGAGCCCTCGTGGCCTGCGTGCTTCTGCGAGTCAAGGGTAGCGGTAATGCCGGGAGGCCGGCGTCTTTATTGGTGAGGCGAGCGGTCGCTCGGACTCGGAGAGCTCGCGTGGCCGTGACGGCGTGGCTGCGTGGCGGCTTAGGTTTGACGAACCCAAAGTCTACCCCCCTAAACGTGGGAGATCCATTCACCATGTGTCGCAGTCGCTATAATCGGTGTAGAGTTTCGGAGGAAGCATCCTCTTTACACTTACACGCTGACAGTTACTGGTAAAAGCAGGTATCGCTGCACCTCTAGCAATGCTTTTGCCGAAAGGCGCAGAGCGGCGGCGTCAGATGCAAACGGTTGTACCTTACATCTCTCGTATGCGTCCATATAGGGCTACACCTATGCTGCCACGGTTCGGCTCCGGACTAACAGTGAGGGAGAGGGTGACGATTGGCCGCAGCAGACGCCGTTATAGTCCACTTGTATAGGTGCCTGCAGCGTCAGCGGAACGACACTGATCGCCATGATTATTGGAAGTCGGTGGTAGTACATTAATAGGCTTATAGATGGACGTGCAATATTATACCAGCAGCCGAATTATACCTGAGATTGAGGTGTACAGTAGCAATAGCATAAACCAAGTCTGGATCGCTTCGCGGCCCTCGCGCCACGTGCCGCGACTGCAGTCTGCATGTATCTCCGTTTGGGGTAGCATTTGTGCTGCGTGGGATCGCGACTTATCCTGCTCGCTCGTGCATCGCATATGCGGCGATCCGGCGCATGCGGTGGCTAGGTTGTCCCTTTGACCTTCGTGCAGTATACCATGCTACCCGTCCGCCATATATGATCACTCTCATTCACCCATCAACACCAGCAACAGCAGCAGTTTCCTAGCAGCTGTATAGGGCTGCGAGCTTGCGAGTAAGTGAACTTCATGGCGGCACGGCGAAACAAGACTTGAGACCAGGCCGCACGAGGGCTTCAGAGGATTTGTAGTCCTTCTTCTATGGTGGATGGACGGCGGACAGGCGGACAGTACAGACAGACAGTAGTAGCCTGTAGCCATGTGCCGACTGCGGCCTCCCCTAGTAGCGCCATTAGTCAGAATGATAGTGGGCGATAGCACGGCCTTGCTAGGTTGTAGTTGGTAGGTAGGCAGGTAGGCAGGCAGGCAGGTCTCCGAAAGAGTCAGCGTCCATCGGGGCACGCGTGGACCATGCCTTAAGCCATAGCAAACATCTCCGCTCTCTCGATGATCGTAACCTCGCGTCCTGAGGCTCACTCACATTCAGGACTAGGGGGGGTATTGTATTGATGCACCCTTACCTGACTACGGTTCATTGTGCGTGCTGTGCTGTAGTGCATAATAGTGATGCTGCGAGGGTGCTACCTTACCTGTTATTTCCGCTGCTAAGCAAAAGCCCAATGTTGCCCAATCTGTTTTTGACTGTAAGGTTCCATGTCTCGAGGGTCTGCAGGTCGTCGCCTACACCCGCTCCCACTACCAAGTACTGTACTGTACCAATAATCGAACACCCACTCGTACTCACGTTCAATCTCAACTTTCAACTACTGCTACTCACCAACCCTCACGTCCTCCGTGCTCTTCGTTCTGGAAGGCTCTAAAACGCACCTTCGCAGCCTCGTCGCGGCCCATAGTCCTGTTCCGACTCGGGTGGTGTTTCCCGAACCGCGGGAGCTAGTGCTAGGGCACCGTCCGCGTAGAGCTAACCGGAGCCGGCAGCGCGTACCCTCTCTCGCTGAGAGCCCGGCGACAGGACATGAGGAGTAGAGCGAACTTCCTCCTCCAACTGCCAGGCACCTTGTTCGACCTCACTCCTCTCCCTCTACCTACCTCCCTCCCTCTTACACACACACACGCACACCTCCTCCTCCACCAACACCAACTCCCGCCACTCTCTTTCACCTTCGACCCTCGCCGTTGACACCGTCGAGGCCCCAGTACTACCCCCTCACGTCCCCTGTACCACCGCGCTCGGTTGGCTGTGAGAGTTTCCCACGACCCGGCCACAACTAAGAGAAACACTCTCGACACCGCGTCCGCAGTCGCACTGCAGCCTGCTCCGCTGAGCTGCGACCTGCTCCAAGGCTCCTCGCCAATTCGTGCGCCGCGCCCGGCCGCTGCACCCTCGCAACCAGCTACCGCTGCCAGACAGACCGCAGCGCCTTCAGAAAAACCACCTCAGCCGGTTCGCCGGTCGTCATTCATCCACCAGCCAGCAAATCTTATCCATTGGACCCGGCGGGTCAGTTTATGGCAAGCATGTGCTTCGGAGGAGACAAGAATGGAGATGATCCCGATGCGAAGAAGAGCAAGGAGATCGAGAAGCAGCTCCGAGAGGACCAAAAGAAGATGTCCAAGGAAGTGAAGATGCTGCTGCTAGGTAAGGAGCGCCCTCTACGCTCAGGAGACAGTGCAATGGCGTACTAACATCTTAAAAGGTGCTGGTGAGTCCGGCAAGTCGACAGTGCTCAAGCAAATGCGCCTTCTTCACACCAAGGGTTTCTCGTCATCAGAACGGAAACAGTGGAAGGTCACCATCTTCAACAACCTCCTGCACGCGTTCCAGGTCATCTTCGGCGCCATGGAGGAGCAAGAAGTGGACTTTGCGCACGAAACCAACATCGTAAGCAAGGCGAACTCTATTTGACCTAGTGAACGTATACTGACATACTCCAAGCGCTTCGCAGAGATCATCGCCGCCGACCCCGAGATCGGTACCGAAGACTCCATGCCATTGGACTGTATGAACGCGTTCAAGAGCCTCTGGAGAGATGAAGGTGTCCAGCTTGCTATCCGCAAGGGCAACGAATACGCGCTGCACGACAACCTCCAATAGTAAGTCTCAGCCTGGTCAATCGCGGTTGCCACATCACTGACCGCCACCTAGCTACTTCTCGGACCTCGACCGTCTCTTTGCGAAAGATTTCACACCCACAGACCAGGACATCTTGCGCGCACGGTTACGAACAACTGGTATCAGCGAGACGATCTTCGACACTGGCAACTTGACCTACCGCATGTTCGACGTTGGCGGACAAAGGTCGGAGCGTAAGAAGTGGATCCACGTGTTCGATAACGTTCAGGTCGTCCTCTTCCTGGTTGCAATCAGCGGCTACGACCACGTGCTCGTGGAAGATCGCAATGGCGTAAGTCTAAGAGAAAAGCCACTGACCCGCCTATGAGTGAACAAGCAGACTGACATTCCCAGAACCAAATGCAAGAAGCGCTCATGCTGTTTGAGAGCATCGCGAACAGCAAGTACTTCGAGAAGTCCGCCCTCATTCTTTTCCTCAACAAGATCGATCTGTTCCGCGAGAAGGTTCTCAGCGGCAAGTCGCCCATTCGGGAGCACTTCCCCGACTACACCGGCGCCGACAAGGACATCGACGCGGGACAAGATTTCTTTGCGCGCAAGTTCAAGAACCTCGTGCGCGACCCTAGCAAAGAGGCCTACGTGCACTTCACCAACGCTACCGACACCAACCTTCTGGACAAGACGATGAAGAGTGTCCAAGACATGATTGTGCAAAGGAACCTGCACCAACTGATGCTGTGAGCACTTTTGATTCCCCACTTCTGCCCTGTATTTTTTTCCCCCTGGGAAGGCTTTCCTTCCATCAAGCGCTGGTTTTTTGCGCCTTCTATGTCCTTTGTTCGAAAGACACTGTTCCCTTTTTATTTGCAAGGCTCGGATGGAGTGCCGCCAAAATTGAAGGACGGCAAAAATGGGAAGAAGGATGGAATCGTCGCCCGCGATAAGGGCTGGAATGTTTGGAACAGCCATCATTCTCGTATCTCTAGCTTCCGCCTTCCTCTTGCGTTTTTCCACAGCCGCGTCGGCAGTGAAATGGTTCCAAATCTCAAAAACCTTTATGAGCAATTTTCTGATCAGTGGTATCGTTTGTGCGCAGATTGTCCTAGCCGAAAAGCTAGCGAAACCCGATTACTCCTGCGGAGTCCCTCGAATACCAAATCCGGAAGAACTAAAGCCTTGGGTGCGCTTTCAAGAATCCTTCGCCACTTCGCCAGGGCCAGGGGGGCAGGAATCCCTTCGGCTCGTCCCTCCCTTCCACCTTTGCGCCAAGAGATGGATCACAGACACATTATTACTATGTACCTTTTGTTTGTTTCTTATTTCTCAACACCTTATGATCTACCCCCTTATGGACGTACATTAATTTCAACATTGATTCATCCTTACCTTCTTGGCTTCATGCTCGACAGGCTTGGGACCTTACCTTTACAAGATCAAAACCATTGTCGTTATGGTGCCAACATTCACTCACACTACAATTGCGAATGCCTAGGCCGCTACAACTTGACAACCTTATGTCACTCGACGGCGCATAGCTTTGCAAGCGGATAGCTACAAGCGGAATTGTAGTATTAGCGGGCCTTCCAAGGGTGCTCAATCTCTGGTTAGACATGTAATAGACAAAACACCTGATTGTTGCAGTCGATGATCCTTATGAAGCCCGAGATCCTCCTCAGAAGATCATGTTGACGGCATCGGTACTGCCAGAGCTGCCGCCATGCCTGTCTCAAAGCGTTCATGATTTATGAAGACAATTCACTATCGTCAAGAACGGATTAATACTCCGAATTGTCCACACTAAGACCTGGCCTACGCTTCCGGTATCAAACCCGCCTGGTGTTTCATTTGTGACAAAAGCTCGCTAAAGTGCTGATCGGAATTCAGTGCACTAGCGGCCGCTAATCAGGACTACGACCATTGAACGACGGATTAGCAGGGATCATGGGTTCTTCAAAATGTTGCCTATACATTTATGTATTATTGTGAGGTTGAATTTGGCTTTGGCTCTTAGCTGTCACTGTAGACGGGAAGGAAGGTCCACGACCAACCCAACCCCATCTCTGATATCAACTTCATCACATCTACATTCACCCGCATGGATAAAGAAAGACACGAGCAAACATGCAGTCGGCGACAAACATACATCTTCCATGTGCCATAAGATGTGCATTAGCTTCACCTATGGTCATCTGCGCTCGTCGTCAACGGTCACGGACAGCATGACATTGGAGCAATCAACCACTGACTGCATGCGACAACTTAACCACAAGCCACCTACAAATTACTTTACAGAACGAGGAGACGAGGTTACTTGATAATACAACAACTTGCCTCAGCGACATCGACTCGCCGCCATGGACAAGAGTTTCGAGCCTACAGAGCTGCGACCCACCCGGCCATCCAACCCAACAACGTCGCCACATTGGCTCGTGAACAAAAAATCTGTCGATCACTCCATTCTGCAACAACAAACCATCGCGCTTCTCCGCCACCCTTACGATCCGTCATGCTGGGTTTCTCGTGCAGAAACGCTATCCCGCCTGGACTTTCCCGAGTTGGCTGTGGGTGACGCATACAAAGCAGCGCGATTATGTTATACCATGCTCGATTTCGTCTCGTCACGGAGCGGCAAAATTTGGTCACTGGGGAGTGGCCGGGGGTTCTGGATGTGTGAGGATCATGCCCCGGAAAGTGCTGGCCAGCAAAATGGAGACGAAAAACTGCGGAGCTCACTCAACCATGTTTTGATTGATGCGCGTGGAATTCAGGCGTCAAATCTGAGTCATCGTCACGATCGCGAAGGAAAGTATATTCCGCAAGCATACCCATGGCTAGGGGAGGAGCATCGTGTAAGACGCCAGAACGTTCTCGACGATATCACTCGCGAAATCGGGACGAACAAAGCCAAAACACAAGAAGCTCAACCGTGTGTTGAGGTCAAACGGTGTACCTTTAAACCCGGACAGGAAGACGAAAGCGAGAGCGCATCTCTGGGCGTCTTTGCAGCTTGCGACCTACCGACAGGCCACAGAATCCTGACTGATCGAACGGATTTCTTCGGCTGTAGCGGTCCAGGACCCGGCAATTCCAGAAGTCATCTGGGCGGCAGCTTTGGCTGTCTACACCCTATCCATCGCAACCTTGTAGACGACGAAAGCCCTCATGACCTGCGATGGGTCCGCGAGCGCACTGGACAGTGGTCCGCGGAACCTCTAATGCTCTGCCGCATACTCCTAGCATCCGTGGTAAGAAACGAGCAGTCCCCTCTCGACCTTCCAGCAATCGCCCGTCTAACGCCGACCTACCACCGACAACAATCGAAAACATTCCGACGAGACGACGACATCGAAATCCCGAACGAGGCCCTCCAGCACTTCGGCGTCGACATTTTCGCTAACCCCAACTACGACTCCTGGGTCTTATTCACTCTCTCCGCAAGACTGCGCAACAACTCGTGGTCGAGCCCCGTGGCAGCAGCTTTGAATCCGCTCTTCAGCCTATTCAACCACAGCTGCGAGCCCAACGTCGAGTGGCAAACTCGTAAAGACCACCGCACCATCGAACTGCGCGTCTCCAGGGATGTTGTAGCCGGCGAGCAGCTATTCGTCGAATACGACAGTTTCATGCACGACTGCGATCTCGAGACAAGACGCGACCGGCTCGGCAAGTGGATCGACGGGCCCTGCCTGTGCAGCAGGTGCATGCGCGAAGAGCAAGCCTCGCGGGCACTACAGGTTGGCGACAAGCGGAAGTGCGAAGGAGAAGTGGATGCCTACTTTGGCGAGGATGACGAGGACGACGATGCTTTCAACACTGTGAGTTATTCTTTCGGAATCCTGTTTTTCCTATGTGTTTTCCTCTAACCTGGAGAAGAAGCGCTACTGACGACACACAAAAGACCGGCGACTTGTCTAATTTTCTCGATGACTCGTTGCATGACGGGAATTTTGACCGTAGTTTCGATGTTGCCAGAGGCGGACGGACGGCACGACCGGCTTGGGATGTGTGGGAAACGCCGACTCTGCCTGAAGACTTGTATCGGGCGGAAGGTGTATGACTAGGACGAGTGAAAGGATTGAGAAGCCTGGTAGATATCAGCCAGTGTTGGCTGTTGGCGGAGTCTTCTTTTGTTGCATGTAAAATACCGCCCAAAAAGTACAATGATGTTGCTTGGAACCAAAAGGATGGATACGTCGCTCGAATGTTCTCCGAGTATCACAATCGACTCAAGTCGAGGCCCTTTGAGCGAATGTCTCATTCCAGATAAAGTGAATTGAGATACGTGGAAAAGAAACATCGTGTGATCGACAGTGCACATCGAGAATGGAGAACAACTATCGCTTTATTTCGCCACGCCATGCCGCTTCAAAATAAAATGCAAGTTTACTGTATATTGAAAAGGAAAAGAAGTCTCTCATCGCAAGCAAGCAAAAGAGCAACTTAGTCGCTGTCACCGCCGTAAACCTCCTCGTACTGTTCCTCATACTCCTCCCTCGCCTCCTCAATATCCGATTTGTCGCCCTCGGCCAGCGCGTCTTCGTAATCAGCGCGGGCCTCCTGAACATCCTCGCGGTCGGAGCTGGAGACACTGTTGCCGTCTGCATCGTTGACAGGGAGAACAGCAGGCGGCTCGTCGTAGGGGTCCGGCTGCGGTTGGTATTGGCCGGCGTACGGGTCTTGAGGGGGATACCCGCCATAGGCTGGGTCTTGCGGAGGGTAGCCTGCGTAAGGATCTTGAGGTGGATAGCCAGCGTAAGGATCTTGAGGTGGATAGCCTGCGTACGGGTCCGCAGCCGGTTCCGCAGCAGGAGCGGCAGCAGGAGCAGCAGCGGCAGCGGCCTTCTTCTCGTCGTCGGAGTCGTCGCCGCCTATGATGGATTGTCAGTATACTACAGATCACTTGCAGTCGTTGTTGTCGACAATGTTCATGCACCTACCGAACTGATTCATGAGGAGTGCGCCGCCTGCAAGACCGGCAGCCGCTCCACCGGCACCGTACAGCCACTTGTTGCCACCGCCGTCTTTCTTCTTCTCGCTGTCCATGGCACGAGCTGCATCAGAGCCTGGAGGCGGAGGGTTGTTTCCTACAGCACTGTCGTAGCCACCAACAGCAGCCTCGCTAGGAGGCTCCCAAGTGGTACGGCCAGTTGCATGCTCTACGTAGTACCAACGCTGAGAGCCTTGGTCATACTGAGCATTCCAGCCCGGTGGACAGACGGGTGCGCCTTGAGGTTGCCCGAATGGTGGAGGTGGCGGCGCGCCACGAGTGTAGTCGCCCGCGGGAGCTCCGTATGGAGACTGCTGGCCAGGTGGTTGGCC
>Ga0265797_10001580_pt1 | contig 39921 bp, 39 predicted proteins | sample P2T30metagenome_FD_192433 | JGI IMG/M metagenome (GOLD analysis project Ga0265797, IMG submission 192433) | Plant litter microbial communities from East Loma Ridge, Irvine, California - P2 T30 | ecosystem: Environmental > Terrestrial > Plant litter > Unclassified | place: USA: California...
CCGGCCGGCCAGTACGATCGCCGTCGCGGCTTTGTCGATCCGCCCGGTGGCGATGCTGCCCTGCAAGCGCGCAATATAACCGACGGTCGCGCATTGGTCCGCGCTCAACGCCGGCCGGTTCTCGACGGGACGCGATTCGCATTTCGGATCGCGCGCTTCGATCAGACCGACCTCGCTGGCGGTGATGCTGGTATCACGTCCGAGCAACGCGGAAAGTCCGCCGACGATCGCATCATTCTTCGCCGCCAATGCGCGACTTGCGTCGTCGGCGGTCTTGCCCTCACCCATCACCCAATAGTCGATCCGCGCCGTATCGGGCGGCGTCGAAACCCGCCCCTCGCCCATGACGGTAATGGTCGGCCCCTGATCGGCCATGTCCTGCGCCATGACGGGCGCGGCCACCAACGCCGACAACCATAAGATCGACCTGCGCATCATCGTCCCCCCCCGATTCGGTCGGACCATGATGCCCGTGAAACCGGCTGTGGCAGGCATGAAAAAGGCGGGCCTCGAAAGACCCGCCTCAATCAGTTTCACAAAGTAGAACGCGATCAGTTCAGACGCGCGCCACCCAGATCCATGATCGTCCGGTCGACGAGCGCCCGGTCGACGCCGGCATCATGCGCATCGGCGATCAAGGTCGCTGCCGCCGCCGCCGCCGCATGGGCGGCCTTGGCGCGGACTTCGGCCACGGCGGCGCGTTCGGCCGCTGCGATCTTGTCCTCCGCCATCCGGCCACGCCGTTCGATCAACGTCGCCGCATCGGCCTGCGCCTTGGTGACGATATCGCGTGCGTCGATATGCGCCTGCGCCACGATGGCGTCGGCTTCGGTCGCCGCCGCAGCCGCCTTGGCCTGATATTCCGCCTTCAGCGCCTCGGCTTCGGCACGCAGCCGCTTGGCTTCGTCCAGCTGGACGCGGATCCCGGCGATCTTCTTGTCCAGCGCACCACCGATCGCGGCGGGCACCTTTTTCCAGATCATGATGAGGATCAGCACCAGCATCGCCCAGCCGACGACGGCGGTGCCGTTCAGCCCCAGCAGGGTCGGATCGGCATGGGCGGTTTCGGTGCCTTCGGCGAAGGTCGCGCCGACATGCGTCGGCTCCAGCCCCTCGGCCTCGCCGGCATGGGCCAGATTCTGCGCGACGATCGCGGAACCGTTGCTGCTCATTGACTATCCTTCGAGATCAGGCGGCGGCGAGCGCGGAGCTCACGGCGCGCGCCGCGGCATCCTGCGGCACATGCGCGCCCGACAGACGGGCCACGATGTCCTGCGCCGCTTCGGCGGCAACGGTTTCGATTCCCGCCAGCGCACGATCGGTCACGGCGCGGAGTTCCGCGTCGGCGGCGTCGGCCTTGACGGCAAGCGCTGCATCGGCGGCCTTCACCTGCTGTTCGGCGGCGAGGACGGCATCGGCCTTGGCCTTTTCCGTTTCGATCCGCGCGCCGTTGCGGGCGGCATCCATGCGGGTGCGATACGCCTCTTCGGTCGCATCGGCGGCGGCGCGTGCGGCCTGGGCGGCGGCAAGGTCGTCCGCGATGCGGCGATCACGGCTGTCGACGGTGGCTTCGATCTTGGGGACCATGCCCTTGCCGATCACGAAATAGATGATCGCAAAGACGATGAGCATCCAGAAGATCTGCGAAGCATAGGTCGCAGCGATCTGCGCGATCTGAGGCATCTGGAAATTTCCTGTACGGTGGCGGGGCCGACACCAACTGCCGACCCCAGCCGGTCATGGGTTCAGGCGACGAAGACCAGAACCATGGCGATCACGAACGCCAGCAGGCCGAGCAATTCTGCCGCGGCGAAACCGATGAACAGGCGGCCCTGCTGGCCGTCGGCAGCCGACGGATTGCGCAGCGCGCCTTCGAGGAACTTGGCGAAGACATTGCCCACGCCGAGCGAGGCGAGGCCCACGCCGACTGCGGCCAGACCAGCACCGAGCAGCTTTGCAGCTTCTGCGTCCATGATAAAACTCCCTTGGAAAATTCGTGGGTTGGAAAGAAAACTCAGTGAAGGTTCACGGCATCGTTCAGATAGAGCGACGTGAGCAGCGCGAACACATAGGCCTGGATCACGCACACCAGCAGCTCAAGCGCGGAAATGCCGACCATCAGGACGAAGCTGGGACCACCGACCAGGATGCCGTAACCGATGCCGGCATTGCCCGCATTGATGACGAAACCGGCCAGCACCTTCAACAGGATATGACCCGCCGTCATCGCGACGAACAAACGCAGCGCGAGGCTGAAGGGGCGCACGAGGAACGACATCAGTTCGATCACGAACATCAGCGGCACCATCAACGCCGGCGTGCCGGAGGGGATGAACAGCGAGAAGAAGTGGAAGCCATGCCGGGCAAAACCGACGACCAGCACCGTGCCGAACGCCAGCACCGCCAGCACGCCGGTGACGGTGAAATGGCTGGTCGAGGTGAAGGGGTGCGCACCGGCGATGCCGATCGGCACGAGGCCGAGAATGTTCGACAGCAGGATGAACATGAACAGCGTGAAGACCAGAGGCACGAAGCGCTTGCCTTCCGGCCCGACATTCGTCGCCATCATCCCGTGGATGAAGCCCGTCACGCCTTCGACCGCCGCCTGCCAGCGACCGGGCACCAGCTCACGCTTCATGCCGCCGAGCATGAACACCCACAGGCACACCAGGGTAATCACCATCCACAAGGCGGAATTGGTGAACGGAAAATGCCAGTTGATCGTGCCGAATAGCGGCTCGACCGTGAACTGGTGCATCGGATCGATCCTGCCGCCTTCTGCCGCCACTTTTGAACCCTTGGTTATCATGCGACAAGCGCCCGGAAACTATTCCGGACGCTCATTCGAAATCCGTATGATGTTCCTGAAGGCGACGCCGATCCCGAGGATCATCAGCACCATCAGACCCCAGGGCGCGATCCCCAGCCAGCGGTCCAGCAACCAGCCGACAAGGGCGCCACCCGCCGGTCCCGCGATCAGTTCGGCAAGGACGCGATTTCCCTGGGAATACCCCCTGGTCGATGCGCGTTCCGACTTGCCGGTCCTGACCGATTCAGCATGGTGCGCCTGCTGCAACCGCTCGTCGAGCGATGTCAGCCGTGGGTCCACGCCGTTCGGGTCCTGCCCGGGATCGCCTGCCGTCATATCACGCCCCCCCATCCGGAAGCACGCGCGAATATATCGGCGAACCACCCCGCCAAGGCCCGGTCCCTTTAGGAAAGGGCAGGTATCAAGTCAACATGGACGGTGCGCGGCGACCGGGTCGATCCCGGCGACGATGCTGACGGAGCGTCAGCCGCACACTGCCGGCAACGCCACCGGCCCGTCGCCGCGCGTCTGCCACGATCCGCCGACCTTGTATTTCTGCCCCGGCGCCACCCGCTTGGCCAACTGGTCGCAACCCCGCGCTGCCGCCACTTCCTGCACCGTGGCATTCTGCTTGGCGGCGATGTCGGTATAAATGGCCCGCCGCTTGATGTTCACCGCGTCCACTGCGGCCTTCACCGCCCCGGACGGCGCGGTGACGAACCCCAGATAGCCATCGGCCTGCTCGCCGACAGCGCCGCTGGCGCGCGCCGCTGCCACCACGCCGTCATCGGCCTGCGCCATAGCGACGCCCGCGCCGCCCAACACGGCCAGCATCAGCCCGCCTGCGATCATGATCCTGGTTCGCCGCGTCATCTCAGAATACTCCCGGATATTGCTGGTCCAGATTCTGCACATCCTTGCGAAGGCTGACCACCACCTCCTGCCGGATATTGACGTTCAGATTGATTTCGATCGGCTTGTCGGGCGCCTTCACGGTGATGCAGCCACCCAGCAGCAGCATCGCCCCCAGCGCCCCGACCGGCGATCGCGCGGTTCCGTTCGTCATCGTCATGGCTGCTTTCATCGCACGACTTCGCTTTCCTGAGGCTGAACGGGGATCGATCCCGGCAAGGCCGGATCCGCCGGCGGCAACGCCTGCCGGATCAGTCCGCGCGGATCGTTCAGCGACTGCGCACTGTTGAGCAGCGCGCGGAACGGCGCGGTGATGACGATATTGAACCGGAAAGGCAGATTGGAAAACGCGGATAACAAACCGTTTTTCCTGATGGCTTCGCGCGGCGTCTGGTTGGTCCCGTCGAACACCACCTTGCTCACCAGCTCGCCGTCCAGCGCGCCGTCCAGCAGGATCGTCAGGTCGCGATACCGCATCCGTTTCAGCGTATCGAAGGCCAAAGCCCCGAACATTCCCAGCTTCGCGTTCGAAATCTCACCGACATAGGCCAAGGTCCCCCCGCCCGGCCGCACGGCGAGCTTCCCGCCCGCAATTCGCCCGCCGCGATCGTCGAAGATCATCGGCATCACCCCGTCGAAGATCCCGGTCACCGCGATATTCTTGAACTCGAATTGCTGCACGAACTGCGCGGCGTCCATGCCCTCCACGCGGAAGGTCATCCGCCGTTCCTTCGTCCCGCTGAAATCGAGCAAGGTCGGCTCCAGCGTCAGCGCACCACCGGCGAACGGCCAGCGCCCGCCCTCCACCGCCACGCGCTGATCGGGGAGAAGCTGATAACGGATCACGCCGTCGCGCACCGCGATACCGGGGTTCACCTCCGTTACCGTCGCCACCTGCCCCGGCTTCGTCCGCAGCGCGAGCAGATCATCGAAGGTCACGCGCGTCTTCAGACCGGATACCGGCCCGAACGCCGCGGCCAGATCCAGCGATTCGGTCCCGAACTCTCCACTGCTGGTCACCCCCTGCCGGTTCCACGCCAGATCGCCGTGCCCCGTCACCACACCCTTCACATTGGCCACGATGCCCAGCGTCAACCGTGTCAATTGCTCCGGCTGGAATTCCGGCCCGAACCGGATCCCCGGCACGTCCAGCCGCGCCGTCCCCGCCCCGGCACCGAGATCATGGCGAATCGTCACATCCGTCACCGGGGTCGCCGTCACCGGCTCCTGCAATCGCCCCGTCGTTTCAATGATATTGTTCCGCAGCGTGAGACGAACATCCTTCGAAACCAGCGGTTTGAACCGCGGCTCTACCGCCATGTCGGAAACTGTTAGCGTCTCGCCATCGACCGCCAGCGCACCGCCGATCAGCCGCCACGCCCCCGCCCCGTCGGTCAGGCGCAACGGCACCGCGCCAATCTGCCCGGACAAGCCGTCAAACCGCCCGCCTACGCCGCCATGCACGAAATTGCCTGCAAACCGGTCGATATCCAGCAAGGTCCGTCCGTCCGCCGGACCCAGCCGCACCGCCAGCCGATCCGCCACGAAGTCCGGCCCCGCCAGATCGAACGCCAACCCCGCGCTGGCGATCCGCACCGGCGATCCGCCCAATGTCCCCGTCAACACCGGCGCATCGATCCGCCCACCGCCACGCACCCGCCCGCCCGCCGGTCGCGACAGCAACGCCCCCCCTTGCGGACACAGCCCCAGCCGCGTCGCCCCCACGTCCAGCCCGGACAGTAAAAGCCGATCGAACGACATCGGCACGCAACCACGATTGACGACGAACGAACCACCGCGCCCCAGCTGCCCGGTCACCGGCAAGCGCAGTCCCATCACCCGCCCGCTCGCCACCGGCCCATCCATGGATAATATCGTGTCGAACCGCGTCGCCCCAGGCGCGATCCGGAACTGAACCGGCGTCATCCGCAACGCCGCACCGTCCGCGCGATAGTCTGCGACCCGCACCGTCCCCCGAATCGGCGCATCCGGCACGGGCTGCACCAGATTCGCGGTCAACTCGGGAAGCCCGCCGCCACTGATGCGGATTTGCCCGTCCACCTGCATCGCCCGCCCCGGCAGATCGATTCCGAAGCCCGCGCCATCGGTCGCCACCAGCCGCGCGCCGCTGTCCGACGCTACGGCCACATCCGCCAGCCGCAACCGCGAACCGGCTTCACCCTGCACGAAATCGACCTTCGCCCTTGCCGAGAAGCCTGCCACCGCGCGCACCGCCGCCGCCGCGACCGCCCGCACCACCGGCTCAATGGGCGTCCCCGCCCCCGTCTGTGCGGCGGACAAAATCATGCGCGCCACGGCCGGGTCCACCGCGCCGTCCGCCAGCCTGACGGCACCCTGAACATGCACGCCCTGCCCGATCCGGTATCGCCCGTCGAACCCGCTGGCCCCGGCCGTCATCCCCGGCCCGTCCACCCGCCCCGCCGCCAGCGTGACGGTGCCCGCTGTCCCCGTCTTATCGCCGCGAAAACCGATCCGCCCCGCCACCGATCGCAGGGCGTTCCCGCCCGCCGTCGCCGCATCGACGTTCAGGAACGCACCGCCCGACCAGCGATCCAGCACGGCGTTCACCGCGACATCCACCGTCGCGGAGGGCCGCGCCAGCGTCATCCCGCCACAGGCGACCGCCGCCGCCGCCACCGGCCCGTCCAGCGCCGGCCGTCGCGCCGCGATCGCAATGTTGAACAAGGCCCGGCCCTCGCGGATCCGGCACCCGCCGACCGTCAGCGCCGGGACCGCAGCCGCCATCCGCCCCGCAAATCCGTCCGACAAGCGCCCCTGCCCTGCCAATGACAGGCCGATCGTCCCGCCCGGCGTCTCCAGCCGCAACGCCGCGTCACGCAGCGCCACCACCAGATCCGGCAAGGCGAAGGGTGCACCCGTTGGCGCCGGCAACAACCGGTCCACCGCGCCGAACGTCACCTTGCCCTTCACCAGCCGCCCGCGCAGCCGCACCCCCTGTGCGGAGACCGACGCCAGATATGGCCCGTTCAACCCGATCCCGATTCGCAGGTCGGCGCGATCGGCCGTCAGGTCGGGATCGTTCGGGTCGCCGATCCGCACATGCTCCAGCCGCTGCCCGCCCAGCGCGAATCGCGTAATGTCATAGCTGGCCCGCACTCCGCGCTTCGCCAGTTCGCCGTCCACGAAGTCGGTCGCGATCCGCGTTCGCTGGGTCCAGACGCCGGCCAGAGCCAGCACCGCCACGCCGGATGCGGTCGCTACGGCGAAGCGGACGCGGCTCTTTCGGCGGGCGGGCGGATCGTCCATGCACAGGGCGTTACCCGCCTTGGCCTGAACGGTTCCAGTTCAAACCGACACGCGCCGACAGAAATCGCACCATTCCCGATCGTGACCTTCTCCGTCCGGCCCGCTAGACGCTCCGCATGACTCATCCGGGGGAAGACACGTCCGGCCACCGCGCCCGCCTGCGCCAGCGTCTGCTGGACGGGGGGCCGGATGCATTTCTCGATCATGAGCTGGTCGAATATCTTCTCACGCTCACCATCCCGCGCCGCGACATGAAGCCGCTCGCCCGCACCCTGCTCGCCGAATTTGGCAGCATCGGCGCGCTGCTCGGGGCCGATCCGCAGACATTGCGCCGCGTCGACGGTCTCAGCGACGCCGCCATCGCTGCGATCAAGATCGCCGAGGCGTCCGCGCTCCGCCTGCTCCGCTCCGCCGTCATGGACCGGCCCATCCTGTCCAACTGGCAGGCGCTGCTCGATTATCTCCATGCCGACATGGCCCACCGCGCCACCGAACGCGTCCGCATCCTCCATCTCGACATCAAAAATCGCCTGATCCGGGACGAGCAGGTGTCCGAAGGATCGATCGACCAGGCCGCGCTCTATGTCCGCGACGTCGTCAAGCGCGCGCTCGAACTGAATTCCGCCGCGATCATCCTCGTCCACAACCATCCCAGCGGCGATCCCAAACCCAGCCGCGCCGACATCGCCCTCACCCGCGACGTCATCGACGCCTGCCGCCCGCTCGGCCTGTCGGTCCACGATCATGTCATCATCGGCACCAGCGGCCATGCCAGCCTGAAGGCGTTGGGACTGATTTAAGCGATCAGGATTGGTTGTTTTTTTCAAGAGCGTCCGCAATTCGGATCCACGCTCGTTGCGCCTCAATGTTTAACGTGAAACTGTTCGTAAAGGCCTGTGATTGGTAGCCAGTAGATTCCAAAAAGTCCGGATCGATGTCATAACGAAGCAGTTTTGCTATTTCGGTAATGAGCTTATTCATTCTTTCATTGATAATCGCGTCATTAGCGCCAGACTGATCCGTATCGGAGCTATTCACTGCCCTCATGAATGACTGATGAGCAGATATGATTCCGGAATGGCCATTAAAATCTACGGGTATAAGATTGATAATAGCTTGATACCCGGAGTCCCAAGGCTGGCGTCTCAGTTTTAGTAGAGCGCGCAAGGTTTCCGTTCGCTGGACCCGCTGTGACTTTTTAGGTTCAAGCCGGGTTGCAATAATAACTGCTACGAATGGACCGAGCGCACTCGCAAACACTGTAAGCCACTGTGCAGGGGCGACTCCCATAAAATCTGACATTTTCATCCAAGCTCACAGAGTGACGATCTGTCCTTTAAGCTCGATTAAGCAGATTTATGATACACTAACGTTTGGCGATGTCCGGTCGAAAATCGGACCACAGCGCACCAAACGTTGCTCACGCCCCCATTGCTCTGCTACCCGCCCGCCGAAACCGCAGCATGACAGGACGTCGCCCATGATCCCCCGCTATTCGCGCCCCGACATGGTCGCCATCTGGACGCCCGAAGCGCGCTTCCGGATCTGGTTCGAGATCGAGGCCCACGCCACCGACGCGCTGGCCGAACTGGGCGTCGTGCCGAAGGAAGCCGCCGCCGCCATCTGGGAAAAGGGCGCGTTCGAAGTCGACCGCATCGACGAGATCGAGCGCGAGACCAAGCATGACGTCATCGCCTTCCTCACCAATGTCGCCGAACATGTCGGCGAACCCGCGCGCTTCCTGCATCAGGGCATGACCTCGTCGGACGTGCTCGACACCTGCTTGTCGGTCCAGCTTGCGCGCGCCAGCGACATCCTGCTCGCCGATCTGGATGCGTTGCTCGCCGCGCTGCGTACCCGCGCCTTCGAACACAAATTGACGCCCACCGTCGGGCGCAGCCACGGCATCCATGCCGAACCGGTCACCTTCGGGCTGAAACTGGCGTTGGCCCATGCGGAGTTCGCCCGCTGCCGCACCCGCCTCGTCGCCGCGCGGGAGGAAATCGCCACCTGCGCCATTTCGGGCGCCGTCGGCACCTTCGCCAATATCGATCCCTTCGTGGAATCCTATGTCGCGGAGAAGCTGGGCCTGACGGTCGAACCCATCTCGACGCAGGTCATCCCGCGCGATCGCCACGCCATGTATTTCGCCACGCTCGGCGTCATCGCATCGTCGATCGAGCGGCTCGCCACCGAAATCCGCCATCTCCAGCGCACCGAAGTGCTGGAGGCGGAAGAATATTTCTCGCCCGGCCAGAAAGGCTCGTCGGCGATGCCGCACAAGCGCAACCCGGTGCTGACCGAGAATCTGACGGGTCTCGCCCGCATGGTCCGCGGCTATGTCACCCCCGCGCTCGAAAATGTCGCGCTCTGGCATGAACGCGACATCAGCCATTCGTCGGTCGAACGCTATATCGGCCCCGACGCCACCATCACGCTCGATTTCGCGCTAGCCCGCCTCACCGGCGTCGTCGAAAAGCTGGTCGTCTATCCCGTGCGGATGCAGAAGAATCTCGATCGCATGGGCGGCCTCGTCCACTCGCAGCGCGTCCTGCTTGCGCTCACCCAGGCCGGCGTCAGCCGCGAGGACAGCTACCGCCTCGTCCAGCGCAACGCGATGAAGGTCTGGGAATCGGACGGCGAATTGTCGCTGATGGAATTGCTCAAGGCCGATCCGGACGTCACCGCGGCGCTCTCCACCGAGGAAATCGAAAGCCGGTTCGATCTCGGCTACCATCTCCGCCACGTCGACACGATCTTCGACCGCGTCTTCGGCAAGGCCTGACGATAGCGGCACGCGGGGCGGGAGAGCGCAACCTCCCCCGTCCCGCGTGCTGAATCTTTCGATCCGTTGCGCCGGCATGATGGTTGCCCGCCACCGGTCCGTGCGGACCCTAGCGCGGGTGCGAACCTAGCTGCGACATGCGACATGCGACTGGCCGACCCGGCGATTACCATTCGCCGCATCCGATGCCATCGCTATGCAAGGGCCGACAGGCCCGCCATTTCCCATCGGTTTCGATCGAACCTGATGAAGCCGATCGCGCTATTCGGGTACGGGACAAACATCTCGATCCCGAACGGTCACACAGATGATCGCCCACGCTCCCTTGCTTGCACCGGGACATTGATGTCCGCCTTGGGAAGCCGAAGGCAGCGCACTACTGCAACCGGTCGAAACACCCATCGGCTCTGATTCCCGGTCACCGATTTTTAACCCGTTAATCAAAAGGTTACGCGTGCAAGAAACACAATGCCGTCGTCGCGCATTAAAATTGCGCACCGGCAATCCCGCTCCTATCTCACCGTCAGCGCTCAGGAGCGCCGGTCCATGGCATTCCGCCGGACCGCAGGAGCATATCATGACCTATCTCGAAACCGCGACGACCGCCGTTCTGGCGATCGCGGCCCAGGCCCTCGCCATCGCGGTCGTCGTCGCCCTCTGACCGGGCCACGTTCCGCCAGTCCGGAACCGCGAACACAAAAAGCGCCGCTTCCGCGGCGCTTTTTTTTGGTCTGCAGAATGTTGTCAGACAGGCAAACCAGGAAATTCAAACGACATCCGTTCGGTTCGAGCTTGTCGAGAACGTAGCGCTACGTTCTCGACAAGCTCGAACCGAACGGATCAGGCAGCGTATGATAAGGTCAATAGGCCTCCCAACCTCACTCGCCGAAGATCCCCTTGATCTTTCCGAAAAATCCCTCGCTCGCCGGGCATTCCGCACCCGTTTCGGTTGCTCGGAACTGCTCCAGCAATTCCTTCTGCCGCGCGCTCAGCTTCGTCGGTGTCTCCACCTCGATCTCGACCACCATGTCGCCGAAACCACGTCCGTTCAGCACCGGCATACCGGCGGCGCGCTGCTTGATCTGCTTGCCCGACTGGATGCCCGCCGGAATGCGGATCTCATGCGCCACCTTGTCCAGCCCCGGCACGGTGATCGTCCCGCCAAGCGCCGCCGTGGTGAACGAGATCGGGCACCGCGCGAACAGGGTATTCCCCTCACGCTGGAACAAGGTGTGCCGCGCCAAATGAATGAAGATATACAGGTCGCCCGCAGGCGATCCGCGCGATCCCGCCTCGCCTTCGCCGGTCAAACGGATACGCGTACCTTCGTCCACCCCCGGCGGGATCTTGACCGAGATCGTCTTCTGCCGGTCGACCCGGCCTTCGCCGCGGCAATGCTCGCACGGGGCCTCGATCACCTTGCCTGCGCCGTGGCAGGTTGGGCAGACCCGCTCCACCACGAAGAAACCCTGCTGCGCTCGCACCTTGCCATGGCCCTTGCAGGTCGGGCATCCGCGCGCCGACGTTCCCGGCTTGGCACCGCTGCCGTCGCAGGGTTCGCACAACGTCGCCACTTCGATCGTGATCGAGGCGTCCTTGCCATGATAGGCATCCTCGAAGCTGATCTCCATGTCGTAGCGGAGATCGGCGCCGCGCTGCTGCTGGCGTCCACCGCCGCCGCGCTGCTGCCCGCCCATGAATTCGCCGAAGATATTCTCGAAGATATCAGAGAAGCCGCCGAAATCCTGTGCACCATGCCCACCGCCCGGCCCGCCATTCTGGAAGGCGGCCTTGCCGAACCGGTCATAGGCGGCGCGCTTCTGCGGATCCTTCAGACAGTCATAGGCTTCGGAAATCGCCTTGAACCGCGCCTCGCTATCCTTGCATCCCGGATTTTTGTCCGGGTGACAGATCATCGCCAGCCGCCGGTAGGACGTCTTGATCGTCTTGTCGTCGGCGGTTTTCTGCACTTCCAGCAGATCATAATATTCGGTGTCGGGCATGGCGCTTCTCGGTCCGATGTTCGTCTGTCCGGCACCCCGCGCCCCCGCCGCATGAGCGGGAGGCGCGGGATGCCGAAAGGCCCTTACGCCTTCTTGTCGTCCACTTCGGAGAATTCGGCGTCGACGACATCGTCATCCTTCGCCGCCGTCTCCGCACCCGCCTCGGGCGAAGCCGCCGCCTGCTGGTCCTTCTCGTAGATCGCCTGACCCAGCTTCATCGCCACCTGCGCCAGCGCCTGTGCCTCGGCCTGCATCGCATCGGCGTCACCGCCCTCGACCGCGGTCTTCGCCTTGGCGACGGCCGCTTCGATCTCGGACTTCAGCGACGCATCGACCTTGTCGCCATGCTCCTTCAGCTGCTGCTCGGTCGAATGGATCAGACCCTCGGCATTGTTCTTCGCCTCGGCCGCCGCGCGACGCTTCTTGTCGTCCTCGGCGAACTGCTCGGCGTCCTTCACCATCTGGTCGATGTCGCTGTCGCTCAGACCGCCCGATGCCTGGATCTTGATCTGCTGCTCCTTGCCGGTGCCGCGATCCTTGGCGCTGACATTGACGATGCCGTTGGCGTCGATGTCGAACGTGACCTCGATCTGCGGCACGCCGCGCGGCGCCGGCGGAATGCCGACCAGATCGAACTGGCCCAGCATCTTGTTGTCCGCCGCCATTTCGCGCTCACCCTGGAAGACCCGGATGGTGACCGCATTCTGGTTGTCGTCGGCCGTCGAATAGGTCTGCGACTTCTTGGTCGGGATCGTCGTGTTGCGGTCGATCATGCGGGTGAACACGCCACCCAGCGTCTCGATGCCCAGCGACAGCGGCGTCACGTCCAGCAGCAGCACGTCCTTGACGTCGCCCTGCAACACGCCCGCCTGAATGGCGGCGCCCATCGCCACGACTTCGTCCGGGTTCACGCCGACATGCGGCTCCTTCCCGAAGAACGCCTTCACGGCCTCGCGCACCTTGGGCATGCGGGTCATGCCGCCGACCATCACGACTTCGTCGATATCGTCAGCCTTCAGGCCCGCATCGGCCAGCGCCTTCTTCAGCGGCTCGATCGTGCGCTTCACCAGACCGTCGACCAGACGCTCCAGATCGGCGCGTGTGATCGTCTTCACCAGATGCTTCGGCCCGGTGGCGTCGGCGGTGATGAAGGGCAGGTTCACTTCGGTCGTCGCGGTCGAGGACAGCTCGATCTTCGCCTTTTCCGATGCTTCCTTCAACCGCTGCAACGCCAGACGATCCTTCGTCAGGTCGATGCCCTCGGCCTTCTTGAATTCCTCGGCGAGATATTCGACGATCTTGCTGTCGAAATCCTCACCGCCCAGGAAGGTGTCGCCGTTGGTGGCCTTCACCTCGAACACGCCGTCGCCGATTTCCAGCACGGAGATATCGAACGTACCGCCGCCCAGATCGTAGACGGCGATCGTCTTGCCGTCATTCTTCTCAAGGCCATAGGCCAGCGCCGCCGCGGTCGGCTCGTTGATGATGCGCAGCACTTCCAGACCGGCGATGCGGCCGGCATCCTTGGTTGCCTGGCGCTGTGCGTCGTTGAAATAGGCGGGCACCGTGATGACCGCCTGCGTCACCGTCTCACCCAGATAGGATTCGGCGGTTTCCTTCATCTTCTGCAGCGTGAAGGCGGAGATCTGCGACGGGGAATAATCCTCATTGCCGGCCTTCACCCATGCGTCGCCATTCGTTCCCTTGACGATGTGATAGGGCACCAGCTCGGTGTCCTTCTTCGTCACGGGGTCATCGAACCGGCGGCCGATCAAACGCTTCACCGCGAAGATGGTGTTGTCGGGGTTGGTGACCGCCTGGCGCTTCGCCGGCTGCCCGATCAGACGCTCGCCATCCTTGGCGAAGGCGACGATCGAGGGCGTGGTGCGTGCGCCTTCCGAATTCTCGATGACCTTGGGCTTGCCGCCTTCCATCACGGCGACGCAGCTGTTCGTCGTACCCAGATCGATCCCGATGACTTTGGCCATAATGCTCTCTTTTGCCCCTAGACAATGAAACCGGGCGATCCTGCGTCCCCGACGGGGTGGCGGGATCGCCCGAAACCGTAATGATCCCGGATATAGGGGGGGCCTCCGGGCCTTCAAGCGTTCCGCGCATTTGCCACGGACCCCTTTTCAGGATCAGGCGTTGCCGAAATCCACTTCGAATCAGCACAGGATCCGCTCATGCGTCTCGCCTCCCGCGCCGTCCTTCCCGCCTGTGCCCTCGCCCTGCTGCTGTCGGCCTGCACGTCGAAGCCCGCCGCTCTCGCCGTGGAGGACGCCTATGTCCGGTTGCCCGCCGTTCCCGGCAATCCCGGCGCGGCTTATTTCAGGATCAAGGGCGGCCCGGCCGCAGACCGTCTCGTCGCCGTCACCAGCGACATGGTGCCCCGGATCGAACTCCATGCTTCCGCCATGCAGGGCGGCACCATGCACATGACCCCGCTTGGCGGCGTAGACGTCCCCGCCGGCGGCAAGATCGCCTTCGCCCCCGCCGGCAACCATGTGATGCTGTTCGGTCTGCCCTCTACCGTGCAGAAAGGCAGTCAGGTGCCGCTCACGCTGCGCTTCCAGTCCGGCGCAGTGCTGGGTCTGGGCGCAAAGGCTATCGCCGCCGGAGACAAGACCCCGAACTGATCCGGCCACCGCCCCCTGCGGAATGACGGGGGCTAAGACAGCGTTATGAGCGCAGACCCGGCATCACGCTATCGTCCGCCGCCCAACCATGAGACTCGGCTTCGATCAGATCCGACTATGAAGGTCGTCGCCCCGGACTTGATCCGGGGTCCGGTTTCTTCTTCCATGCCGCGCGGATGGAAAAAAGCTGGATGCCGGATCAAGTCCGGCACGACGATCGCTTAAATCTGACCGACAACAGTTCGAGGATCCCCGGACGAACGCCATGCCCAGCCGCCCCCTGACCCCATCCGAAATCGCCTTGACGCACAGCCTGTTCGGCACCGCGATCGATTGCAGCACGGTGACGATCAACCGCCGCAAATGGTTTCCCTTCCAGCCCCGCAACGTCGCCATGGCCCCGAACGGTCATCTCTGGCTGCATCCGGACGGCGATCTCTACGCCGACGACTATGCCCACGCCCCGCTTGGTCTGCGCGGTCTCTTTGTTCATGAAATGACGCATGTCTGGCAGACGCAGCGCGGCGTCTGGCTTCCGCTCGCCCGCCACCCCTTCTGCCGCTACCATTACCGCCTCACCCCCGGCTGGCCGCTCACGCGCTACGGGCTAGAACAGCAGGCCGAAATCATCCGCCACGCCTGGCTGCTACGCGAAGGCCGCACGGTCGCCGGCGCACCGCCACTGTCCCAATATGAGACGCTGCTGCGTTTCTAGATCGGGATGACTTAGGGTGACCCAATCCACCGCTCATCCTGAGTAGGGGCTGAGCGTAGTCGAAGACGCGTATCGAAGGACGGGACCGATGCTTCGATCCACGTCCTCGATACGCCCCTGCGGGGCTACTCGGCCGCTACTTAGCACGAACGGCTTCGGTTAAAGTCATCATGCTCTGGAATTAACAGCGATCAGCTTTAATCAGCCGTCATCCCGGACTTGATCCGGCATAAAGAGCCACACACGCTGCATCCCGAAACTCTGGATCCCAGATCAAGTCTGGGATGACGAAGATGAGGGTCGAATTTGATCGAAACTGCCTCTACCGGACAAACCCCACGCCCACCCGGAGCCGCGTCGTCCGCTTGTCATAATCCAGCAGATTCTCGCCATATCCGGCAAAGCCCTGACCAAACACATACAGGTTCAGCTTCGTCGCCACGATCCGGTCGAGCGGATAGGACAAAGTCGCGTCCACCGCCCCCTTACCGGTGCCGAAATTCATCCGGCTGTTGGTCGAAAGCCGCCATCCATTCCGCTCGCCAATCTCTGCGAACAGCCCGCTATTGCCGCGATAGCGCTTGATGTCCGGATTATCCTCCAGATTCCCCGCATAGACCCACAGCCGCGGCCCCACCGACAGCGTCAGATCCCCCAGCGGCGTGGTCGCCACCGGCTGGACATAGAGCGTATTCAGGCTGCGCGAATCCGTCCCGTCCCGCCCGTTCGACTCATGCCGTGCACCAATCTGCCCACCCAGCGCCAGCCGGTCCGACACCGGCGTTGCGGGCAGCAGATAAAAGATCTCCGGCAGATATTCGACATTCCGGAACGGCGAGGATTTCTTCCCCAGATCCCAGAATAGCCGCTGCCGGTAACCGAAGAAGATCCCGTTCTCACGCGGGCTTCCCCGCCCGACATCGCCGCCCGTTCCGAACAATTGATATTTGAACCCGATCTCGATCCGCGCATCCGTATCGGTGCCCGGCCCATAGACGCCGTAAATCGGCCCATAGCTGGACAGATTGCCGACGAACGCATTGCCCACATCGGGCTTCGCCGCCACCGCCTCCGGCGACCCCACCGGGACGACCGCAACGGTCGCCACCGGAGCCGCGCCCGCCAACGCGAACATCTCCACCGGCATCCGCCCCGGCTGCAACGACAGCGCCGCCACGTCGACATCGCGCGCACCACCCGGAATCCGCAGTACATAGTCCATCCGCGCAAACCCGTTGACCCCGACGCGCCGCTCCGGATCCCCCGCCCCGCGTTCCAGCATCACCGCCACCACGCGGTCCCCCAGCCGCAAATCTGCCGGCACGCGATCGGGAAAGCGGTATCGCTCGACCGCCGCGCCGTCGTTCAGGCGCAGGATCGTCACGGAACGCGAATCCCGGTTCACCCCGGGTTCGACGCTCCCCACCATCAGCAATGGCGGCGCGGCAGCAAGGGTTGCAGGAACAGCGGCCGACAGGACCGCACAGGAAAACATGGATAAACGCATGGGATCCTTATGGTCCCCATAGCCCGCCATTCCTAGCCAGAACCGTCTTTCATTCCTTCCTTTGCAGCGGCCGCCTGATTGCGAACATGACAAAGATCAGGACGGTTCCAAGCCGCGAAAGCGTGGTCGGGTAGATTTGCCGACCAGACATTGCATCGGACATGATGATCGACGTCCGGCGGTGCCATCCACAAGGCGCTACCCACTCGGTCGCGAACCAGAAAAAAGGCGTGACGATCCCGCAGATCGCCACGCCTCCATCCTTCGGGATCGAACGATTCAGCCGCCCTCATGCTTGCATCAAAAGCGTCTCACGAAAGCGACGCTCCAAAAGCATATACGGGCACGCAGCCCTCTTACGCCGTTGCGTCCACCCGTGCCGTATCGGGGGCCTTCGCCACGCCCACCATCGCCGGACGCAGCAGGCGATCGCGCAGCATGTAGCCGGCCTGCATTTCCTGCACGACGGTCCCGGCTTCCTTGTCGGACGGCAGTTCGATCATCGCCTGATGCTTGTTGGGGTCCAGCTTCTCGCCCAGCGCCTCGATCTTCACGACGCCGTGGCGCTTCAGCACCGACTCAAGCTCGCGCCCGGTCGCCTCGATGCCGACCAGCAGGCCCTTGAGCCGCTCGTCCCCGCGAATCTCTTCCGGAATGGCCGACAATGCGCGGCTCATATTATCCGCGACCGACAGCATGTCGCGCGCGAAGCTGGTCGCGGCATAAGCGGTCGCATCCGCCTTGTCCTTTTCCAGCCGGCGGCGGACATTCTGCGTATCCGCCTGTGCATACAGCACTTCATTCTTCAGCCGCGCCACTTCTTCTTCCAGCGCGGCGAACCGGTCATGCTCGGCCAGTTCCGGCGCTTCGTTCGCCGTGTCGGCGCGCAGGTCTTCGGGGTTCATCTTGTCATTCATGCCATCAATCTCGTCAGTGCTTGAGCCGTGAAGTCCACCATGGGGACCACCCGCGCATAGTTCAACCGCGTAGGCCCGATCACGCCGACCACGCCCACCACCTGTCCGTCCCCGCCATGATAGGGCGCGGCGATCACCGACGACCCCGAAAGCGAGAACAGCTTGTTCTCCGATCCGATGAAGATCTTCATCCCCTGCCCCCCGCGCGCCATGTCGAGCAGCCGGGCAATCTCCTCCTTGCCCTCGATCTCGTCGAGCAATTGCCGCACCCGTTCCAGATCGGCGGCAGCGGTCGCATCGATCAGATTCGCAGCACCCCGCACGATCAGCACCGGCCGCGCCGCGCCATCCTCGGACCAGACGGCCAGCCCCCGCGCCACCAGATCCGCCGCCGCCAGATCCAGCGCTGCACGCCCGCGCCCGATCTCCTCGTCCATCCGCCCGCGCGCATCGCGCAGCGTCAGCCCCGCCAGCCGCGTCGACATATAATTACCAGCTTCCGCCAGCGCGGACGGCGGCAGGCCATAAGGCAGGTCGACGACGCGGTTCTCCACCGTCCCGTCCGCCCCGACCAGAATCGCGATCGCCTGCGTCGCATTCAGCGGCACGAACGAAAATTGCTTCAGGATCGGTTCGCGTCGCGGCACAAGCACAATCCCCGCACAGGCCGACAGCCCCGACAGCGCCATCGACGTCGCGACCAGCGCTTCCTCGATCGTCCCGCCGCCGCGCGCTCGCCCCTCGATCGCCGCCTGCTCCTCGGCCGATGGCAACGCCGCCTGCATCATCCCGTCGACGAACAGGCGCAGCCCGCTCTCGGTCGGCATCCGCCCGGCGGAGGTGTGCGGCGCGGCAAGCAGCCCCGCCTCCTCAAGATCCTGCATCACGTTGCGGATCGACGCCGGCGACAGGTTGAGCGACGCCAGCTTGGAAATCGTCCGCGATCCCACCGGCGCACCCGTGCCCAGGTAGGATTCCACCACCACGCGAAACACTTCGCGCGCACGTGCCGACAATTCCGTAATGGGCGCTCCGATCATGCCGCCAATATAGGGCGAACCGCCGCGCAATCAAAATTCCGCGTCCCCGAATCTTCCCGATGCCCCCCGCCCATATCCCCCACGTCCGTTCGGTTCGAGCCTGTCGAGAACCCCGGCGCGACGTTCTCGACAGGCTCGAACCGAACGGACGCCGCAGGAACAGGAAGTAGAGAACGGCTGGCCTCCCACGCCCCACCCCGCTAAACGCCCGGAAACATCAAAGGACATGCCTATGCGCCCCTCCGGCCGCGCCCCAGACCAGATGCGGGCGATCACCATGGAAACCGGCTTCTCCGCCCATGCGGAAGGGTCCTGCCTCGTCTCCTTCGGCGATACCCGCGTCCTCGTCACCGCCAGCCTCGAAGAGCGGCTTCCGCCCTGGCTGCGCGGCAAGGGCAAGGGCTGGGTCACCGCTGAATATGGGATGCTCCCCCGTGCCACCCATACGCGCGGCAACCGCGAGGCTGCCAAGGGCAAGCAGTCCGGCCGCACGCAGGAAATTCAGCGTCTGATCGGCCGCTCGCTGCGCACCGTCGTCGATATGGATCTGCTCGGCGAACGCCAGTTCACGCTGGATTGCGACGTGTTGCAGGCCGATGGCGGCACCCGCACCGCCGCAATCTCCGGCGCATGGGTCGCGCTTCGTCTCGCGGTCGATAAATTGCTGGCGGACGGCAAGCTGACCGTCGATCCCATCAAGTCGCAGGTCGCCGCCGTCTCGGCCGGCATCCATGAAGGCACGCCCGTGCTCGACCTCGACTATATCGAGGACAGCAATGCCCATGCCGACGCCAATTTCGTCCTGATCGGCGACGGCAAGATCGCCGAGGTGCAGGCCACCGCCGAAGGCGCGACCTTCGACGAGGAGGAATTGCTGCGCCTCCTCCGCCTCTCCCGCATCGGCTGCACCGAAATCTTCGCCGCCCAACGCCGGGCGACCGGCCGGTGATCGCGCTGTCCGACGACGCCGCGCCGCCGATCCCGCATCGCAAGCTGGCGGCGGGAAAGCTGGTCATCGCCAGCCATAACGAAGGCAAGGTCCGCGAAATCGGCGCATTGCTGGCCCCCTATGGGATCGAGACTGTCTCCGCCGGCCAGCTCGATCTGCCCGAACCGGAGGAAACCGGAACCACCTTCGCCGCCAATGCCGAACTGAAGGCGCGCGCCGCCGCCGATCTGTCCGGCCTCCCCGCGCTCGCCGACGATAGCGGCCTGTGCGTCGAGGCGCTGGGCGGCGAACCGGGCATCTTCTCCGCGCGCTGGGCCGGCCCGTCGAAGGATTTCGATGCCGCGATGCGGCTGGTGCATGATCGCATCGCCGGCGTCGGTCCGGATGCGCCGCGCGACGCGCATTTCGTCTGCGCGCTGTCGCTCTGCTGGCCCGATGGCCATCTCGAAACCTTCGAAGGCCGCGCCGACGGCACCCTCGTCTGGCCGCCGCGCGGCCCGCACGGCTTCGGCTACGACGCCATGTTCCTGCCGCTCGGCGCCACCGAAACCTATGGCGAGATCGATCCCGACGCCAAGCACGCGATCAGCCACCGCGCCATCGCTTTCGAGAAACTGACCGCGGCGGTGTTTTGAACGCTTCCTCCCCTCTCCCGCCCCCCGTCCCGCAAGGGCGGGGGGACGATGCGCTGGCGCTCTACATCCATTGGCCCTTCTGCATCTCCAAATGCCCCTATTGCGATTTCAACAGCCATGTCCGCGACACTGTTGACCAGATCCTGTGGCGCGACGCGCTCCTGTCCGATCTGGCGCATGAAGCCGCGCTCACGCCCGGCCGGAAACTGCAATCGATCTTTTTCGGCGGCGGCACCCCCTCGCTGATGCCGCCCGCGACGGTCGCCGCGCTGCTCGACGCCGCGGAGCGCCATTGGGGCTTCGCACCCGGGATCGAAATCACGCTGGAAGCCAACCCGTCCTCGGTCGAGGCCGCACGCTTCGCCGATATCGCCGCGGCCGGCGTCAACCGCGTCTCGCTCGGGCTACAGGCGCTCGACGACGTCGCGCTCCGCTTCTTAGGCCGCGCGCATGACGTGCGCGAAGGGCTCGGCGCGCTCGACATCGCACAGAGCGTGTTCGACCGGGTGACCTTCGACCTGATCTACGCCCGCCCCGATCAGTCCGCCGAAGACTGGCACCACGAACTCACCCGCGCGCTGGCACTCGGCACCGGCCATCTCTCGCTCTATCAATTGACGATCGAGGACGGCACCCGCTTCGCCACCGACGCCCAGAAGGGCCATCTGGTCGAACTCGATCCCGATCGCGCCGCCGACCTGTTCGAAGCAACCCGAGCCACCACGGATGCCGCCGGACTTCCCGCCTATGAAGTCTCCAACCATGCTCGTAAAGGTCAGGAAAGCCGTCATAATCTCGCTTATTGGCGCTATCAGGATTATCTCGGCATCGGCCCCGGCGCGCATGGCCGCCGGCTCGGGCAAGCCACCGTCCGCCACAAGAAACCCGAAAACTGGCTGAAGCGCGTCGCCGCCACCGGCCACGGCCTACAGGTGGAACACGCCCTCTCGCCCCGCGAACGCGCCACCGAGGCCCTGCTCATGGGACTCCGCCTCGACGAAGGCGTCGACCTCGCAAACCTCACCCGCAAGACCGGCATCACCGACCTGATCGACCCCAAAGCCGAACAACGCCTGACCGCCCTCGGCTTCACGACCCGCACCGCCGACACGCTCCGCGTCACCCCCGCCGGAATGCTCCTCCTGAACGCGATCCTCGCCGATCTGGTCGTGACCTGACCCCACTGCTGTTCCCCGGCGCAGGCCGGGGCCTGGGTGAAACCGTCGTTCAAAGACCCCCGCCTACGCCGGGGAACAGCACCGGCATCGGCCCAAAACCTCGATCCCGCACGACAATGTCCCCCCAAGGACGCAGAGGGAAGCCGCGTCAAACCAGCGGGAATGCGGCTCCCGAACGCAATCCCCGCCGATCCGATCGCGACCTGACCCTACCGCTATTCCCCGGCGCAGGCCGGGGCCTGGGTGGAACCGTCGTCCCAAGGCCCCGGCCTACGCCGGGGAACAACACCGAAATCGGCCCAAAGCCCCGTCCACAGCACACCGTTCCCCCGCGGACGCGGGGGTCCAGCTTGGATGCGAGGCCGCACCCCAAAAAGCGAAGAACTGGATCCCCGCTTACACGGAGATACGATGCCGATACAATGACCTGCGTCTCGTTACTCAAACCCGTTAGGCGCAACTGAAACCACCACCGGCGCACCCGTCGCGACCTGGTTCACCTCCAAAGCCCGCTGCGCGATCCCATCCCGGCCGAAGCGGAACGCACCATCCACGCCCCCGAACCCGCCCTTGTCCGTCAAGGCGCGCTCCGGAAACGGCGCGCCCATGCGCCAGTCCCCCGCAATCCGCACCGTAAGCAACACCGCATCATAGCCAAGGCTCGCCAGCCGATAGGGCGCACGCCCATATCGCGCCTGATACCGTTTACCCAATTGCCGGTACATCGCATTGGGAACGCTCGCATACCACGCCCCGTTCAATGCCACGCCAGCGCGGATGGCATTGTCCGTCGCCCATAATTCCGTACCCAAGATCTTCGCCGCGGGCGAAGCCGTCCGCTTCAGCAGCGGCACCGCCTGCAACGCGATCCGCCCGCCATCCGCGATCAGCACCGCGTCATAACCCTGATCGCGCCCGAACCGCTCGATCGCAGCCTTCAGCGACGCCGGCGACCGGTCATAGCTCTGCATCGCCACCACGCTGCCGCCCGCCGCTTCCGCCGCGCGGATCAGCGTCGCCGATGCCGTCCGGCCATAAGCACCCGCCGGCACCAGCCCCGCAAAGCGCGTCATGCCCTTGCTGCGCGCATAATCCACCACCCGCTCGATCGACTGCGCCGGCGAAAATCCCATCAGGTACGTCCCGTTCCCGGCGGCAGTCGCATCGTTGGAGAAAGCAATCACCGGCACCCGCGCAGCCCGCGCCACGGCGGACACCGCCCGCACATCGTCGGCCAGCAACGGCCCCAGAAACAACTGGTTGCCATCCGCCAACGCCTTCTGCGCCGCCGCGTCCGCCCCGGTGGCGGTGTCATAGGTCGTGATCCGCACCGTCGCTGCCCCGCTGTCCAGCAACGCCAAGGTCGCCGCATCCGCAATCGACCGCCCCACCGCAGCATTGGTGCCGGTCATCGGCACCAGCAACGCCACACGGTGCCGCGCCTCATCCTGCGGCAGGCCGCCGCGCACCGGCGGTGGCACGGGTCGGTCCTCCGGCGGCTTCGGCGCCGGCGCGCGGTCCGGCGCACCCCGCGGCACGATCGTTTGGCACCCGGCCAGCAGCATCGCCGCGAATAACCCCGCGCCGATTAAACGCCGCGACGGTTGCGGGCGGTCATACGCCTCTGCCATGTGCATCCCCTATGAACAAAAGCGACGAACGCCTCGAACCCGGTCTCTACATCGTCGCCACCCCGATCGGCAACTTGGGCGACCTGTCCCCCCGCGCCGCATCGATCCTCGCCCGCGCCGATGCCGTCGCGGTGGAGGATAGCCGCGTGACGGCCAAGCTGTTGAATCATATCGGCACGAAACGGCGGATGATCCCCTATCACGATCATAGCGCCGATCATGTCCGCACCGGCCTGCTCGCCCGGCTCGCCACCGAATCGATCGCTCTGGTCTCGGATGCCGGCACGCCGTTGATCTCCGATCCGGGCTACAAGCTGGTGCGGGACGCGCGCGCGGCGGGCGCGCATATCGTCACCATCCCCGGTCCCTGCGCCGCCATCGCCGCACTCACCCTCGCCGGCCTGCCCACCGACCGCTTCCTCTTCGCCGGCTTCCTGCCCTCGAAGGAAAAGGCCAAGGCTGACGCCATCGCCGAACTCGCGACCATCCGCGCCACGCTGATCCTCTATGAAAGCGGCCCCCGCCTCCACGCCACGCTGACCGCGCTCCAGTCCGGCCTCGGCGATCGCGACGCCGCCGTCACGCGCGAGATCAGCAAGGCCTTTGAGGAAGCCGTCACCGGCACCCTGTCCGTCCTCGCCGCGCGCTATGCCGATGGCGGCCCGCGCGGCGAAATCGTCATCGTCGTCGCCCCGCCCGGCGAGGCCCCGCCCCCCGAAGCCGATACCGTCGACGCATTGCTGCGCGAGGCCATCACCCGCCTGCCCATGGCCAAGGCCGCGAACGAAGTTGCCAAGGCCACCGGCCTCGACAAGCGCGAACTCTACGCGCGCGCGCTGGCCATGCGCGACGATGGCTGATGCACGCCGTACCGCCGAACGCCGCGGCCGGATTGGCGAGACCGCCGCCTGCTGGTGGCTCCGCCTCAAGGGATGGCAGATCCTCGACCGCCGCGTCCGCACCCCGCGCGGCGAAATCGACATCGTCGCCCGCCGCGGCACGCTGATCGCCTTCGTAGAGGTCAAGACCCGCGCCACCGCCCGCGAACTGGACCATGCCATCGACGCCCCCCGCCTCGCCCGCGTCGCGGCCGCAGCCGAAATCCTTATCCCGCGCTACGCCGGCCCCGGCGACGACGTCCGCATCGACGTCATCCTCATCGCCCGCGGCGCAGGCGTCCGCCACATCGAGAATGCGTGGCTGGGATGAAGCACGCTTCTGCCTCCGCCGCTCATCCTGAGCAGGGGCTGAGCGCAGTCGAAGACCCGTATCGAAGGACGGATCGAAGCTCCGGACAAATGCTTCGATAGGCATCCCGGATCCGCCCCTATTCTAAGGCTTCCGATGGGCATGGACGGATGGACAACCGCAAGAGATGACAGCCACTCCCTGTCGCTCTAGACAGACCGCGCAACCTCCGGAGACCCTGCATGAACCTCAAAGTCGCGGTCCAGATGGACCCGCTCGAAACGATCAGGATCGCCGGGGACTCCACCTTCGCGCTGATGCTGTCGGCGCAGGCGCGCGGTCACACGCTCTACGAATATGGCCCCGCCGATCTCAGCTATGATCGCGGCGCGGTTCGCGCAAAGGCGCGCCCCGTCACGGTCCATCCCGAACAGGGCAAGCATTTCACCGCCGGTGAACCCGTGCTGATCGATCTGGCGGACGATATCGACGTCGTGCTGATGCGGCAGGACCCGCCCTTCGATCTCGCCTACATCACCGCCACCCACCTGCTCGAACGCATCGCGCACAGGACGTTGGTGGTGAACGACCCCGCCTCCGTCCGCAACGCGCCCGAAAAGCTGTTCGTGCTGGATTATGCGCAGTTCATGCCCGCCACGCTCATCACGCGGAAGCTGGACGAAGTGCGTGCCTTCCATGCCGAACATGGCGAAATCGTCGTCAAGCCGCTCTATGGCAATGCCGGCTCCGCCGTGTTCCATGTCGGCCGCGCGGACAAGAATCTGGCGGCTCTGGTCGAACTGTTCGGCGAGGTCTGGCGCGAACCCTTCATGGTGCAGGCCTTCCTGCCGGACGTATCGTCGGGCGACAAGCGCATCGTGCTGGTCGACGGCGTCGCCACCGGCGCGATCAACCGCCTGCCCAAGACGGGAGAGATCCGCTCCAACCTCGCCGCCGGCGGCGCCGCGCACGCCACCGAACTGACGGCGAAGGAGCGTGAAATCTGCGACACACTCGGCCCGGAACTCAGCCGGCGCGGGCTGATCTTCGTCGGGATCGACGTGATCGCCGGCCATCTGACCGAAATCAACGTCACCTCCCCCACCGGCATCGTCGCGATCGACCGGTTCAACGGCACCGACACCCCCGGCCTGATCTGGGACGCCATCGCGAAACGGATCGAAACGGGCAATTTCACCCGTGGCTGATTGGGTCCGCCAGCTGATCGAGGCGGGCGGCTATGCCGGCGTCGCCTTCCTCATGTTCCTGGAAACCGTCTTTCCGCCGATCCCGTCCGAAATCATCATGTCGCTGTCCGGCCTTCAGGCACAGCGCGGATCGATGACATTGTGGGGCGTCATCCTTTGCGGCACGGCGGGCGCGATGGCGGGCAACGTCATCTGGTACTATGTCGCCCGAATGCTCGGGATCGACCGCTTCCGCCCGCTGGTCGATCGCTTCGGCCGCTTCCTGACGATGGACTGGCGCGAAGTCGAACGCGCCGATCATTTCTTCGATCGCTGGGACCGCTGGTTCGTCTGCATCGGCCGCGTCGTCCCCACCATTCGCTCGCTGGTGTCGGTCCCCGCCGGCCTCTTCGGAATGCCGCTTTTGCCCTTCATCCTCTGGTCCACCGTCGGCACCGCCGGCTGGACGAGCGCGCTCGCCATCGCCGGCTATCTGCTCGGCCAGAATTATGCCGACGTCGACAAATATCTCGGCCCCGCCTCCACTGCGGTCATCGGCGCATTGCTGCTCTGGTATCTCTACCGCGTCATCACCTGGAAACCGCGTAAGTCCTGATCGCCCCCTGACCCCAGCACCCGTTCGGTTCGAGCCTGTCGAGAACCCTAGTCAGCGGTTGACCGAAGGCGGACCGTCCCTCACGCCCTCGGATGCGCCGCCCGGTACACATCCAGCAGATGCGCCGCATCCACCGCCGTATAGACCTGCGTGGAAGACAGGCTGGCATGGCCCAGCAACGCCTGCAACGATCGCAGATCCGCCCCGCGCCCCAGCAGATGCGTCGCAAAACTATGGCGCAGCGCGTGCGGCGTCGTCCGCTCTGACAGCCCCAGCCGCCCACGTGCACCGCGCACCACCCGCCGCACGATATCGGCGGAGAGCGGCCCGCCCTTCGCCCCGCGAAACAACGGTTCGTCGCGCACCAGCGGCCAGGGGCACAGATCGACATAGGCCATGATCGCATCGCGCACCGGCGCCAGCACCGGCACCAGCCGCGTCTTCGCGCGCTTGCCCGTCACCGCCATCGCCTCGCCGATCGGCAGGATCGCAGGTGTCAGCGCCATCGCCTCCCCCACGCGCAGCCCGGATCCGTAGAGCAGCAGCAGCACCGCCGCATCGCGCGCGCCGATCCACGGCTTGTCCTGCTCGCCGACATCCTCGATCAGCGCATCCAGATCCCCCGGCGACGCCGGCCGCGGCACACCATGCCGCACGCGCGGCCCCGTCAGATCCGGCACCGCCGCCCCGGCAAAGCGCAGGAAGCCGCGCACCGCCGACAATTCCCGCGCCGCGCTCGCATTGCCGATCCCGGCCCCGCGCCGTTCCGCCAGAAACGCGCGCAAATCCGCCTGCGTCAGCCCGGCCAGCAGCGCCGCGTCCACCATCGCCCCCCGATACCGCCCCAGAAAGACGATCAGCCGATGCGCCCCCGCGACATAGGCCCGCGCCGTATGCACCGACATCCGCCGATCCGCCACCAGATGCCGGTGCCAGTCCGCCGCGATCAGCCGCGCGGGATGATCGCCGAGGTCGGGAACCGCACGCTGTCCGCTCATGTCCTTTTCATCACCGGATCGGCGTAACCTGCGACGACGCGATCAGCCAGCGCCCGCTTTCCCGCCGTAACAGATAGCCGACCCGCATCGACCTGTCCTGCACCGCACCGTCCGGCCCGTTCATCCGGAACGTCATTTTTGTCAGCACGATCGCCGCATTACCGTGACGCCGGACGCTCTGCTCGCTTGTCGTCATCGGTGGCGCCGGGCGACGATTCGCGGGAGCGTAGAAACCCAGCATTTCGGCCCGCGGGTCGACCGCACCGACCGGCGAGATCTCCACATAATCATCGGTGATCGTTGCGGCCACCGCGGCGGGATCGAACGCCAGCCGCGCCCGTCCGAACGCCGCAACCACCTCCAGCACCGCCACGTCCCCATCGGCCGCCACGGGTGCCGCCATCGTGGTCGCACTGCCGAACAGCGCCGCCATCGCCAGCCCGCACCGCATCATCATCACTGCCGCCATCGATTCTCCCCCCGCGACCATGATGGCCACAAAGGGAGAATGCCCGCCCCGGCGCCACCTGCGCCATGCCGTTCGTCGAAGATCGGCGCGCCTTGGCCGATCGAAGGGTTATCCGATCGTCTGGCCGGTCTTCGCCCAGTCCTTCAGGAAGCCTTCGATCCCCTTGTCGGTCAGCGGGTGATTGACCAGCATCTTGATGACGGCGGGCGGCGCGGTCATCACGTCCGCGCCGATCTTCGCGGCTTCCAGAATGTGGATCGGATGCCGCACGCTGGCGACGAGGATTTCCGTCCCGAAATCATAATTGTCATAGATCTGGCGGATATCGGCGATCAGCGCCATGCCGTCGAACCCGACATCGTCATGCCGCCCGACGAAGGGCGAGATGAAGGTCGCGCCCGCCTTGCCCGCCAGCAACGCCTGATTGGCGGAGAAGCACAGCGTGACGTTCACCATCGTGCCGTCGTCGGTCAGCTTCTTGCAGGTCTTGAGGCCGTCCAGCGTCAACGGCACCTTCACCGCAATATTGTCGGCAATCTTCCGCACGATCTCCGCCTCGCGCATCATGCCTTCATGGTCGAGCGCGACCACTTCGGCCGACACCGGCCCCGGCACGATCTTGGCGATCTCCGCCACCACTTCGAGGAAATTGCGCCCCGATTTGGCGATCAGCGACGGATTGGTCGTCACGCCGTCGAGCAATCCGGTTTCGGCAAGTTCCTTGATATCGGCGATATCGGCGGTGTCGGCAAAGAATTTCATGGGAAGCCCCGAAAGGAAAGGATGCCCCGGCTATAGGACCGACCCCCCGCCCGGAGCAACCAAAGACCCTCAGCGCGCTCCCACGCCCAGCAGGGCAATCAGCACCGGATCCCGCGTCGCGCGCGGATCCGCCCGGATCGCGGCCTCTTCCCGCCCGATCGCGCGGAACAGTCCGTCGGAGGCCTGCCCCGCCACCGTCTCGCCCAGTTCGGCATAATCGATGCCGCTCTTCGTCGCGAAGGCGGCGCTGACCGTGCGGATGATGTCCGATCGCAACCCGCGCGACACTTCGGGCAGCATCGCATCCAGCACCGCACCGCCCGCCTCGCGCTGCAACAGCGTCGTCGCCGCGGTCGGCCCGCCGCGCAGCACCGCCACCGCATCGCGCAACGTCATCTGCCGCACCGCATCCAGCACGACCGGCGTCGCGCGTTCGGCGGCATCCTGCGCCACCTGGTTGAGCGCGATGCCGATCTCGCGCCGCACCGGTCCGCTCTGCAACAGCGCGCCCAGCACCGTGCCATTGCCGCCAAAACCCTGCGGCACCGCGATCCGCGCCACCTGGCTGTCGTAAAATCCATTCGGCGCGAGCAGCTGGTCGAAGGCGCGTTGCGTCGACAGGCTCAGCAACCGCCGCACGCCCTCCTCGACCGTGTAAGCCCCCGGCCCGGTCGCGCACGCCGCCAGCCCGACGAAGGGCAGCAGCGCCGCCAGCCCCAGCAATTTCCGACGATCCATCCGTTCCATGCGCATTCTCCCGCTCGACGCTGCCATCCGCCATCCCTACTTGACGGGGCATGAACCCCCGCGCGCGCGTCCTGCTCCTGAATGCGGCCCTCGGTCCGCTCGATTATCGCGTCGATCCAGGCCAGACTGTCGAGCCCGGCAGCATCGTGCTCGCCCCGCTCGGCCCGCGCCAGTTGACCGGCGTGGTGTGGGAGGCCGAACAGATGCCGTCCGACATGGAAGTCGGCGACAACCGCCTCCGCCCCTTGGCGGGCGTCTATGATCTGCCGCCGCTCAAGGCGTCGCTGCGCCGGCTGATCGAGTGGACCGCTGCTTATTATATGGCCCCGCCCGCCGCCGTGCTGCGCATGACGCTGGCGTCCGCAAGTGCACTCGGCGACAGTCCCGTCGTCGTCGAATATCGCGCGACCGGCCATGTCCCCGATCGCCTGACGCCGCAGCGGAAACAGGCGCTGGACGGCATCGGCGCGCATCAGGGCCTGATCCGCGAACTGGCCGCCCGCGCGAACGTGTCGGACGCCGTCGTGCGCGGTCTGGTCAAGGCCGGCGCGATCGAGGCGGTGACGATCCAGGCGGATGATCCCTATCCCGTCCCCGATCCCGCCTTCGGCCCGCCCACTTTGTCGGACGAACAGCGCGCCGTCTCCGAACGCCTGTCCGCCGCCGTCACCGAGGCCGCGCCCCAGCCCTTCCTGCTGGACGGCGTCACCGGCTCCGGCAAGACCGAAGTCTATTTCGAAGCCGTCGCGCAGGCGATCCGCGAAGGGCGGCAGACGCTCGTCCTTCTCCCCGAAATCGCGCTGACCGAACCCTTCCTCAAACGCTTCGCCGCGCGCTTCGGCTGCCAGCCGGTCGCCTGGCATTCGGACCTGCGCCAGTCGCAACGCCGCCGCGCATGGCGCGCGATCGCGTCCGGGGAGGCTCTGGTCACGGTCGGCGCCCGTTCGGCGCTGTTCCTGCCCTATCCCAATCTCGGCCTCATCGTCGTCGACGAAGCGCATGAAACCAGCTTCAAGCAGGAAGAGGGCGTAATGTATCATGCCCGCGATGTCGCCGTGATGCGCGGCCGGTTCGAATCCTTCCCCGTCATCCTCGCCTCCGCCACCCCCGCCATCGAAACGCGGCAGCAGGTCGCGCTCGGCCGCTATGAAGAACTGAAACTCCCCGGGCGTTACGGCGCGGCGCAGATGCCCGCCATCACCGCGCTGGACCTGCTGATCGACCAGCCCCTGCGCGGCCGCTGGCTCGCGCCGAAACTGGTCGCCGCGATGGAGGAGACGCTCGCGAAGAAGGAGCAGATCCTGCTCTTCCTCAACCGTCGTGGCTACGCCCCGCTCACCTTGTGCCGCACCTGCGGCCACCGCTTCCAATGCCCCAATTGCACGGCATGGATGGTGGAGCATCGCCTGTCCGCGCGGCTTGCCTGCCATCATTGCGGCCACACCATGCCGCCCCCCGCCGCCTGTCCCGAATGCAAGGCGGAAGACAGCCTCGTCGCCTGCGGCCCCGGCGTCGAACGCATCGCGGACGAGGTCGCCATCCTCTTCCCCGATGCCCGCACCGCCGTCGTAACGTCGGACACCATCTGGTCCCCCGCCCGCGCCGCCGAATTCGTCAACCGCATGGAAGGTGGCGAGATCGACATCATCGTCGGCACGCAGCTTGTGACCAAGGGCTATCATTTCCCCAATCTCACGCTGGTCGGCGTCATCGATGCCGATCTCGGCCTGCAGGGCGGCGACCTCCGCGCCGCCGAACGCAGTTTTCAGCAGATCGCGCAGGTTTCCGGCCGCGCCGGACGCGGCACCAAGCCTGGCCGCGTCTTTGTCCAGACGCACGAACCCACCGCCCCCGTCATCCAGGCGCTGGTGTCGGGCGACGCCGAAAGTTTCTACACCGCCGAAACCGAAAGCCGACGGGACGCCAACGCCCCACCCTTCGGCCGCTTCGCCGGTATCGTGGTGTCGTCCGAAAAACAGGCCGATGCGCTGGAGACCGCCCGCCTGATCGGCCGCACCGCCCCCCGGATCGACGGAATGGAGGTCTATGGCCCAGCCCCCGCCCCGCTCGCAATGCTCCGCGGCCGCCATCGCCACCGCCTTCTGGTCCACGCCGCACGCAGCTTCGATGTGCAGGATGCGATCCGCACATGGCTCGGCGCACTGGAATGGCCCAAAACGGTGCGCGTCAGCGTCGACGTCGATCCGTACAGCTTCCTGTGAACGTAGCGGAAATGGCGCGCTTCCGACAAACAGGGCGTATCGCAGCGCGTTAAACCGTCCGCCCGTCTTGCATCATGACGGGTCCGATGCTAACCGCCGCTCGACCATGCAAGGGACGCAATTGCGCCCCTGTTTTCGCATGGGACGAACTCCATTGATGGGACGGGCGCACGCGTGGAGACTTCCGGCGGTATTCAGGCAAGCCTTGGCGGGCGGTACGCAATGGCTCTTTTCGAGCTTGCGCGTGACGAAAAGCAGATCGACGCCGTCTCCGCATCGCTGTCGACGCTCAATCAGGCGGTCGCCGGGTCGGACGATTTCCGTCGTCTGGTCACCAGCCCGCTGGTCAACCGCACGGATGCCGGTCACGCCGTCGCCGCGGTCGCCCCGCAACTGGGCCTCGATCCGCTGACCACCAAATTTCTCGGTGTCCTCGCTGCCAATCGTCGCCTGCGCGATCTGCCCGCCATCATGCGCGCCTATCGGCAGCTTGCGGCGCAGTATCGCGGTGAAACCACGGCGGAAGTCATTTCGGCCCACCCGCTCGATGCCGATCAGCTCGAAGCGCTCAAGGCGAAGCTGAAGGCCCAGACCGGCAAGGACGTTTCGATCGAAACGACGGTCGACAAGGACATTCTCGGCGGCCTCATCGTCAAGCTCGGCTCGCGCCAGGTCGATGGGTCGATCCGCACCAAATTGAACATGCTCGCGCACGCGATGAAAGGCTGAACATGGATATCCGCGCCGCAGAAATCTCGAAGGTCATCCGCGACCAGATCGCCAATTTCGGCACCGAAGCGCAGGTTTCGGAAGTCGGCACCGTGCTGTCGGTCGGTGACGGCATCGCCCGCATCCACGGCCTCGACAATGTCCAGGCCGGCGAGATGATCGAATTCGCCAATGGCGTGCAGGGCATGGCGCTCAACCTCGAAGCCGACAATGTCGGCGCCGTGATCTTCGGGTCCGATGCCGAGATCGGCGAGGGCGACACCGTCCGCCGCACCGGCACCATCGTCGACGTCCCCGTCGGCAAGGGCCTGCTCGGCCGCGTGGTCGATGGCCTCGGCAACCCGATCGACGGCAAGGGTCCGATCGTCGCCGAAAAGCGGATGCGCGTCGAGGTCAAGGCCCCCGGCATCATCCCGCGCAAGTCGGTGCATGAACCCGTCCAGACCGGCCTCAAGGCGCTCGACGCCCTCGTCCCCGTCGGCCGTGGCCAGCGCGAACTCATCATCGGCGATCGCCAGACCGGCAAGACCGCCGTCGCGATCGACACCTTCATCAACCAGAAGCAGGGCCATCAGGGCACCGACGAGAGCAAGAAGCTTTACTGCATCTACGTCGCCGTCGGCCAGAAGCGCTCGACCGTCGCACAGATCGTCCGCGCGCTGGAAGAAAATGGCGCGATGGAATATAGCATCGTCGTCGCCGCAACCGCGTCCGAGCCGGCACCGCTTCAGTTCCTCGCACCCTATACGGGCTGCGCGATGGGCGAATATTTCCGCGACAACGGGATGCACGCCGTCATCGTCTATGACGATCTGTCCAAGCAGGCCGTCGCCTATCGCCAGATGTCGTTGCTGCTGCGCCGTCCGCCGGGCCGCGAAGCCTATCCGGGCGACGTCTTCTATCTCCACAGCCGCCTGCTCGAGCGCGCCGCGAAGATGAACGACGACAACGGCAATGGCTCGCTGACCGCTCTGCCGATCATCGAAACGCAGGCCGGCGATGTGTCCGCCTACATCCCGACCAACGTGATCTCGATCACCGATGGCCAGATCTTCCTCGAAACCGAGTTGTTCTATCAGGGCGTCCGCCCCGCAATCAACGTCGGCCTCTCGGTCAGCCGCGTCGGTTCCGCCGCGCAGACCAAGGCGATGAAGAAGGTCGCCGGCTCGATCAAGCTGGAGCTGGCCCAGTATCGCGAAATGGCCGCGTTCGCGCAGTTCGGTTCGGATCTCGACGCCTCCACCCAGCGCCTGCTCAATCGCGGTGCGCGTCTGACGGAACTGCTCAAGCAGGGCCAGTATCAGCCGCTCCCGTTCGAGGAACAGGTCGTGTCGATCTTCGCCGGCGTGAACGGCTTCCTCGACAGCGTGCCCGTCGCCGACGTGACGCGCTACGAAGCGGCACTGCTGACGCATATCCGGTCGCATGACTCCGCGATCCTGACCGCGATCCGGGACAGCAAGGATCTGTCGAAGGAAACGACGGCCGCGCTCAAGGAAGCCATCGGCCATTTCGGCAAGACGTTCGCATAGTCGCGTTTTACTGAACGAAGAATGTGCCCCGGCGTAGGCCGGGGCCTAGATGCAACGGTCGGGCGTAAGTCCCGGCCTCCGCCGGGACACCGATTAGAAGATGGCCAGCCTCAAGAGCCTCAAGGTCCGCATCACCTCGGTGAAGTCGACCCAGAAGATCACCAAGGCCATGAAAATGGTCGCCGCCGCCAAGCTGCGCCGCGCGCAGATGGCGGCCGAGGCCGGCCGTCCCTATGCCGAACGGCTGACCGCGGTCATGTCCAGCCTCGCCTCCAAGGTGCAGGTCGGCCCGAACAGCCCGAAGCTGCTTGCCGGCACCGGGTCGGACCAGCGTCACCTGATCGTGGTCGCCACGTCGGAACGCGGCCTGGCCGGTGCGTTCAACAGCAACATCGTCCGCGCTGCGCGCAAGAAGGCCGATCAGTTGATCGCCGAGGGCAAGGATGTGAAATTCTACCTGATCGGCAAGAAGGGCCGCGCGGTCCTCAACCGGTTGTTTCCCGGCCGGATCGTCCATCAGGTCGATCAGACGCACATCAAGAATGTCGCCTTCACCGACGCGCTGGAAGTCGCCCGCGACCTCACCGCACGGTTCGAAGCCGGCGAATTCGATGTCGCCGAATTGTTCTACGCCCGATTCCAGTCCGCGCTCGTGCAGATCCCGACCGAGCAGCAGATCATCCCGGTGTCGATCCCCGAAGTGAAGGGCAATGTCGCCCCCGTCGCGGCCTCCACCGAATATGAACCGGACGAGGAGACCATCCTCGCCGAACTGCTGCCGCGCAACGTCGCGATCCAGTTGTTCCGCGCGATGCTGGAAAACGCCGCATCCGAACAGGGCAGCCGGATGAACGCGATGGACAATGCCACGCGCAATGCAGGCGACATGATCAACCGACTGACCATTCAGTATAACCGCAGCCGTCAGGCCGCGATCACCACCGAGTTGATCGAAATCATCGCGGGCGCCGAAGCACTGTGATTCATGCCAACGCTCTCGATCTTTTTCGGCGTTGCGATCCAGATGTTCTGGCGCGATCATCCGCCGCCGCATTTCCACGCGGTGGATGGGGACCACGAAGCACAGATCGGGTTGGACGGCACGCTGTTGAACGGGTCGCTTCCGCCGCGCATTTTGGCTATGGTGCGTGAATGGGCAGAGTTGAATCAGGACGGGCTTTCGAAGGCGTGGGAGGCATGCAGCAGCGGCCACACCCCGCAACGCATTCGTCCGCTCGTCTAGGGACAATCACCTTTCGAGCGCCGTGGCGCGTATTGGCCCTGGAAATCATCGGTGAACATGAACTCTATGTCTGGTTTGTCGATGGCACGGCGGGGCGGGTCAAGTTCGAAGCCGGTTTCTTCAGTGGCGTGTTTGCCCACCTGAAGGATCAGGCCCTGTTCGAGGAAGTGGATGTGGTGTGCGGGGCCGTGACATGGCCCGGCGAACTGGATCTCGCACCCGACACGATGCACGATGAAATCGCCGCGCACGGCGAATGGGTTCTCAACTAATTCAAGTTCCGCCCAGAAAGGCAGTCATGGCAACCGCACTCACCACCAACAATGTCGGCCGCGTGTCGCAGGTCATCGGGGCCGTCGTCGACGTGACCTTCGAGGACAAGCTCCCCGCGATCCTCTCCGCGCTCGAAACGACGAACCAGGGCAACCGCCTCGTTCTCGAAGTCGCGCAGCATCTGGGCGAGAATACCGTCCGCACGATCGCGATGGATTCGACAGAGGGTCTCACCCGCGGCCAGGGCGTCACCGACACCGGCCAGCAGATCCGCGTCCCCGTCGGCCCCGCCACGCTCGGCCGCATCCTGAACGTCGTCGGCGATCCGATCGACGAACGTGGTCCGGTGAATGCCACCACGCATATGCCGATCCATGCCAAGGCCCCGGAATTCATCGACCAGTCGACCGAATCCGCGATCCTCGTCACGGGCATCAAGGTCATCGACCTGCTCGCGCCTTATGCGAAGGGCGGCAAGATCGGCCTGTTCGGCGGCGCCGGCGTCGGCAAGACCGTGCTGATCCAGGAACTCATCAACAACATCGCCAAGGGCCATGGCGGCACCTCGGTGTTCGCCGGCGTGGGTGAGCGGACCCGCGAGGGCAACGATCTCTACCACGAATTCCTCGATGCGGGCGTCATCGCCAAGGATGCCGACGGCAATCCGCAGTCGGAAGGCTCCAAGGTCGCGCTCGTCTTCGGCCAGATGAACGAGCCGCCGGGCGCGCGCGCCCGCGTCGCGCTGTCGGGTCTGACCAACGCGGAATATTTCCGCGACGTCGAAGGCCAGGACGTGCTCTTCTTTGTCGACAACATCTTCCGCTTCACGCAGGCGGGTTCGGAAGTGTCGGCATTGCTCGGCCGCATCCCGTCGGCCGTGGGCTATCAGCCCACGCTGTCGACCGACATGGGCCAGTTGCAGGAACGCATCACCTCCACCAACAAGGGGTCGATCACCTCGGTGCAGGCGATCTACGTGCCCGCCGACGATCTCACCGATCCCGCGCCCGCCACGTCGTTCGCGCATCTTGATGCGACCACGAACCTCAACCGCGCGATTTCGGAACTGGGCATCTACCCGGCGGTCGATCCGCTCGACTCCACGTCGCGCATGTTGTCCCCCCGCATCGTCGGTCAGGAACATTATGACACGGCGCGCGCGGTCCAGTCGCTGCTCCAGCGTTACAAGTCGTTGCAGGACATCATCGCCATCCTCGGCATGGACGAGCTTTCGGAAGAAGATAAGCTGACCGTCCAGCGCGCCCGCAAGATCCAGCGCTTCCTCAGCCAGCCCTTCCACGTCGCCGAGGTCTTCACCGGCATCAGCGGCAAGTTCGTGCAGGTCGAGGATACGGTGAAGAGCTTCAAGGCGATCGTCGCCGGCGAATATGACCATCTCCCCGAGGCAGCCTTCTACATGGTCGGCGGCATCGAGGAAGCGGTCGCCAAGGCCGAGAAGATGGCGCAGGAAGCCTGACGCCGGACGCCCTTCCCGTCCGCGGGAAGGGCAAGCGGGGCGCGGTTTCGATTTCGCCCTGCAAGTAATGCCCCGACGCGCCATCCCCAAATGCCTCAGGCAATGAGGAGCGTGCGCCCACCCCCGACCCCTCCCGCGCGCGGAAGGGGGGAGAGACCGACATGGCCGACCTGCATTTCGAACTCGTCACCCCGGAAAAGCTGCTCCGTTCGGAGGAAGTCCATATGGTCGTCGTCCCCGGCATCGAGGGCGACTTCGCGGTGCTGGCCGGCCACGCACCGTTCATGACCGTCATCCGCCCCGGCGAGATCGCGCTCTATTCCAGCGCGACCACCGTCACCGGCCGCATCGCGATCGAAGGCGGCTTTGCCGAAGTGAATGAAAAGGGCCTTACCATCCTCGCCGAGGCCGCGACCGAAATCGCCTGAGGACGGGGTTTCCGCCACGGCGGACTATGGCGGCGTTTCCATAATCCGTTTACCATCTCCACAGAAACGGGAGAGGGAACAGAATATGGGCAAGACGATGTTGCGGGCGATGGCCTGCCTGACCGCGATGACGCTGGCGATGCCCGCCATCGCCGCACGGTCCACCCCGCGCTATACGTCGCTCACCGTCTTCGGCGACAGTCTCGTGGACGCCGGCAATGTCTTCACCGCCACGAACGGCGCGATTCCCGCGGCGACCAACGGCTATTTTCAAGGCCGGTTCACGAACGGCTATGACTATACCGATCTGCTAAGCCTGTCGCTGTTCGGCAAGCCCACCACCGCCTCTTTGGCGGGTGGCACCAATTTCGCCTTTGGCGGCGCACGCGCGACGCCGACGTCGCGGGTGCCTGATCTCGATGAACAGCTTGGCCTCTACCAGCTGTCCGGACAGGCGATCGACCGCAACGGCCTCTATGTGCTGAACTTCGGCGGCAACGATATCTTCGCGATCGGCGACGGGGACATTCCCGCCGGTTATGCGGACAGCGCGGCCTTCCTGAACGATGCGGTCACGCGCTATGCGGCGGGCGTGCAGACCCTCGCCGGCCTTGGCGCGCGCAACATTCTCATCACTGGCTTCCCGGTGGCATCACCTGCGGCCGTGCAGGGCTATGCCATGCTCAACGCCCGTCTCGACGCCTTGACGCTCGCGCCGGACACCAGCCTCTTCCGCTTCGATTCGCTCAATTTCCTGACGCGCGTACAGACAAATCCCGCCGCATTCGGCCTGCCCGCCTTCACCCAGCCCGGCACCTGCCAGTCCGGCGGCATCGCGGCGGTGGCGGGCGGCTGCGTCGGATATTTCCAGTTCGATACCATCCATCCGACCGCGGCGGTCCAGCAGGCGTTGTTCCAGGATCTCGACCGGCAATTCGCGCTGACCGCGGCCGTGCCCGAACCGGCATCCTGGGCGCTGATGATCGGCGGTTTCGGCCTTGTCGGCGCATCGCTCCGCCGGCGTCGGATCGCGATGACGATGCGCCCCGCCGCCATCTGATTTCGCGCCTTCGCTCCACGCCTTAGGGGATTGTCAAAGTCTGATCGCTAGGCCCGTCGCTGGTCGCCGGGTTACAGGATCGGTCTTGTCATGAGTGCATTCGGGAAGCGGAACGGGATTGCCGGCGGGCAGGGACAGCGGCCCGCCTTTGGCGTCGCCCGTCCGATGCAGGGCGGGTCGATGCCGTTCGAAACGGGCGGCGAACAATTTCCACCGCTCGATTCGCTGCCCGGTGCCGAACCCGGCAGCCAGATGCCCGGCACCGATGCGATGACGCGTCTGGCGGATCGTCAGGCGGCATCGGGCGATGCCGCCACCAGCCGCCCGGAAGGGTTCGAGGCGTCGGTCCACAAGATCAAGGAACAGGTGCTGCCCCGCCTGCTCGAACGGGTCGATCCCGAAGCGGCGGCGACGCTGAGCAAGGACGAACTCGCTGAGGAATTTCGCCCGATCATCGGCGAGGTGCTGGCCGAACTGAAGATCACGCTCAACCGCCGCGAACAATTCGCGCTGGAAAAGGTGCTGGTCGACGAATTGCTCGGGCTGGGACCGCTGGAGGAACTGCTCGCCGATCCGCAAATCACCGACATCATGGTGAACGGCCCCGATCAGGTCTATATCGAAAAGAAGGGCAAGCTGGTCATCGCGCCCGTCGTCTTCCGCGATGAGGAGCATCTCTTCCAGATCGCACAGCGCATCGTGTCGAAGGTTGGTCGCCGCGTCGACCAGACCACGCCGCTGGCCGATGCGCGGCTGGCCGATGGCTCCCGCGTCAACGTCATCGTGCCGCCGCTTTCACTACGCGGCACCGCCATCTCGATCCGTAAATTTTCCGCCAAGCCGATCACGCTCGACATGATGGCGACCGGCGGATCCATGTCCATTCGCATGGCCACCGTGCTCAAGATCGCCGGCGCGTCCCGCTTCAACGTCATCATTTCGGGCGGCACCGGTTCCGGCAAGACGACGATGCTGAATGCCTTGTCCAAGATGATCGACCCCGGCGAGCGCGTCATCACGATCGAGGATGCCGCCGAACTCCGCCTGCAACAGCCGCACTGGCTCCCGCTCGAAACCCGCCCCGCCAATCTGGAGGGCAAGGGCGCGATCGGCATTCGCGATCTCGTCGTCAACGCGCTGCGGATGCGGCCCGACCGCATCATCCTCGGCGAAATTCGCGGCCCCGAATGTTTCGACATGCTGGCCGCGATGAACACCGGCCATGACGGCTCGATGTGCACGCTCCACGCCAATTCCCCGCGCGAGGCCTTGGCGCGCATGGAGAATATGGTGATGATGTCGGACATCAAGGTGCCGAAGGAAGCGATCAGCCGCCAGATCGCCGACTCGGTCGACCTGATCGTGCAGGTGAAGCGCCTGCGCGACGGCTCCCGCCGCATCACCAACATCACCGAAGTGATCGGCATGGAAGGCACGGTCATCGTGACGCAGGAATTGTTCAAGTTCGAATTTATCGACGAGGGCGAAGACGGCATGATCCGCGGCGAATATCGCTCCATGGGCCTCCGCCCCTACACGCTCGACAAGGCCCGCCAGTTCGGCTTCGACCAACCCTTTCTGGAAAGCTGCTTGTAAGACGAACGGAGCGACCGCACGCCCAGGCTAAGCGGCCTTCAAACCAACCCGCCCATCCCGAGCGCAGTCGAGGGACCGGCGGAGCGAAGCCGAGGACGCCAACCTCCTCAAGCTATTCCGATGATGTCATCGCTTCGTAGAGTATGATGACTTTAAGCGAATCCGTTCGTGCTGAGTAGCGGCCGAGTAGCCCCGCAGGGGCGTATCGAGGACGCGTATCGAAGTACTGCACCCATCCTTCGATACGGGCCTTCGACTACGCTCAGTCCCTTGCATGTTGACCGCGCCCGGTCCTGCCGCAGGATGAGGGTGATCTCCGGGGGATGGCCATCCCCCGGAGATCGGGCGAACGGGACCGATTGTCCCTTGGCACGCAGGTGCCGCTG